>VFQQ010001796.1_pt1 | contig 27624 bp, 24 predicted proteins | sample 3512341 | NCBI WGS metagenome assembly VFQQ01 (sample SAMN10412373, study PRJNA504923) | tailings metagenome | isolation source: Relicate 2 Philex TSF1 revegetated site | place: Philippines: Tuba, Benguet | collected 2017-08-29
GTGTGGTAGTGGTAGTGGCCTGGCTTGGGAAAAAGTTGGCAATGGGTGGAAGTACGGGGCCGCCACCTGGACTACCTGGCACCATATCAATACCACTGCAAACTTGGTTACCATCTGAGCCAGTCGATGCTGCACCGGCAGATGTTCCCCATGCTCTTCTGTTTCCACCACCCGGTGCCCATTGGTTAATTGTAAAACCGGTGGTGCTAGTTAAACTAAAATCAATTAATAAGAAGTTATTGGGATTATAAAAATATGGCGTAGTTAGCTGAAATGGCACATAACCATTTGCAACTGCGTTAACAGCAAAAGTCGGTGCATTTAAAACAACTTGTTCTGTCGCAGGGTCTGTTACCCATGGACCAACTGCTAAAGCAGTAATGTTGGGCTGCATCATTCTAATCACTAACCCTGTAAGGTTTCCGGTAAATGCACCGGCAGCACGAACATAAACATGCGTAATCATACCTTGAAATGCGCCGGTAAACTGGTTGGGTGCAAATAAAAATTGTACCCTGTTTGTAGTACTGCTAAATGGAAAAACATTAGCACCACCTGTTGTAGTGGTATTAACAAATTGCGGTGTTTGCGCCCGCAACCCCAATGTAATTAACATTAGCAGCAAAAAGCTTAAAAAATAATTGTATTTGTTTCTCATAGTTGTATAGATTTCAAAAAACAAATTATCAAAATTTTAACGGCAAATGCAAGAAATTTCATCAAAAACAAATAATAGAAAGTACACTTGCGCACAACGTATTGATTTTCAATGATTTTTCAATTCCAAACGGATTTACTCCAAAAAAACCATCAATAGATGTATAATTTTTAATGAAGTCGCATAAATTTTACCGAAACAACTTAATAGGGTTGTTTATTAAATGTTGTTAGCTTTAAGCTAATCCAAACTGCAATTAAGGTCATGCACACAGAAAGTGCACCCACATAAGTATAATTTATCAACTTGCCATAGGCATCTTTACTTACAATAAAGCCTGCAATAAAGCTACCAAAACCAGCCATTAATTGCTGCAAACTAGCGTTTATGCTCATAAAACTACCGCGGTATTTTGGATTAACAGCACCGGTAACCATAGCCTGTAAAGGTATCATTCGACCACTTGTAAATATAAAAAATATAGCAGCTACAAACAACGCATACATTACTGGTATTGGTGGCATATTGGTAATTACAATAATTGGGATAATACACAACAATGCAAAAAGTATAAATATTTTCTTCTTCCCTTTCCTATCGGCAAGTTTGCCTATATAGGGTGATGTAAATACAGTTGCTAATCCTCCAACAAGGTAAATATACTGCAATTGATTCTCGTTAAAACCAACATTGGCTACCATATATGGACTGATAAACGGTATGATACAGAAATGGCCAAGCATCATTACCATGCTTAAAAAGAGGGCTTTGCGTTGGTTGCGTTCAGCCAAAATAGCGCCAATAGTTTGTATGGCATTTACATTTTGTTGTAAACCTATATGCTCTTTTATATTTGGCAAATACCTGTATACCAAAAACAGTATTGGTACAGCTAGCAATGCCAGCGTAATAAATGGAACTTGCCAAGAAAATATATTTGCTAAGAACAACCCAAAAGGCACGCCAATAACACTTGCAAAACTAAATGCAGCCATAACAATTCCCATTGCATGGCCGCGTCGTTCTAATGGAATAACATCGCCAACAATAGATAAAATAGTTGCACCAATAACACCACCAAACAAACCGGTAAATATGCGTGCGGCCAACAATAAAACGTACGAATTTGCCATACCACATAAAAATGTTCCAACAATAAAGCCAATGTAAAGTAATATCAGCGTATTTTTCCTATCGTATTTATCTACAAAAAAAGTGGAAAGCATGCCCGATACAAATGCACTAAATGTATAAGCTGATACCACAAGGCTAAATTGCTGCGGTGTTATTTGCAACAAGCGCATTAACTGCGGCCCTAATGGCATCATAATCATAAAGTCCATGATGTTGGTAAAATTAATGGATGCCAGTAAGAACAATAAAATTTTTTCGGTTTTTAACATTTAAATATGCGTAGATTGGGTTTGAACCCACTTAAGAAGAAACAACATTAGTTTGCAATAGTTCGAATGTACGCTCTGCTGCCATTTGTTCGGCTTTTTTCTTGCTATTGTGTTCGGCTTTACCCATTTCTTCACCATTAATTAAAACGCGTACTTTATACAATTTACTTTTGCGATCCATAACCTCATCCGATTCAAAATCTAAGTTAAAGTTATGGCGTTGGCAAAACTCAATTAACCGCCCTTTAAAATTGGTTTCAGTATCCTGTAATTTATCAATATCTAAATGGTGCAGTAATAAAACATTAATAATAAATTGCTGACAAACTTTATAACCTCTATCAATAAAAACAGCGCCAATAAAGGCTTCTAAGGCATTTCCAAAAATGCTATTGCGTAAGGTTACATTTTGTAAAGCTCGCTTGTCGTAGCTAACAAGCTGGCCTAAACCAATTTTGTGTGCCAGGCTATTTAAGCTTTCTCTACTCACAATTTTTGAACGCAACTGGGTTAAGAAACCCTCGTCTTTGTATGGAAATTTTTTAAAGATATAATCGGAGATAACAGAGTTAAGCACAGCATCGCCAAGAAATTCTAGTCGTTCGTTGCTATCTTTAAAACCACTTTCATGAATTTTTTTAGCAACTGAATGGTGTCTAAGCGACTGCTTGTATGTTGACAATCGGTGTGGCCAGTAACCTGTTACTTTTTTTATTTGTTGTGCAAAATTTTTATCGCTTGCACTAAAAAACAACCGGTTTATAAAGGCAAATACCAAACTATGCTTTAAACTTTTTAATAATTACAGAAGCATTGTGGCCACCAAACCCAAAAGTATTGCTAAGAGCAGCTTCCACATTACGTTTTTGAGCGGTATTAAACGTTAAGTTTAAACGACTATCTATAGCGGGATCGTCGGTAAAATGATTAATAGTAGGAGGAATAATACCTTTAAAAACAGCAAGAATAGCTGCAATTGCTTCTACTGCGCCGGCACCACCTAATAAGTGACCCGTCATGCTTTTTGTAGAGCTAATATTTAAATTATAGGCATGATCTCCAAATACATTTGTAATGGCCTTCACTTCCTGTGGATCGCCTAAAGGCGTGCTTGTACCATGTACATTAATATACTGTATATCGTTTGGTTGCATACCTGCATCTTCTAATGCATAGCGCATAACATTAGCTGCACCAAGACCTTCCGGGTGTGGGGCAGTCATATGGTATGCATCAGCAGATAGTCCACAACCTGCAATTTCGGCATATATTTTTGCGCCGCGCTTAACGGCATGTTCGTATTCTTCTAAAATAAGTGCACCCCCACCTTCACCAAGAACAAAACCATCTCGGTCAACATCGAATGGTCTTGATGCGGTAGATGGGTCATCGTTGCGTTCGCTTAAAGCTTTCATAGAGTTAAATCCACCAATAGCAGCTTCATTAACGCAAGCTTCAGACCCCCCGGAAACCATAACATCGGCCTTACCCATTTTTATGTAATAGAAGGCATCGGCAATAGCATTGGTTGATGATGCGCAAGCGGAAGTGGTAACAAAGTTAGGACCTCTGTAACCATGGCGAATTGAAATTAATCCGGATGAGATATCGCCAATCATCATTGGAATAAAAAATGGGCTAAAACGAGGTGTTCCATCACCCTTGGCAAAAGCCGTAACTTCGTCTAAAAAAGTTTTTAAACCACCTATACCCGACCCCCAAATAACGCCAACACGATCTTTATTAAGCTGCTCGTATTCATGCAGGCCGGCATCTTTCAATGCTTCGTCGCTGCACACAATAGCAAACTGCGTAAAGCGGTCCATTCTGCGAGCCTCTTTACGGTCGATAAATTGTGTTGGGTCGAAATTTTTAACCTCGCAGGCAAACTGCGTTTTGAATTTAGAAGCATCAAATTGGGTAATTGGCGCAGAGCCACTTACCCCATTTGACAATGCTTCCCAATACTCTTGTAGGTTATTACCTATGGGGGTTATGGCCCCCAAGCCGGTTACAACTACTCTACGGTTGGGCATTAGATGTGAATTTAATTTTTTGCTTTAGGCGTAATAAATTAGCCTTTTACGTTTTGCTCAATGTACTCAATGGCTTGACCCACTGTACCAATTTTTTCGGCTTGATCGTCTGGTATGGCAATGTTGAATTCTTTTTCAAATTCCATAATCAATTCAACGGTGTCTAACGAATCTGCACCTAAATCGTTGGTAAAGCTTGCTTCATCTGTAATTTCAGATTCCTCTACGCCAAGCTTGTCCATGATAATGCTTTTTACTCTTCCTCTGATGTCTGACATTTTTATTTAAATTTATGGTGTGCAAATAAAGTAATTTTTCAACCTAAAAAGCAAATTTTCATTTCAACCCTAAAAATTTTATTACCTTTAGCTTACTTTATGCTATTATTGCATAGGGTTTTAACCTTGTGAAAAAAGAAGTACTACAAATAACGCAAGATATTGATTTTATGGTTTTTGGAATTGTTTCCATGCTACCTCCAATAAAATTTGCGTGGCACCTTAACAAAACCGGTATTTTTAATTTTTGGCGTACCGAAGATTTAAATTTGGCAAATCACAACCCTCAATTTCCAACAGAAATAACTCGTTTTGAGAGCATTGACGAAGAAAATCACCTGAATTGGGTTTTACTTTATAACAAAGTTGACATTGGTTTATTGCTTAAAGAACTTAAACCTTTTGATTATCTTTTACTTGTAAATGGCGGACTTGAATTTTTAAATAATACACATATTCAACAAACCGTTAGAAACATAAAGCAAGTTATTTCCGTTAACTTAATCGACAGCAAAAAAATTAAAGAACAAATTAGTTGGATACTATGAAAAACAATGAGGTTAATTTTAACCGTACCAAAATTGTAGCCACCATTGGGCCGGCTACCAGCAGTTATGAAAATTTAAAAGCAATTATTTCTGAAGGCGTTGACGTTTGTCGGCTAAATTTCTCGCATGGATCTTACAGCGACCATCAGCCGGTTATAGAAAATATTAGAAAAGTAAATGAAGATATTGATACACATGCCTGCATTTTACTTGATTTACAAGGCCCAAAGCTTAGAATTGGCGAAATGGAAAATGGAGGGGCTTTTCTTGAAAATGGCACAATTGTAGATGTTACAACCGAAAAATGTCTGGGTTCAGCACAAAAAATTTATGTAAATTTTGAACAATTACCCAAAGATGTTAACCCCGGCGAACGTATTTTAATTGATGACGGAAAAATAGAATTGGCAGTTGTTGAAACCAATCGCAAAAATTTAATTAAAGCTAAGGTAATTGTTGGAGGTAAACTAACCAATAAAAAAGGATTTAATTTACCAAATACAAAGCTGTCTATTCCAAGTATGACTCAAAAAGACCTTGATGATCTTAAATTTGGTATTGAGAACAAGGTGGAATGGGTAGCATTAAGTTTTGTTAGAAACGCAGATGATGTAATTTTTATAAAAAACATAATTGAGCTAAACGATTGGAAACCTCGCGTTGTAGCCAAAATAGAAAAACCCGAAGCATGGAGCAATATTGATAGAATTATTGCTGTTAGCGATGGCATTATGGTAGCACGCGGCGATTTGGGTGTTGAAATGCCAATGGAACAAGTACCTGTTATTCAAAAGGCCATTGTAAAAAAATGCATTGCTGCGGGTAAACCGGTAATTATTGCAACGCAAATGATGGAAAGTATGATTACCAATGCGGTTCCTACACGTGCCGAATTAAATGATATTGCAAACGCGGTTATGGATGGTGCCGATGCGGTAATGCTTAGCGCTGAAACTTCTGTTGGTGCCTACCCTTTACAAGCCATTAGATACATGCAAAAAACCATTCATCAGGTAGAAACCACTACAAATGCCCCTTATTTTAAAGGCGTTCGCCCCGACCCTACCTCTGCTACATTTTTAAGTGATGAAGTATTATTTACAGCGGTTAGGGTGTCTGACCATGTGAATGCAAATGCGGTTGTAGGTATGACATTTAGCGGTTATTCAGCTTATAAACTGGCATCTTACCGACCCAAAGCACCAATTTTTATTTTTACTACAAACCCACGTTTAATTAATACCTTAAGCCTAATTTGGGGTGTTAGAAGCTTTTTATACCGTGGCTTTGAAAGTACCGACGATTCGATACAAGATGTAAACCAAACCTTGCTTGAAAAAGGATTTGTTAAACCCGGCGATTTGGTAATAAACACTGCAAGTATGCCCATTACCGAACGAAGCCGAACCAATACCGTTAAAATAAGCGAGATTAAAGGGCAGTAGTAATAAAGCTACTTTTGTTTAGTTTTGTGCCAAATAAAATACAAATGAAACAGCTTTCTTTATTACTTGCTTGCATTACGTTGTTGTTGTTTTCTTGTAAATTAGATGAAAATCGTAACAACACAGGTAATACACAAACCATTATTAGCAACGATTCATCGGGTACAACAGGCAGGCTAATTGTTAGGGTTTTTGATTTTAACACCAGCAATGCTGTTGCCAATGCAGATGTTTTTTTATATGCACGTTACGAAGATATAAATCGCAATATGTATTTAAATACCATTAGGACGAACAACAGTGGTCAGGCCGATTTTGGTTTTATATTAGCAGGTAATTATTATTTACGTGCTACCAATGGCGCAAAAGCAGATACTACCATTGCACAAGTTATTACTAAAAACACCATTACCAAAAACTTGTTCCTAAAATAACATGCTTGAACCAACCCTTGAAATAAAAAACAAAGTTGCCGAAAGCGGCTTAATTACCCTAAACCTTGAAGATTATTACCACCCGGGCGAACGTGTTGCGTTAGATATAAAACCCTGGCTTTTTAAAGAAATGATTTTAAAAGAAGCAGATTTTAGACAACATGTTAAAACACACAATTGGCAGCAATACCAAGATAAAAACATAGCATTTATGTGCACTACAGATGCCATTATTCCTACATGGGCATATATGTTAATAGCTATTGCTGTAAAACCCTATGCAAACCGTTTTGTGTTTGGCAGTTTACAAGAACTGGAACAGGCTTTATACACAGATGTTATTGCTGGTATAAACATTAATGATTATATAGATAAACGTGTAATCATTAAAGGTTGCAGCAACAAACCCGTACCAACATTTGCATATGTTGAATTAACCAATAAGCTTTTACCGGTAGTAAAATCTATTATGTATGGCGAAGCTTGCAGCAATGTGCCGTTGTTTAAGAAAAAACCAGCATAGTTTTTACCATTAAAAATCTGGCCGTTATTGTATAAATAGTAGTGCAAAAAACGCTAATGTGCTTCTAGCCAATTATTACCAATACCAACCTCTGCTTTTACGGGCACATTTAAAGGCATTGCTTTTTCCATTTCGGCAATAACCAGGAGTTTTAAATCGTTCAATTCATCTTTATGCGCATCAAACAATAACTCATCGTGCACCTGTAAAACCATTTTGCTTTTTTTAATGCTTGGATGTTGTTGCAATTGTTTGTGAATTTGAATCATTGCCACTTTTATCATATCGGCAGCACTACCTTGAATGGGGGCATTTATAGCGTTGCGTTCAGCAAAACCCCTAACGGTAAAGTTTGCACTATTAATATCTCTTAGGTAACGCTTTCTGCCTAAAATGGTTTGCACATAACCATGTTCTTTGGCAAAATTAATGGTGCTATCCATGTACTGTTTTATACCGGGATATTGTTTAAAATACTCTTCAATAATTTGAGCAGCTTCGGTGCGAGAAATACCCAATGATTGACTTAAACCAAAGGCACTTTGTCCGTAAATAATGCCAAAATTTACAGCTTTTGCATTTCTTCTTTCTGCTGGTGTAACTGTTGTAATATCTTTGTTATAAACGCGGGCAGCTGTAGCTGCGTGAATATCTAAGTTATGCTTAAATGCCTCTATCATAGCTGCTTCGTTGGCTAATGAAGCAATTATGCGCAATTCTATTTGCGAATAATCGGCACTTAAAATAACGTAATCGTTGTTTCGTGGAATAAATGCTTTGCGCACCTCTTTGCCCCTATCGGTTTTTACCGGTATATTTTGCATGTTTGGATTGGTGCTGCTTAAACGGCCGGTGGCAGCAACAGCCTGATTAAAGCTGGTATGAACACGACCGGTTAAAGGATTAATTAATTCGGGTAAAGCATCTACATAAGTTGATTTAAGTTTTTGCAATTCGCGAATAGATAGTATATGCCCAACAATTTCATGCTGGCTTAATTTTAACAATACCTCTTCGCCGGTTTGGTACTGACCTGTTTTAGTTTTTTTAGCTTTAGGATCAAGCTTTAGATGGTCGAACAACACTTCACCTAACTGCTTTGGCGATGCTATATTAAATTGCACACCTGCCAATGTATAAATAGTTTGTTCTAATTGTGTTATTTCTTGTTGAAGCACTGTGGCATAATCTTTTAAAAATGCATCATCGATTTTAACACCTTCCAACTCCATATCACTTAATACATGAATAAGCGGCAACTCCACCTGCTCAAACAAATTTTGCATATTGTTCTGTTGCAATTCAACTTGTAATTTTTGCTTTAATTGCCAAGTAATGTCAGCATCTTCTGCTGCATATTCTTTTATTTTATCTAAAGGCACATCGCGCATGCTAAGTTGGCTTTTACCTTTTTTACCAATTAATGTTTCAATGCTTACAGGCTCGTAATTCAGGTAAATGCTGCTTAAATAATCCATGTTATGTCGCAAATCGGGCTCTATTAAATAATGCGCCAGCATGGTGTCAAACAATTTACCTTTTAATGCTATACCATAGCGCTTTAAAATATTTAAGTCGTATTTAATATTTTGGCCAATTTTTGCAATTCGTTCATTTTCAAATACCGGTTTAAATAGCGCCAATGTAGCAGAAGCTTCGTGTCGTTGAGCCGATAATGGTATATAGAAAGCCTCGTGTTGTTTAAACGAAAACGACAAGCCAACAATATCTGCTTCTGTGCTCTCCAACGCCGATGTTTCTGTATCGAAACAAACTTCGTTTTGTTGTAATAACAGTTGCACCAAATTATTCATTTCATCGGCTGTTTGAACCAACGCATAATGGTGTTGTACGGTTTGGATATTTTGCAAAAATATAGTTGGCGATTCTTCTTGTGCAACAGGCTGTGCCAAAGCACCTTGATTAAACAAATCAAAGGCAGGTACTGATGTTTGCCCTGCACCGGTTGAGCTTGCAGTAGTTGTTGTTTCATCTGTACCAAATACACGCTTTGCCATGGTTTTAAATTCTAACTCGGCAAATAACTTTTCAACAGCTTCTTTATTGGCAGGTTCTAGTTCAAGCGATTTTTCATCGAAAGCAATTGGCACGTTAATATCAATTGTTGCCAAACGTTTGCTTAATAATGCTTGCTCTCTGTTATTTTCTACATTTTCTTTTTGCTTTCCCTTAAGTTCATGGCTGTGTTCTAATAAATTTTCAATACTACCATATTTTTGCATTAGGGTTTTAGCTGTTTTTTCACCAATTCCGGGAATACCTGGAATATTATCTACTGCATCGCCCCATAAACCTAAAATATCTATTACCTGCTCTACCCGTTGAATTTCCCATTTTTTAAGCACTTCCGGTACGCCCAATATTTCAATATCATTACCCATTCTGGCAGGCTTGTAAATAAAAATATTGGGTTCAACCAATTGTGCAAAGTCTTTATCGGGGGTAACCATATAAACGGTAAAACCAATTTTGGCTGCTTTTTTACTAAGTGTACCAATAATATCGTCGGCCTCGTAACCATCTAATGTTAGAATAGGGATGTTTAAAGCATTTGTAACATCCATAATATATGGCAGACTTTTGGTTATATCTTCAGGCTGCTCTTGTCGGTGGGCTTTATATAATTCATACTCTTCGTGTCTGGCTGTAGGTGCAGCTGTATCGAAAGCCACACCAATATGTGTAGGTTTTTCTTTTTTTATTAAATCTAAAACGGTGTTGGTGTAACCAAAAATGGCCGAGGTATTAAATCCATAACTAGTTACACGCGGATTTTGACTAAATGCAAAATAGGCACGGTAAACCAAAGCCATGCCATCCAAGAGAAATAATTTTTTTTGCAACATGGCAGCAAGGTAGCTATTTTTCTGAATTTTGAGGATTAGCTGCCAAGAATTAAAGCAAACAATAATTTGTATTACACTTGCTTTGAGCGCTAACAAAAAAGGTCGGTTGCAATAAATAAACAACCGACCTTTTAAAATTTGATAGAAAAAATTTATTTTACAGTATCCATATGGCAGATTAAATCAACCACTTTGTTGCTATAGCCCCATTCGTTATCGTACCAGCTAACCACTTTAACAAAGTGAGGGTTTAAGCTAATACCGGCATCTGCATCAAAAATAGAAGTGCGCGCATCGCCTAAGAAGTCGTTGCTAACTACGGCATCTTCGGTATAACCTAATATACCTTTCATATCGCCTTCGCTGGCTTTTTTCATAGCAGCTTTAATATCTTCGTACGAAGCAGGTTTTTCTAAACGACAAGTTAAATCTACCACGCTCACATCCGGCGTAGGTACACGGAAACTCATACCGGTTAATTTACCTTTAAGCTCAGGAATAACTAAACCTACGGCTTTTGCTGCACCAGTAGAAGAAGGAATAATATTTTGGTATGCGCCACGGCCACCTCTCCAGTCTTTAGCACTTGGGCCATCAACGGTTTTTTGTGTTGCGGTAACAGCATGCACGGTAGTCATTAAACCTTCTAAAATACCAAAATTATCGTGTAATACTTTTGCTACAGGAGCTAAACAGTTTGTTGTGCAGCTTGCATTAGACACAACGGTCATATCTGCGCTATATTTGGTATGATTTACACCCATAACAAAAGTTGGGGTATCATCTTTTGCAGGAGCGCTCATAATAACGCGTTTTGCACCGGCAGCAATATGCTTAGCAGCAGTTTCTTGGGTTAAAAATAAACCCGTAGATTCTACAACATACTCTGCACCAATCTCACCCCACTTTAAATTTGCCGGGTCTTTTTCGGCTGTAACTCTAATTTTTTTGCCATTTACAACCAAATGACCACCATCAATCGACACTTCGCCATTGAATCTGCCATGGGTTGAGTCGTATTTTAACATATAGGCCATATAATCAACGTCTATTAAATCGTTAATGCCTACAATTTCAACCTTAGGGTTATTCATGGCTGCCCTAAATACCAAACGGCCAATACGGCCAAATCCGTTAATTCCAACTTTCATGATTGTATTTTGTTTAAATAAGTGCGGCAAATGTACAATTAAAAAAATTTAAAAAAATATTTTGCAATTAAGAATCTAGTCCTATCTTTGCAGTCCCAAAAATCAAATGGCCCGTTCGTCTATCGGTTAGGACATCAGGTTTTCATCCTGGAAAGAGGGGTTCGATTCCCCTACGGGCTACAAAAAAAGCCTTGAGCATCAAACACTCAAGGCTTTTTTTATGCCATATTACTGACAATTATTGTTTAATAAATTTAAATGCTTGTCCTTTAATTTCTATAAAGTAAATTCCACTGCTATATCCAGAAAAATCTACATCGTTTTGCAATTCAGTAATTCTATTGCTAAACAAAATGGCACCGGTAGCATTGTAAATGGTTAAGGTTGAACCAACCAAAGTGGGTTCAACCAAAATTTGCATTTGACCATTTACAGGATTTGGGTAAAAGCTAAATAATTTTGTTTGGGTTATACTAGCAACAGATGTGGCATTAACCATTAATGCTGCTTGTGCGCTTGTTAAACTGCAGGTTGGATTGGATACAACACACCTGAAAAATTGGTTATTATTAGTTGTACTAACATTACTTACCGTTAACGTTGCAGTATTTACACCGCTATACTGACCAGCATTTTGTAAATCTTGAAAACCTAATCCCAAATTGGTTTGCCACTGATAAGTTACTCCGGCTGAATTGTTTACCTGAACGCTAAATTGCGCTTGCTGTCCTATTGTAGTTTGTACATTACCAGGCTGAGCGGTGAGTAAATCGCATGGGGCATTAACTACAAACTGACCCATCATACCATCGTCTTCGTGGGTAAGCATATGGCAATGGTACATGTAGGGCAATGTATCGTTGTAAAAATCTTCGAATTTAGTAATAAACCTAACTACGCCATTTCCGCCCGGAACTAGCACCACATCCTTTCTTCCACGCTGATGCGCAGGCGGAGCTACACCATTTACCGACAAAATATAAAAAGGCACGTTGTGAATGTGAAAAGGGTGTGCAATGGGCGTTTGGTTGCGCAATTCCCAAATTTCTATATTATTAAATGGCACACGAAAATTGATAACATCCATATCGAAATGGGCATTATTAATTACAAACGGACCATTTATTCCACCTGGTCCGGCAGTCATCGACATAAAAGTTAATGTTCGTGTTATATCTGCTGTATTTTCGGCCCAAGGATTATGGGAAATTAAGGTTGTTGGCACAGTGGTAACCGCATTGGGCTTAGCAGCAGAAACATTAAATTGTAACATATTAAAATCGGAACCATTTAAAGGATTAGCCGTATAGCCCGGAATTTGTTGCCCGGCACCCATGCCCGGTTGCCTTGCCCCATAAATGCCATTTGCAATTTGGGTTCCATAGTTTCTTAAAAATAGGGTTTGTCCGGTTAATTCTGCAAAATCTACTAATATTTCTGCACGTTCGCCGGGCGATAATAACAAGCGTGTCATACTAACGGGTGCTGTAAGCAAGCCGCCATCACCACCTATAACGCTAAAAGTAGCATTATTGCTTAAACCAATATTATATACCCTTTCAGACGATCCGTTTAATAACCTAAATCTTACCATTTGAGCAGGTACATTTAAATATGGATTAATGGTAGCATTAACCATTAAAGCCGTATCTGAGGCCACATGTGCCGTTACAATTTGATTAGAAGTGTCGAATGATTTGGTTTGAAATACCAAAGGAAAATCGTCTACACCATAGGTTCGGGGTAAATTAATGGCTTTTTCTTGTTGGTCTCTAACTATTATAAAACCTGCAAGACCTTTTTGCACATGGTCGTGTGTTTTTTCGTGCAAGTGAGGGTGATACCAATGTGTAGAAGCGTGGTCTAAGACTTGAAATGAAGGCGACCAAGTTGTACTTGGAGGAATTACTACATGCGGCCCGCCATCATTTTCGGGTGCAACATGCATGCCATGCCAATGAATGGTGGTTGTTTCGGCAAGGCTATTGGTAACATTTATTGTAACCTGCTGGCCTTTATTTAACAAAATAGTTGGCCCAAGAATATTGCCATTTGCCCCCATGGTTTGGGTTAATGTGCCATTATAAAACGCATGCGTTCCATTTCTTAGGTTTAAATTAATAACCGAGCCCCCAATGGTATCAGGTATTAGTAATGGATTTTGCGCTTTTAGGCTTAAACCAACAATAGCTGCAAAAACCAATGATTTGAAGTAATTTTTTATCATTTGTATAATTGTTTTAAATACAAATGTAAGCGTTGAGATGCTTAGTTGTGTAACAAAAGTTACAAAGTCGCACGATTCAGGATTTTTTATATTTTACCAATTACGCAGCTAACCATTGATTTTGCTTGGCTAACAAATGAATTTTGGCCTTTTTCCGGGTATCCCATTTGGGCAAGTTCCTTTTTTATACCATCAATATCAATTATATCGCCATGGTTAATGGTTACACTTTCATCATCTTTATTAACCAAAACCTGTTGCACATTATTAAATTGCATTACTTTTTTAGAAATGCTATTGGCGCATCCGCCACATTTTATGTTTTCTATAAAAACTGTTGTTTGTTGGTTCATGCAGCAAAGTACATATAATAAATTCAAACACTTGGTAACATTTGTAACCGTTTACCATTAAAAATCTGGCTAAAATTGCAACATGAGCACAGATTGGAAAGCATTTTGGGAACAACGTTACGGCGAAAAAGATTTTGTATATGGCATTGAACCTAACCGCTTTTTTGCCGAACAATTATTAGAAATAAATATTGGGAAGCTACTTTTACCGGCAGAAGGAGAGGGCAGAAATGCCGTATTTGCAGCAAAAGCCGGATGGCATGTTACGGCATATGATTTTAGCAAGGCCGCAAAAGAAAAAGCATTAAATTTTGCAAAAAGTAATGGCGTGAATTTGGAATATACCATTGCCGATTTAGTTGATTTTACTGCGGCAGATAACAGCTTTGATGTAATTGCTATGATTTATGTGCACATGCAACCAGAAACACGTATAAAGGTACACGAAATGGTAGGGAAATGGCTAAAACCGGGGGGAAAATTAATTTTGGAAGCGTTTAATAAAAAGCAATTACAAAACAACAGTGGCGGACCAAAAGATGAAGCTATGCTGTATGACAGACCCACATTAAAAACAGATTTTTGCAATGTGTTTAAAATAGACTATTGCGGAGAGGTTTCTTTATACCTTAACGAAGGAGAATTTCATAAAGGAAAAGCCGATGTTGTAAGGTTAATTGCTACTAAAAAATAAATATGCTACTTTTTACTTTTTTTAGGTTTATCGTTTTGCCAAGTACCTTTAAACGTAATTTCACCTTTACTATCGTATAAAACACCAAAACCATGACGCATGTCGTTATGCCATTCGCCTACATATTTTTCGCCATTTACAAAAACATATGTTCCGTTACCTTCGCGTTTATCGTTTTTATAATCGCCATTATATGTTTCGCCATCTTGCCAAATAAAACTACCATGTCCGTTTCGTTTATTATTTAACCAGCCGCCATTATACATGCTTCCTGTTTCCCATAATGCCATTCCGTTGCCATTTGCCATGCCATCTTTTACAGTACCTAAATAAATTAGCTTTAAACCTTTATCTGTAAAAAAATTAAGATAATTGGTTTCGTTTAGCAATTTTTGCAACGAGTCTAGCTGCTGCAATTCACTGTACATTAAATTTAAACGTGCTAATAAGGTATCGTTGTTTCGTTCCTTTTCTTCAACAACCTCTAGGAGTTTGTTTATTAAATTTGCTTGTTTTATTAACTCTTTCGACTTTGATGATTTAACTTTCTCATTGCTTTTTTTAATACTAAATTTAGTATTAGCTATATTGGTTAAGAGCAATTGAATTTGATTTACTTTTTGAGATGCGGCTTTGCCAATCAGATCATTTTTAGACAATGCAATAAAAATTTCTAATGCTTGCTGGTGATTACCTTCTAATAATAACATTTCTGCTTGCAGCAATGAATCGTGTGAAGCTAACTTGTATTGCATAGGCAACAGAGCATGTTGCAACTGTTTATTTTGTTTATACAAAATTGCAACTGCCAATAGCAATAATGCCAGAATAATTAGTTTTATATAATCTAGTTTTATCATAGGATTTAACATTAAAAAATCTGGCTGGATTTAATCGTAAAAACGCACCGGTGGTATTTTTTTACTGGCATCAAAATTTATTTTAGAGAGTTTATCAATATATAAACCTAGCATAAAACCTTGCCCTTGGTCGTACTCAAAACCTGTGGCACCTCTACCTCTAATTCGGTTTATATATCTTGCTTCAATGCGTGCGGCATTTGCAAACCGGAAACCAATACCGGCATAAAATCGATTTTGATTAAACATGTAATTTACATTTTTACCCAAATTAATACCTATTTCGTTAGAAACCGAAGCATACCATAAATGATTATCATAAAACGAGGGCTTGTTAATTAGGTACCTTACACGGTATCTAATACGAAAGCGATTAAAATACCTATAATCGTCTACTAAGGGATTGTATTGCCAACGTAACTCATACCGGTAACGGTAAGTATGCATAAAACGGTTATTTTTACCGGAATATAAATGATGAAAAAACTGTACGGTTGAACGCCACTCGTGATAAGACATGCGGTTTAAATCGGAAGGTTTTCCAACATATTCGTTGGTAAACATATAACCAATTGGCGAAAAAGAAAGCCTTGCATTTTCGTTAAACTGATAATGCAACCATGGTCTGTAACTTTCTCGTAAAGGTATGCTAAAAATACTTCCAGAGTTAAATTCATTTTTGGTTCGATATACAAAATCAAACCCATATCCCCACTTGTTTCCACCTTGGGGTAAGATATCGTTAATTTCTATTTTACTCCAAAACACCCCATGATTATATACGGTTTTGCTTGGATTTTGAGCAATAACTTGAATAAAACTAATTGAAATAAAAGCTAAAAATGCTAAAAGCGGTTTATTAAGCATGCTGCATTATAGTAATTTTTTTTTAATTTTATGCTTCTAGCACTTTAAGCTGAACCAACTCAATACGCGAAGCTGAGGTTTGTTCGATGGTAAATTCAAACTTCTCAATAATTACTTTTTCGCCAATGGTTGGAATATTTTCATGATGAGCAATAATAAATCCACCAAGCGTATTGTATTCGCCTTCTTCAAAATTTAAGTCGTAAGTATCGTTAAGGTAACTTATTTCTAACCTTGCAGAAAATCTAAATTCATTTGCATTAATTTGTTCATCAATTAAATCGTCCACATCGTGCTCGTCTTCAATTTCGCCAAAAACCTCTTCCATTATATCTTCTACAGTAATTAAACCGGCAGTGCCGCCTAATTCATCAACAACAAGGGCAAGACTTTTGTGGGTTCGGCTAAACTTATTTAATAAATCCATAACACCCATGGTTTCGGTTGCAATTATAACCGGAATTAAAACGCTTCTTATAGATTTGGGCTTGTTAAACATTTCTTTTTGATGCACATAACCAATAATTTGATCTGAGTTGTTTTCATAAACAAGAATTTTGCTTAAGCCTGTGCTAATAAAAAGCGCATATAACTTTTCTATGGGCTGATTGATATCTATTGCTGTTAATTCGGTTCGAGGTGTTAAACAATCGCGCACTTTTATATTCGAAAAATCAAGTGCATTTTTAAATATTTCCGTATCAACTTCTACATCCTCCGGCAAATCGCGTTCGCTTAATTGGTTGATGTATTCATCTAAATCTACCTTGCTAAAAACGGGAGTAGTTTCTTTAAAATTAAGCTTAAGAATATTGTTTAAAATAAGCTTGGCAAGCCCTGTAATAAAATGCACCAACGGGTATAACAAATAATAAAAAAGTAAAAATGGCAAGGCAAATAATTTTAGTGTGCTATCGGGATTTATTCTAAATAACACCTTAGGTATAAACTCGCCTGTAACCAAAATTAACAACGTAGAAATAATAGTTTGTAATAAAAGTAAAAGCGCAGTATGTTCTAACAAAAAGGGCAAAGTGCCAGTAAAAACCGGATTTAAAATTTTAGCCATATATATGCCATACACAACCAAAGCAATATTATTGCCTACAAGTGTAGTGCTTATAAACTTAGAAGGGTTGGCCACAAATTGAGATAAAATTTTTGCATAATAACTACCTTGTTTGCTTTTAAGCTCAATAAGTAATTTGTTTGATGAGATAAAAGCAATTTCCATTCCGGCAAAAAATGCCGAAAACAAAATACTGGTTATAATAACGACGGAGGAGCTATCCATAAAATTTATCGCAAGATAAATGTTTACAAAATATACTCACAATAAAATTTGTAAACAGCTGTAAATGTAATCTATCAATAACCCATTTAAGCTCATTCATTTATTTAGCAATAAATATAGCCGTGCTAAAAATCATTCAAAGATAGCTTTGCTTCATTATCTTGCGCCATAGCAAATACATTTTGCATGACACCATAAAGCTAAAGCATATATCGCTGATTTTCTTATAGTTTTACATTTTTTACAGCCCTTGCAACCAAAATTTTGCTTATTTCATCTATTTATTACATATAATTGTAGTTAAATGAGAAACGCTATACTAACTATTACTGCTATTTTATTGGGTTTTGCTGCCCAAGCACAATTAATACGTTACGGTTTTAGAGCACCGGTATACGATAATTTTAACAATGCCGATCCTGATGCTGCATTTGAAGTAATTGTATTAATTCCAAATAATGATACATTACGTACAACGGTTGGCTCAAGGGTTTCGCCTATTGATGGCAGCGCTGTAAATGGTGTTCATTTTAGCTTTAGCGATCAAAATTTCTTGTTTACGCCTGGCACAACCAATTGGAATGGCTCAAACGTTAAAAGATTTCCAATAAACATTACACCAGACCCAGTTTATTGGGGTAAACGAAGTTTTTTAATTAAACTATCAAACTTTGTAGGTATTGTTCCGGCAGACCAATTATTAAACCAGCAAGATGAATTGGTTATAATTATAGATTATGACGGCTCAAGCCTGGGCTTACCCAGATTAACCATTCACGATTATGCGTTATTTCCAATCCCTGCCACCGAAAAACTTAATATTTCAGGAGTAGATGCAGAGCAATATTACATAACCGACCTTATGGGACGCACCATTCAAGAAGGTATGGTTTTTAATAATACCGTTGATGTTTATAATTTAAACAAAGGCATTTACATTTTTAATGCCAAAACCAAACAAGGCATTATTATGCATAAGTTTATTAAAGAATAAGTGTAATAACCTATTTTCTAATTGCTGTTAAACAATTCTCACAAAATTATTTATTAAGCGATTATAAGCATTGCGTTTATTTTATTGCAGAAAACTGCCTTGTCAAAAATTTGGTTTACAAAAAGCGCTTTTTTATATAGTCTATATCATTTTTCAAAGGGGTTTTTAAGCAGCAAGACCTAGATTCCTGTATTAAAAATCACAAAGCATTTCCCACTCAGATGTATGCTTAACATTTCTGTCTAAAAAACTGTGGCCTAACAACGTAAACAATGTTCCATAATTAAATGGAATTAAAAATGCATATAAATTACTAACGTCTGTACTTAAAATAATATAACTAGCAATAGTGGTAAAAACCAATCCCGTAGCAATCATTGTTAGTTTTAAATTATAGCCATTATTCTTTACCAGTATAGAAGAAATATCGGTATATGATACGGTTCGGTTATTATTTAACTGTAGCATTTTATCTTTACCAGAAATAATTTTTCCATAAATAAACCTGCCGTCTTTACCTTCAAAATCGTATTTATTAATAGCATCTTCTTTAAGCTCTATAACAATTGCATGTTTAGGCTGTATGGTTAGCACCTTGGGCTTGGTTACATGCGCAAAAGAAGTTTGAGCAATAGCACCAAGTGCAAACAAAAAACCAAGTGATATTAATATTTTATAAAACATACGAAAGTCCTACATTAAAATTAAAATAAAACAACCTCCCAAAACCCGCACCCGGCATATAATTATAATGCATTTGCATTTTACCGGGAAGGTTAAACAAAATTGGATCATACAGTTTTATTCCGGTAATAAAACCATAATTAAAAAGCACATTCTTACCTAATTCATGAAACGTTCCAAACTCTGCCTCTGCTGCAACACTAAAAAAATTATGCTTATCTTTAAATGAATTAGGGCCAAATATTTGGTCTATATAGTGTACGCCTATTACGTAATTATTGTATGCAGTAATTAAGTTAAACGAGGTATAACTCATTTTATCTATACCCGGTTTTAAAAAAGGCATAAAACGCCAACGTGCAAAATAACCTGTATGGTTAATAAACGGACTTACATTCATTGTGCCAACAAGCCTATGCACAGAGCTGCTTTTGTCATTAAATTGGCCATAACCTATATTAATGCCCAAACCTTTTTTATGGGTTAATTTTAAATAGCTAAACTCAAAAGGCATAATATCTACACAACGTGCTGTAATACCAATGCTTTCAATAAACTTATCTGCATTTTGCAAACTGTTTAACCTTTGGCCAATTGCGTTATTTACCATTAAAAAAATGGCTATATATGCCAAAATATACCTGTTAGATAACATAAAACAAGTTTTAAATAAACGATGTTTACAGCATGCCATTAGTTTTGGTAAATAATTAAAGTGTATCCATAGGGTATATTTTTCTCGCTAATAGTTCTATATAGCGAATAATTTCTTGTATTAATTTTAACAGAATCAGCCGTTGTACGCAATATCACAAAATCATTGGTGGCTTCATACCTATTACCACAAAAATAGTCGCTTTCGTCTAACTTTATACTTAACTTACTCGAAACCCATATGGAATCGGTTTTTTTTAAGGTAGTTACCACAATCGAAGCAGTTGCATCGGTTGGCAAAAGCAGTTTGGTTTTATTGGCATTAATATTAGAATCGGTTCTGGAAATAGCCGGATAATGAACTGATAAGATTCTGTTAGATGTATCGGCACAAACAAGATGGTTTTCATATTCGGGATTGCCATAATAAAAACCTGGACCACCACCATAGTCATTATAACAGCATGATGCAAACAGAAAGGACAAAAAACAAGAAATTGTAATAATTTTTGCCATGGGTAATATTAATACAAACATAAAAAAAAATTAGTGCCAACCAATAGAAAGATCATGTTGCGTGAAAAAAATGTATACAAAAACAACAAATATTCTTATTTTTACCTCATGCAACAGCCCCTTTTTAAAGATGTAATGAATCGATTAAATCCTTCTCAGTTAAAAGCTGTTAATCAAATAGAAGGACCAGTAATGGTAATTGCAGGACCTGGATCGGGTAAAACACAAATTCTTGCTGCCAGAATTGCAAATATTTTAATACACACCGATGTTTACCCGGAAAATATTCTTTGTTTAACCTACACCGATGCCGGCACAATTGCCATGCGTAAAAGGCTAAACGAGTTTATTGGCCCTACTAGTTATCGTGTACACATATTTACATTTCATGCATTTTGCAATCGCGTTATACAAGATAATTTAGATGTATTTGGTTTTAGAAACCTAGACCCTGTTAGTGACCTTGAAAAAATACAGTATACCAGAGAAATTATTGATGCATTAGACAAAAACAATCCATTAAAAAGATTTACAGGCGATGCATATTTTGAATCGTACCGCATGCTTACATTATATAGCATGCTAAAAAGAGAAGATATTGCACCGGAATTTTTAATAAATAAAACCAAAAGTTATATGGAGTCTCTGCAATACAGAGATGAGTATATCTACAAACGAAGTGGAAAACGAAAAGATGGTTCAACTTACCAAAAAGGCGACTTAAATACTGAAAAAATAGCTGATGAAAAACGCAAGATGGAATTACTCATTGCGGCATGTAATACATTTGAAATTTACCAGCAAAAACTAAATGAAAACCGAAGATACGATTTTGACGACATGTTAATTTGGGTAATTAATGCTTTTAAAAACAGCGACCAATTGCTTGCCAACTATCAAGAACAATACCAATACATTTTAGTAGATGAATACCAGGATACAAGTGGCGCTCAAAACGATATTCTTAATTTAATACTGCAATTTTGGTCTGAACCTAACGTATTTGTTGTTGGAGACGACGATCAAAGTATATATCGATTTCAAGGCGCAAATATTCAAAACATACAGCAATTTAAAAGTACTTACATAGACAATGCACATAAGCCCGGGTTGTTAGTAAACCTTACAGACAATTACCGATCATCGCAACGGATTTTACAAACTGCAAATGCCATTATTACAAACAGCAACCCGCAAAATAGGTTATTGCCCGATAAGCAACTTATTGCATCTAATGCATTTGTTAAAAATCATGAATTTACACCAACAATAATAACATGTAAAAACACCGCAGAAGAGGTAGTATATATTGCGCAACAAATAGAAAGTCTTATACAAGGTGGCGTTCAACCCAAAAAAATTGCAGTACTATACCGCGAGCACAAACAAGCCGATGAAATAATTACATACTTACAACACCAAAAAATAGAAATTAATGCAAAACGCAAAAAGAATATTTTAGCTGAACCAACTGTAAAAAAAATAATAACTATTTTACAATTTATACATGCCGAATTAAAACAAAGCAACAGCGGCGAAAATTATTTATTCGAACTCCTACATTTTCCGGAGTTTGGTTTACCAGCCATAGAAATAGCGAAATTGGCAACCGATATTTCAAATAAAAATTTTATAGAACGCAAAACCTCATGGCGACAGGAATTACGATTGCTTCATAAAAAAAACAAGCCAGATTTATTTAACAACAACGATTTTACAGCCAGTTTTTTAAAGGTAAGCAACACACTTGAATTACTAATTAAAGAAGCAACAAGTTTAACGTTGCAACAACTGGTGTACCAAGTTTTAAACCAATGCGGTATTCTGGTACATGCACTAAATAATAGCAATAGTCAGTGGAATTTAACATTAATTAACAGCTTTTTTAATTTTATTAAATCAGAAACGGCCAAAAAGCCGGCTTACAATTTAAAAAACCTTGTTGCAGACATTGAATTGCTTAACGAAAACAATTTAAGTATTCCGGCAGAACAAATATTTGCAAGCGACAATGGAGTAAATTTTTTAACTGCACATTCAAGCAAAGGATTAGAATTTACTTATGTTTTTATTGTGGGTTGCACAACCGGTTTTTGGGATAAAAACAAGCCTAACCGCGGCTATAAATTACCCGATAATTTACTGGAATGCACAACTGCCGAAGACGATGAAATTAGGCGTTTATTTTATGTAGCCATTACACGCGCCGAACAGTATTTAACTTTCACTTATGCCAATAAAAACAACGATGGAAAAGAATTGGAGCCATCTGTTTTTATTAGCGAATTACAAGCATCTGAAACAGTACAAGTAAAACAAGCAAATATTTCGCAGCAAGCAATAGAAAGTTTCTATACAGCCTTATATACATTGGCCGAACCTACATTACCAAACGATATTTTACACACCGCTTATGTTGATGAACTGCTAGATAAATATTCCCTATCGGTAACGCATTTAAATAATTTTTTAAAATGTCCACTTAAGTTTTATTTTAATAACTTTATTCGCGTGCCGGCACCTAAAAGCGCAAGCATGACATTTGGAAGTGCCATTCACTTTGCCATAGAAAAACTATTTAAACGTATGATTGAACATGACGAGAAAAAGTTTGAAAGCACAGAACAAATGCTTAAAGACTTTGAATGGTTTATGTATAGGCATAAAGATAGCTTTACAGATGCAGAATTTGATTTAAAATTAACATATGGAGATAAAATTTTACCGATGTACTATAACCATTATATTAACTCATGGAACAAAATTGCATCGATAGAAAAACCTTACCGAAACATTGTTATGGAAGGTGTGCCCATAAGTGGCAAAATTGATAAAATTGAATTCAATGGCAACGATGTAAATGTTGTTGATTATAAAACCGGGCAGTTTAAAAACGCAAAAGATAAATTTAAAATGCCCGACCCTGAAAAAGCTAATAAAGCCATTGAAGAAGGAAAACAACCTAAGTTTGAAGATGAGTTTGGAGGCGATTATTGGCGTCAGGCAATATTTTATAAACTCTTGTTGGATTATGATAAAACGCGTGATTGGCGCATGCAAAGCTGCGAGTTTGACTTTATTGAACCAGATAAAGATTCAGGCAACTTTACCAAACAACAGGTTAAGTTTACGCAACAAGAAATTGATACAGTAAAACAACAAATTAAAAGCACATACGAAAAAATTAAAAGCAAACAGTTTAATAAAGGTTGCGGCAAAGACGATTGCGAATGGTGTAATTTTACAAAATCTTACTACCAAATGCCCAATTTAGAAGAAGACACAGCCTTATCAGACGAAATTACAATAGACGATTCTTTTAATAGTGAGCCATTAAACTTATTATAGGTAGCCAGATTTTTAATGGTAAACACTTTGCATCTTTCTTAATGCATTTTCATTGTGGGTTCAAAAAAAATAGCCGTTGCAATTGTCACTGCAACGGCTTTTACAAGTATTAGCACAAACTAAATTATAAACTCAGATTTAAAGCCAACATTGTTAGGATTTACACAAAAAATTGGCACATTACCTGCATCATTTACAATTTGCTGTGCATAGGTTTCAATAATATACTCGCGAATACTTTTATCTTCCGCCTGTGTCATTATCATTATAAGGTCGGCATTAATTTCTTCGGCATATGCCAATGTTTTATCGGCAAAATCATCGTCATTGTTAATTAATTTTGTGGTATGCTTTATACCGTTATCGTCTAGAAGGGTTTGTATTTGTCTTAAATTAGCCATTAGCTTATTGTTAAGAAAATCATCTTCTATGCTGTAGGTAAAAATATGTATGGTGCTACCGTAGCTTTTGCCCAAATGTATAGCCCATTTAACTTTTTGCTTGCTTTCTTTAGACAAATCTAATGGAAAAACAATGTTTTTGTATGCGTTTGGATTGGCATTACTTTTTACCACAATAACCGGAATATTGCTATTACTAATTACACGGCTTGCGTTTGAACCAATAATGCGTTCAACGCCACTTGCACCATGTGTGCCCATAATAATGGCATCACATCCGTGCTCTTCGGCGGTTTCTATAATAGTTTTATAAATTTTTCCAACTTTAACATCTGTTATACATTCAACACCATAAGTTGTATGAATTTCGGTTGCTTTTTCTTTTAGTTTTCCGTGAAGGGCCTCTTTGGCTAAATTTTCTTTGGTTTCGTTTTTAGCAAAACTAAATACTGCACCTAAAAAGTCTTCTTCTATAATGCTTAACAATACCAGGTTGTTATTAAAATGTTTGGCCACCTGTGCCGCATGGTTTAGGGCATTAATAGAAATTTCCGAGAAATCTACCGGAACCAGCATGATGTTTTTTTTGTTATCCATTTCGGGTTAAATTGTTAAATTGTGGCACAAAATAAATAAAAAACACTTAACCATAAAATATGATTAATCTCATACCAGAAACAGAGCTTGTTTTAAACCCCGATGGATCGGTTTACCACCTTAATTTGCTGCCCGAAGACATTGGACAAACAATTTTTTTAGTGGGCGACCAAGACCGAGTTCCTGAGGTTTCTAAGCATTTCGACCGAATTGAGGTAGAAAAACACAAACGCGAATTTTTTACCCATACCGGTTTTATAGGCCAAAATAAAGTTAGTGTTATTTCTACAGGTATTGGAACCGATAATATAGATATTGTGCTTAATGAACTTGATGCCCTAGTTAATATTAACCTAAAAACACGAGAAATTAACGCACAGCCAACCACTATAAATTTAATTAGAATTGGTACTAGTGGAGCACTTCAAGGAAACATTCCGGTTGATAGCATTTTAGTATCCACACACGGACTTGGACTAGACGGTTTGCTTTGGTATTACGATGTACAACCCGACTTAGCTTTAGATTTTAATTTTGGCAATAATCTACCCAAACCCTATTTGGTAAATGCTTCTGCTGTTTTATTAAACAAGTTTAACCAAGAAAGCATAAAAGGAATTACGGCCACTTGTAGTGGATTTTACGGGCCACAAGGCAGAACCTTACGCGCAAAAAACAACACATCAAACTTAATTAACCACCTAAACGCTTTAAACATAAACGGTAAAAAAGTAACTAACTTCGAAATGGAAACCTCAGCCATATTAGCGCTTTCTAAATTATTTGGCTTTAATGCCATTGCCGTAAACGCTATTGTTGCCAATCGCATCTCTCATCAGTTTAGCAAAAACCCAAAAAACACCATAGAAAAAACCATTGCTTATACTTTAAATTCTGTTTTTTAATTTTGAACCCAATATGACTACCCCATCAAACGATTTATTGTACCAAATTGCCATAAAACAAATACCATTGGTTGGCGATGTAATAGCCAAAACATTAATTAGTTACTGCGGAGGCATTAAAGAAGTTTTTGAACAAAAACGCAGTAAACTGCTTAAAATACCTACCATTGGCGAAGCCATTGCAGATAATATTGTTAAGTTTAAAGACTTTAAAAAGGCCGAAAAAGAGATAGAATTTATCCTAAAACACCAAATTAAAACCCATTTTTACCTAGACGAGCAATACCCTTGGCGATTAAAAGAAATTAACGACTCCCCTATTCTTTTGTACAGTTTAGGAAACGTAAATTTAAATGCCGATAAAATTGTTGGTATTGTTGGCACACGTAAAATAACCGAGCATGGCAAAGCATTTACCCAACAATTGGTAAACGAACTTAAAGAATTAAATTGCTTAATCATAAGCGGCTTGGCATTAGGAGTAGATATTTGTGCACACAAAGCCGCTTTAGAGAATGGCTTGCCAACTGTTGGTGTTTTAGCACATGGATTAGACCGAATTTACCCCCCGGTACATGCAAATATTGCTAAACGCATGTTAAACCATGGCGGGTTAATTACAGAGTTTAACAGCAATACCAACCCGGATAAAGAAAATTTTCCAAAACGTAACCGAATTGTTGCCGGACTTTGCGATGTATTGGTTTTATCTGAAACAGCCATTAAAGGAGGTGCACGTATTACAGCCGAAATTGCTTTGTCTTACAACAAAGATATAATGGCCGTGCCAGGCCGGGTTAACGATTATTACAGTGCCGGCTGCAATTACCTTATTAAAGAACATAAAGCAGCCATGCTAACTAGCACAGATGACTTACTTAACTTAATGGGTTGGCATAAAAATGCTAAACCTAAACAGCTGCAAACCAAATTATTTAAACAAGTAAACGAGGCCGACAAACCCATTGTTAATTATTTACAACAAAAATTAAAAGCCGGAATTGACGAAATTGCATTTGATTTGCAAATTGATTCGGGTGTTTTAAGTTTAAAACTACTTGAGCTTGAATTTAACGGAATAATTAGGGCTTTGCCCGGTAAGCAATATGAATTGGCATAATAGAACTAACATGAAAAAAAACATCGCAATTATTACTTGCCTAATACTAACCTTAATAGGTTCAACACAGGCACAAAGCAAAAAAACAACAAAACCCAAACGTATAATATTTATGATTGGCGATGGCATGGGATTAGCCCAAATTAGCGGAGCATTGGCATTCTATGCATTTCAATCCTCATTTGAGCGTTTTAATGTTATAGGATTTAGTAAAACATCAAGCAGCGATAGCTATGTTACCGATAGTGCAGCCGGTGCAACAGCGTTTAGTATTGGACAAAAAACCTATAATGGGGCTATTGGTGTTGATAGCCTTGGCAAGCCGGCAGAAACCATTTTTGAATCGCTTAAAAACCAAACCAATTGGAAAACGGGTGTAGTTGTTACTTCTAGCATTACCCATGCAACTCCTGCTGCTTTTTATGCGCATGTGGGTTCAAGAAAAAGCGAAGACGATATAGCCGCCTTTTTATTGAACCAACATTGCGATTTAGCCATTGGTGGTGGCAGAAAATTTTTAACCAATCGCAAAGACAACAGAAATTTGGTTACCGAATTAATGCAATTAGGTTTTTATGTTAATACCGATGGCAGCCTAAAAAACACATTACAAAGCAAGCAAATTCAAACGCTTGAAGATAATGGCATGAAAAAAATGACAGAAGGACGATCGGACTTTTTACCCAAAGCATCAGAACATGCCATTAAAGTTTTAAATGCAAATAAAGGTAACTTTTTTTTAATGATAGAAGGAAGTCAAATTGATT
>VFQQ010001797.1_pt1 | contig 27610 bp, 54 predicted proteins | sample 3512341 | NCBI WGS metagenome assembly VFQQ01 (sample SAMN10412373, study PRJNA504923) | tailings metagenome | isolation source: Relicate 2 Philex TSF1 revegetated site | place: Philippines: Tuba, Benguet | collected 2017-08-29
CCCACGCCAAGGGTGGCCATGGCGCGAAGGAGGAAGCCCCGGTCCAGGGTGTCGTCCAGACTCTGGCCGACAACCTTGGACGGCTTCCGGTCCCTCCGAGCCTATCGACCGAAAATTTCACGGGATTCTTCTCGAATCGATCCGGCCGTGTAGCTCAGTGGACAGAGCGTTGGACTTCGGCTAGTATGAAGCACATCCAAAGGCCGCAGGTTCGACCCCTGCCTCGGTCGTATCACTTTTGCCTTTCTTGCACTCTCCCCAGTCCCTTTTTACTCCCCCTGCGGCCTCAGCCCCTCTCTGCATGCCTGAGCATTGATTAAATGCACACCAGCGCACCAGCAAGTGCCTCCCAGACCTGGTCTGCCACCCAGCGGCCCGCCCGGCCACCGCCGGCTGCCCGCTGCTCCGACCACCAAGCGGGCCCGCAACGCCGCCCGCCTGCAGCCAATGTTGCATAGCAGCCACCAGCACCCCTCCCTGGTGTGCTTGAAGTGTTCAAAGGCCCAAAACCCCGCCGCCGCCGCCCGCCGCCGCGCGCCGCCCGCTACAACCCATGGCGGAAGCCCGGCGGCTGCCGCCCAACCGCGTCGCCTGCATGTGCAGAGCGCGCTGCGGGCCGCGCCAGGGCCGCCCCGCCCGGCCTGGCGCCGGCAAGCCGGCGCCTGCCCCGTGTGCGCCCCGCAGCGCGCTTGCAAGCCTCGCATCGGGTGCAGAGACGCTACAAAAGGCCGCTCTGCGCGGAAGGGTGCACAAAAGGAGCGACCCAGGCTTGGTGTCGGAAAGGCTGGAAAGCTGGCCGCGACTAGCTTTGCCACTGGCTGGCTGCTTGAGAACGTGATCCGAGGTGTTGTGGGCTTGCCCAGGCTTGCGGCCAACCCGTTCAGTTGGCAGAAAAAAATTAACCCCACTTCTCCAAACCCGTGGCTGCCCAACTCCCTGCGCAGCGCCCTCCGCCTTCCCACACTCCCCACGCCCCATGCACCACCCCCTCCCACCTCAATGCAGGGAGGTGCGCGACCTGAAGGACAGCCTGACGAGCGAGCGGGACCGCATGGCGCGCATGCAGCTGTTTGACCAGGAGCGCTTCCGACACCTCAACGTGGAGCTGCAGGTGCGGGGAGTGGGGAAGTGGCGGCGGGTGGGCCTGTCTGCAGACTTTGAAGCTGAGACAGGCGGCATGCATGCTATAGACAGCAATGCCATCAGATGTGCTGCAGGTGTGCTTTTGTGCCCATTCAATGTCATCGAGCAACCTGCTGCGCTTCCCTACCCCCACCCCACCTGGAGTGCAGAAGATGGAGGACCGCAACCGCGAGCTGGCGCGCTCGCGGGATGCGCTGCTGGTGCAGGTAAAGCAACTTGGGGGCAGTACGGTGTCAGATGTTTCAGCAGCGGGCTGGCTGCTGGGTATGCGACAGAGTGGCTTGCAGGGCACTTGGGTAACTCACCCCAGCCGGCGGCCCCCCACCTCGCCCCACCCTCCCCTCCCCTATCCTTCCCCTGCCTGCCGCAGCTGCACGAGGCGCGGTTCCAGCTGGAGCAGGCCAGCCACATCCGGCGCCAGCTGCCCGCCGCCGACGAGCGCATCCGGTGCGGAGCAGGGAGAAACACTGGGGGGTGGGTTTTGCTGCCTGCCCAGTGCATGTGCACCTGCTTGTTGCATGCCTGTGCCGCCTTTGTGAGCCGCTGGCATGCACCATCGCTTCCATACATCCGCTCCCCTACCCCTGCCATGCTGCTTCACCGCAGGGAGCTGGAGCGGCAGCTGGTGGGGCTGCGCCAGCAGCGGGCGGAGACGGAGGCGGCCCTGCAGCGGGAGCGGGCTGCGGGGGTGGGCCGCCAGACCGCGGGCGAGCTGCAGGAAATGATCACCACCCTGCAGGTGGGTGGGAAGGGCGTGTGGGGCTGCAGGGGTGGACAGCAGGAAGGGAAACCGAGGGCGGGCAGCTGGGCGGAGAACAGGGGCGGAGCACAGCGGGCTGGGGTGTCTCCATACCCACTGTTGTTGGCCAGGCATTGCAGCGGATGCCTTCCTTGTGGCCGCCTCCTGCCTGTCAACCAAACCCCTCTGCTGTCCGCCCCTACAACGTTCGCTCCTGACCTTCTTTCATCCTCTTTACGCCTCTCCCTGCAGCGCGAGCTGGCCACGCTGCGGTCCGCCGCTGAGAAGCACAAGGGGCTGGCGGCGGAGCTGCAGGCAGGCAAGCAAAATGAAGCATGGGGTGAATGGGGCTGGGGCAGCGAGGGGCTGTGAGGGGCTCCTTGGAGGGGTGCTGCTGTGCTCAGCTGCTTGCGCAATGAATGCCGCATGCTTGTGTGGGGGGCATGCAGTTGTGAGGGGTGTGCATCTGCTCCTTCGAGCTGGCTGCTGATCCGCCCCATTCACTGCCACACCCCACCCTCCCACCTCTCCGCCCTGCAGCCAAGGCAGCGGCGGAGGCTCAGAGGCAGGCGGCGGAGGCGGCGCAGGGCGAGGCGCGGGTGCTGCGGGAGCGGTGCAGCCAGCAGCGCGCGGCACTGAGCCAGCAGCAGGACAAGGAGAACCAATGGAAGGTGGGCGAAGGAAGGGGGACGGGGCGGAGTGGTGGGCCTTTAGACATGGTATGGGGTCTCGAGCGGGGTAGGGGTCTCGAGCGGTGTTTGAACCTCCTGCCCTGCCTGCTCAAATCTCAGGCAGCCAACCTGCGCTTGTCCGCATTCAGTTGGTCCCTCAGCTGCATGCCGGCTGGCCGCGCCCAGGTTCATTACACTGCTGGCTTGCATGTATTCTCCTAGCAGCGCGAGGCCGAGCTGCGCCAGCCCAGAGCTGCATGGTTCATCACCAGCGTTTCTGTGCATGTTCCCTTTCCCGTGTGCAGGAGCGCGAGGCCGACCTGCGCCTGTTTGTGGAGGTGGCCACCCAGAGCTGCCTGCTGGCGGGGCGGGAGGGGCAGGAGCTGGCGCAGGTGCGGGCGGCGGAAGCCAAGCTCAAGGAGCAGGTGAGGGCTGGGTGGGGCAGGGGTTTGGGAAGGGAGTGAGAGGGAGTGGTACCTAGACGTTAACAGGGGTAGGGCTGCTTGGTGCGGGAAGGAGCACAATGTGCAAGGCGTGTTTCCTTGGCTGACCAGCAAGGCCTGACTCTCATGCTGAAGCACTTCCACCCCCTTCGCCACCGCAGGTCGCCGACCTGCAAGGCCGCCTGCAGTCCAGCGCGCAGCAGCAGGCGGTGCAGGCGGCGCAGCAGAAGGCGGACGCAGCGCAGCAGCAGCTGGATGCGGCAGTGGAGGAGGCGGCGCGGCTGCGGGCCGAAGCTGCCGGGCTGCAGCGCCAGGTGGCCGCGCTGCAGCAGCAGGCCACTGACCTCAAGGTGGGCTGAGGTCGTTGAGGGGCTAGGGGGTTAAGTGATGGAGCGGGGAATGATGGATGCTGGTTAGTTGTGTACCTTGCTGTGATGAAGCTTCTGGAGGGGCATCCAAGGGTACGATCCAGCCACGGCAGTTTGCAGCGTAATGCTCGCAACTGCTCGCATGCCGTCTCCCCTCTGGCGCTGCCTTCCCTCCCCTGGCTCATCAACCCGCATTCCTTTCTGTTGCGCTGTCGATTTCCTGCCGCAGCAAGAGGGGGAGGCGTACATGGGGGAGATTGAGAGCGTGGGGCAGGCGTACGAGGACATGCAGGTGAGAGGGAGGCAGCGGAACTAAGAAAAATCTAAAAAAATGGCTTGGGGCCGGTATCGGGCGCGCTGCTGACAAACTGGCTGAGCCTCAGCAAGCCCTTCTGAGTGCCGGGAGGCTAGCATGAGAGTCGTGTTTCATATGGCATGGCGGACCCTGCACTTGCCTGCCATCCGCGCTGCCCCTTCCGACTGCCTCTTCTCAGCCTGCTGGCCCTTCCTGCACACCCCGATCGCAGGCCCAGAACCAGCGGCTACTGACCTCGCTGGCGCAGCGCGACGAGGACGCGTCCAAGATGCTGCAGCAGGTGAGGACTGAACTTTGCACACCCATCTCGGAGGAGGGGTTGTACTGCCGAGTGCACCGTGTTACGACAACAAAGCCAGCAGCAGGCACCGGTGCTGTCGCCCGCTTGCTCACTTGTCATCCTTGCTGCCACCCCCTTGCGTGTGCAGGCCACGGCGGCGGCGCAGGAGCGGCAGCAGCTGGCTGAGGAGCGGGCGGACGCTGAGGCGTCGGCAAAGCGGGCGCAGCAGGCGCAGCAGCTGGCGCAGCAGCGCACGCTGGAGCTGGAGGCGCGGGTGCAGGTGGGTGGCATTAAATTGCACCTGAAATTCTCAATGCAGTTGAGGATTGGGTCAGGGGTCATAGGGGGTCAGGGGTCATAGGAATCACTGTGCTGTAGGCTGCTTAGAAGTTGTGGTCATTTCTGCCCTCCTGTTTCTTGGCCCGCAGGCGCTGCTGCACGAGCTGGACAAGATCCAGGGGGAGGCTCGGGCGGCCACCGCCCGCGCCGAGGCCGCGGACACAGAGGTGCAGGCGCGGGAGCAGCTGCTGGCGGCGGCACGGGTGCGCATGGGCGGAAGCTGAGGGGGGCGTTGGGGTTGTGTGGTGCGCTGGGGTGTGTTGACAAGGCCCTGCTGCGCTGCAGCTGTTTGCTATTGCTCTGTTCTCGCCTGATCTTACCTGCTTCCTGGGCGCTCCTCAAACCCCTCCTAAACATGTGTTGCCATGCCTGGCTCCTCCCCCTTTCAGGCCGACGCCGAGGCAGCCCAGAAGGAGGCGACCCGCCTGGGGGCGGAGCGCAACGCAGAGGCCGAGAAGGCTCAGAAGGACGGGGCGCGCCTGCGGCGCATGGAGGAGCAGCTGCAGGTGCAGTGGGTGTGCCTCATGCACAGAATGCAGGAAATTCTCCTTGCCGTTGCAAGGGCATGCTGCAGGGCACCAACCTTGTGCCTGCCCTGACTTGCCTACATGGATGCTGCTGGAGAGTCTTTTATGGGCATCGCTCATCAGTACGGGGACATGCCAATGCCAACCTCTTTTCCAACCTCGTCTCGGCGCCACAGGATGCCCAGCAGCGGCTGGAGCGGCTGCGCCAGCAGAACGCAACACCCGGCGCAGTGGACACGGAGCTGCAGGTGTGGGAGCTGTGCTGTGGCAAGGGTTCAAGGGTCCATGCAACTGCAGCTGCCGCTGCCATGGTGGTGGATCGCATATTCATTCCATTCCGGCATTGCTCCCCATGCCGCCTCACCCCAGCCCCCTGCTGCCACTGGGCATTCCTTACGCTTTCGCAGGCCGAGTGCAGCGCGCTGCGCGCCATGATCAACTGCAACGTGTGCCACCAGCGGCAGAAGGATGTGATCATCACCAAGTGCTGGCACATGTTCTGCCAGCAGTGCATCAAGCGCAACCTAGGTGGGCAGGCATGGGGTGGCATGGCATGGCATGGCGTGGGCATGGCATGGCATGGGCGGCATGGGGTGGCATGGGGGTGGCATGGGATGGCATGTATGTCGAATGAGGTGCACGGCATGGCATGGCATGTGGATTGGGTGGCATGGGGGTGCATGGCATGTATGTTGAATGAGGTGCATGGCATGCTGATGGGTAGCATGGCATGGCGTGGGGCAACATGGGTGGCATGGCATGTCATGCACAGTGCCGGCATGCACCCGGGGAGTCGTGCAGACAGGCAATCCTCAAGCTGGCTTTGTGCGCTCATGCCTGACATGACACCTCCATGCGTTGGCCCCTTCTGCAGAATCGCGGCACCGCAAGTGCCCCGGCTGCGGCGTGGGCTTTGGCCAGGGCGATGTCAAGCACTTCTTCTTCACATAACCAGCGATCGGGCCATCCACGGATACAGTGCAAGCCACCGGGGTCAGCTGGCATGTCCAGCGTACGTGCCTCTAGCATGCCTAGCCCTTCACACCCAGCATGTGTAGCCCATTCCCACTTCCTCTAGGCAGCCCCGCTGCATGTGCATGTGTAACAAATGGCAAATTGCAATAGGAATAAAAGCATGAAGGGTACTGGCAAGCAATACTGTGCGCAGTGGCCATGCCGTCCTGTGAACAGCCCATCCTAGGCTCGCCGCTCAGAGCCGGCCAGGCTGGCGCTGCTGCTCTTGCGCGAAAAGGCGCCGCCGGCAGCCACCGCGCTCCAACTGCGTTGCTGCTGCTGAGCTTGGGGCGGCAGGGCTGGCATCGGCCCCATGCCCGCCGCAGGGCTGGCAGCGCTGCTGCCCAGCCCCGCCAGGTTGCTGCTGCTGCCCCTGCCCCAGGCGGGCCGCCGGCTGGCCACCGGGGTGCCGCCGCCGCTGGCCACAGAGTGTGAGGGCGAGGAAGCCAGGCTGCTGGCATGTGCCGCACTAAAGCGCTGTGCCTGAGGTGAGGCTGCCAAACTGGCGCTGCTGCTGCTACGGCTGCTGGAACGCAGCGCCGCCGCAAATGTTTTGGGGCGGCCATCCTCGGATGGCGCCCGGCCCCGCGGTGCGATGGGCAGCGGTGGCGGCTGCACCGCCCCAGGTGGGGGCGGCGCCGGCGGCTGCACCGGCGACTGCGGCGCTGATGTGCGGGCCTGCAGCGGCTGGCGTGCCGCTGGCGACTGCGGCGCAGATGCCCGCTGCTGCTGGCGCACCGCAGGCGACTGCGGAGCGGAGGAGCGCGCAGGCGGAGCCATTGGCGCTGGGGCAGGCACTGCAGCGCGTGGTGCCGCGCTCAGGTCGGACTGGCTGCTGCGTGTCCGCACCGCAGGCAGGACTGCCATTGCTTCAGCCAAGTCGTGCCCCGCCTGGTCGTGTGCAGGTGCAGGTGTTGGCGCTGCAGCCGCTCCAGCCGGCGCTGCCTGGTCTGTGCCCTGCGCCGCTGCTGCTGCTGCGCCTGGCGACGGCCCCTGCACTGCTGCCTGCTGCTGGGCCTCTGCTCGCGCAGGGGCAGGGGCAGAGGCCACTGGGCTGGCTGGGCCCGAGGCACCAACCTGCGCTGGCCGCTTCGCAAGGCTAACAGGCAGCGGCAGCGGCAGCTGCTGCGCTGATGGCGAGCCTGCTGTCTGCTGCTGCTGATGCTGGGTCTGCCCCCTGGGTGATGGGTGGCCTGATGGTGCCGCTCGCCCGGGCGACTTGGATGGCTGCTGCCGCCGGCGGGCCACGGCCAGGTTGTGCTGCATGGCCTCCAAGTCACCACCAAAGAAGTGATGTGGGGAGGCGTCGGGCCGCGCTACCGGCGCACCAGGGTAGGCACCCGCTTGGGCGCCGCTTGACGCGAGCATCGGTGTGGTCGGCGCAGAGCCGGAGCTCCACCGCACCTGGGTCGTGGGGCTGCTGGCTGGCATATAGCCGCCTGCACCTGCAGCAGGGGATGGCAGTGATAGGGTGAACGCAAGATAGAAGAGCAGGTGGGCTGGCAGGCCACAGTGCACGCAGTTGCAACCCTGGACAAGAAGCGAAGAGGTGCCAAGCTCCGCTGACCGCACCTTGGCGCAGCATCGCCAGCTGTGCATTGACTGCCAGCTGAGGGGTGGACAGCCGGCCAGCTGCTGCCGCCACAGGGGTGTTGGGTGGGGCAGTGGCCATGCCAGCCGCCGCCAGAGCTGCCGAAGCGTGGACAGCGGGTGCAGGCCGCACCCCCTGCCAACCATCAGCCACGCCGCCTGCAGCACCCTCTGGCTGCTGCCGCTGCTGCTGTGGCTGCTGTGGCGGCTGCAGCTGGCCAGCTGCCTGCCGACTGCTGCTGCCGCCAAAGCGCGCAGGCTGTTGCGGAGAGGTGGGAGCGCTGCGTGTGGCTCGGCCAAGACCCGGCTCCGGTGTGCCTGCAGGGGCAGGAGGCTGGGCTGCGCTCGCAGCCGCGCTGCGCTTGCTGCCGCCTGCCTCCTCGTCTGTTGCCCCTGCCGTGCGTGCACCCTGCTGCACGTTTTGCGTCTTGGACTGCAGTGCCAAGAGGGCCGCCGCCTGCTGCTGCTGCTGCAACAGAGCAGCAGAGTATGCGCTCTGCTGCTGCTGCTGCTGCTGCTGGTGCTGCTGGTGCGCTGCCTGCTGGTGCGCTGCCTGCTGGTGCGCTGCCTGCTGCGCCAGCGGCTGCTGTGCTGCGAGCGCGGCCTGCTGCGCCTGCTGCGGCAGGCTGCTCGTGCTGGAGCTCCGCGGCAGCGCTAGCGGCATGGCCTGTGCTGCACCACCTGCCATGCTGGCTCCTGCAGCTGGCCCGCTGGCCTGTGGCGGCTGCAGCGGGAAGCCCGCTGCCGCGGCAGCCGCCAGGATGGCTTCTGTGGCTGCCGGCGGCAGTTGCGTGCTGCACAGGCGCGCCAGGAAGGCTTGGTTGTCTGCCGCCATGCGCATGGGCGAGCGCCAGGTGTTGCGGAAGAACTGGTCAATGGCTTCCACAGCTGAGCGCGGGTCCTGCATGGGGGGCAACAGCAAGTGCAGGGCCAAGTCTGGCGGCTACCTGGGCAGCATGGCTACTGAGCAGCAAACCAGCGGCGGGTGCAACAGCAGCATCAGCCATCAGAGCAGCTGCGGCTGCACACAGGCACGGCGAGCCATGACAGGGCACAGCCGAGGTCAGGGTGCATGCAGCAAGCATGTATCAATTTGAATTCACAGCCAGGGCTGGCTGATGATGAGCTGGAGCGCCAGCCAGGCAGGCGCACCCGCAGCAGCGCCTCCTCCAGCGTGCGGTTGCCCAGCGCCAGCGCCTTTTTGACGCGGGAGTAGGAGGCCTTGGACACGGAGCGCCCCAGGTTGTTGCCGGGCAGCAGCGGGTCCACAATGTTGAGGTGCTTGAGCGGGAAGTGGGGGGCAACCAGCGGGCGGCTGCCGGCCGGGCCGCCTGGCGAGCCGGCGGGCGCCGCGGGGCCGCCCTGCCCGCTGTGCCCGCTGTGGTGGCCGTGCTGCGCGTGCTGCGGAAGGTACTGCGCCACCGAGTAGCGCTCCAGCACCTGTGGGTAGGAGAAGTGTCAGACAGGGCAGCTTTGTCTCGGCACACGGCCGCAGCGCCATTCATGCAACTATTGCCGACCCTAGCATGCTTAGTGCATTCGGCTACAGCCGCAGTGCAGCTCAGATTTTGGCAAGAAGACTGTGCAAGAGACCAGCTTCAGGTGCCAATCTCACCTCCTGCATGAAGGCGTCGTCCAGCAGGGGCGTGGCGCCGCCCGGCATGGCACTCAAGTCCACTGCAAGCAGGGGAGTGGTGGCATTCTGGCGTGTGAGCAGGCAGGCAGGGGCAGGCACTGCACAGCACACCGCTGCACTGCACCAACTCCCCTGCACGCCTGCCCTGCCCTGCCCCTGCCTCCTCACCCCGTGGGCTGTGCAGCTCCGCAAGGGGCAGCGGGCCCTGCAGCGCCAGCGCATACCGCTCCCAGTCAAAGGAGCCCAGCACCGACAGGAAGCGGCGCAGCACCTGTGGTGTGGCAGGAGGGCAGGTGCGTGGCAGTGTCAGGGTGCAAGCAAAACACACAAGGTTTACATGCGTCACTTCTGGGGATAGCGTGGAAGAACAGCGGCCAACATGGGACTTGAATACAGGTGAGGCGGCTTGGCAATGCAGGGGGCTTGGCATGGCTGCACTGCAGCTTCTCAGCTCACATCCAGCGGGGTGTGCAGCTCTGCGTGATACTGGTTGAAGATGTACAGCACAAGCACCTGCACACAGGGCAGCATGAGCGGTCGTGCATGCTACAGTCAGTAGGGGCACATGCAGGGCAAGCTAAAAGCAGCGGAAGCAGCACGCATGCACGGCTGGCATCGCAGATCAGCACATGCAGACAGTGCACGCATGGCGGGTTGTTGCAAGCGACAGCAACTATGCGTCCAAAAGCGCCAAAACAGGACATGCCATGGGTGGGCAGGCGGACGCACCTCCAACGCATACGAGGATATCAAGCCGTGGTGCGCCCCAAGCAGCCGGCTCTCGTAGTAGCACCACGCCTTGAGCTGCTCGTGACAGGCGGAAAGAGTGGAGGGAGGCGGGGCGTTATAGCCGAGCAGGTGGGCCGGGACAAAGCCGTGCCTCCACCCAGCAGCGGCAAACAGCTGCTCTCCAAAATGCGGCAAGCATGTTACAAGCGAGACCTATCAAGGCACCCGCATCACGCTCCTGCTCCCCCTCCTGCCCTGCACTGCTTGCTCTCACCAGCAGGATGGAGCGCTTGAACAGGTGCTGGCGCCCGATGCGCCGGTCGGCCGCCTCCAGGAAGGCGACGGTGCACAGGCCGCCCACGGTGTCGAATGAGACGTCCACCACCACGTCCGCCACCACGCACTTGACCAGCTTGACCTGCAGGGAGGATTGAGAAAGGGCGAGTCAATGTCGGTGGAGGTTGTGTGCAGTGAGGGAGGGGCGGATTGGTGCCCCCCGAGGGGCGACGGCTGCCGGTGTAGTGGCGAGCTGCGAGGCATTGCAGGCAGGTCAGCGGCAGCCAACACGGGCATTCACTTAACGTTGGACTGCAAGGCCAGTGGCAATCATGGCAAGTAGCAGGATGGCAGAATGCCACGCAACTGAGCAGTGGCGGTGACGGGATGGCCCTGGACGTGCCCCTCCTTCCCCCCTCCGCCCCTTCCCTCCTTACCTCCGCCTGGATGATCTGCACGTCTCGGATCTTGAAGGCAGCGTCCGGCCGAGACGCCTCCCGCTCCAGCGCCCGCAGCAGCTGCGACGCCCATGTGTCACGCAGCGGCGCAGCAGGCGGTGGCGGCGGCGCTGCGCCTGCGCCTGCGCCACCGCCGCCGCCGCCGCCCTCCGGCTCGCTGCCTGCACTTGCTGTGCTGCTGCCGCCGCTGCTCTGGCTGCCATTGCCCTCCGACACCGCAAAGACTGAGATGTCGATGTCTCCGTCCGGCAGCACAGCACGCAGCGGCACCGAGCCAAACATGAACGCCTCCACCTGTGGCAACGGGCAGTGTGGCGGTTGGGCCATCACACATTGATGAACTCCACTTGGGGGAGAATGCAACGAGGCATGTTAGCATCCTCCTGCAGCCAGCTGCAGGCTACCACGCAGCAGTTCAATCCCCACTTGTGCAACGCCTCACCTGGTGGTGCGGCTGGAAGCAGCGCTTGATCACGCCCACAATGAAGTGAGCGATGGTCAGGCGGCGGAACTCGCTCGACGGCGAGGGCTGGATGGCCGCCAGCAGCGCATCCAGCCGAGAGCTCGCCGCCAGCGCCGCTGTGCTCTGCATGGCGCCGCCGTCAAACCACCGCGCGCGCTATGCCCCTGCTGATCACAGGGGAGGCAGACGGAGCAGGTTGGCGAGCGGCGGCAGCGACGGCAGCGGCGGGCGGTGGCCGAGCACTGGAGGGTCACTGTGCCATCCCGTGGGCCTCCAGAGCTTTGCCCACACACATCCCCATTCTCGTGGGCTCACCAGGCCTCGCCGCGCCTCCCCTTCCGCCGCTCGCCTCCCTCCGAGGGTTGCTCTGCTGTATCTGGTGGCTTATCAATGTGCGCAGGATTGCCGTGGGCGGCCGCAAAACTGTTGCCGGCTGAGCAACGCGCCTTGCCGGCCTGCAGAGGCTGCTCCTGAGCCGATCGCCGCTCCCAAGAAACTGCAACTGTACAGCGAAGCACACCCGATCAGGGAGATCACATCTCTGTCCCATGCCAGCCGACGGGCGCCACGCTGCCATGCGCCGTCGCCGTCGCGGCTGCTCGTGCCTTCTGCTGGTGGTGCTTTTCACAGCCCTCGAACTGCGTCACAAGCATGTCATCACAATAAAAATAGATCACAGGCCGCTGAGCCGCCGCGACACAGCCTGTGTAAGCTCCAGCACCTCCTCCACCAGCGCCGCCGCCGCCTGCCGCTCCTGCAGCAGCCCTTCCAGGTGCGCTCGCTGCGCTGCCGCACGGCCTGCTGCCTCCTCATCCTCCCCGCTCGCAACCTCGGGCAGCTGCTGCAGGTACGCCGCCACCTGGCGCTGCTGCTCCTGCGCCGCCACCAGCAGCTCCGTGCAGTCTGTGGGCACAAAGGGGACCGCAGGTCGAAGAGTGTGTGGCAGTTGGTTGGCCGGGCAACAGAGGGCCATCCATTGCTGCCCAATCAGCACTCAACCACCCCTAGATGCTGGCCAGCACCCAGCCCAGCAGGCCCCGCAGCCGCCCACCTGCCATGAAGCGGTTAGGGTCCAGTGGCTCTGCCACCAGCTGATCCGCCAGCTGGGAGCCGGCGCTGCCACTCAGCTGCGCCGCAAGTGACAGCACATCAGCCTCTGCGGTCATGCCGCCTGCAAAGGCGGCACGCAGGCGCACGGTGGCCTGGCGCCGCCTCTCCGCACGCTCGGCAGACGAGGGGGTGAGGCCTGTTGGGGAGCAGGAGGAGAGGCAAGCGGGTGGGTTGGGCAGGGACACACCGAGCACAGCAGGGCAGGTGGATTTGGCAGCACACACTGAGCAGAGCAGGCCACAGCAGAGGAGCGGAGCCAGAGCAGCATTTATGCCAACCACCCACCTGTGCCGGCGGGGTCCAGGATGTTGAGCAGCTCATCTAGCAGGCGCAGCGAAGGTGGCGCCTGCTGCCGCTCAATCTCCGCCTTCAGCCTGCACAGCGGAGGGAGAGGAGCAACAGGTTGACCACAAAACTATCAAGTAGAGGAGCGCTTGTGGCCTCCCAGTGCGAAATTGGCGGTTTGGCACACCAGAGTGTGCAGCCACACGAGAACACGATATTAGGTAGGCAACAGGGTCGCACCGCCAGTTCGGTGCATGCGCCGCATGCAAGCTCGCACCCACCTGCGGTGCAGCAGCTGCAGCCCCTCCAGCACATCCTGCTGCGCCTCCACCTCCAGCTGCTGCGCCGCTCGCATGCGCCGCTCCAGCAGCTGTATGGTATTGGGGATGAGGTGGTCAGTGGCGGCGTGGCGAGAGGGCAGGGGCAGGCAGCCTTTGTGTGCAGTGAAAGGGCTTGGACAGTTCATCTCATCCTAGCACAGTGCGCGCTGAAGCACCACTCAATTCAGCCGCAGAGTCGCCAGGCCGATTGAGCGCAGGCGGCTTTGCTGCAGGTCACTGCAACATCCAATGCAAGCATACAGCCCACAGCAGCCTGGCCCCACCCGCAGCATCTTTTCATCAATGTCGTCGCGGTGCTGGGCGATTACTTCCTCCACATCCTCGCCCGCCTGCATGATTGCCAGCAGCGCCATCGCCTGCCTGCAAAGTGGATGAGCGTAACGCCTTGCTCAGCGAGACTGCAGGCTCGGGAGCAGTGCAATGGACTTGTGCATGCCTGCCCCAATGTGTGGAGCACGTGCCAACCGAAGCCGCACACAGCAGCAACTGACACACATCCAGCTAACCAGGGCAGGGCAACAAGACTACTAACCAACATGCAACAATGGCCAGCGGAAGCGGCACACACACCGCACCTGCTGGGCGCCGGGGGCTGCATGCCCGGCGGCGGTGTCGGTCCTCCCAGCTGCCCCATCTGCTCCTCCAGAATATAATCCGCCTCCACAACATCAATGGGAGGCAGCGCTGGGTCCTCCTCTTCGATATCATCTCCAGCTGGCTCAGCATCAGCGGCAGGCGCAGTAGCGGCAGCAGCCGCGGATGCGCCGCTCGCCGCTGCATCGCCTGCGCGGCCCTGCTCTGCCGGCGCCGGCTCCTGCTGCTGCTGCTGCTGCTCGGGCGGCCACTGCCTCAGCCGCTGCACCAAGTCACGCATGGCCTGGTCCTGTGGGGATGGCCCCTCCTCCTCCTCTTTGCCTGCCCCCTGCTCCTCCTCTGCAATGGCTTCCAGCAGCGCAAGTTCATCCTCACCCTGCACGCGCTGCTGCTCCGCAGCACGCGCCTCCCTCTGCAGGGACAGGGCAGCGCCAACATGTATGGTCAAGGCGGGTGAGGCGGCTCACCGCAAGGTATGCAACCTGGCTAGCCGCATGCATGCAAATGCAGGCTGGCAGATGGTGCAAACTCTAACCTCGACCTCACCTCCTTGAGCATCTCTTCCAGGCTGCGCCCCTGCTGCCGCGTGCGCCCCTGCTGGTTCAGCCGCTGCGAGCGCCGCCGAGACACGTTGCCCCCCTCCGCCGCATGCGTCACTACAGCGAGCCGCAGTGGCCGGCTGGCAGCCCAAAACGCCATGGCGGGCTTGAACTGCAGGAAGATTGGGGTGCCAGGGGTTGGCAGGCTTCAGAGCAGGAAGGAATGGTGGTTGAACGCCACTGCCTCTGGAACAGGCGGCGGCGGCGGCGGCGGCGGTGGCGGCGAGTGAAGGCGGCGCCCCATCGCAGCCCCGCAGAGGACGCCTTACGCGCTTAAAAGACGAATTGCACCCCGCGAGGCTGCAACACAGCAGCGTGCGCACCGGGCGTCTTTCGCTCCGCCTCTGCGAGCCTCTACAGTCTTGTGTGGCTCCCTTGAACTCGACAATCAGGCTGCCTGGTGCGTTTGGATTGGCTTGCCGCCCTGCAGCCAGCGCATGCATGGCCGCGCTGGGGCGCTTGCGGAGCGCCACCGCCGTCGTGCCGCTGGGGCGCCCTCTGCCTGGCATTTCATCCCCAGCCCTGCCTGCTGGCTGTCGGAACTTGTCCCAGCCAAACATGCATGCTGCTGTTTTACACATCTGGGAGGCCATGCTCCGTGGATGGCTGGTTCACACTTCCGCCGGGTGGCTCGCATGGCCGTCGGGAGCAGCGCATGAACTGTGCGGCTGACCGCAACGGAGCAGCGGAAGTTCGTTGTTTTTATATATGTATATTTTGTTGGAAATCCAAACAAAGTTTGGGGCACTTGATCTGGCATGATTCTGGCTTGGCACGCATGCGTAGCTCTCCCCAACGGCTAAATGAGCATGCCTAGCTGCAGGTGCCCGGCATGTGCACGTGGCCAACGGCAGCAGGGCTTGTGCCAGCGCTGCCTGCAGTATCTAACCATTATACACGCAACAGGTTGCTCACTGCTGGGGTTGGTATGGGCGAAGGACGGGAGATTGAGGGCATGTCCGTTGCAAGCAAGGGCATGCCTGCTGCGCCGCCTTCACAGCGTGGCCGCTGGTTCAAAATGAGCGGGGTCCCAGGTCGCCGATCGCTGTTTCCGCTGCCCTGTTTCAACCCACGGAACCATGGCAAAGTCTGCACTTGAGCTGGAGCGTGAGGCGCGCATCGGTGAGCGCTGTTTGGCGGCCATGTGACTCGATGCGGCGCAGCCGGGGCCCACCCAGCACTCCCAGTTGCCATGCGGGTCCATCCACGCTGCCGGTCTGTCCCGGGGCGGTGGCGGGGGCAGGGCGCCGACCCCACAACTCAAGCGGGCGCTCGTCCCTTGCTGCAGCCGCCAACAAGGCGCGCCTGGCGGAGATTGGCCTCGTGCAGACCGTGCAGGCCATCGCCTCCGTCCAGACGGAGCAGGCCCGTGTGCGCCGCGCCGCCAAGGCCGCCAGCCGCGCCGCTCGCAAGGCGGCGGGCACCGCACCCGCCGGCCGTGTTCGCAGGTGCGCTGCTCTCCACCGATGCTTCGCTGCGCTGTCCACCAACAGTGAAGTGCAATATGACGTGTGGCTACGCTTGCCGGCGCTGGCAGCCCACCGGCAGTGAGGTGACTGTTGGCGCGGGTCGGCAGCTGTTGGCGGTTTGCGTTGGGCCTGACCAACGGCTCGCTGCCCGGGCTGCACTTTCTTGACCCGTGGCCGCAGGTCCGAGCGCGTGGCGGGCCTGGACGCACCCAACTACAACGAGAATGACCGCCTGCTGGCCCGGGCAGACCCAGAGGGCGGCAGCCGCGACCGCCGCCTGATGCGGGGTGCGTGCTGCGGGGGTTTGCTCAAACCGTGCATGACCGTTGGTTGGGCTCCAGCCTGTGTGAGGCGCTGGTGACTGGCAGCGTGGTGCACTTAGCGTCTGTGCATCTACTGCAACGCAGTTTCGCAACAGTGCCCGTTGCAATAGCCAACTGCCTACTGACCTGCCGGCCATACGCTCCGCGCACAACACATTTCTGCAGAGAATGTGACGGAGGAGATCTACGGAGTGGCGCACCTGGATGCGCTGGGCTCCCACCAGCAGGAGTGGTGAGCGCTCAGGGCTGAGCATGGGCATCCTGCCGAACAGCGCCAGCGGCCAGCCAGCAATACAGCACGCCACAAACTGCACTCCTTAGCGTCCTGCCGGCAATGCGTGCTTGGCTGCATGCTGCAAGGCATGGTATGAGTGCCGCAGCCCACCTCCTCCCGACTGGCCTGTCTATGCTGCAGGGAGCTGTTTGTGGACGGCTACGACGCCAACGGCAACCGCATCTACGACAAGGTAGGCAATGTGTGCTGGCTCGGCTCGGCTGGTATTTGGCAGTTGGCCTGCAGGGGCGCCTGGAGGGGCCCAGCCTGCTGCATGTGCTGCCGATGTTTCTGCCTGCCATCATTTACCTGTGTGCATGCTCTGCGTGCTCCCAGTTGTTGGATGCATCCTGCCCAGCTGGTGACCACCTTCACATCCACCTCCACTCCCTGCAGGTGAACGGCCAGACGTGCCACCAGTGCCGGCAGAAGACGCTGGGCAAGCGCACCTGCTGCTCCGGCTGCGAGTCGCTGACGGTGCGTGCGGGCCTTTAAATCTGCTAGTGCCATGTGAATCTAGGGCCTGCGCAGCTGGGTTGATGGCGATGCAGCAGCATGTGCGGGGGCCCCGCCCTTGCCTCGCTGCCCTCCAGGCCTGACTCTGGGGGTTGCTCCCAATGTTCGGTCTGTTGCAAGCACGAGCTGGGCTCACCCGCCTGCCCCACACCTCCCACCCCCTGCTTCCGCACAGGGCGTGTTCTGCGGCGACTGCCTGTTCATGCGGTACGGCGAGCATGTGGACGAGGCAAACGCCAACCCGGGTGCGCTGCTTTCGAAAGTGGGGCGCTGGGCTGGGTGGGCACGCTGCCCTGAGCTGCACCATGCGTTGCTGGCCAGGTAAGCAGTATGCAACATGCAGCTGCACCGCTGGCGTGTGCCTACTCCAGCCCTGCCCCTGCTGACGCTCTCCCCCCTGGGCCGCCTGCCTGGCACCCGCAGACTGGCGCTGCCCCATGTGCCGCGACCTGTGCAACTGCTCCTTCCACCGCTCCAAGCGCGGCTGGGCACCCACCGGCACGCTGTACCGCCACGCCATCGTGGAGGGTGAGGCCTGTGGGCTTTGGGGCAGCTGTTGGCTGGCCTGCTGCTGCGACACTGTGCGGAGCGCGGGCACAGGTGCAAATCAGACACCAGGAGCTAGCCCTGCCTCCCGACTCGACTGCTCTCCCACTCCCAAGCGTGCCCAGCGCACGCCATGCCCAACCCTAACCACCGGCCCACCTGCCCTCCCGCCCTCCCGCCCCTGCAGGCTACAAGATCGTGGCGCACTTCCTGGGGCTGAACAACCTGACCGATGAGGCCAAGCCCGTGGCCCTGGAGCGCGGCATGTGCCCCCCGGAACTGGCAGGTGCGCTTCTGGTGGTGGCTTACAGCGCCCCTGCTGTTGGCACGCACCGCCCTGCCTTGCTGCAAGCCTGCTGGCGGAAGCCTGGGCCCAAAGCTGTTGAGGTGGCCATGCTCTGCTGGTGCACTTCCGCACGGCCAGGCAGCGCCAGGCCACTGCTCCATGCTTGAAGTACAGAGCCCGTCTCCGGCTCCCTCCTACCCACCCATGACCACTGACACGACCCGCCGTCCCTGCCCTGCTGCAGCCGAGCTGCGCAAGGAGATTGCCGAGGTGGAGAAGGCGGGCACCGCTGCCCAGGAGGCGCAGCCCGCACCGGCGCCCGAGGCGGCGCCTGCCAGCGAGGGCGAGGCCGATGCCGCGGTGCAGGGCGTGCCGCAGCCAGCGGCGGCGGTGCAGGAGCAGCTGCTGGAGCCGGAGCAGGCGGCAGAAGAGGAGGCTCCTGCCGCTGCTGCGCCCGCTGCCGCAGGCGGCCGCCGCTCGGCACGCGGCGCCGCAGCCAAGGGCACCGCGGCAGAGGCAGCGGGCGGCCGGGTGTCCCCCAAGCCCTCGCCAAAGAAGCGCCAGGTCACACTCACGCTAGCGGGCGTCCGCAAGAGCAAGGCGGGCAGCGGCAGCGCGGCGGGCGGCAAGCAGCTGAAGGCAGGCGCGGCAGCAGCGGCGGGCAAGGGCACTGGCAAGACTGGCGACGAGGTGCCGGCGCCGGAGCGGCGCGGCCTGCGCAGCTCTGCCCGCCTGCGCACCGCCACCGCCTGATGCAGCGAGCCGGTTTTGGAACAACAGGCACACAGTAGTTGACTTGACTCGCTTTCTGCTACCCAGCTGCTTGCCCAGCAGCGCGGCCTCCTTCTGTACACTCCCAAGTTTCGGCACTCTCCAAACACTGCAACACCAGACTCTTAGTTTTTGCACACGTTGGCGCAGTGCAACCTCTTACCCTGCTGACTTTCCAACCTGGTTGGCAGATGCGACCCATGACTCTCCCATACCAACCCCACTGCCCCCATTCCATCCCACTGCCATTTCCCAGTGCTACATGATCACCCTCAGCGGTGTTCCCTGCTAGCCTGAGCCCCTGAAAGCGAGGGGCCAGGCCGCACACCGAGCATCTTCCTTGCTGCACTGCACACTCCATGCCAAAGCTGTAAGCACAAAGGAGCAGTGGGATCTGTGTGCTTGGCACTGAAGGAAACGCAAAGGGCCTCACAACCGCGACTCCTGGGCTCGTTCTGATACAGCCACCAGCTGCAGCAGCATTTGATAGGTGTTTGTTTGCTCTGTTCCTCAGCTGACGCCCGACTGCCACCACACCACACTGTTTGATGGGTTGGGGAACGAGGATTACAGATGGTACAAGAAGTGTGTACTAGAGAAAATAATTCGTGAGTCTTGGGAACCAAATATACCTTGTCAGTTCAACCTATAGAGCGTGTGCTGGAGCCATGTGCCCACAAGCAGCTCTGGGTGCCGCAATCATGTCGAGTGCAAGCGCCTTAGTTGCGCTTGGTCTTGGTTGGGGGGTGCCACGTCCCAGCCGCTAAGTCAGTGCACAGCCGGTGCGCCCGCCGCACAACCCTCCACTCCGGCACAAACTCGCGGTATTCAGACATGTACTTGCAGAAACCGCCGCCGTAGATGCCCTGCGTGTATGAGAACAGGTGCAGCGGGCAGGGAGGGAGGCGCTGGGAGATGTCGGGGGCGGGGGAGCTTGCTGGCATGCCATGGCGTATCAGTTGTGGTGCTGCCCATGCTGGCACGTGGCACGCAAGGGGTGGTGCTCCATGCACATGGCTCTGCAGTCCACCCCATTCGCACCACTGTGCAGAAGTCGCGGAACGAGCAGTGGCCGGTTTGCAGCCACTCCAGGTAGTGGTTGGGCTTGGGCCTGCGGTTTTTCAGCATCACGGGTGGGTGCAAGTGTAAGTCGAAATAAGTGCATCACGCGCGCAGCTGCCAACAGGGAGCAGCAACCCCGAGCAGTCCAGCTGGGTGCACGAGCTGCATGGCCAGCAATCCCAACCCTTGATGAGCAGGCAGGCAGGCCGCGCACCCGTGCATGTGCACAATGCGCGCGTCTTCTCGGAAAGGGAGGTAGATCATGGCATTGAACTTCTGCAGGGCGGGTAGCGGAGGGAGCACAGCGTGCACGGCCCAGGTCAGCACAACATGCGGTCAGCCTGGCTACTCATCGTGTTGAGTCAGCTGCCTTGCACTGTGGGTGTGCCACACCAAGCCGTCTGATGCACATCCACGCATCATCGGTCTGTTGTGCTGCGCACCGCAGAGCAGCCGTACTCTGCCTGAATCCCTTCCGGCTCGCTGGCCGGGCCACCGCCTCACCCTGCTGATGGGGTTGCCCTTGATTTCACGCTCGTAAAACTGGTTGAGCGCGCCCTGGTCCAAAAAGGTGTAGCCTGCGGCAGCCAATGACAAGGGGGTGGGAGGGTCGGACCCAGGACAGCACAATCTCTGCGCCGTGGCCAGACGTGCCAAGGGCGCAGCTTACTGATAGCACATGACACACCCAGACATCCATGCATTTCTAGGCCAAGGCAAACAGCACAAGGCACTAGGCAGCAGCGCAGCAGGGGCGCTCACGTCCGTAGTCCAGCCCGTTGTGCTGCCTGAGGATCCAGTCGATGAATTCGTCATTGGTGCGCTTCATGAAGGGCATGTTGAGCAGGATGACGCCCGCGTTGTAAGGGAACATGTTGGCACGCTCGTACCTGCAGGAATGAAAGAGCCGGGCGCGCAGAGGTGCACGTGAGCAGGCGCTCATATACATGCATGCACCGCGGCTACGGAGGTGCAGGTGGGGTTTGGTAGGCAACGTAAAGGCAGCCACCAGACGGCCACCAGTAGTGAGCTGGACCCTCACAGGCCGTGGAAGCAACCCTGCACAAAAAGAATGGCCTGCACGACTGGGCGCGCACACAAAGGGCCAGCCATCCCACAGGCGCAGCTCACCCCATGCCGAGGGCCGGGGGCAGTGGTGTGCCCCAATCGATCAGCTTCATGTGCTTGCGGAAGTAGACGTCGCAGTCTGCAGGAGTGCCACAGGTGGTGTCAGGCGCAGCAAGGGTGAGCCAGGCAGTTGGTGGTAGGCTGGGCACCGTGGGAGCAGCTGGATGCCGCTGATGCCAACGAATAGCACGCCGCCGTTCCAGCAGTTCTGGCCTGCAAGTGGAATGCACGCCCCCAGCACCGCTAGACCAGTCTGTGCCCGCACCCGTGAACAGCACGAAGTTGTACTGGTCGAAGTGCGGAAGTTTGGGGATGTCGATGCGCAGGAACGTGGCCAGGATGGAGCCGTTGTTGCTGTACAGGGGTCCCACCGTCTGCAGCCAGGGGCGGTGCAGTGAAGGTGCACACTGGGCTGACCAGCTGGCAGCAGAGGAGTGCTCTGTGGGCCAGCCGGTGAAGAGAGTCACGCCTGGTTCAGGCAGGGTCATCTAGATGGCGGTGCTATAGCAGGGCGCAGCTTCTGCTCGGCCCCACACACCTTGGCGGCATGCGACCGCTCGCCCGTCATGCTCTCCCGAATCAGTGCGTCCTTCCACTCAGGCGTGTGCTGCGGCAAGCAAATGGGGCAGACAGGCCAGGGCATTGTGAGGGCAGACAGGGCGCCGCTGGACAAGCAGAACGCATGCGCGAAGTAGGCTGCGAGTGCAGTCGTCAGGCAGGCCGACAAACGAAACGCTGTGCTTGCATGCGCTGTATCAAGGCCGCCCAAAGTGCACCAGACAGTGCAGCAGGTGGGTCCATGCAAGTGTAGTGCTCTGCACTGCAAGACCAAGTTCTTTTGTGGCAAGGGGAGGGGCGCACCTGGATCATGTGTACGCCCTGCTGTTGCAGCCACAGGAACATGGGCGAGCTGCTGGAGCCCACAAACAGGCAGAAGGCCTTCATGCGCGCCACCTGAATGGCCGCAGGGGGATGAACGTGCATGGCTGGGCATGTGGTGCAGTTGAGGGGTGAGGGCCGCGACGGGTCAGGGCAGGTAAGAACAGGTGAAGGCTGTTTCTGGCATGCATGCTGAGGCGCGACGCAACACCACCAGCGCGGCGTGCATGTGCCCTGGGTTCTACGCGCCGCAGCCTCTCAAAGCAGCCCAGCCCAGCTGGCGTGTGCAGACGTACTACAGCCGCGCACCTTGATGGCCGACACCACCGCCGCCTTGGCCATCATGTCGTACTCTGTGCCCGCCGACCAGTCATTGTAGGTGAACACCCAGGGCATCCTGCAGGGGCACAGCACCACCAGAACGCCCCTCACTGTGCTGTTTGCCGGTATAAGCCAGTGGGCGCAGGACATGCGCATATTGTGCATGCTAACGCTGGCGGCCAGGCAGCAGCAACACAACCCTGATGGGCCTGCAACTTCATCAAGCCACCTTGCAGCAGCCATGTTGCAGCCACTCACGGGAACAGCGGGATGTGGGCCTCCAGCGGGATGTTGCCGCCGTTGTAGTAGGTGGCGTACCGCCCCGCGTTCCACCGCTCCATGATCAGCAGGGCATCGGCCAGGGCCACGCTGTTGCCCACAAACTGGTGGGACCCCAGGGCCAGATAATACTGGATCTGCGGGGGGAATTGCAGAAGGGGTGGAGGGCGAGGGTTGGTTTGGGGTCGTTGGGGTGGGGCTGCAAAAGCAGGCCTGCCAGGTGGGCCAGCCAGTCTGCAGCACTCCCTTGTGTGGTGGTCAGAAGGGCGCCTGCTCTGCAGGACTCGGCACATGCAAGTGCGCCGTCGGTCCAAACGCGCAGCCTGCCATTCAGGGCGCCACCAGTGTGCACTGCTGGAACCGCTGTGCCGACGCACCAGTGCAGCCGACTCTGCTGTGGGCAGCGCCTTGGAGCCGCGGATGCCGGGGATGTCGCCCCACACAACCAGCTTGTACCTGGGAAGGGCCCAGGGCGGGGCAGCAGGGGCGAATCAGGGGCGATTTCCATGCAGTTTCACAGCCGGGACACAGCTGGCTCAGGCACGCAGGCAGCAAGGCATCCTATGCTCCAAACAGTTCCCTGGCATGGCAGTCCAGCAGCAGCCGTTGCTGCACACACAAACAGCTCTTCTTCTCCAGAGCAGCCCCTCACCCGTGGCTCTGCAGGCTGGCCAGGGCGCCCGTTGCAAGCTCCTCGTCTGTGCTGCCCTGGCCCGTGACCAGCAGCAGCGGCACCTGCAATGTAGGTGCAGCAGCAGCAGCAGCGGCAGCCAGTCCATCCTCAGTTCACAGGGCAACGCAAGCAAAGGGGGGATGCAGCAAACAGGCGTTCGGGTGTAGGGGTGGTGGGCGGTCGACAGCAGAGCAACCAAAGTCGTGCTGGCCCCCATGCCCGGCCCCGCCTGCTTCTGGAGCGTCCAGGCTGGCTGCCACCCCTGCTAGCTGACCCACCTGCAGGTCCACTTTGTGCTCCTGCAGGCTGTCACCCACTGCTGCGGTGTTGTTCAAGCAGTTGTCCAGCCGCCGGCCTGCATGGCACCGGGGTGCCAGTGTGGCAAGCAGTTTACTCAGGTCGCTCAGGACGACTATGGGGCCCAAAGCCTTAATGTGCATAGTGCCAGCCTGAAAGGTCGACACAACACAACACGCAGCAGCGGTCAGGAGGATGGCATGGGGGTTACTGGGCAACCGGATGTGGACCAAGGCGGCCTGTCTCTGGCAACCCAGGCCGGCCAGGGGGCAGCCACACATCAGCGCTCACCGTTTTCCGACTGCTCCCAGCGAGCACACTGCTCCATCCACGCCTTCTCGGCGTGCAGGTGCAGCACATTGTACCGCCGGCTGCTGCTCATGCTCTGCAGGTGCTCCTGAACCCTGCATACGCAAAGCAAGCGGCGACAGGCGTGCGGACAGGCTCAGCAAGCTTGCACCTCAATCGCCTCCATCTACTGCTGCACGCTGGCAAATACAAGCTCAGTGCCTCAAAGCAGGCCAGTGCTGCCCATGACCCCGCACACACACCGTAGCAGGCTGTCCAGCAAGGGCTGCTGCAGCTGCAGCGCGGCCGCGGCCGCAAACACCAGCTGCTCATGCTTCACAAACAGGTCCGCTGGCAAGTGAAACGCGGGACAGCTCCCGCTGCATCCCAGGGCAGAGCAGGGTGGAACCAGTGGGCAACAAACATGGACGCAAGCGGTAATGGAGAAAATAAGCCTGGTCAGCACGTGCTGACTTGACTGCACGCCGTTGACCAGGAGCATGAACGTACAGGCGCCGCAACCTGCTTGCAGCTGCCTCACAGCGCTTGCACCAGCTCTCCACCAGCATGCGTCCCGTGCTGTTCATGCAGCAAAAAGCCCGCCCCACCTGACATGCTGCACGCCAATGCCTGCGCCCCGAATGGTGCTCAGTGCATTGTATTGCTGCGCCAGGTTGAAGTGGGCTGTGCGGGCGCCCTCTGGCACCTGTGCCGCCACGTGGACGCCCTGCCCCCGCGTGGCAGCCAGGAAATGGTCCAAATTAAAGATCTCCCTGCATGAGGGATGGGCAAGGGGTGAAGCAGGCGGGTTTGCCAACTGGCTGGCAGCAGGGGGCAAAGTAAGAGCAGGTTGTGCTGGCTGCCAGCTACCGCTCAGCACTGCTGCGCAGGGGAGTGCACAAACTAAGCGGTCTGCAGCATGCAACGCACCCAAACTCCACGGCACGGCTGCCCATCTGCAAGCGCGGCAGCACTGCCGTGCGGTTGACCTCGGCCGCTAGCACGATGCCTGCACAAGGGTTTGAGGAGCATGTGAACAGGCAGGCTCTGCTCAGGCCGTGAATAGCCAAAACCCCTCGGTAAGCATGCTAGCCGCAAGCTGCAAGACACAAGCATTGCAAGCGAGCGTTGCAAGTTGCCGCTTGCGGCAGCAGGCACGCCTTTGCCTTCCAGGCCCCACCATGTTGGCAGCCCTTCCCTCGCACTGCTCACCTGACAGCAGCGCAACGCGCTGGTGGGCCGGGTCGCCGCACACCTCAAAAGAGAGGTACTGCTCCCCGAGGGCTGGTGCTGCCGAGTCGCCCTGCCACATGTTTCGCGCATGCAGCTGCAGCCCGCCGTCGCTGGCCAGCGCCCAAGCTGCCACATCTGTGTTGTGCGGCACGTTTAGCTGGTCGAGCAGGCTGCTGTTGGGCGGCTTGAACTGCAGGACCATCATCACCAGGGCGGCGCCCGCCAGAAGCACGAGACCCAAGCGCATGCCGCCGCCGCCGCCGCCGCCGCCGCCGCGCCGCCGCAAGCCGCCCTTCTCTATGGCGATCGGCAGGTCTGCCGCCTTCTGCAGGCCAGAAGTAGAGCTTAATTTGATCGCGCGGGGCGGCTCGCAGGCTGCAGCAGATGGGGGCAGCCTGGGCTTGCAGAAGCTCACCGGGTGCAGCAGCCCCATCGCCGCCCGCTTTCGCTAATTTGATCCACCAAACAGCGTTCGGTATTGCCGGCAGCCTCCTAACAGCGCCTGAGGCGCCCGCAAGTCAAGCAAGTCGAGCGGCCCTGGTGCTCAGGGCCCAGAACCGCTCGTTTTTTTGAGCGCTAGAAGCCACAGGTTGATGCTGAATGAGAGGGGCGAGGCTTGGTGTGCCGCAGGGGCAGTTTCAGACATGCGGCCCACTTGAATGAATGGTGCCCTCCGGTCCCCAGGTGCCATGCAGCACCGCGACAGATATGCCACCAGGTTTGGTACAGAGCTGTGAAATGCGCCTGGGAGCCCCCAGCCTAGCTCTGATTCACATGCTGATCAGTCCAGCAATGCAAAACAATGGATGCCGCAGCCAAGGCAGCGATCTCCCCGCCCAGTCACAACATGCGTACTAAACAGGCATTCTGCTGCACATCCATCTGTGAGCAGCTGTTAAGTTGTTACAGTAGCTATGCTGGCTGTGCACCTGCACCCCAGTGCTTCTCGCAGCAGATGGCCAGGTACAGCTCCCTGCTTGCATGGGCGTTTCGAGCAGCAGCCCTTGGGAACATAGCTATGCCGTTTGCACCTCCCCACGTATGTCCCTCGCTTCACAGCGCAGCCAGGGCGAGCCTGCATGTATCATCCGTCGTGTTCCCCATCCCTTGTCTGTGCTCTCCACCAGCCCTGAACCGCTCTCTCTGATGGGGCGCCATCCGTTCACAAATTATGTTCAGTCGGCCGCCAAAATGGGGGGAGAGGGGGATGAAATGTGGTGCTGTTGGTGGTACGACAGTGGCGAGTTGCATTTCAAAGCAGTAAGGCAGAGAGGCATTAGAGTGGCGAGCTGGAAGCTGCAGACGCACAGCGGTGCGGGAGGGTGAAGTGAGGCCGACAATCCGGCAAGAAGGCAACGTCGTCAGTGCTGCTGGGCAGGAACACGCAAGTCCAGCTGGGGGCGACCGCCAGCAGGGTCAGGAATGGGGGGTTGAATAGAAGATGGGCCGGGGAGGGCGCGGCGGCCGCGCGCCGCGCCGCGGGCGCAACGCGTCAGACACAACAGAGGGCCGGCCGCGGGCGGCGGCGGCCGCCGTCCCGCCCCCAACAATCCACGCACGCCGCGCCGGCCGCCGCCAGCCGCCGAGCTATGCATGTGGCGGCGGGCGGGGCGGGGCGGCGCCGTGCGCGCTGCCACAGTGGCAGCGCTTAAGCAGTGGAGGGCTTGGTCTCGGCGGCGGCGGAGGGCGTGGCGTCGCCCTCGTCGGCCGAGGCGGCGGCCTTGGCCATCTCCTCCTGGGCGGCCGCGAAGCGCCAGTCCAGGTCCTGTGCGGGTGGGTGATGAGGGCGGGGGCAAGAGTAAAGGATGGGTGAGTGGGTTGGGGGGAGATGCATGAAACGGGCAGCTGGGCGCAGACATGCCTGGCACGCACGCCATCCACCCAGCCGGCCAACGGCTGCATCAGCGCACGGTTTATTGTCACACTGGAGCCAGGGCACACGTGACATGTGTACATCCCCGGAGGCAAAGGCCCCTTCCCAAGTTCTCCCTCACCTTGGCGGCGTAGATCCACATGCCCACGATGGCCAGCAGGATCAGGCCCAGGTAGGGGGTGGAGGCAGCCAGGGAGCCGAAGCCGATGATCATGAACTGCTGGATCAGGGCGCCGCCAGACTTGCCCAGCGGGTTGCAGATCACGTCAATGGCGGCCTTGCCCTTGGTCTGCAGGGGGATGGAGGGGTGGGGTGGGGGAGAGCGGTGAGGAGCTGGGTGCGGGCAGAGCGGGGCTTGCACCAGCAGCAGCGCACGATGCCCAGCAGCGGCACGCTCATTTGGTTGGCAACCACGTGCAGCTGCACACAGGCTGGGCTTGCTGCTTTGTAACCACACAAAACAAAGCAGCGCACCTTGGTCTCCTGGTCCAGGGGGATGTACGCCATCTCCTTGCAGGGGTCGAACAGGGAGTACCTGCGGGGAGGCCGTGCAGCAAGGGCAGCAGGTGAGCACAGTGTGGTCAAGTCCGCTGCATAACATAGGGTAACACCACCACACCAGAGAGTGCTTGCAACCTATACCCGCCCACCACAGCCAAGCAGTGCAGCTCAGCCTAAAGCCCGGGCTCACTTGGAGGACTTGGAGAAGATGTTCTGCGCGGCGCCCACCAGCACGGCGGCGTACAGCGGCGTCAGGCCCATGGCCGCCAGGGACGGCTCCAGGGGGCCCGAGAACAGCACCAGGGAGAAGAAGATCACACCTGGGGGAGGGAGGGCAGGTGGGGGAGGGGGGGGGGGGGGGGAGAAAGGGAAATACACACGTGCGCAGCCAGGCACGAGGCGTCACCATGCAGGTGTGAGCATGCCAACGGCCGCTGCCCTGGCCAGCCAAGCAGGCAAGGCGTTTCCACAAGTGCGCACTGCGCCTCCCGCCGCACAAGCACACTGCTGCGCCTCACCGGTGATCAGCAGCACGGTGGGGGTGATGAGCGCGGCCATGCCCCAGCCGAACTTGTCGAAGACCCAGCGGGAGATGATCATCATGGTGAAGGTCTGCAGGGGGAGGTAGGGGAGGGGAATTAGGGTGCAGGGTAAGCAGGGGTGGGTCCTCAATTGCAGGCGAGAAAGGTCCTCAATTGCAGGCAAGAAAGGAAGTGTGCGCTGAGCTGAATGCCAGGGCACGCCTGGCCAACCACCGCGCCACAGCCCGGGCTGCTGCAGTCAATTGCTGTGGCCTGCCCTTCCCACTATAACACCCCTCCACAAGGTCCCACGCTTTTCATACGCACCACGGCGCCGGTGGCGGTGGAGAAGTCGCCCATGAATGCGGAGTAGTCGTTGGGGTTGGGGAACTGCGCCTTGATCTTGGACTTCCAGGTCACCTCCACCAAGTTGATGGAGATACCGTAGG
>VFQQ010001798.1_pt1 | contig 27584 bp, 46 predicted proteins | sample 3512341 | NCBI WGS metagenome assembly VFQQ01 (sample SAMN10412373, study PRJNA504923) | tailings metagenome | isolation source: Relicate 2 Philex TSF1 revegetated site | place: Philippines: Tuba, Benguet | collected 2017-08-29
GTGTGTGCAGCAGGGTTTGGGGAAAGCAGGGTGTGTATAACATGGATTGTAGGCCATCAGCTGGGAGAGCTGAAAGGAGACGCAACTGTGTGCCCCTAAATGTCAACAACCTAGACTCACCACATTGGGCAGCCCCATGATGGCGACCTTCAGAGGGCCCTTGCTGCTGCCGCCTGCACCGCCCTCCTGCCCTGCCGCTGCTGCTTCCCCTTCCTCCTGCTGCTGCTGCTGCTGCTCCGCTGCTGCTGCTGCTGCTGCTGCTGCTGCTGCTGCCGCCGGCGACTGAATCTGCTGCACGGCCGACTGGCGGGCAGCCACTATTGGGTCCAGCAGAGGCTGCAGCGCTTCATAAAGGTCGCTTAGTCCCTCCCCTGTCATTGCTGACAGAGCCACTGGCTCGCCAAACCCTAGCCGCACACTCTCAGCCAGCGTGGCAGATATGACCGCCTCATTGCCCACGCCCCGCCGCTCGCACTTGTTGGCCGCCAGCAGCACGTGGCAGCCGCGGGGCCGATCCGGGCCGCTGCTGCTGGGGCTGCTGCTGCTGCTGCTGCTAGGGCTGTCTGTACTGCCTTCACTGCTGCTGCTGCTGCTAGGGCTGTCGGCACTGCCTTCATTGCTGCTGCTGCTGCTGCTGCTGCTGCTGCTGCTGCCGCCGCCGCCGCTGCTGGGGGCACGCATAACTGTTTTGCGCAGCCACCTGGCCAGCTGCTCATCGGGCGGCAGGGCGCCGGTCCTGCGGCACAGCGAGCCAGGCTGGGAATCAGCATAACATCCAATGCTGTTTTCAGAACAACGAGCCAGACTGGGGCTTCAGCAAACAAGGGTGCACCCAGGTGACCGGCATTAGCGCAGCTTTAACTCATGGCCGCAGTTGCCCACGTCACCCTGATCCAATCGCCGCACTCATGGGCCGTTGAGAGTAGCAGCGTGCCCTCAAGGTAAACTCTACAAGTGCAAACTATCCGAAACTGCCCACATACAAGTGCAGCACTCACTGGCCATCGATCAGCAGCTGTGCAAAGCGTGATTCAACCGATGCAGCTACTACATTTCACCCAGCAACAACTGCCGCAACTCACTGGCCGTCGACGAGCAGCAGCGGGCCCTCCAGCCAACCTACGCATGGAAAATATCTGAAACTGCCCACCTACAAGTGCAGCACTCACTGGCCATCGATGAGCAGCAGCGCGACGTCCGAGCGGTTGAGCACACGGCCGGTCAGCGCAGTGGCCCGCGCCTGGATCGTGTCCCCCGGCAGGAACGGCTCCAGCCCAGAGGTGTCCACCACCTTGAACCTGAGCACAGGATGTTGGCGGCATTGCATTCGTTTTCGTGGCGTAAGCAGTGCTCCCAATGAAGAGACAGTGCAAGGCTCTCGCCCAGTGCCGCAGCGCAGCCGGCCGCTGGCACCCACAAGCAACAGCGTGCCAGCCTGGCTGGCGCAGCAATTCCATCAACCGTCCTGCTCCTTCTCAGCTGGCCAAACCAGGCAGCTTGCCTGAGGTCCGCCAGCTTGGCAACGCCCTCCTGGTAGTCGCGTGTCACGTGGCCGCCGGGGGTGTCGTGCACGAGCGCCTCCCGCCGCCGCACCAGGCGGTTGAACAGCGCGCTCTTGCCCACGTTGGGACGCCCAATGATGGCCACCTGGAATGTTGGACATGGGGGTGGGAGAGTGCGTGGTGTGCAGGCTTCAAGCGTGGCACAAACAGCAGCAGCAGGCAGCGGCGGCAGGCGGCAGCAAGCAGGCGGCGGCGGCGGCTCCCTCGACCCAGCTCACCACGGGCAGCAGGTTATCTGGCAGCTCGGTGGCATAGCCCCGTGTCCATCCCAGGGCACAGGCCGCCTTCCCGGGCTGCAACAAGCGCCGTAGCATACGGCCCGGCGCGCTTTGGCGGTCTGTGGGCGTCTAGCTATTGCTGATATGCAGATCAGTGCCTCCAATGTATTTTCATAAGCATGTCAGCACAAATGGCCGCCCAGGGCCGCCAATGCGCAAGCCGACGTGGCGGTCGGAGCGCAAATGCAGGCCGCCCCGCCCTCCCGGCACACTAGGACTGCGACCATGAGCGACGACGGCCGTGAGCGTGAGCTGGCGGACGCGCCGATGCAGGAGGCGCGGGACGACCGCCGTGAAGAGCGGCGGGAGGAGCGCCGCGACGACCGGCGCCCCGCCGAGGGCTCCGCGCAGCTCAAGTGCTTCGTGGGCGGCATCTCCTGGCACCTGGACGACGCCAAGCTGCGGGAGGGTGCGTGGGGGCTCGGGGGAGCGCCCGATGGGCCCGCCAAGAAGCCCACCAGAGTCAGGAGGCGCCGCCATGGCAGTGAGCACGCACCCCGCCGCGAGATCGCAGCGAATTGACCAGCGGCGGCATTGGCGGCGCCCGCCGCCGCCCGCAGCCCTCTGCCTTCCGACCCAAGCACGCCTCCCACTCACTCTCATTGCTGCCGCCGCCCCGCAGCCTTTGCCGAGTTCAACCCCACGGACGCGGTGGTGATGATGGACAAGATGACGGGCCGCTCCCGCGGCTTTGGCTTTGTCATGTTTGCCGACAAGCGCGACCAGGACGCAGCCATCGACCGCCTGCACAACACCGAGGTGGGTGCTGGTGGCTGTGCTTCATCGCTGGCTGGCTCAGCTGAGCCTGCTGAGAGCTGTGCAACGCGTTGCAGCAGCAGGCTGGGGCGCACCCGCTGGCCTGCGTGCCCCGCTCAGCGCCAGCACCCAACCACCTCACCGGCTGCTCATCTATTCTCCCTCGTGAGACTCGTCCCTCACCTGGCTGCCACAAGATACAATGCCCCCAGCCTGACGTTCCGCCGCACCTGCTCCACTCCTCTTGCAGCTGGACGGCCGCCGCATCTCTGTGACGCGAGCGGTGCCCCAGAGCGAGACCGCCCCCGGCACGCCCGCCGACGCGCTGCGCCGCGGACAGATGGTGCCCCGCGACGCGGGCCGCCAGAGCCGGTGCGTACCTGTTCTGTGTGTGTTTGGTTGTAGAGACCAGCTGCGTGCAGCCGTGGCGGCAGACGGTGCAGGGCACAGGTGCTGCATTGCAATGTGCAGGACCCTGCGGCAAGTGGAATGCAACGCGCAATGCGTATGTGGCCTCGTGAGGGCTGCTCAACAGCTCACTAGCTCCTGCAACTCCCGGCCCCCCATCTGCAGCGGCTATGGCGGTGGCGGCGGCTACGGCGGCGGCGGCGGCTACGGCGGTGGCTATGGCCGTGCTGGTAAGCTGGCGCAGGCAACGTGCGTGGCGCCGCAAGTTCTGCGCGCCTGCAGGGTGTTTTGACGTCCCAAGCCCGGCATGCTTTGGCCTTGCTATCTCTGAAACCCTGCTGCCTGACGTATACTGCTCGCTGCACCCTGTCCCCCATCTTGGCACCTACAGAGCGCGGCTATGGTGGCGGCCGGTGAGTGCAGGGAGGTGTCCGCTGTGCAGCACGCTCCTTCTGCGGAGAGGTCCCACATGCTGCATGCAGGGCACTCCAATGGACAAGCAAGCAGGCGTGCACTGCTGCTGACTGGCATGTCACTCACCCTTGTTTGGCTTGCAGCGACGACTACTACCGTGGCGGCGGCGGCTATGGCGGCGGCGGCGGCTATGGCGGCCGGTGAGCCGCGCCCAGGGGCGGTGCTCTCATGTTGCAGGGCTCCTGCTAGGCTGTGCAGCTGTGACCAACTGTTGTGGACATCACTGCAATGCCTTGCTTGGAGGGCGGGGCCGCTCAGCATCCTGCCGCTGCTCCTGCGTGGCATGCGTTCAACAGCTGCCTGTTTGCATTCCCCAATCCAAAATAATGCTGTGGATTGAAGACTGAAATGTAGGTGTTGAAGTGTGTGTTTTTTGCGTCTAACCCTGCAGTGAGGACTACTATCGCGGCGGCGGCGGCTATGGTGGCGGTGAGCGCTAGCTACCACACCTCACTGCTGGCTGTGCATGCACTGTTTGGCCTTGGAATGGCAGCTCTTGCTCGACCTGGCCGCAACTGCTCAGTGGCCTTGGCCTGAGCACTCACAGCATTTGCTCGCTTCGCATGCTGTTGCAGACTATGGCCGTGGCGGCTACGGCGGCGGCTATGGCGGAGGTGAGACTTTGCATGACAGTTTCCGTCTGCCTGGTTGCCAGGCATTGCTCCTAAGCTCTTGAATGTACTCTCTGCCTGCTGCTGGTTTGAGACATTGAGTGTGAAGTGCGCATGGCACAATGCTGAGCGGCACTGTCTGCCTGTTTACCACACTCCAGGCTATGGTGACAGCCGTGGCGGCGGCTATGCCTACGACAGCCGCGGTGGCTACGGAGGTGGGCCCAACTTGCATAGCAGGGCCACAGCGCTGCCCAGATGAAGCATGCAGTGCACGCTCACTGCCTCGCGCTTGCTGCTGCTGCTGCTGTGCCAGCCTGCCTGCTCTGCCGCTGCTGAATTGCTCGTCTGTGCCCACACCAACCTCTTTGTTCTGCAGCGTATGATGCTCGCGGCGGATATGGAGGTGAGGACCTGTTACTGCTCCAACCGCTGTTGCTAACATAGCATCTGCATTCCAACCGTGTGCGCTGCAACCCATCAACTGCCGGGCCGCTCTGCACACCCCACCTTGCTGCACACACTTTGAGCACACCCCACTGCGCCATGCACGCTCTCAAGTCCGCTCGACTCCCTCCCACTGCTGTACGTGCAGGCTACGACTATGGCAGCGCGGGCTACGGCGGCTCGTATGGTGGCGGGTATGATGACAGGTTGGTCCCTCTTGGTCTGGAGTGCGGCAGTGCAGCCTAACTGAACAGCTCAATTAGTTCATCATCAGCCCCAGCTGGGCAGTGCTTGTTGTGAGGCTGGAGCATCGTGCTGCTAGCTCCAGTTCATGCTCGCAGCTGCCAGGCACCTCACGGCATGCTTCACCCTAACCAACTTAATTTTTCGGTGGGAATGTTGCAGGGCCGGCTATGGCGCCGACCGCCGGGGCGGCAGCGACCACCGCGGTGGCGCAGGCCCGTACGACCGCCGGTAGACCTGCTGTGCGCAGGAGCAGGCAGGACGCAACGGCAGCGACAGCGGCAGCGGCAGCCGTGTCAGGGACGCTGCGCTGCGGGCGAAGCAGCATGACGGCCGCAGCAACAAGTACAGCCGTGCAGGGCGAGCCAGCCTGGCAGGCAGTTGCCGCCGACGACAGTTTTGGCACCCCTTTCTCAGCACATTTTCCCGCAGAGCAGTGCCAGGCCACAGCAGCACCCCACTCTCTGCCACACTCCGGCTCTGCCTGCAGCGGCAGCCCTGCAGGGCCCGCAGGCTAGCAGCCTCCAGCAGACTGTAATGCCAGTGCCAGTCAGTCAGTTTTGCAGCCTCTCAGCTCCAGCTGTTAGCTCTCCACAGCACAGCTGCGACAGGCATTGCAGGGGGGCAGATGCGACTCGCAGGGCAGGTGTCAGGGGCAGTCTCAGTCCTTCAGCCGCAGTCGTCGGGCCACAGCTGCGCGCTTCTGCGCTACCCAGCTGCAGGCACCAGCGCCAGCTGCAGCTGTGCTAATGCTTCTGCCCTGGCCCCTTGGCTTGCAGGTGGGGGAATGGATTAGCCCAGCCTGCATGTGTTGCCCGGTGTCCTGACTGACTGAGCAGCTTACTTTGCCCGCATCATCGCTGTGAATGCAGCAGCTGCACGGTCACATGAGCAGTCTCGCCCTTTGCTTAGCGTGCTGCTAGGGCTGGGTTTGGGTTTTAATTGCTGTGCTGCGTTGCGTGGGAAAGCTGGCGTGGAATGCAGTTGCCCTTGCATTTCATGTTGCTTTGCCACTCCAACTCCGTGCTGCAACCCATGTAACAGACGCCCTCAATCGTGACTAGCAAGGAGGATGACTTCTTCAATGGCCTGCCGTGACGCAGCAGGCACAGGGGCACATGCGATGCACTCAAATGCACCGGGTGATGGCGCACCCGCACACCAGGGCACGTTTTAAACATGTTCAGGGCACCCATGACTTTGCATGCGTGCCGGCACCAAGGCAGATTTACTGAAACTTGCGGCAGGTTGCTCCAGCATGCTAGCGCCCGCTGGGCGGCAGCGGGCAGGGCAGGGGGCTGTTTGCCGCCGTCACTGGATGTGCATCTCCTATGGCATTTACTACCTTGTCCATACTCTTGCGCTCGGGTCGTGCAGAGCGGGGTTTTGCGAGTTGCACCCCCGACTGCGTCACAAGAGGCACTTCATCGCTCTGCGTACCTGTCATACAGCATGGCAGACCCGCAGAAACCGGCAGGGCCGCGAAAAGTCACTCCGCTGGAGCTGCTGGGGGCGGGCGGCCTTGCACTCTTGCTTGGAGCAGGCGCAGGCTTCTTCTCGCACTTTGTAGGTGAGCTGAAGATCATTTTGGTGTGATTCCAGCCGCGAGCAGCTAGCTACAGCAAGCTACGCAACGGCAGTGATGGCGGCAGCGGCGGCGAAAAGGCTAGCCTGCCCTCCCAAACTTGCCGGCCTTCCCTTCTTCCGCAGGCACAGCGAAGCAGCTAGCAGAGGACGGCATAGACCCGCGGACGCGCCTCAGATTCCTGCCGATTGCGGTGCGTTGTGATGCGCCCTGGGCAGCAGGTTGAACGTGAAGCCGCGGCTCTGCCGCTGCCTGCGGTCGCTATGAATGCACGTTGTCAAGTCAATAACACGCCTAAACCCTCTAACATCGCAACAGGTCAAGGCCTTGGCGGCCAGCAGCGCTGTGTGCGCTGGGATGGGCGTGGTGGCAGTGGGCGGCTGGAAGCTGGCGGGGCTGCAGGCAAGCTGGTGTGCCGGGGTCGCTGATGGGACAGGGTGCTGTGCCTGCAGCGTGTGCCCCTGCGTTGTGCGCATGCACTGCTTCCGGCCTGCCGGGCTATGCACCGCCCCTCTCTCTGCCTGGTTGCCTCGGGATGGTAATGGCCACGCCCACCCTGCCCTGCGACCCCCACCTACGCATGTCTGCCCTCCTGCCAATTGCCGCCTACTTCTCTCCTATTCTGTGTGCAGTACAAGGAGATTGCGGAGGTGTCCAGCTGGGACGATGCCCTTGCACTGGCCAAGCAGCAGCGGGTGAGTGGAAAGTGCTAAGGCACAGCACGACCCTGTTCAGCAGGCATTGCATGCTGGGCTCGCTGGCGGCATGTTCCCACCGTCTGCCAGCCATCATGCCATTTGAACACCTGTTGCTGCCCTGCCCTGCCGCTGCTGTGCCACAGGAAGTGGTGCAGCAGCTATTCAAGCAGCAGCTGAGCGGGCCGCCAGACGAGCAGCAGCAGCGGGAGCAGCAGCAGCAGCAGCAGCAGCGAGGAGCAGCCGAGAGGTGACAGTGCTGCATCCATGTGTTCATTCGGTGATGTTATAGTGTCACACGAACAAGCTGTTGATGGTTACATGGGCAATGGCACACAAGGGAAGCATGCAGTCACACATTCAATGAAACCCTGCCAGGGGTTACACCTGAGCTTGATGCAGCCATTGCTGCTCTGTCACGGTTTTTCCACACCGCTGCGCCCAGCACAGCATTCGTCTAGCGGCGGGCCGCATAGGCGGAGCCATCAGCTGCAACACTGGCGCCGCCGAACGTAGCGGGGCAGAGGCCGCTGCCCAGGATGCTCTTGGCTTTGGCCACAGCGGTGGCCACAGCGGTGGTGGTGATGGTCAGCTCTGCAAGCCAATAGGGGAGGGCCGGGGGTTAGGCGTGTTGTAAGTGTGCCAACATAGTCATGCGCCACCGCGAGCTTGGGGTGCAAGCACATCCCGACAGCAACCGGAACAGGTCAGCTGCGACATGTCATGCGGAGTGCAGTGCACCAGGGCACTCACGGATGGGGACCCAGTTGCCGCTGGAGGTGGCGCCCACGCTCATGTCCGACTGCAGGCGTGCGTCAAATAGATAAAGGAGTGAGTTCAGCAGGCGCAGCCACTTGGCCTAGGTGGCCGCAAGTGCGACAGCGCGTGATGCGTGAGGATTCAGGCTGAAAGCTTAGGGCGCCCCGCCGCCACCGAGCAGCACATGCGGCCCACCTGGGCGGTGGCGACTGCAGACGCCAGGGCGCAGCCGAAGCCGTTGCCAGCCAGGCACCCAGGGCTGGCGGCCAGCGCCTGGGCTTGAGCGTAGGCAGAGGCGCTCAGCTCGAGCCTCTGTGAATTGCCAAACTTGGAGGGCGCCAGCGTGCCGGACGCAGAGGCGGTGGCGGTGGCGACAGCCTGCGCCAGGCCACAACCGATGGTGACAGCCGAGGCGTCAGCAGAAGCGCTGGCGCTGGCGGGGCTGCCGCCGCTGTTGCCGTGCCAGCCCCACTTGCCGGCGGCTGATTCGGCCTGGGCATTGGCTGTGGCAGTGGCTGAGCTGGAGCCGAAGCCAATTGAAGATGCTGTCGCTTGAGAGTTGGCGTTGCTGCCGCTGTTGCCGGCGCCATGGTGGTTCCAGTGGCCAGACCGCTTGCCGGACACGTCGACATCCGCCGTGGCTGCGGCGCTGGCCTGCGCGGCTGCGGCTCCGCCGCTGCTCGAGGCGGCAGCGCTCGCTACTGCGCTGGCACTGGGCGAGCACTCAATCCATGCTGCGCCTGGGAATGAGGAGGAGGGCGTGGCTCCTGGGCAGGTCCAGGGCGAGAACACCATGCAGAAAAAGCCGGCGTCGCCGTTGGCAAGCTCGTGCTGGGCACAGCCGAGCCTGCCGGTCGGCACTCCGCCGCTGGTGCCGTCGGCGCTGCACTGGCAGCCCTGCGGCACCTGCCGGCCGGCTGCGCTGGCTGCTGCGGCCAGCAGCACGCAAGCGGACGCGAGCAGCGCTATGGAGCGCATAGTGGCAGCAGACGGAGCAATGCGAGACAGGGGGAGGGGAGCGGAGAAGGGGAGATAAGTAGGCAGGTCGGCAGCGGCAGCTGACCATGTCGGTCTGGGAGCAGGCAGTGCTGTGCGGATGCGGGATACTAGCGAGAGCTTGCCCTCCCACTACGTGAGCAGTTCTGTAGGAGCAAGTAGACAGCCGATCATTGAATTCAGTGGGGCTGGAACACGAGAATGGAGCGACAGCGCCCGGTCGTGCCCTGCGGACGGCGGCGGCGCCCATGCAGCCCAGACCTCGCCACTTTGGACCTCTGCGCAGCTTCTATCGTCTCTATACTTAATCCTCACTCCAGACCTGCAAATACAAGGCGCCTAGGCGCCCCGCAGCCTGCTCGGCGCCCCATCGGCCCCTCCCAGCAACTCCGGAACGCCCTCCCGCGGCTGCAGCCCGCCACTAGTCTCGCCCTATGAAGTTGGAAGAGGCATCGGGGCCTGAAGCGGCTCTCAAAGCCCCTGGCTCGGCGCTCGCGCCCTCTGACCCCTTTCTGCCCACGCCGGAGCAAGCAGCACCACGGCCCGCGCCCCCGCCAGGCACCGAGGCGGCTGCTGCTGGCGCCGGCGCCGCCGCTGCCGCTGCTGCCGCCGCTGCCGCTCCGAGCTCGGTCGCCGCCAACCTGCAGGCGGCGCTTGCTGCTGCTGCAGCGGTGGAGCAGCCGCTGTTCCAGCCGCAGCAGCTGCTGGGCGCAGCCGACATGCCAGCCATGGCAGGAGCGGGCGGTTGGCCAGGGCTGGCCTTCCCGTTTGCCACCCCTGGAGTGCAGCCTTGGCTGGCGGCCTCGATAGCGCAGGCATACGGGCCGTCCCAGCTGGCTGCCCCTGTCACACAGCTGGGCGCAGAGCAGCTGGCGGCGCTGTACAGCCAGCAGCAGGCGCTGCTGCAGTTTGGGCTGCCAGGGGTGAAGCGGGAGCCTCTGGATGCCGGCAGCCCAGCCGGCTTGCCGTTGCCGGCAGTGAAGCAAGAGCCTGGCACGGCCGCAACAGGTGCAGCAGCGGCAGCTGTCAAGCAGGAGCCAGTCAGCGCAGCAGCGCTTGAAGCGGTAGCAGTAAAGCAGGAGCCAGGCGCAGCAGGCGGCCGGGGCCAAGCAAGGGGCCGGGGCGGCGGGCGTGGGCGCGGCCGTGGCAGGGCCGCCGCTGCGGCGGCCGCCGCCAAGCCTGCCGCTGCCAAGCCTCCGCCCAGGGCTGCCAAGTCCCGGCGGCGCGTGGTGGTTGAGTCCTCGGATTATGAGGAAGAGGAGGCAGCCAGCAGCAGCAGCAGCAGCAGCAGCTCGGAGGAAGAAGAAGAGAAGTCAGAAGAGGAACAGTATCAGCCGCCGCCGCCCCGCCGCGGCCGCCGCCCGGCAGCAGCCCAGGCCGCTCCGCGCAAGCGCGGCCGGCCCGCCGGCAAAGCGGCGCCGCGGGGAGGCGCCAAGGCGGCTGCAGCAGCAGCGGCTGATGAGGAGGATGAGGGTATGGCAGTGCCTAAGAAGCGAGCCCGGAAGGGTGCCGGCCATATTGATGCGCCCACCCAGGCGGAGGGAGGCTGGGTCCTGGACCCGCACGCGGTCCGCTGCACTGCTGAGCATGCTGCGCGCTTTCGGTGTTCACTCATGTGCTGCTGCTGGCTGCGCCACAATCCTTCGTTGCTGCTTTTGTAAAGTTTGTGTGCAACAGCCCATGTCCCCTCCATCTTTCCACCTGAGCCTCTGACCGGTTGTGCCCTTCATTCGCCTGCTGCAGCCGCTCATCTATCGAGACGTGGGCGGGGCGGGATCCCGGGTGGCGGCCTTCACGCTGGACGGCACCATCTGCGTGACCAAGTGAGTGGGAGGCATGTCGTTGCATGTGCTTGTGCCCTGGCATCTGCTGCTGTCCAGACCGGCTTGCAGCCGCCCCGCCAGGCTTGCGGCTGGCGATTGAATGTGCGCTTTCCCAGTACTCACCTGCAGCCTCATTCCCATGCTGTCCCCTTCCTTGCTGCAGGATGGGCCTGCCTTACGCCGGCAGTGCCACGGCTGGATGTACACTCACCTGCTTTCTTTCATACCTGGTCTCCTTCCTTCGCTGCCGCAGGATGGGCCTGCCGTACGCCGGCAGCGCTACGGATTGGATGTTCACGTACCCGCAGGTGCCGCACCGCCTGGTGGAGCTGCAGCGCGAGGGATACCTGCTGGTCATTATGAACAACCAGGCAAGGCAGGGTGGGCAGTGGGGCAAACATGGCCTTTCAAGAGGGGTGGAGGGGTGGGGCAATCTGCCCTTTAGAGTAATGTAATGCAGTGGGCAGAAATGCGGGTGGCGTGCCGGCGCTTGCATTGCGGGCGATCCCTGGCGACTCTGCTGCTGGTCCAACCCGCTTGCCTGGGCGTGCATCTGTACTAAAGCAAAGTGGCTGTCATGCCCCCACCTTCACGCAGGGCAACGTGAAGGGAGCGCTCAACGGCAAGGCCTCGGCCACCGCGCGCAGCAAGGTGGACGCCATTCTGGACAACCTGGCGGCGCACGGCGTGGACGGCACCCAGGTCAAGGTGAGCGGTCTTTAGCCAAAGCTCAAGGCAATCGGCAAAGGTGTCGCACAGCAGAAGTTCGGTGTGCCGGCGCTTCAGCTGTGCTCTCACAACCTCGCGGTGCCAATAGGTGCCGGCTGCGCACTTTGAGGAGGCAGAGTCGCCAACAATTCTTACTGGTTTTGGCTAAGCCCTTTCATAGAAACGGCACATCTTGTCTTCTCTCCTCACAGGTGCTGCTGGCTCCCAGCATGGATGCGCTGAGGAAGCCGGACCCGGGCATGTGGCACTTCCTGGCAAACCGCCTGAACAGCGGCGTGCCCATCGGTAAGGGCTTTTGCCTCCTTTGTCATTTCTTGTTGATTCGGTGTCACATCGACTCGCAACTGTGCTTCACGTCCTGCCTTCACATATCAGTGCCTGCCATGCACCTCATGCCCATCACCTTACCCTGCCCTCGCCTTCCGCCCCTCCCACCCTCCGCATACCCTCCCTCCTCAGACCTGCGCACGTCGTTCTACGTTGGGGACGACGGTGGAGATGCTGGGTTCGCGGCGGCTGTGGGCTTGCGCTGCTTCCGGCCCGCCTCGTTCTTCAAGGGTAGGCCTGCTGTGCTGACTTCCTTCAGCGCTGCGCACATATTCTACTTAGCAGGCACAGGCTGTGCTGACCCTTGCCTTGCTCTAGTGCTGCTCGTTTTTTGCCAGCATCAATAAGCAGCAGCAGCCACGGCTTTCCTGGTGGATATTCCCAGGCATTGGGCCAGTTGCCCATATGCCCCTGCCGCTCCCTCTTCTCACAGGTGGGGGCGGAGTTGGCACAAAGGCTGCGCCTGCGGCCAGCGCAGTCCAATTGAACGAAGGCTTGGTGGATGCATTTGGGTGAGCAGTGCAGGCTTTGCAAATGCATTATGACAGAGCTCGCGGCAAGCCGTAGCGGGCGCTGCTGCGCACTGCTCGCGATGGAATGCTATTCCTGTGCTTGCGAAGTCTTTGCATGGGCAGCGGCGCTGCCCTCGCTGATTGACGGCGGCTGCACCTGGGCTGCCAGCCACTGAATCACACTGCCAGCATGACAGCAACGAAGAGTGCACCCACCACCGTCTGTTGTGTGCAGCCAGATGGAGCAGGCCTACGTGGAGAGGGGCGAGCCGGCCAGCAAGGTGAGACAAAGGCCTTGTTTCCAAGCTGAGATGTTGCAGCATCACCAGTCCAGTTGGCCCAGGAATGGATGCTTTACACACCTGGGCATCCCCACCCCACAAACTCTCCCTGACCTCGCCCTTCCACACTTCCGTTGTGCAGCTGGCGGCGCTGCGCCAGGCGAAGCAAGTCATTGCAAGCACCGCGCACGAGATCACCTGCGCTGCAGACCTGCAGGTGAGGGTCTCTGTGGGTGGTCCGCTGGACCATCTTTGGCCTTTATAGCCGAGTCATTGCCAGTTGCAGCACGTTGCACCAAGGATGCCGGAACGTGCACATAGGTCTGGCACTGGGAGCTCTGCCATTGTTGCCCGGTGCGCGCAGGGTGTGCGCGGCATCGGCCCAGTCACCTCATCATGGATCGATGAATACTGCAAGAGCGGTGGGCGCTGCTTGGGGAAGTGGCTGCAGCTGCTCGGTGTGCACTGCATGCCGATGCGGCCCGGCCGCCAGGGCTCGGCACTGGGCCCCCAGCAACACCTTTGCTTTGTATGTGTGTGCAGCAGCAGCAGCAGCAGTATAGCTCAAGCCTTTGCTGCCCCTGACAAACCGCCGTCTGGTCCCTCTCGCCTCTCGCTGCAGGGCGCATCCGCTACCTGGAGCGTCTGCAGGAGGAGCTCTGGGGCTGAGGGACCAGTGCAACTTGGGCATGTCAGTGCTGGAGTGCAGCCGGCACAGCTGAGTGCAGAAGGGAGCAGCGCCGCCCGCGCGGAATGACTAGCTATGTGTAAAGCTGCATGCCCGCCGCAACCCCGCCTCTTGACAAGCGCCGCGCGGCCGGCCTGCCGGCGGCTGCCGTGGCAATGTGTGCATGAGCTTATTGTACGTCGTTTTCCTGCCCCATATCTGTTAGCGGAGTTGCATTGATAGCGAGTATAAGATCTGTGAAGGGTTGGCATGCAGTGCATTGCGGCGGTGTGGCGGTGCTGCTGCGGTGGGGCAGTTGATGCGCTCGGCTTGTCCGCGCTGCTTGCCCAATTGCTGATATCGACACCACAGTGCGCCTCCCCTGAGGCCGGGGTTCGAAAGCCCCTGTGCACACCCGCATTGGCCTAGCGTGTGACAGCACATCGCCCACTGCCGGTGATCTCCTGGGCACGTTGAGCCGCCGCGGGGCCCCCACACGCGCGCAGACCCCTCCCGCCGCCCGCCGCCGCTCGCCGCTCGCCGCCATGTCGCGGCCGCGGCCTAAGTTTGTGCGGCTGCACCCTGCTGACAACCCGTCCACGCTGAACCCGGTGTTCTTCAGCCACCCGGACGAGTTTGTGCCGCAGATTGACGAGAGTGAGGCTGTGGTAGATGGCAGGCTGAGGGGCAGGGCAGCTTCCCGCCAAACCTGCCATTCTGCCGATCGCCCGCCCAGCTCAAGCCACCCAATGGCCTTGGCACTCCTTCCGCACCATGACCTTCCCTGCTGCAGCTTGGCCTTCTGCTCTGCAAAATGCTGCTGCTTGGCACCCGGCTGCTGAATGCTCCCCTGCTCTATTGCTGCAGCCACCGGGCGCATCGAGCGCTGGGGCATCGTGGATGATGATTCAACCAATGCGGACGCTGTGAGCTGCCCGGCAACATTTTAAGCAAGCAATGCTGAGCGTGCCTCATGCATGCGAGGGAAGGGCTTCTGTGCATTATCATGCTGCTCTGCAGCATACTAGCCATGCTGCGAGTCTCACGGGGATGTGTTTATCCCCCTCGGCATGCCTTACTGCAAGTAGTTAAGGCTGTCGTCTGGCATGCTGTGTGCCACTTTCCCGCCTCCCATTGCGGACGGCTGCTGCGTGCTGCACGTCTTGCTGTCGTACAATCGGCCGCCTGCCTCGCCTGCTTGATGGCCTTTGCAGGTCATGTACCGAATCATGAGTACTCAAATGATGTACGGAGGACATTTGGGAGGCCTGGACCTTAATAAGCCAGGTGAGCTGATCGAGCCATGGCAGTAAGATGTATAGTACTCACCACACTCCTGCCGAGTGTGCTGGTTATATGACCCTTGCACATGGCGGCTCCACAGCCTGGGTGCGTGCTTGCGCCTCCCTCTTTGCAAAGGCGCAGTTGGTGGATACACTCAGCACACCACTGCGCGCTGTGCACCCAACAAATTGTCCTTATTTCTAAGCCATCTTCCTCAGTTCCCATCCCTTTTTGCAGAGGTGCAGTTTGTGGATGCGCTGATTGCCCGCAAAGAGCGGGCGCTGCAGGCGGGCCAGGCGGCCGCGGCCCTGATGTACAAGTGAGCCGCCTGCTGTGGGTTGCTGGTTGCCGCAGCCACGACACAACTGGGCAAACCCTGCGCCTCACATGAGTAACTGAACCCGGGGTCCCTAATATTCAGGCGCCAGTACATTCGGCGATGCAAACCTGCATAGTGCCACGTCAGCTCCCTTATTAAATGTCAACATTAAACACACTGCGCTATGTCTGCTGCACGATGTGGATCTGGCGCTGTACAAGCCTGACTTCCGCACCAGTCCTCTTGGGTATAAAAAACATAGCATGCCCCTTTTGCTGCAGGCGGGACTACATCATCGATGTGGATTTGGCGCTGTATCAGCGTGATTTCCGCACCAGCCCCCGTGTGTGGCGCCGCATCCGTGTGTCGGGCGGTACCAGCCTGGAGGCGCTGCAGGACAAAGTGCTGAGCCCGGCCATGGTGAGATCACACTGCCCCAGTTGTTTGGGCCTGTAGGGCCAGTGATTCATGTGCTGCTGCTTTGACACTGCCTTCGTGTTTGAAGCCCACCGCTTGATTGCATCTCTTGTTAACATCACCTCTGTGCTGCAGGGCTGGACGCGTAACTATCATGGCAGCGTTTGGACCGACCACCGCGACGGAGCGATGTTTGGCGACCCAGAGTAAGCCCAATGGCTCCGCATTGCAGGCTTCTTCCCGCTGTGCATGCGCTCTTCGCACATGGCAGCTGCAACTGCAGTTGCCTCCTCCAGTTGCTCTGTGCATGTTGAACGTGCTGCAAGGCGCCGATTTCCCTCTGCCCTGCGCCCTTTGTGGCAGGAGCGGAGCGATTGACATGATGCACGTGGGCATGCACGTGAGTGTCTGTTGGTCTGTTGGTCATTTGGTGTGCCAGCAGTTGGTGTGCCGGGCAGATGGTGTGCCGGCACTCGCGACTTGTTTGGGCGGCCAGTTGGGCATTGCGAATCTCGTGAGCAGTCCTCTTCCGCCTGGAAAGCCCACCCAAGCAATCGTCAACTGTGTGCGTTAGCCTTGCCTTCTGCCCCTCTGCTGCCGCTGCCCCCTTGCAGTACTACGCATTTGTGGACCAGCGGCCCTGGCACCTGGCAGACCTCCTGCAGGCAGGTTCTTAGCTGCTGCTGGAATCACATGGAGAAATCGCAAACCGATGGAGCGACAGATCAACAGTGCCCCCTGGCCGCCCGCTCGCTCCTGCACAAGGGACCGGCAACCGATGCCTCTGCTCTTGCACCTTGCTCCGTTGCGCGTGACTGCAGGAGGAGGGGCAGCACCTGAGCTGGACTTACGACATTGGGGACAAATGGCGCCACATGCTGACCGTGGTGCAGATCCTGCCAGAGGTAAGCTAATTGTTGGGCCATATGGTTGCTTTCTGGTTGGTCTTGGGCAGCTGGACATGTTTAGGGCGTATTTGCAAGGGGCCGGGACTAGCGCATGGTCCAACCCCTACCAGCCTCCTCCCTTCCATCTTCACACTGCAGGAGGAGAGCAACGGGCGGGTGCAGGTGCTGGATGGGGCGATGGCCTGCCCACCTGAGGACAGCAAGGGGCTGGAAGGCATGGGGCCCCGCTCGTACCAGGTGAGAAGTTTGGTGATTGATTGATTGTTCAGACAGACGTTGGCACCTGCTGGCAGCCGGAGGACAGCAAGGGGCTGGAAGACATGGGGCCAACGCTCGTACCAGGTGAGGGGTGCTGGTCGTGGGTTGACCAGTCAGGCAGTTGTGGGGCACTTCCAGCAGCTAGATGGCGCCAGCCGCCGGTGGGCATGGCACCGCCCCGCAAAAGTGCTTGTGATGTGTGCAACTGCTGCACGGCCAATGGCACACGTAGCGTGCGCAGGCCATGAGGGGATAAGCTCAACCTGACATGGCCTCTGCCTTGCAACCCACCCTCTTTCGCTCTGTCCTGGAAATTCACCAGTTCGCCATTTGCAGGAGTTTCTGGACGAGTGGGCCAACCCCAAGTGGCGCACCAGCCGCGACGGCCACGAAACGCTGGCCGAGGCCTCAGCAGCGCTCAACTACCGGGGCACGTGAGTGGCAGTCAGGGGTGTGGTGACTCTGGCCCTACATGCGACTTCTGCAGTTGTTGTAACCCATTCGAAATGGATGTTAGTCGCATGAAACCTCTGCCATGATGTGCGCGCTGCCCCTGCCATCACTGTCCCACCCTTCCCTGCCCTGCCTCCCCACCTTGTACACTGCTCAGGCCCGGCGGCTTCCAGCCCGAGCGCTTCTCAGTGGCGGCAGCACAGCGCGCTGTGGACGCTGCGCTGGCCAGCCGTGCCTCAGTCTCTTCCGGGGCCAAGCAGTTTTGCGTGCCGCTGCAGCCCGGCGGCGGGCCGATGTGGGGCGACGCGTGAGTGCTTGTTGTGGAGTTGTAGTGAGCTTGATTTCGTAGTTGGCTGCACGGTTTCAAAGGTTTATTGGTTGGCGCAGCGTCTCATGCAGCCATGTGGTGCGCCCAGTGCAGCAGCTTGCTGTGCCTGTTGCATAGTTTCCGTATGGCACACGTCCAGCCCAGCTGGATCGTTCGAACAGCTGTGCTCCTCAGCTCCACATGCAACTCGTGCAAGTTATTCACCCCTTCCTGCATGCCATGCAGGAAGCGCGGCCAGGAGGTGCGCTGCCAGCCGCAGTTTGGCGGAGGGTTCATGCAGGAAACAGTTGCCACCGGAAAGGATGCTCGGTCCATCTCACTGTGCGGCGCGTGCGGCAGCCCGCACAACCTGCAAATCTGCTCGGGGTGCAAGCTTGTTCGGTGAGTGCTTCTGTGGGCTCTTCAGTGTGTGGGGGTGACTTGATGCGATCTGGTAGTGAACAAGTGCATGCATAATCGGAGCGCTCTACTGTCTGCCCGTCTCCCCCTCTGCACACGTGCACCCTTTTCAACCCACCCTCAGGGTCTCCATGTGCTGCTCCCAACAGGTACTGCTCTAAAGAGTGTCAAAAGAACGCCTGGAGCATGCACAAGCAGGAGTGCAAGGCGGAGCAGGCGCGGCGGGCGGCGCAGCAGCGGACGCCCTGGGTAGGCCGCCGGCCGCAGTCCTGACGCTCCTGGCGTAGTCCACAGCTCAGGCCAGCAAGGGAGTCTCATGCTTTCATTTCCTCACGTCTGTGTGACCACGTGATCCTTTCATGCTCGCTCTGTTTGAGATGCGCAATGCTGAAAGAAACAATAAAGCCAAGTCAAATCGGGTACGAGTGTGCAGCGGTGAGCAGAAGAGCGCAGAGATGCCGCACTGCTCGGCGGATGGGCTGGTTTTTGAGTGACAGCAATGGCCAGGACTGCTGCCGCTGCTGCTGCTGCCACGTGCCCGGCCCGGCCTGCCGCGCAGCATGCAGCCGCCTCACTCCCACTCAATGGTTCCAGGGGGCTTGGAAGTAACGTCATACACCACCCGGTTCACGCTGCGCACTGCATTGAGGCAACAATGGTGGGTGGGAGGGAGGGGATGTGAGCCATGGCCGCGCAAGCGGGACTGGCTGGGGGGTCCGCCCATCTGCTTGCATCGCACAGCACGCCAACTGGCAACTGGACAACACCGCCGCAACCCTGGAAAGCCTGCCTGTGTTGCAGATCTTGGTGAACACATTGCCTGCCCGCCCACTGCTGTGCCCGCAGCAGGCGCATCACAACCAACCGATACAAGCTGTAATGAAGTGAGCTGGAGAACAGCGCTTGCCTGTGTTGCAGATCTTGGTGGATATTCAGAACCAGGAGTAGCACAAAACAAACAGGGCAATGCACAACAAAGCATCAAGCGAAGCAAAGGGCTTGCCTGTGTTGCAGATCTTGGTGGACACGTAGCGCAGGAAGTCGGGCTGGAAGGGGTACCTGCAATAGGAGGAGAAGTGGCAGAATGGCAGAGTGTCCGGTTTGATTTGTGCACATCGGCCGGCAGCAGTGCTCAATGCAACATATTCACGTCCCCACGAAAAATTAATCAAGCAACAAGGAAGCCCATCTGCCACGCCCATCTGAGAGAGACCGCCCCGGCCCTGTGCGCCTCACCAGTCTGCCGTCATGCCATCGCTGCTGGTCACCGCACGCAGCGCCACGACGTGCGAGTGCGTCCGCTGGTCGCCCTGCACGCCTGCAGGCAAGAGCAGGAGGGGCGGAGCAGCACTTGTGTTTCAACACAAGACACAGAACACGAGGCCGGACGGGAAAACAGCACAGGGTTTGATTAAGTTTGCGGCACTGCACAGCACGCTGCCCTGCCCTACCAACAACAGCTCACCCACGGAGCGGACGGGCAGGAAGACGGCAAAGGCCTGCCAGATCTTGTCGTACAGCCCCCACTCCTTGATGGCGTTGATGAACACCTCGTCCACCTCGCGCAGCACGTCCAGGCGGTCGCCCTCTGGTGTGATTGAAGCGGAGAGGCAGAGTCAACTGCAGTCTATGGGAGGCGCGCTTGGGAGCTGGGTCCACTCTGACTGTACCTGGTACCCAGATCGCATTGGTCGATGAAGTGCACCCCCGGGCCGGCCCGCAGCACCAAAATTCTACACCCCTTCTCACGGCTGAGCCAGTGCCAGTTCAACTCACCCGTGACGTCTCCGATGATGCGCACCGCCAGGCCGGGGCCGGGGAAGGGGTGCCGCGCAATGAACTGCTCCGGCACGCCCAGCAGCCGGCCCAGCGCCCGCACCTCATCCTGTTCAGTGGGGATTCAGGGAAAAGCAGACATCATTTGATGCGGGTGGCTGTCTGGCATGGCATGGATGGTGGGCAGCATTGTGCGTGAAGCTGACCCGGCCCAGCAGCCGTGCCGCCCCCAGTAGGGGAAGAGGCAGCCTCCAAATGATAGGCTTCAAACAAACTCATTTGCCCGCCCTCACCTTGAACAGCTCGCACAGCGGCTCGATCAGCTTAACATGCGAGCCGCAGCACTTCAGCAGCCCATGAAAAGTACCCAACTAAAACGCACCTTGAACAGCTCGCGCAGCGGCTCGATCAGCTCAAACTGCAGGTCCTCGGGCAAGCCGCCCACCTGCGGCAGAGTGTGGAAGGCCAAACAGTTCTTGCAAGTGCGGGTTCGACAGCACAGGAAGGTGAGAGCAGCTGAAAGCATCCCCCCTGGCCTGAGTCCCCAGGTTGCGGCACCGCAGCAATTGCTCCCGGCGTGCTAGCTCTGCAGGGCTGAGTGCATGCCCCTCATTGCGCACGTTGTGGTGGCTCTTGATGGTGTGGCTGTGCTTCTGGCCCTTGCCGGGCGGCGGGCACGACTCGATCACGTCGGGGTAGAGCGTGCCCTGCGGTCGTTGAATGGGAGGCCAGATGTGCACATGGTTGGGAGAATTGTATTGGGCAAGTTAGCGAGGTAGCGTCGGGGTAGAGCGTGCCCTGTGTAATTGGATGGGAGGCAAGATGTGCACGTTGGTAAGAGAATTGTATTGGGCAGGTTTGGCGAGGTGACGTCCGGGTAGAGGGTGCCCTGCATTGAAAGGGAGATTGGCATGCAGGTGAACGGTTACACAGAACCAGGGACGCCACGGTCCGTCAAGACAGCAGAGCCGGTGACTTTGCCCAGAGGGAGCCTGTCCTGGGAGGTCCCAAGTGCCATCCTATGCACGTACGTACCAACACAGCCCCCTGCTGACCTGCACCAGGAAGCGCGGCTTGTGGCCCAGCTCCTTCTCAAGCTTGTGCGCGTACTCGCTGCAGATATCCAGGGAATAGAAAGCATGCAACTTGGGCGTGAATTTGCATGCAAGGCAGGCCTGCACAAGCCTGACTACTTGGCTTGCACTCCTGCCTCGTTATCACAACTGCATACAGCTGTTCGGCAAGCCCAAAATCGAAGTTCACAATCTGCACCTGAACACGTCGATGAACTCCGCACCGACGGCCTTGCTTTTGCTTGGACACACACAACTAACACACTGTAAGCAAGCAAACTAAGTAAGAAAAAAAGCACCTGAACACGTCGATGAACTCGGCACCGATGCCTTGCTGTGGCTCGCACAACACCACAGGTCAAATTAGCATAGCCTATTGCACAATCTGTACCTGAACACGTCGATGAACTCGGCGCCGATGGCCTTGCGCTTGGCCTCGGGGTCGGTCAGCCCCTTGAGCCGCCCAAGCATGCGGTCTGAACCAGGGGCAGGGAGGGGTATGTGCACGCAGTTGCAGGCAACAGCTGACGGCAGTTGAAGTAGAGGCATGCAAACCGGCACACAGGAGAGCTCAAGCCAACCGCACACATGGGTCCTGCCAGCGGCTGCAACCATCGCGACGTGCATGCTTAGCAACATCCATCAGGCTCCTCTCATCGAGCGCAGGTGTTGAGAGGAGCCAATAAATCAATCAACCAGGCCCACCTGCATCGTCCACCTTGGTGACGGGCAGGTGCAGGTGCTCGTTGAACGTATCCATCACACGCTCAGCCTCCTGCGGCGGTGAGTAAGCCAGAGGAGACAATTGGTTGAAACAGGGCTGCGCACGTGGAAGGCGCAAACATTGTGTTGCCAGCGGCAGGGCATGCCCAGCTTCCGCTGTAAGCGCACAGCGACACCATGCATTTGCACAAATGCCGCGCCTCAACGGCACCATGTTGCACAGCACGGCAAGGACGACAGCGTGCACAGCATGCTTGCCTTGTACCGCAGCAGGCCGTTGTCCACAAACACGCAGTGCAGCCGGTCGCCCAGCACCTGCACAGCAGGCACAGCGTGCGCAGCATGCCAGTGTCAGCAGCAGGTTTGTGGGGGACAAGCCAGGCAGCCACGCCAGGCCCAACGACAGCTAAATGTGGCACCTAGCACTGCACCTGGCACCTGCGCACCAGGGCTGCAGCCCCGCAAGACATCCGACGGCACTGGAGCAGCCCCCGCACCTTGTGCACCAGGGTGGCCGCCATGCCAGGACAAGCCCTCTACCATTCGCAAGCTGATAATGACCAAGTACACTTCAGTGCAATCCCCGCACCTTGTGCACCAGGATGGCAGCCACAGTGGAGTCCACGCCGCCAGACAGCGCGCAAATAACGTGGTCCTCCGGCCCAACCTGCGCGTTTTAGTTGCACAGTGTGCATTCTTGTTTGTACATGTTTGCATGCTGCTGCTGTGATTGCGCAAGGCATGTTTGCGCAGCCTGTTGACTAAAGCAGCCTAATGTGCCAGCCCACCTGCTGCCGGATCTTCTCCATCTCCTCCTCCAGCACACCCTCCCAGTCCCAAGCTTTCCATAATCCAGCAAAACACTGCGACATTACCCTGCTATCATCCCACCTGCTGCCGGATCTTCTCCATCTCCTCCTCCAGCACGTCCTCCATCTTCCAGTCCCCAGTCATCTTGGCCACGTCAAACAAAAAGTGGCGGATCGTCTCCGCGCCGCGCTCGCTGCGAAAAGGAAGGCCGCAGCGACAGGAATTAGACATTATTGCAGCGTCGGCATGTAAGGGGCAGTGGACAAACGCAGCGCAGCCAGCCAGCATTAAAAGCCCGGATCCGGCTCGAGTGCGCACCTGTGCACCACCTCTGGGTGGTACTGCAGGCCAAAGATGCGGCGCTCCGGGTTCTCAATCGCCACGATGGCGCCCTGCGAAGGGCAAGCAAGCGGGTGGAGCAGACACCCTAAGCGCCCCAGCGGTAGCGCAACGGCACTCACAGCTACAAAACAGCACGACCAGCAGCGCAGCCAGCAGCGCAGCCAGCAGCGCTGCCACAGCAGGCGGTCGTCAGCTTGCAAGGAAGGCGCAAAAAAGCAACAGCAAGCAGCACCGTATCAAAAAAAAAACTACCACGCATCTGCTCGCTGCGTCCCACCACGGTGAAGCCTTCCGGCAGCCTCACCGCCTCGTTACAGCATTCACAGCAGCAAGCACGCAACAAACTCTCGCCCACCTGCTCGCTGCGGGCCACCACAGTGAAGCCCTCGGGCAGCTTGACCGCCTCATCGCCGTGGCTCATCCACACCAGCTGGCTGTCGGCGGTCTCGGTGGAGAACAGGGTGGAGTCGCGCACCACTGCAGGGACAACAGCACATAACAGTACAGCTATCATGAACCATCGTCTGCTGCTGTTCTTCCGGGCACAAGGAGCGGTTTTGGTGGAGAGCAGGGTGGTTGCGCACGACTGCAGGAGGCAACACGCGAAACACATTGAGGGGCACGCACATCACATACACAGCTGTCGAATGCTGCCCACCAGGCTTGCATTTCATCACCACTGCCGACAGCGCCCGCACAACCTCGTGGGTTTGCACTCTCACATGGTCGCATCCACCCACACACAGTGCTGCTTCCCACTCAGCTGCAACCACCAACAACACTGCTTCCCAGCATGCGCTATCACCACCCACCATTCATGGGCATGCGCCCGTACTCGCCGCCCGCCTCTGCCGTCTTCACCTCGCCGCCCAGCTGGTGCACGATGAGCTGCCGGGAGGCGGATGGTGGGGACGCAGACAACAAGCGGTTCAGGAAACATTGATAGATCAGTGGGGCTGGATGCTTTGGCCAGCTTGCAGATCGTTCTCAACAACAGATCAGCAGCATGGACCGCCTTGAGCACCGCAGCCCACCTGCATGCCGTAGCAGATGCCCAGCACCGGGATGGAGTTCTCCTTGCAGTAGTCAAAGAAGCCCTCGGGCACCTGCACAGCGGGCGCAGCACAGCGCAGCGCACAGCATGCTTGGTTCTGTGGCGCTGACTCCAGATCCCTGTGCCAACACCGTCCATTTGCGGTGGGCAGCGGCACTTCGCAGATGTTGGCTGGGCGGCAGCAAATACTGGCTGCTGCTTCGACTGCCACCGCAGTCCGCTGCCGGCGGCCGACTGCTCCAACTGCTGCCGCAATGCATGGGGTTTCAGCTGGCTGGCCGCTTTCCGAAGGAGCGCCTCACCCGGGGCGCCCCCTCCACATGCACGCTGTTGGGGCCGCCCGACAGAATGATGGTCTTGGGGTTGGCCTCCCGGATCCGCTCCTGCACAAACGCCAACAGACAGAGTCGTCGGCAGCCGACAGAATGACACAAGTTGCAAGGCGGTTGAGCTGCGGGATTGCACAGCAGCGACCATCCAGCTACACCGCAGTCCCTGCTGCCGCGTGCTCCAGCTGGTGTACCAGTGTCACCAGCCTCGCTTACCTGACCCATACGCATCCTGGCAAGCAAGCGGCAAGCAAGCAACGGCCAGCTGGGCAGCGCCGCAAGGGCTCAGCGCCAAGAGCAGCGGCAGCAAGCAAAAAGGGACACACCATGGTGACGTCGCCAGGCATGAGCATGGACAGCACGCCATTCTCACGCACGCGGCGCGCAATCAGTTGTGTGTACTGCAGTGGGGAACGCAGCAAGCAGGCAGGGATCGAAACGGCGCCGGGCGCCAAGCGCTAGGGCGGCTGTTGGCGGGCGGCGGCGCCTCCGCTCCTGCCTCCCACATGCATACGGCGCGGCGGCATTGCCAGCGGAACAGGAGCAACGCAAAGCGCGTTCTGGCAACAGAAATAGAGGCCCAGGCGCGCTGTGCAGGCCGCGAGCAGTGGCAACTCGGTGGTTTGTGCCTCCCGCCCGGCGCCCGCATTCTCAAACGCAAGCAACCACGCACCTGGCTGCCATAGTCCAGCACCAGGCAGGTGGCGTGCTTCTTAAATATGCCATTCTCCGTCTTGGCCTTCTTGGCCGCCGGCTCTGCCATCGCGATCACCCGCACTACCCTGGTTGCTGGCAGAGGCCGGGGGCGCCGCGCTGCGCGGGCGCTGGGTTTGTATTCGGCGGCTGCCCAGCGGCGGCTGAGGGCTGGCACAAGCACTGGCACAACGTGAGCGGTCGCAGGGCGGAGCATCCAGTGAAGCGGAAGGGGCTGCAGAGGCCTGCAGGTCGTGCAGCGGCGCCGCCACGCTGGCGGCAGCTGGCGGGCGCTGGCAGCTTCGCGGGGCTTGCAATGGCTATATCCTGGCCATGAGACATGGCTTGGCAGCTATTGAGCGAGCACATTAGAGGGGACTGTACGCTGCATTGGCACGGCTTGCGAGGCGGGCACACCCCTCCATGCAAGGTGCGCCGTGCATCCGACCGTGAACCGCCGCCAACCGAAGCAGCACAGCTGGTCCAGCATCTCGCTGCACCACAGGTGCACTGTGCAAACATGTCAGTGAGCAGCAGTATAAGGCAAGCTGTGGGACCAAATGAGCGGGAGCCTCTGGCTGAGGCTCTTGCACCCGTGCGATGGAACGCAAGGCGGCAGCGTGAGGGCGGCCAAACGCTTGCACCCGTGCGTCTCCCGGATGTGTTTTTACCATCCAACCTGTGGCCCATGTTGACCGCAGAGCTGAGCTCGCCAGCATGTCCATATCAATCACAGCAAGCAGGACCATGCAGCTAACTGTGGGTGGCAGCTTGCAGTGGTCATCACAGCGCAGCAGGCGGCGGCGACGGCGGCGACGTACAGGCCACTCCGTCGCTTGGGCCTGCCGGATGGACCGATCTGCTGCGCACCCGTTCAGCATTGCTGTGTGCAAGTCTCACATCCATCCGTCAGCTGCTGAGCGCTGGCGGGGCTGGAAGTCGCTCACCGCCCTCCAAACTTCGCCCCTAAGCCATCTAGCGGGCGTGCAACTTGCTCTACAGACACATCGACTACAGCCAGGCAGCGATGGCGCTAGCCGGCGTGTCCACAACCCTGCTGCCGTCCTGCCCGCCAGCGCACCGATCTTTCCACCCGCTAGGCAGGCGTGACCGCCACCAGAGAGCAGCGGTGCAATGCCAAGCCGGCTGGCAGGAGGGCGGCGAGGCTGGCGGCTGGCGGCAGCGGGCAGCAGCGGCGGCAGCGGCCGCCCTGCTCACCGTGCAAGGCCTTGCGCTGCCGGCGGCCAGCCTCGCCTCGGCCTCCCCAGTGCCTTCAGTCGCAGCCGAGCTGCTGCAGCAGCAGGCGGTGCCGGCCCAGCAGACGCCTGATGCACTGGCGCTGCCGCCGCTGCCCTCTTCCTTCCCGCCGCTGCCGCCGCTGGCTCTGCCCAAGTACAAGCAGCTCACACTGAGCAACGGCTTGAGGGTGTTCTTGCTAGAGGATCACGAGCTGCCGGTGGTTCGAGGTGAGGTGCTGTCTGGGGAAGTTTGTGTTGAGTACGAGGCAGGGTTGTGCTGGCTCCTGCACCTGTGTTTGTGCATGCTGCTCAGGTCTTGGTTGTGCCGCAGCTGGCCTTGCGGCTTGCTTGAGTGGCTGCGTTTTTGTGCAGCCATTCGGAAGCTCGGCAAGGCAGCTGTGTAAGTGCTTGTGTGCAGCCTGTCAGCTATCGACTGGGCCACTGGGTCAATGGATGGTTGGTATCTTGTCAGTCGCCTGCCCGCCTGCCTGCCTGCCTGCCGCCCTGCAGGCTCGATCCTCATGCGCGGCGGCCAGCGTGCCTCTCCAGACGACAAGGTAGGCAGGGGCAGCGGCTTTAAACTTGTGGTAGAGAAAGGGCTAGGGTCATTGCCACCAGCCAGAGCTGCCGGCCTGGCATGCGTTACAGGTGCTGTTTTGCAGACCGGAACAACATTGGGCACGTGGCTCCGTCCCATGCTCCCTGCCCACCCACCCTTCCCTCTGCTGCTGCCCCCCTCCCCTCCCCTCCACACCCCATCAGGTCGGACTGGCCACACTGTCGGCTGCAGTGCAGCGATCTGGAGGCTCGCTGCAGCACCCCAGCCAGCAGCTAGACGATGAGCTTGAGGAGCGGGCGGCCTCGATTGAGGGCGGGGCGGGGCCGGAGGCCTTTGGCTTCGGCTTCCAGTGCCTGAGCGAGGACACGCCCGGCGTGCTGCGGCTGTTTGCAGAGGTACGCTCGGGAGTGCTTGGGAATGAAGAATACAGTAGTGGGTGCTGCTGCGCAGCTGGGGTCTCTTGTGGTTGGAGAGCTGCCTAGGCGCGGGCATGGCAAACGTGCTGCGGCTGTTTACAGAGGTGAGGCCCCGCTGCCAAGGCCTGCAGCTGCCGGCCTGCACCGGCACTTCGTTTAGTTTAAAACTGACTGTGCGTGTAGTGCACACGCAGTGCTTTGCAAGGCAGGATGTGTGTGCGCAAGCTGGCTGCCTGCCTTCGGCCCTGCGTGCTGCAAGCCACTTGCTGTCCTTGACATGCGAGCTGCTGCAGGTGGTGCGAGAGCCGGCGCTGCCTCAGGACAAGCTGGACCTTGCTCGGCAGCAGGCACGTTTGTTGGAAGGGCTGATGCCCTGGTGTTGAAGTGTGTTTGTCACGCAACCTGTGCGGCTGTGGCATTCAGGCTGGCGGGTGCAATACTGCCTCGCAATGCTCTGTCGTTAGCAGAGCGTGAGGGAGAGCTGGAAGTGTTGCAGAGTGGCAACCACAGCCTACCTCACCCACTGTCCACTCCTGTCGCTCGACTGCGCTCCAGGTGCTCAGCGCACTGGAGCACCGCAACGACAACCCCTCTGCCATCCCTGGACGGGAGCTTGCCAAGATGATTTACGGCAAGGGCTCGGTGTTTGCTCGCGACCCAACGCCGGAGCAGGTGCGGTGTGGAGTGTGGGCATTGGGGCAACCACTGGGCAGGCTGGATAGAAGCATTTCAGCACGTGGCTTCAATGCGCTGAAGCAGCTTCACTGCTACGGATCCTCCGCCCTCCCGCACGGTAGCTGCCCTCACCGGCGTGTTCACACCCACAACCCTGCATTGACATTGCAACTCCCTGCAGATTCAGTCCATCACAGTGGATGACATGCGCGCGTTCCTGCAGCGCTGGGAGCGGCCAGACAGCGCTGTGCTGGGCATCGTGGGCGACTTTCAGCCTGCACAGGTGCGCTGTGCTGTGCTGCGCTGCGCTGCGCTGGGCATCATGGACAGATGCGCCGCGCTGTGCTAATTTTTGCTGTGCGGTTTCTGCCTGCTTT
>VFQQ010001799.1_pt1 | contig 27570 bp, 23 predicted proteins | sample 3512341 | NCBI WGS metagenome assembly VFQQ01 (sample SAMN10412373, study PRJNA504923) | tailings metagenome | isolation source: Relicate 2 Philex TSF1 revegetated site | place: Philippines: Tuba, Benguet | collected 2017-08-29
GAAGAACGCCCCCATCGCCGCGCTGAAGCCGAGCGTGTAGGTCCAGAAGGCGAAGCTTCGCAGGATCGGCCCGAAGGCAGGCGGCTTTGCTGACGTGCCTGCGGGCCGCGTTTCATGCCATCGCGGCACGGCATTCAGCGAGGCCACAACTGCCAGAACGCCGAGCGCGACGAAGATGAAACGCCAGCCCAGATGATTGGCGATCAGCGCGCCGGCGATCGGGCCGAGCGCCGGCACGAAGGCCAGCATCGAGCTGAACAGGCTGTAGATGACAGCACCTTCAGGTCGCTCGGCATAGACGTCGCGAACGGTGGCGAAGGTGGCGACGAGAGCCGCCGACGCTCCCGCCGCTTGCAACAGGCGCAGCAGGACGAAGATCGCAGCCGAAGAGGTGCCGGCAAGCAGGAACGAACTGGCCGCGAAGAGAAGCGCCCCGCCGATCAGCACCGGACGGCGGCCGATACGGTCGGAGATCGGCCCGAAGACGATCTGGCCGAGCCCGAGCATGACCATGTAGAGGCTCAGCGTCAGCTGGATCACCGCCGGCGTGGTGCCGAGGATGCCGGGCATCGCCGGCACGACCGGGAGATAGATATCCATGGCCATCGAGGCCAGGATGTCGAAGGGCGCCATCAGCAGCAGGGCCGACGGCAAGGTGTAGCGCCACGCCTTCGGCGCAGGAGAAGGGGAGTTTGGATAAGGCACGATTATGCATCCGCTCAAATGGGTAAGATCTGGCGGCGATCTGCCTTCCCTTGGGAATCGGTATTTCAAACTGGGGAATGACCGGACAGACGCCGCAACAACAGTCGAGTTGCTGCGGCTTACTTGTCTGCTGATATGGTGGGTCCCATGGCCTTGCCCCGTGAATGAATGCGCCGTGCTTTATCAGCCTCGGGCCGATCCGGCAACGGCCGGCACCTGAATGACCTCCGGTGCTGTGCCGTAAATCTCCTTGCTGCGGCGATGATAGGCGATGAATTCGGCGGCAGGCAGCGCCCTGGAGAACAGCCATCCCTGTCCGAAATCGACGCCTTGTGCTTTGAGATAATCCGCCTGCTCAGTGGTCTCGATCCCTTCCGCCACTGTATAGAGTCCAAGTGCTTTCGCCATGTCGATGATATGGGACGTCACCGAGCTCGTCGCCGCATTCTTGCCGACCGTGTCGACGAAGGACTTGTCGATTTTCAAGGCATCCATCGGCAGTCCCTGAAGATACTGCAGGCTCGAATATCCCGTGCCGAAATCGTCGATCGCCACCGAATGGCCGAACGCGCGCGCTTTGCCGAGGGTGATGCGCGCGGCGTCAATGTCGATGAAGCCGCGCTCGGTCGCCTCCAGCCATATCTGCGTCGGCCTGATGCCGGTATGGCGCAGCCTATCTTCTATGAAGTCGAGAACCCGGCCGGATTTGATGTCGGCGGCACAGATGTTGAGGGCGATATGCAGTGTCCGGTCCTCGACCAGAATCCTGTTCATGTCGAAAATGACGGCCTCGAAAACCTGGTCGGTGATCGGCATGATCAGGCCGCTTTCCTCCGCCAGCGGAATGAACAGATCGGGGCGGACGAGCGAGCCGTCGGGACGCTTCCAGCGCACCAGCGCCTCCGCGCCGATACATATGCCGGTCCTGAGTTCGATGATCGGCTGGTAATGCACGATGAATTCGCGATTGCGCACGGCGATCGCGAGCTCGCCCAGCGGCGAAAGCTGCTTCTTCGACAGCCAGACGACGACGCCGACGATGAAGGCGGCGATGAACGCCCCGATGGGGAGAAGAAACGTCTGCTCGTTGCGAAGCTTGCCTGCGAGGCTTGCTCTCGGTTCCGTTACGACCGCGACGAGGCCGGCATCGCGCGCCACGGCAAACAAGGCGTTATCGGTCATGCCGTCTTGCGGATTGCCGATCGCGGATTTGACGAGGGCGGGGTCCGGATCGTTGCGCGTATCGATCAGCGTGCCCTGGTCGTTGGCCAGCGCAAGCGACATGCGGTCGTCGACCAGAACATCGACAAAACGCGAGGGTATGACGAGGACATTGTGACTGCCGTGATGCAGCGACATCATCGGGTTGCCCCGGGTGACCCGAGGCTCCATCCGCAGTTTTACGCTCAGCCCGTCCGGCGTCACATAATCTACAGGCGTCAGCGCGATTTTATCTCCCGTCTGTCCCCAGGACGTGCATTTGAGATAACCGTTTTCGAAATAGCCAATTTCCTCGATGGAAGGCGTGTTGACCGTGAGCACCCGCATGCGCGCGACGTGTTCTTCCGAACAGGGGATGAACGGCGCGGCTTCGACGGCATCGAGCGCGTCTTTCGCGTCGCGGAACGTGCTGTTGGCCCGCACGATCGCGCGATCGGCAAACAGCTTCAGGAGGGTTTGCTCCTTCTGGATGGCAATGGCCCACGACATATAGGCCATCGCGGCAATGGGTATTGCAGCACCGAGCAAAGCCAGCAGGATACCTGTCGCGATAATGCGGGAGCGTCGCATTTTCATCTCCGCAACTTCGCCGTTCTACGCAGGCCATGATGCGTCAGCCGATGTTAAGAAATTCCCTTTCGCGTTTATCGGATTGTTTAGAGAGCCGAGAACCGGGATGCGCAGACGGAAGGCCGGCTGCAAACCGCAGCTATTTGTACATGCCCTCGCGCAGATTGATGCCGTGCTCGAGCCAGATCTTGAGCGCGCACAGCATCTGCGACCAGCCCTGGCAGTTGCCGTAGGAGGCCTTGAGGCCCGTCGGCGTCTCGCGCCAGCCTTCCTCGGCGATGGAGACCAGCGTGCGGTTGCCGTCGAGCGGCTCGAAAGTCATCGTCACGGTGGTCATGTAGCCGGTGGATGCGGCGACCGCCGCCTCGCCATCGGATGGAGCGCCCTCATTGGCTTCCCATTGCAGGATGATCCTGCGGTCCTTCTCGACCTCGACGACATGGACAGGAAAGGCGCCGGGAAAATCGTGGAAATCCCAGCTGACGGTGGCGCCCGTTTCCAGTCGCCCCTTGGCGCCGCCGGTGGTGAAATAGCGCGACAGCTGCGCCGGATCGACCACCGCCTCGAAGACTTCGGCTACGGGTTTGGAGACCCGCGCGCTGACATTGAACTTCAGCTCCATGATCTTTCTCCCTTGTTCTTGCGGCAATTATGTTATAAAAAAATAACATGTCAAGCGATGGCGAAAATGACAGGATTTTCAAGGCATTGGCGGCGTCCACACGACGCTCCATCCTCGATGTGTTGAAGGACGATCCGCAGACGACCGGCGAGCTTTGCACGCGCTTTCCCGCGCTCGACCGCTGCACCGTCATGCAGCATCTGAAGGTGCTGGAGGCGGCGGACCTGATCATCGTGCGCCGCGAGGGGCGCGAGCGCTGGAACCATCTCAACCCGTTGCCGATCAAGCACATCCACGATCGCTGGATCGGGCCGTATGCGGCTTACGCGACCGAAGTGCTGGACAGGTTGAAAGGCGATCTGGAGGGTTGAAGATCGAGATTGGTGCTAGCGGGATTCATTGAGATGCCGCCGTGCCGTTTCCCGGTCCGACGGCTCCAGGCGCTCGAAAAGCTCTTCGCCTATGAGGTCATAGGCCTGCCTGAGATGCACGGCAGCCGCCTCGCTCTCGCCGAGCTTGAGACAGGATCTGGCGATCGTCAGGGATGGAAGCGGTTGTTTGATTCCGAGGCACCAGTCCAGTGCGAGTTTCGAAACCGCGATGCTTTCCCGGTAGTCGCCGGTGTCGAAAAGGGATGCGCCGAGGCCGCTCTTGATCCAGTAATGGATGTCCGCGCCGGTCAGATGTTCATCGGCGTAGTCCGATGCGGCCTGCCAGCGGCGTAGCGCTTCGGCATGGTCCCCCTCGGCACCGGATAGGATGGCCCGGTTCGCCAGTTCGAGCGCCTTGTCGGCATGCGGATCTGCGGCTTTGGGGTTTTTCATGTCGTTTGCTGCCCTGTTCTCAGGAGGTACTATCAAACCTGAAGCGGGAAGTCGCTCCGCCTGTTGTGCAATCAGACCCGCAGCCAGCTCGCGAGGATCGATTCGGAACGTTCCCAGAGACCGCGCGCGAGGTCGGTGTCGAGGGCTTGCGGGTTGGCGGGCGTACTGGCTCTGCGCTTGTAGTAATATGCGCCGGACTGCCAGTCGCTTCCGGGCTTGCCCTCGGCAAGCCATATGATCTGGTCGGCCCCTTGCTCGGGCGTGGAGAAGAGACGCTCTGTGACCGGCTTGGTGGCAATGAAGCGAACGAAGCGGATGATCGGTTTCGTGGATTGCGCACCGAAATTCGTGACGACATTGCCGGGATAGAACGAGGCCGCCGACAGGCCGCCGGCATGGTAGCGCCGGTGGAGTTCGGTGGTGAATAGGATATTCTCAAGCTTGGCCGCACCATAGACGTGCACCGGGTCGAAGTGCCGGTCGTGGTTTAGGTCGTCAAGGTCGATCTTTTTTGTAAAACGCACGGTGCTGGAGGTCTGGATCACTGAGGCTTTCGAGGTGACGAGCTTGTCGAGGAGCAGGCGTGTCAACAGGAACGGTGCGAGATGATTGATCTGGAAGGTCTGCTCGAAGCCGTCTGCGGTCCTGGTCTGCGCTCCGAACATGCCGCCGGCATTGTTGGCGAGAACGTCGATGCGGGGATAGGCGGCGTTGAGTTTGGAGGCAAGGCCAACGACATCGTCGAGACGCCTGAAATCGGCAACGTAGCCGTCGACCCCGAGCGAGGTGGCGACGGCGCGGGTCTTTTCTGGCGAGCGACCGACCACGACGACGGTGTGCCCGTTCGCATGGAGGCGGCGCGCCGCGGTCGCACCGATACCGTCGCTCGCCCCCGTGATGACGATGATCTTTTTTTCGTTCATAGAGCACCCCATTCGTGTAAGCTTTCATGTCGATTATGAAGCTACATATCATATATGAGACACAGTTCCACTATTGAAATAGAGTGCCGAAATGAATGCGGATAACAAGGTTACCGAAGGCGGCGCGCGAGCGAGAGCGCGCAAGGCCGTGCGTGCCGAGGTGGCCGCGGTCGTCGCGCAGCTGATGCTGGAGCAGGGCTACGACGGGACCACGGTCGACGACATCTGCGCGGCCGCCGAAATCTCGCGCAGCACCTTCTTCCGCTACTTCCCCTCGAAGGAGGACGCGCTTTTCGGCGGCGTGGCCGACACCGGTGAACGGCTGGCGGCCGCACTCGCCGCCCGCCCGTCGAGCGAGACACCATGGACTGCGATGCGGCGGGCGCTGGATCCGCTCATCGAGCAGCACGATGTCGACGATGAGCGCTTCAGGGATGTTACACGCCTGATCGTGACTACGCCTGCCCTGGCCGCCCGTCACCGCGAGAAGAACTCGCATTGGCACGAGCTGCTCCGGCCAGAAATCGCGCGCCGCCTCGGAACCGATCCGGCCGACGTCTCCGATCCGCGTGCGAACGCGTTGATCGCCGCGGCGCTGGGTTGTGTCGAGGCCACGCTGACCGCCTGGACCGCAAGCGATCGACCACAGTCGCTTGCGGAGACCCTGGACCGTGCCATGGCAGCCATCCGATAACGAAGAGCACTCCCTTTTGTGAAGCCCGCGCGGTTGAGAAAGCAGTTGCCCGATCGGGAAGTTTGCGCCACCAATCCGGGAAAACGGGGGCGGGTACAGAAAATGACATCACGGCGATCAAGCGTCGTTGTCGTGGGAGCCGGGATCGTCGGCGCTTCCATCGCATATCATCTGGCCAGACTGAATGTCGGGGTTACGCTTGTCGACAGGGGAAAGCCTGCCGGTGGCGTGACACATCGGTCGTTCGCGTGGATCAACGTATCCCACGGCCTGCCCGAGGCTTACCTGGACCTGCGCAAGCGGGCCATCGGCGAGTGGCACAGGCTGGAAAGCGAGTTGAGCGGGCGGCTGCGGGTGGACTGGTCGGGTGCGTTGACCTGGCATGCAGACCCGGCCGAAACGGAACGCTTCGCTCATGAGAGCGCTGCCATGGGGCATGAAGTGCGCCTCATTCGGCGCGACGAGATAGCCGCGCTGGAACCGAACCTGAAGAACCTGCCCGACATTGCCGCATTCGCGGCAGGCGAGGGTGCCGTCGATCCCGCAGCAGTGACGAAACTTCTGGTTCAGGCGGCAAAGGAGGCAGGCGCCGATATTCGGCTCGATACCGACGTCCTGTCTTTGGCAACGCAGGGTTCCCGGGTGGCCGGCGTCGTAGCCTCAGCCGGCAAGATCGAGGCCGATGCCGTCGTTCTGGCGGCAGGGGTCGGGGTAAAGGATTTGGCGCTGCCGCTCGGCCTGAGGCTGCCGCTGGATGCCTCCCCCTCAATCCTGATGCGCTTTCGGACCCCTAACCGCCTGGTCAACAGGGTGGTGTGCAACCAGCATATGGAGATACGGCCCCAGACCGATAAGATCATGGTGGGCGCGGAGGATTATATCGACGCCTCCGCAGAGAACGGACCTGAAGCCGTGGCGCAGCGCGCGCTGGCTGCCATCAGGAAGCAGCTCGCCGGCGGCGATGAAGTCGAACTGATCGATGTGCGGGTAGGGATGAGGCCCATTCCAGAAGATGGCTTTCCCATTGTCGGACGGGTTCCCGGGATCGGTGGCCTGTATCTGTCCATCATGCATGTCGGCGTGGTGCTGGCCCCCTTGATCGGGCGGCTCGCAGCATCGGAGATATTGCATGGCGTCGAAGACCCGCTGCTTGCGCCATACAGGTCGAACCGGTTCTGACGGAATATTGTCTCTCGCGCCTGATATGAAATTACAAAGCACGGCCCGCCGCCGAAGGGATTAGCCTCAAAACCACCCGACATCGGCGAAGGCGATCGCCTTGCGGATGATGGCGACGAGCTGTTCGCCGGCTTTTTCCTTGGGGCCGCTATTGTCGATGGTCGAGATGCCGGGGCCGGTAAGTTCGACCTTCACCGTGCGCGCTAGCCGCGCCATCACCTCGCCGCGCGATTCGCGGCCGCGTGCCGCAAGCCGCTCTGCCAGGATCTCGGGAGCTGCGGTGATCTCAACCACGGCGACATTTTCGTAGCGTTCGCGCAGCGCCGGGATGGCATTGCGCGAGCCGTTGGCGACCGCGATGTGGCCGTTGGCGATCGCATCGTCAACGCTCGCCGGGATGCCGTATTTCAGGCCATGCGCTTCCCAGGAAAGCGCGAAGGCGCCTTCGGCCTCGGCTTCCGTGAAAGCCGCGTCTTCCAGCGTGTCATGGTCTTCGGTCGCGCCATCGGAGGGGCGGGTGATGACGCGGCGGACGAACTCGACCGTATCGTCGCCTGCGAAATGCTCGCGGGCATAGGCGATCACGGTATCCTTGCCGGCGCCGCTCGGGCCGACCACGGCAATGAAGACGCCGTGGCGAACCGGGAATGCAGCGCTCGCCTGCTCGCGTTCGATAAGGGCCGAGACCATCATGCGACGCGGCGCCCTTCGCGCCATACGGTGCGGACCACCGGCACATGCTCGTCGACACGCACCCGCACCAGATCGGCACGGCGGCCGATCTCGATGACGCCGCGGTCGGTCAGGCCGACGGCTTCCGCCGGCGTCTTCGAAACCATGGCGACGGCCTGCGGCAGCGAGATGGCGTCGACCACTTCGCCAAGGAAGAAGGCCGACTGGATCAGGCTGAACGGGATGTAATCGGAGGAAAGAATGTCGAGCAGTCCGTCTTCGGCCAGCGCGCGGGCCGAGACATTGCCCGAATGCGAGCCGCCGCGCATGACATTGGGCGCGCCCATCAACACGCCGAGCCCGGCGGCCTTGGAGGCTTTCGCCGCTTCCAGCGTGGTCGGGAATTCGGCGACACGAATGCCTTGCGAAATCGCTTCGTCGACATGGGCGGTCGTGGCGTCGTCGTGGCTGGCGAGGATGATGCCGCGCGCCTTGCAGGCCTCGGCAACCGCGGCGCGGTTGGTCGCGGAGTTTTCGGCCGATTGCGCCATGCGCTTCTGGCAATAGGCCTGGAACTCTTCCTGCGTCATCTTCAGCTTGCCCATGTAATAGATGGCATAGGCATCGAAGCTGGCGAACTGGCGCTGGCCGGGCGCGTGGTCCATCAGCGAGGCAAGCTTCACCCGCTCGTCGCCGTCGAACAGCGTGAAGGCTTCGCGGCAGTCGGGCGCCGAAACCTCGCAGCGCAGATGGATGAAGTGGTCGGCGCGCAGCCGGTCGTTGACGACGCTGTCCTCGATGGCGTCGGCCAGCTTGCGCATGTCGTCGGCGGTGATGTCGGAATCGGTGTCCATGCCGACCCGCAGCGCGTCGAAAACCGTGGTAATGCCGGCGGTCGCCACCTGCGCGTCATGGGCCAGCACCGAGGCGATCGGGTTCCAGCGCACTTTCGGGCGCGGCGCATAATGACCCTCGAGATGGTCGGTGTGCAACTCCACCAGTCCCGGAATGACGTAGTCGCCCTGCATGTCTTCGCCGGTCTTGCCGGCGCCCGCGGAAATGTCGGCGATCCTGCCGTCGCGGATCAGGATCGATCCGTCGACGATCTCGTCGGCGAGCACGATGCGGGCATTGGTCAGTGTCGTCTCAGCGGTCATTCAAGCGGTCTTTCTTTCGCGTCTTTGTCCAAGCGCGTGATAGGAATGCACCATGAAGGGTGCGCCGGGTTCGCGTTCGACGAACAGGGCCAGCCCGTCCACGGCAAAGGGTGCAGCAACGGCGTTGCCGAACAGGTCTTCTATAGTCGTACGCAATTTTGGGCTTTCTTCGGCGCTGACGCGGCCGGTCAGCGTCATGTGGAAGCGGAACGTGTCGAACACGTAAGGATAGCCCCATTGGCAGAGATTGCGGAACTCCGTTTGGCTCAGCGCGTCGGGGTTGCGGCGCTCGATCTCAGCATCGGTCAACGGCGCGCGGAAGCGATCGAATTTTTCCACCACATCGCCGGCGAAGCGGTTGAGTTCTGGCGATTTCTCCCCCGGAACAAGCGCGAAGAAGCGGTCGATCTGGCCGAGCACGAGGCTGGGGATGAGCACCGGTTCGACACTCGCGGCGTAAGCGGCCAGCGCCTGGTCGAGCGAGGCTTCGCTTTCGCCCTCGGCCAGCCGGAACGGCGCTTTCAGCGTGGCGTGAAACCCGTAGCGCCGCGCCGACGCCGTATGGAACGCTACTTCCGTAGCGCTAAGCCGTGACGTGGCAGCTGCCGCATTAGCCGTTCCCGTAAACGGGTTGCGGCCGAGCCAATTGGCGGCAATGCGGGTCAGCGCGTCGTCGGGTCCGGGGGTGAAGTAAATGGCGTAGCGCATCGTATGGTCCTGGTCAGCCTCGCTGCCATAGGCGATTTGCATGACGGATTGACGAAGCTTTCTGATTTGTCGGTAATATCAGACAAGTTTCTTTGCGTCATCAGCCAGAACGGACAGGGCGGGTGGTGCTGTGTCACAGCGAAGTGACCGCTAGCCGAAGGGCCGTGCATTGACCGGGTTTAGGCAAGAATGCTCAATCGCGGCCAGAAATTTGTCGGGGAGATTTTCCATGAAAAGACTGCTGCTTGCCGCAGCCGCGCTCGCGGTCATGACCTTGCAGACCTTCGCGAAAGACCCGGACCCGGCCAAATGGGACGATGTGCTGAAAGAGGCGCGCGGCGAGACGGTCTATTTCAACGCCTGGGGCGGAGCCGAAAACATCAACGCCTACCTTCAGTGGGCCGGCAGCGAGATCGAGAAGCGCTACGGCGTCAAGCTGGTGCATGTGAAGCTAGACGACACCGCCAATGCGGTTGCCAAGGTGGTGGCTGAAAAAGCCGCCGGCCGCAACGATAGCGGCACGGTCGATCTCATCTGGATCAATGGCGAGAATTTTGCGTCGATGAAGCGGCAGGACCTGCTGATGTCGCCGGGCTGGGCCGAAAAGCTGCCCAACTGGAAATATGTCGACGCCGACGACAAGCCGACCATCCGCACCGATTTCACCATTCCCGTCGAAGGGCTGGAAAGCCCGTGGGGCATGGCCAAGCTGGTGTTCTTCTACGATTCCGCCAAGAGCGATTCTGCCGGCCTGCCGAAATCGGCAAAGGAGCTGCTGGAATGGGCGAAGAAGAATCCGGGCCGCTTCTCCTATCCGCAGCCGCCGGATTTCATCGGCTCGTCCTTCCTCAAGCAGGTCTTGTCCGAACTGGTGACAGACCGCGCGCTGCTGCAGAAGCCGGTGGATGACGCTTCCTTCGAAGAGGTCACCAAGCCGCTGTTCGCCTATCTCGATGAACTCAACCCGCTGCTGTGGCGCGGCGGCAAGGCCTTTCCGCAGAACTATCCGGCGATGAAGCAGCTTCTCGCCGATGGCGAGGTGGATATCATCTTCGCCTTCAACCCGTCGGAGGCTTCAGGCGCGATCGCCAATGGCGAACTGCCCCGCACCGTGCGTTCCTTCACATTCCCGGCAGGCACGCTCGCCAACACGCATTTCGTCGCCATTCCCTACAACGCCGCCGCCAAGGCCGGCGCTCTGGTGCTGGCCGATTTCCTGATCTCGCCGGAAGCGCAGGCGCGCAAGCAGGACCCGAAAGTCTGGGGCGACCCGACCGTGCTCGCAGTGTCGAAGCTCGACGCGGAGGACAAGGCTCGCTTCGACGCGCTCGATCTCGGCGTCGCGACGCTGAAGCCGGACGAGCTGGGGCCTGCCATCGACGAACCGCATCCAAGCTGGATGGAGCGGCTGGAGCTGGAGTGGAAAAAGCGCTACGGCGCAGCGAATTGAGTGGACAATGGGCTATTGCGCTACGTGATGACGACCCCCCTCTGCCCTGCCGGGCATCTCCCCCTCAAGGGGGGAGATCATGCCTTCATCTCCGGCTTCGCCAGTCGCCGGCGTGGCAAGTTAAGAGCCGGCAGATGTGACGGCCAATCTCCCCCCTTGAGGGGGAGATGCCCGGCAGGGCAGAGGGGGGTGCTGCCATCATCCGAACCTGTCCCATGCTCCCCCGCCTAGGCCCGCCGCTGGCGGTCATTCTCCTCACCGCGCCCATCCTTGCCGGGCTGCTCGGCACGCTGCTGCCGGCCTTTGGCTATCTGCCGGCGCTCGGCGGAACAGCATTCACGCTCGACCATTTTGCCGACCTGCTCGGCCGGCCCGGTATCATGATGTCGGCGCTGGTCAGCCTCGCCGCCGGTCTCGTCACCGCCGCCGTTTCGCTCGCCATCGTCGCGCTGTTCATTGCCGGCTTTGCCGGCACGAAAACCTTCTCGCGCATCCAGCATCTCATCTCGCCGCTGCTTTCGGTACCGCATGCCGCCGCCGCCTTCGGCTTCGCTTTTCTGATCGCGCCATCCGGCATGATATCGCGGCTGATCTCGCCCGAAATCACCGGCTGGCAGCGCCCGCCCGACCTGCTCATCGTCAACGACCCGATGGGCCTGTCGATGATGGCCGGGCTGATCGTCAAGGAAATACCCTTTCTGCTGCTGATTGCGCTCGCGGCCCTGCCGCAGATCGACCTCGCCCGCACGCGGGCGCTGTCGGCCTCGCTCGGCTATGGCCGCATTGCCGGGTTCGTCCATGGCGTGTGGCCGCCGCTCTATCGCCAGATCAGGTTGGCCATCTTCGCGGTCATCGCCTTTTCGTCGTCGGTGGTCGATGTCGCCGCTATCCTCGGCCCGACCACGCCGCCGCCGCTCGCCGTGCGGCTGGTCGGCTGGATGAGCGATCCGGAGCTGTCGATGCGCTTCTTCGCGTCGGCCGGCGCGCTGCTGCAGCTTTGCGTCACGGCACTGGCGATCATCATCTGGATCGGCCTCGAACACATCGGCGCGGTCCTGCGCGACCACGTCCGCGATTGCGGCCTGCGCTTCCGGCGCGATTCATGGCTGGCGTGGGCGGCCCTGATCGCGATGGTCGTCTCAGCGCTGACGATCCTTGCCGGGCTGGCGACGCTCGCGCTTTGGTCCTTCGCGGGGCTGTGGCAGTTTCCCAATGCGCTGCCGGAGAGTTTCACGGCAAGAAGCTGGATGAACACCGCGCCACGCATCGCAGCACCGCTGGCGACGACGCTGCTGGTGGCGGCGCTTTCGACGCTGCTTGCCGTGGCGCTGACGCTGCTTTGCCTGGTCCGCGAGGACGAGACCGGGAAAAGGGCCGGCAGGCGCGCGCTGTTCCTGATCTACCTGCCGCTGCTGGTGCCGCAGGCGGCGTTCCTGTTCGGGCTGCAGCTTATCTTCGTCGGCACAGGCACGGTGGCCAGCCTGCCGGCGCTGGTGCTGGCGCATCTGGTCTTCGTCATGCCCTATGTCTTCCTGTCGCTCGGCGATCCATGGCGCGGCTTCGACCGGCGCTACGAGGCGGTATCGGCGGGGCTCGGAAAGTCACGGAATGCGACGCTTCTGCGCGTCCGCCTGCCGATGATGCTGCGTGCCATTCTGGTTGCGGCAGCGGTCGGCTTCGCCGTCTCCATCGGCCAGTACCTGCCGACCGTGCTGATTGGCGCGGGCCGGCTCGAAACGATAACCACGGAGGCAGTGGCGCTCGCCTCCGGCGGCAACCGCCGTATCATCGGTGTCTATGCCTTCCTGCAGATGCTGCTGCCGGTGATCGGCTTTGCGGTTGCCACGCTCATACCGGCGCTGTTATTCCGGCATCGCCGCGCCATGCGGGTGTGAGACAACCGGTTGGGTGATGGTCGAGAACGGGCTCTTTCTGGACGATGTGTCGATCGCGCTGAACGGGCACCGGCTCGTGGCGCTGACGCATCGCGTCGCACCCGGCGAAGTGCTGACCGTGATGGGGCCGTCCGGTTCGGGTAAATCTACACTGCTTGCCTATATAGGCGGTTTTCTTGCGCCGGCTTTCGATGCCTCCGGCAAAGTGTTTTCAGACGGGCTGGAACTGACGGCACTACCGGCAGAAGACCGCCACGTCGGCATATTGTTTCAGGACCCGTTGCTGTTTCCGCATATGTCGATCAACGGCAATCTGGTCTTCGCCATTCCGGCTTCGGTGAAGGGCAAGGCCGAACGGTACGCGCTTGCCGAGGCGGCGCTTGAAGGCGTCGGGCTGGCCGGCATGGCGGCACGCGACCCAGACACGCTATCGGGTGGACAGAAGGCGCGGGTGGCGCTGGCGCGCGCGCTGCTTTCGGCACCGCGCATGTTGCTGCTCGACGAACCCTTTTCCAAGCTCGACGCCGAACTGCGCGGCCAGATGCGCGAGCTGGTTTTTTCCAAGGCGCGCGACAGCCGCCTGCCGGTGGTGCTGGTGACCCATGACGAGGCCGATGCGCAAGCTGCCGGCGGGCCGATCGTCCGCATCGGAAACGCGCAATGACCGCCTTGCCCGAACTTCCCGTAACGGCGGTGCTGCCCGCGCTGCTCGATGTTCTGGCGGCAGGTTCAAGCGCCGTGCTCGTAGCACCGCCCGGAGCCGGCAAGACGACGCTGGTGCCGCTGGCGCTGCTCGATGCGCCCTGGATGGGCAGCGGAAAAATACTGCTCTTGGAGCCGCGCCGGCTCGCAGCCCGCGCCGCCGCGCGGCGCATGGCGCAACTGCTCGGCGATGAGCCGGGCGGCACCGTCGGCTACGCCATGCGCATGGAAAGCCGGCAGACGGCGCGGACAAGAATCCTCGTCGTCACCGAGGGCATTCTGGCGCGCATGATCCTCGACGATCCCGAACTGCCCGGCGTCTCGGCGGTGATTTTCGACGAGTTTCACGAACGCTCGCTCGACGGCGATTTCGGCTTGGCGCTGGCGCTCGACGTGCAGGGCGCGCTGCGTCCGGAACTGCGGCTGCTGGTGATGTCGGCAACGCTCGACGGCGCGCGCGTCGCGCGGTTGCTTGGCGAGGCTCCGGTGATCGAGAGCGAGGGCCGCAGCTTTCCCGTCGATATCCGATACCGGGAGCGCGCCGCCGGCACGCCGGTCGAGGATGCCATGGCCAGGGCGATCCGCGAAGCGCTGGCGGACGAGCCCGGCAGCATGCTCGCCTTCCTGCCCGGCCAGCGCGAGATCGAGCGCACGCGCGAACGCCTCGAAGGACGCGTGGGGGCTGACACCGACATCGTGCCACTCTACGGCATGCTTGACGGCAAAGCGCAGGATGCCGCGATCAAGCCGGCGCCGGCCGGCCGCCGCAAGGTCGTGCTGGCGACTGCCATTGCGGAAACCTCGATCACCATCGACGGCGTGCGCGTGGTGATCGATTCCGGCCTGTCGCGCCTGCCGAAATTCGAACCGGCAAGCGGGCTGACCCGGCTGGAAACCGTGCGCGTTTCCCGCGCCTCGGCAGACCAGCGCGCCGGCCGCGCCGGCCGCACCCAGCCGGGCGTCGCGATCAGGCTGTGGCGGGCCGAGCAGACGGCCGCATTGCCGGCCTTCACGCCACCGGAAATTCTTGAGGCCGACCTTTCCGGCCTCGTGCTCGACTGTGCCGCCTTCGGCGTTGCCGATCCGGCAAGCCTCGGCTTTCTCGATCCGCCGCCAGCGCCCGCGCTGACCGAGGCCAAGGCGCTTCTTGGTGCGCTCGATGCCATCGACGCCGATGGCAGGTTGACGCCATCGGGCGAGGCGATGCGCAAGTTGGCGCTGCCGGTGCGGCTGGCGCATATGGTGGCCGAAGCAGCCAAGGATGGGCAGGCCGGCGAGGCGGCGCAGCTTGCCGTGTTGCTGACCGAGCGCGCTCTTGGCGGCGATGGTGCTGATCTGGAGCGGCGGCTGTCGCGCTTTCGCGGCGAGAGATCGCCAAGGGCGAATGCGGCACGGCAATTGGCGGAGAGGCTGGCGGGGGCCTTACCCTCCCCCTTGCGGGGAGGGTCGGACCGGAGGTCCGGGGTGGGGGTGGCTGGGGACAGGCTCTCGGCTGACGTGCTCTCATCCCGATCCGTTCCACGGTCTCCACGCAAAGGAGACGGTCAAGTTGGCGTGCGGCTTCCGCCGACCCCCTCCGCCGCCTTCGGCGGCACCTCCCCCTCAAGGGGGGAGGGCAATGCCGGCGCCCTCCTCCTCCACGCCTGGCCCGACCGCGTCGCCAAAGCGCGCGGCGAGCGCGGGCGTTTTGTACTGGCCAATGGCAGCGGGGCGGCACTCGATGCCGCCGATCCGCTCGCCGGCGAAACCTTCCTCGTCGTTGCCGACCTGCAGGGCAAGGCCCAGAATGCCCGCATTGCCGCTGCCGCTCCCGTATCTGAAGCCGATATCCGCGAGGCGCTTGGCCACCGTATCGACAAAAAACTGGAAACGGCCTTCGACCGCGACAGGCGCGCCGTGCGGGTGCGCGAGATCGTGCGGCTCGGCGCGATCCTTCTTTCGGAACGCATGCTGCCGCCGCCAACCGGCGCGGATGCCGACCGCGCCATTATCGACGCGCTGCGCGAGCATGGGCTGTCGCTGCTCAACTGGGGCAAGGAGTCAGAAATCCTGCGCCATCGCCTGCAATGGCTGCATCAGGGGCTCGGCGCGCCATGGCCGGATGTTTCCGACGCAGCACTTGTTGCCACGCTCGACGACTGGCTGCTGCCCTTCCTGACCGGAGAGGCGAATTTCGCGCGCATTCCGTCGAGCGCGCTTCAGGCCGGGCTGATGTCGCTCGTGCCGCACGAGTTGCAACGAAAGATTTCAGCACTTGCCCCGACGCATTTCGATGCGCCGTCGGGCAGCCATGTGCCGATCGACTATGAGGGCGAATGGCCGGTTCTGGCGATCCGCGTGCAGGAGCTGTTCGGGCTGGATACGCATCCTGCCATCGCTAACGGCACGGTGCCGCTGACGCTGGAACTGCTGTCGCCGGCGCACCGGCCGATCCAGACGACGCGCGACCTGCCCGGCTTCTGGCGCGGCTCCTGGGCCGATGTGCGCTCCGATATGCGCGGGCGCTATCCCAGGCATGTCTGGCCCGACGATCCGCTGACGACGGCAGCCACGGCACGGGCAAAACCCCGCGTCAAATAGCGCTTGGCGCACAACGCCTCTCCAGCGCATAAAGCCGGCATGATCAAGAAGCTGCAAACGCCCGATTTCCAGCAGACCCATCGCCTCAGGCTGAACACGCTGATCCGCCTGCGCTGGCTGGCGATCATCGGCCAGAGCGTCACGGTGATGTTCGTCGCCTACTGGCTCGACTACCCGCTGCCGGTGAGCCTGTGCTTCGCGCTGATCGCCTGCTCGGCCTGGCTCAACCTGCTGCTCACTTTCCGCTTCCCTTCCGCGCACCGGCTGCAGCCTACTGCCGCACTCGGCATCCTCACCTTCGACGCGCTCCAGCTTGCCGGCCTGCTCTACATGACCGGCGGTCTGACCAACCCGTTTTCGCTGCTGATGACGGTGCCGGTCGTCATCTCCGCGACCTCGCTGCCGCTGCGCATGACGGCACTTCTCGGCGGCTTCGTCATGGCGATGGCGACGGCTCTTGTCTTCGTGCATCTGCCGCTGCCGTGGACGAATGGCGCGGAGCTGGCGATGCCCTTCGTCTATGTCGCCGGCATGTGGACGGCGGTCATGTCGAGCATCGCCTTCACCGCAATCTATGCCTGGCGCGTCGCCGAGGAGGCGCGGCTGCTGGCCAACGCGCTCGCCGCCACCGAACTGGTGCTGCAGCGCGAGCAGCATCTTTCGGCGCTGGACGGGCTCGCTGCGGCGGCCGCGCACGAACTCGGCACGCCGCTGGCAACGATCGCGCTGGTTGCCAAGGAGATGGACCGCGCGCTGGGCAAGGACACCAAGTTCCGCGAGGACGTGACGCTGTTGCGCTCGCAGAGCGAGCGCTGCCGGCAGATACTCAAGCGGTTGACCAGCCTGTCGTCTGAAAGCGAGGAGCACCTTGCTCGCCTGCCGCTGACCTCGCTGGTCGAGGAGGTGATCGCGCCGCATCGCGATTTCGGCATCTCGATCAAGCTGGAACCGGGCGAGCAGACGGGTCCCGAACCGGTCGGCCGCCGCAATGCGGGCGTCATCTACGGGCTCGGCAATCTGGTCGAAAACGCTGTAGATTTCGCGGCCAGTGCAGTCACCATTCGCTGGCGCTGGGACGATCGCAGCGTCGTCTTCGAAATCGTCGACGACGGGCCGGGCTTCCCGCCGGAAATCATCGACCGCATCGGCGAGCCTTATATGTCGACGCGGCAGGGACCCGAGTCGGGCGGCGGCCTGGGCTTGGGCCTGTTCATCGCCAAGACGCTGCTGGAACGCTCCGGCGCCACGCTTGCCTTCTACAACGCCAACGAACGCGGCAAGGGCGCGGTGGTGCAGATCGACTGGCCGCGCGAGGTGTTCTTGAACCCCGGCTCGGCATCGTCCTCGATGTTCGATACGGCATAAGTATCCAGCGAAATAAAGCCTGTTTCGAAGAGACGCAGGTTGAAAGCGGCTTCATGGTGGAAAAACAGGCATTTGACGCTTATATTCGCTGAAAAATAAGATGGATGGACGATGATGATCGCGGAAGAAACAGTTGATGGCAGCATTACCGGCGGCGACACCTCGCTGTTGATCGTGGATGACGACAAGCCGTTTCTGACCCGACTGGCCCGCGCCATGGAAACGCGTGGTTTCCAGGTCGAGACCGCCGAGAGCGTCGAGGAAGCCGTCGCCAAGGCGCGCGCCCATGCCCCGGCCTATGCCGTGGTCGACATGCGGCTGGCCGACGGCAACGGCCTCGACGTGGTGGCCGCGATCCGCGAGAAGCGCGACGACGCCCGCACCATCATCCTCACCGGCTATGGCAACATCGCCACCGCCGTCACCGCGGTGAAGCTCGGTGCCATCGACTACCTGTCGAAGCCCGCCGACGCCGACGACGTCTTCGCCGCCCTCACCCGCACCGGCGGCGAGCGCGCCGCGCCGCCGGAAAACCCGATGTCGGCCGACCGCGTGCGTTGGGAGCATATCCAGCGCGTCTACGAAATGTGCGAACGCAATGTGTCTGAGACGGCGCGGCGGCTGAACATGCATCGCCGGACATTGCAGCGCATTCTGGCCAAGCGCGCGCCGCGATAAGGTTTTCGCGCCCGCGTTGGCAGCGCTTACGGCCTCAAGAACCCCCTCTCCGTCGCGCTTCGCGCGCCACCTCTCCCGCTTTGCGGGGGCGAGGAACTGGCACTCGCCGAGGTCGCGGCGTTCCAGAACTTGGGTTCCTCGCCCCCATGAAATGGGGGAGAGGTGGCGCGCGAAGCGCGACGGAGAGGGGGCTTGTCAGAAAGGCGCTACTCGCTCTCACCCTCCAGCGCCGGCACCGAAACCCCGGCAAGCTCAGCCGCCAGCAGCCGCGACGCCCCGGCCCGCGCGATACGCAGCATCAACGCCTTGCGGGTGGCCGCCGCCATGCGATGCTCGGGCGCGTCGCGCATGATCTCCGCGCCGTAGCCGTCGGAGAGGATGAACCCGCATTCCTCGGGAAAGATTTCGGCCGGCACGTCGGGATGCGTGGCAAAGAAGAAGCGGTCCGAATGCAGCCGGTAGTCCGGCCATTTGCGGTCGACGCGAAAATCCTCGATCGACGATTTGATCTCGATGATCCAGATGTCGCCCTGCCGCGTCAGCGCGACGAGGTCGGCCCGCCGCCCGGTCGCCAGCGACAGTTCGGGCAGCACATGCATGCCCATCTGCATCAACAGCCGCTGCACCCCGCGCCGCACGATCATCGCGCGCTCAGACTGGCGGCCATCGACGAGGGGGTTGATAGGAATCGGCAGGACAATGGGCATGGAGGTAGCATGCCACCAAATGTTCTTGTTTTGAACCTGTTTTTGGAAGGCTATTTACACGTTTTAAGAACACGATGGCGAATCAAGCATCGTCTGTTATGAATTTCGCATGGGGATTAGAGAGCATCCGTTGCAAGGGAGCCTTGTGACGGTCGACTACTCAAAGGGTGGGTTTCAGGAACCGGAGATGATGAAACGGCGGCTGGCCGTGATCATCTCGCCGAAGATAGCCGCACGCCCACATCTTTGTACGGTTGTTCCGCTTAGCTTGACTGAACCAAGCAAGGAGATGCCTTATCACAAGCGCATCAGGATTCCATTCGAACTTCCAAAGGAGTGGGGCGATCACGAGCGTTGGATAAAGGGAGACATGATCAATGCGGTCGGTTTTCATCGTGTCGATCTCCTTCGTTTGGGAAAAGACAAAGGCGGAAAACGAACCTATCAGTTTAGCGTTCTGCCGGACGATCTTATGAAGATAGTAAGGCAATGTGTGCTACATGGGCTGGGTCTCTCGGCGTTGACAAAACATCTGTAGCTCCCCATATTCCGTGCGCTAGCGGCTCTGCTCATGTCATCCGCGTCTAAGACCCTACCAAGGGCCACTGACCGAATTGAGCGAAGGCAAGCTCTAAGGTCAGTGCCGATACAAGCTCAGAACCCCGCTTTGGCGGGGTTTTGTTTTTCCATTGCTTCGCTTGGTCTTTCCGGCCTCGCACCTGAAACCCCGCCAATTCTGTTGCCAAAGTGCCACAGCCTCAACTTACCCGTGCGTCATGCGTGCACTGGCAGGACCGGCCTCTTGGCAATGGTTAAAAACGCCCGTTAAGAATGAAGGCGAAAATGCGGCCCGAATCGGGCTGGCGTGGTCGGTTGGAGCAGCGGATTTATCGATGCGCATGAAACCAGTTTTTGTCGCCGCGGCGCTGGCGCTGACGACAGCCTTGGCTGGCTGTACCTTCGACGGCGGGCTCAGGACTTTTTCGGGCGACTACGGTACGCGCACCGACGCCGGTTACCAGCTTCCGACGATCCCGATCTACAAGGTTCCCAAGCAGTTCCATCGTCAGGTCGTGCGCTACGACACGGCGGAAACGCCCGGCACGATCATCGTCGATACAGCTAACAAGTTCCTCTATTTCGTGCTGCCGGAAGGCAAGGCGATGCGCTACGGCATCGGCGTCGGCCGCGAAGGGTTCGAATGGAAGGGCTCGGCGCGCGTGGCGCTGAAGCGTGAATGGCCGGTCTGGACGCCGCCCTCGCAGATGATCGGCCGCCAGCCGGAACTCGCCAAATGGCGCCAGGGCATGCCGCCGGGCCTCACCAACCCGCTCGGCGCGCGCGCTCTCTATCTGTTCAACAAGGGTGGCGACACCGGCTATCGCCTGCATGGCACGCCGGAATGGTTCTCCATCGGCAAGGCCATGTCGTCAGGCTGCATCCGCCTGATGAACCAGGACATCATCGACCTCTACAATCGTGCCGAAGTCGGCGCGAAGGTGGTGGTGCTCTGATCTAATAAGGGGGCTGTCCGGAAAGTTGCAGGCTTTTCGGATGGTGAAAGTGGCGACAGACTGCACACGGACCGTCTCGGCAACAAGGACGTCCAAAACAGGAAACCGGGCTTTGGCCCGGTTTTTTGTTTTGTGTATCTTTGAACCGTGAAAGGTGATGGAGCGCGCCAACGTCCCCCTCAAGCAAGAGGGGAGCCACCCTGCCGTCATCGCTTCGCCTTGATATCCCCCCGATAAGCCCTGTAGAACAGGATGCACAGCAAACCGGCCGAGAATCGGTAAAGATCGTGCTCGCCTTGCCGACAGGCAGGTGGCCGCAAAAAGGGTAGGAACATGACCAGCGAAGTCAGCCACGCGGTTGCAGCGCGCGACACCGAAACGCCCAGGCTAGCCTCGCTTCCGGTTCGAACCGCAGCCAACACGCCCGCCACGCACGGAATTGCCCGCAACCCCGGCATGGCGCTCGACCTCGGTTTTCTGGAATCGATGCGCAACGTCAACCGCTCTGCACTTGAACGCCGCGTCGCCTCGCTCACCAAGCGCCGCTCGATCAAGGCCGACAACCAGGCGGCATGGCTGCTGCGTTCCATCGCTTGCATGGACCTGACCACGCTGAATTCGAACGACACCGACGAACGCGTGCGCCGGCTCTGCGCCAAGGCGATCAATCCGCTGCGCCGCGATATCGCGGAAGGCCTCGGCCTCGGCGACACGGTGATCCGGCCTGCCGCCGTCTGTGTCTACCATCCGTTTGTTGCCACCGCCGTTGAGGCTGTGAAGGGCAGCGGCATCCATGTCGCCGCCGTCTCCACCGCCTTCCCGCACGGGCTTGCGCCGCTTGCCACCCGGCTTCAGGAAATCGAGGCCTCGGTCAAGGACGGCGCCGACGAGATCGATGTGGTCATCCCGCGCGGGCTGGTGTTCGGCGCAAAGTGGCAGGAACTCTATGACGAGATCGTCGCCATGCGCGCCGCCTGCGGCGAGGCGCATCTCAAGGTCATCCTCGGCACCGGCGATCTGGCGACCTTGCGCAATGTAATGCTCGCCTCGATGGTGGCGATGATGGCGGGCGCGGATTTCGTGAAAACCTCGACCGGCAAGGAAAGCGTCAACGCCACGCTGCCGGTCGGCCTCGCCATGGTGCGCTCGATCCGCGCCTATTTCGAGCACACCGGCTATCTCATCGGCTTCAAGCCGGCCGGCGGCATTTCAACCGCGAAAGTGTCGCTCGACTGGCTGGTGCTGATGAAGGAAGAGCTTGGCCGGCCATGGCTGCAGCCGGAGCTGTTCCGCTTCGGCGCATCGAGCCTGCTCACCGACATAGAGCGCCAGCTCGAACATCATCTGACCGGCCGCTACTCGGCCAATCATCGCCACGCGATGGCGTGACGGCAAAGATTTCGGGAGATTTTTCGATGAACATTCTCGAACGCTACGCCGCGATGGAATATGACGCGGCCCCCGAGGCCCGCAACGAGGCCGACGCCTGGCTCGCTGGGCGCGACTTCGGCAAGGCGCTGTTCATCGGCGGCGAATGGAAGGCGGCAACTGGAGGAAAAACCTTCGAAACCAGCGAGCCGGCAACCGGCAAGCTGCTCGCCAAAATCTCCGACGCGGGCGACGCCGATATCGATGCGGCAGTCGCTGCCGCCACCAGGGCGCTGCCGAAATGGAGCGCGCAGTCCGGCTATGCCAGAGCCAAGGTGCTCTATGCCATCGGCCGTGCCATGCAGCGCCACCAGCGCCTGTTTGCGGTTCTGGAATCGATCGACAACGGCAAGCCGATCCGCGAAAGCCGCGACATCGACGTGCCGCTGGCGATCCGCCATTTCATCCATCATGCCGGCTGGGCGCAGTCGCTCGACAAGGAGTTTCCGGATCACAAGCCGGTCGGGGTCGTCGGCCAGATCATCCCGTGGAATTTCCCGCTGCTGATGCTCGCGTGGAAGATCGCGCCGGCGCTTGCTGCCGGCTGCACCGTGGTGCTGAAGCCCGCCGAATATACGCCGTTGACGGCCATTCTGTTCGCCGAGATTTGCGAGCGCGCCGGCGTGCCGAAGGGCGTCGTCAACATCGTGCCCGGCGGGCCGGATGCCGGTGCTGCCATCGTCAATCATCCGGGCGTCCAGAAAATCGCCTTCACCGGGTCGTCGGAAGTGGGAAAAATTATCCGCAAGGCGACCGCCGGGTCGGGCAAGAAGCTGTCGCTGGAGCTCGGCGGCAAGTCGGCCTTCATCGTCTTCGAAGATGCCGATCTCGACAGCGCCGTCGAAGGTCTGGTTGATGGCATCTGGTTCAACCAGGGCCAGGTCTGCTGCGCCGGCTCGCGCCTGCTGGTGCAGGAGGGTGTTTCCGACGCCTTCATCGCCAAGGTCAAGACGCGCATGGGCAGGCTTCGCGTCGGCAGTCCGCTCGACAAGAACACCGATATCGGCCCGCTTGTCGACAGGACCCAGCTCGACCGGGTGAGCGGTCTGGTCGCCGAAGGCGCGAAACAGGGTGCCGAATGCTGGCAACCGGACTGCGCGCTGCCTTCGACGGGGTACTTCCATCTTCCGACTCTGGCGACCGGTGTTTCGCCGGCTAATATCCTCGCGCAGGAAGAGGTGTTCGGGCCGGTTCTGGCGGCCATGACTTTCCGTTCGACGGAAGAGGCGATCGAGCTTGCCAACAACACCCGCTACAGCCTTGCGGCCTCGGTATGGAGCGAGAACATCAATCTCGCGCTGCATGCGGCCCCGCAGCTCAAGGCCGGCGTCGTCTGGGTCAACGGCACCAACATGTTCGACGCCGCCTGCGGCTTCGGCGGTTATCGCGAAAGCGGTTTCGGCCGCGAGGGCGGCCGTGAAGGCATGTTCGAATATCTGGTGGCAAAGCTGCCACTGGGCTCGGCGATAAAACCGGCGACGGCAGAAAAAATCACCGAGCGCGCGGAATCCGATGGCATCGGCATCGATCGCACGGCGAAGCTGTTCATCGGCGGCAAGCAGGTGCGCCCCGACGGCAATTATTCGCTCGCCGTCGCTGACAAGAAGGGCAAGCTCGCTGGCGAAGTCGGGCTCGGCAGCCGCAAGGACATTCGCGATGCAGTCTCGGCGGCGCGCGGCGCCAAGGCGTGGGCCGAGGCCACCGGCTATAACCGCAGTCAGGTGCTTTACTTCCTTGCCGAAAATCTCTCCGCCCGCACGGACGAATTCTCGTCGCGGCTGGTGCAACTCACCGGCGTCTCCGCCAAGGCGGCGCGCGAGGAGGTCGAGCTTTCCATTGAGCGGCTGTTTTCCTTTGCCGGCATGGCCGACAAGTTCGAAGGCCGCGTGCATGCGCCGCCCGCTCGCGCCGTGACGCTGGCATTGCACGAGCCGGTCGGCGTCATCGGGATCGTCGCGCCGGACGAGGCTCCGCTGCTCGGCCTGATCTCGCTGGTCGCCCCTGCGCTTGCCATGGGCAACACGGTCGTCGCCGTGCCGAGCCAGAAGCACCCGCTGCTGGCGACCGATCTCTATCAGGTCATCGAATATTCCGACCTGCCAGCCGGCGCGATCAATATAGTAACCGGCAAGCATGCCGAACTGGCGGCCGTGCTGGCCAAGCATGACGATGTCGACGGGCTATGGTGCGTGGCAGACGCCGATACCTGCAGGCTGATCGAGGCGGAATCGATCGGAAACCTCAAGCGGGTCTGGACCAGCAATGGCAGGAATGTCGACTGGCGCTCCGATCTCGTCGCCGGGGATGCCTTCCTGCGCCGTGCCGTCGAGGTCAAGAATGTCTGGGTTCCCTATGGCGATTGAACACTTCTCTCATACGGCAATCGGGCTTGACGCTGCCAGTCTTGTTCTTTACCGATAAATAAACATTTTCGATCGGTCCGTGCAACGGGCCGGTTTGCGCGTCGGGAGGAAGCATGACGGGGACATTGGCCGGCAAAGGCGTGGTGATAACGGCTGCGGCGCAAGGCATCGGCCGCGCTACCGCGCTGGCTTTCGCGCGCGAGGGCGCGCTGGTGACGGCCACCGACATCAACGATACGCTGCTTGCCGGACTGGCCTCAGAAACCGGCATCGTGACACGAAAGCTTGATGTGCTCGACGATGCCGCGGTCGAAAAGACCTTTGCTGAAATCGGCCCGGTCGATGTTCTGTTCAACTGCGCCGGCTTCGTTCATTCAGGCTCGATCCTCGAAATGAAGGACAGCGATCTCGACTTCGCCTTCAACCTCAATGTGCGCGCCATGATCCGCACCATACGCGCCGTGCTGCCCGGCATGATCGAGCGCGGCGGCGGCTCGATCATCAACATGTCGTCGGTGGCCTCGAGCATAAAAGGCGTGCCCAACCGCTTCGCTTACGGCACCACCAAGGCGGCGGTGATCGGGCTGACAAAGGCGATCGCCGCCGATCATATCGCGCAGGGCATACGCTGCAATGCCATTTGTCCCGGTACGGTCGAGAGCCCGTCGCTGGAGAGCCGCATGCGCGCCGGCGGCGACTATGAGGCGGCGCGCGCTGCCTTCATCGCCCGCCAGCCGATGGGCCGCCTCGGCACGCCTGAAGAGATTGCCGGGCTTGCCGTCTATCTCGCTGGCGCCACTTACACCACCGGCCAGGCCTATGCCATCGATGGCGGCTGGACGATCTGATTTTCATTGAAGGAGTTTTGACGTGAAATTGCTGCGCTATGGAGAAGCGGGCCGCGAGCGCCCGGGACTGATCGATACGGATGGCGTGATCCGCGACCTGTCACAGCATATCGCCGATCTAGGCGGCGAAACGATCGACCCGAAGGAACTCGACCGGCTGTCGCGTATCGACCCGGCTTCGCTGCCCGTGGTCACCGGCAATCCGCGCATCGGCCCCTGCGTTCACGGCACCGGCAAATTTATCTGCATCGGCCTCAACTATTCCGACCATGCTGCCGAGACCGGCGCCACCGTGCCGCCGGAGCCGATCATATTCATGAAGGCGAGTTCCGCCATCGTTGGCCCCAACGACGACGTGCTGATCCCGCGCGGTTCCGAAAAGACCGACTGGGAAGTGGAGCTCGGCGTTGTCATCGGCCGTAAGGCGAAATATGTCTCCGAGGCCGATGCGCTCGACTATGTCGCCGGCTATTGCACGGCCCATGACGTTTCGGAGCGCGCCTTCCAGACCGAGCGCTCCGGCCAGTGGACCAAAGGCAAGAGCTGCGACACGTTCGGCCCGATCGGACCGTGGCTGGTGACCAAGGACGAGGTGCCGGACCCGCAGAACCTCAAGATGTGGCTCACCGTCAATGGTGAGAAGGTTCAGGATGGCTCGACCAAAACTATGGTCTACGGCGTGCGCTATCTGGTTTCCTATCTTAGCCAGTTCATGTCGCTGCATCCCGGCGACATCATCTCCACCGGCACGCCGCCCGGCGTCGGCATGGGCATGAAGCCGCCGCGCTATCTAAGGGCGGGCGACGTCGTCGAGCTCGGAATCGAGGGACTTGGCAACCAGCGGCAGGATGTGAAGGCCGACGCCTGAAACGCGAGCAGCGCGCGTTTTCCCGGAGATCGTCAGCCGGCGATTTCCGGGTCGAGGGTGAACAGTTCCTGCGCCTTGCCGACGCCGCGCAGGGCGTAGCGCCCAACCGAAACGAGCTTCGGTTTTTTCATCTTCGGCAGTAAATCGTAGAACGCAGAGGAAAAGAGGACATTGCGCCCGGCCGAGCGGCACATCGCAACGATGCGGCTTGTCTCATTGACGGCCTGGCCGACGACCGTGAAGTCGAGCCGGTCCTTGCTGCCGATGTTGCCGTAAAAGACGTCGCCGATATGCAGCCCGAGATTTATCGAAGTGACAGGCAGGTTCTCGGCCGATCGCCGCTTGTTGAGATCATTCAGCCGTGACCTGAGGTCGACCTCGGCCCGAAAGGCCGAGCTGCAGGCGGCAGCGGGATCGTCGTCGGTGAATATCGCCAGAATGCCGTCGGCCATCAGCTTCAGCACGTCACCGCCCGCGCCATGGACCGCCGAGATGACGATCTCGGCATAGTCGTCCAGCAGCGGAATGAGCTGATCGCTCTCTATACGTTCCGACAGGGCCGTATAGCCCTCCATGTCGGAAAACCAGATAACGGCGTTGATCTTTTCCACTGCGCCGCGCGTCATGCGGCCCTGCAGCACGCGGCGGCCGGCGTCGCGCCCGAGATAGGCTTCCACCAGCGATTCCGCGATGCGCGCAAGGGAAGCGGATTTGATTGCCAGGCACAGCACCGGAACGAGACGGCGCAGTGCCGCGATGTCCATTTCGCTGAAGCCGTCGGGGCGTTCCGTCGTCCAGCGCGACAGGATGCAGTCCAGCTCGCCGATAACGGATTCGCGACTGAACCTTTGTACCAGAGCGAGGTAATCGGTCTGGTCTTCCTGTTTCAGATCGTCGAAAACCGAGTAGCCCTCCGTCTCGCCGTCGCAGAGCCGCCGTCGAATCTCGCTTTCGCCGCTTTGCAGCAGGTAATAGAAGGGGCTCTTCTTCCACTCCTCCAGGTTCTCGCCCTGATCGCTCGGGCCGTATTCCACGACCGGCGTTTCGACCTTTTGATCCTGCCGCCAGAAGAACGCACGGCCTTCATAGACGGGATGCAGCGTGTCGACGATCATCACGCTGCGCGACAAATCCAGTCCTGCTTCGACACATCGAGCGCAAAAGCCGTGCAGAAGCGCGATCTCGCTGTCGCCCGCAAGACCCCGCTGGACGATCCAGTCTGCTAGGTGATTCAGGCTTGCTTCGTTCATCGGCTTCCGGCCCGTTCGTCACCCACAGGATGCGGCGGCGGCAAGCAGCTTTCAAGCCAGCGTTTTGCCTTCCGCGTCAAACCGGTAGGTCTTTGCCGGATCGGGCGTCGCATAAAGCGTTGCGCCCGGCTCGGCGTCATAGACGCCGAAAATGCGGATGGTGATGAGCCCGGCTTTTTCCGTATCGAGATAGAGATTGGTGTCGGCGCCCAGATGTTCGGCGTGAACGACGGTGCCCTTCCAGGTGCCGGATTTCGCATCCACGGTCAGGTGCTCCGGTCGCACGCCGATGGTTTTGGCCTTGGTTTCGCCCAGCCGCACGCCGTCGATGAAGTTCATCTTCGGCGAACCGATGAAACCGGCAACAAAATCATTAGCCGGCGAATTGTAAAGATCCATCGGCTTGCCGATCTGCTCGATGCGCCCGGCATTCAGCACGACGATCTTGTCGGCCAGCGTCATCGCCTCGACCTGGTCATGGGTGACATAGATCATCGTTGCCGACAGCCTCCGGTGAAGCTGCGCGATTTCCAGCCGCGTGTTGACGCGCAGTGCTGCATCCAGATTCGACAGCGGTTCGTCGAAGAGAAAGAGCTTCGGCTCGCGCACCACGGCGCGGCCGATGGCGACGCGCTGGCGCTGGCCGC
>VFQQ010001800.1_pt1 | contig 27570 bp, 46 predicted proteins | sample 3512341 | NCBI WGS metagenome assembly VFQQ01 (sample SAMN10412373, study PRJNA504923) | tailings metagenome | isolation source: Relicate 2 Philex TSF1 revegetated site | place: Philippines: Tuba, Benguet | collected 2017-08-29
ATCTCCGCCTCAGTGGGGCTCTTGGCCTCGGCGTGGGGGTTGGGCGGCGTGCTGCAGAGCAGCGCAAGCGTTGGGCACAGGGGCCAGAGTCAGCAGGCTGGCTAATGCGGAGCGTTCAGTGCCTCAGCGGCCTCAGCAGGCCCTCAACGATGAAGTGTGGAGCCCAGTGAGGCGCCAAATGCAATGATCATTGTTGCTGCTGACGAGCTGCACACAGGTTTGGAGCAGGCAGCACATGACGTGATACATGCCACTGTGCTAGGCACTCACTCGGCGGGCTTGGTCTTGAAGGTGTCGGGGCCGCCCACCAGGCTGTCAGGGGAGCCGGTCTTCTGGGCCACCACCGTCACGGTGTAGGCGGTGTCGGGGCTAAGCCCGGTCAGGGGGCAGGCCGCGATGTTGGCGGGCGCACAGTCGAAGGTCTTGCAGGTGGTGGTGCCCGTCTTGCACACGGTCAGCTTGTAGTTGGTGAACGGCCCGCCGAGAGGGGGAGGGGTCACCTTGGCGGTGGTGCTGGTGGTGGTGGTGGCAGGGTCGTTCACCGAAATGCCAGGCGCCCTGCAGCAGGAGCAGTGCGGTTGAAGAGGTTGTCAACAGCCTGGGGAGAGTGACCAGAGCAGCAGCAACCATCTGCGACAGAGGCCGACCGCATGCGATCAGTGCGCTGCATGCTCTGGCCGTACCAAGGCAGTGCCAACAGGCTGACCTGCCCGCAAGCAGCCCTGCCCGCACTCACGGCACCCGGGGCGTTTGGAAATCGTCCTTGTTGGAGATGGGGCTCTTGGTGCCATCGGCCCGCACAGCGCGGATCACGACCTCATAAGTGGTCAGCGGCTGCACGTTGTTGATCTGGCAGTTGGTGGTGGTGCCGGTGATGGGGCACAGGGGCAGGTTCTGGAGGCAGCTGGTGGTGCCTCTCTTGCAGACAGTCAGCTCCATGTTGACGTAGGGTCCGCCAGAGGCGGGCTGAGTGCACTTGGCAAGGCCGGTCACCGCGTTGACGGGGGAGGCAGCCACAACTGGGGCGCTGCGGGCAGAGGGGAGAGGGTGGGACATGAATCGTCAGGTGGTGCATGCCATATAGGTGGATTTAGCAATGGCTGATCCAGCTGAGTCAAGTGCTGGAGCCAACCTGCCGGCTGCCGTGGCGCTCGCACCACAAGCAGCGGTGTGCAGAAACAGGTATGTACGTTCAGCACGCGGTAACAGGCATGGAAGCGCAGCCGCAATAACTCACGCATCAGAGAGGGTCTTGAAAGTGTCGGGCGCGCTGGCCAGGCTGTCAGGAGCACCGGTCTTCTGGGCCACCACCGTCACGGAATAGAAGGTGTTGGGGGTGAGGCCGGTCAGGGGGCAGGCGGCGATCTTGGCGGGCGCGCAGTCAAAGTTCTTGCAGTTGCTGGTGCCCGTCTGGCACACCGTCAGCTTATAGTTGGTGAAGGGACCTGAAAGGTGACAGTCCAGAAGGTGGGCACCGGTCAGCGCAATTGTGAAGCAGCAGCACGGCACAGTGGCGCCCAGCAACAGCACACATGCACAGCTCTGCGCTGCTGTGGCCTCTGTGGCCCCAGGTCAATTCGTACGCCAGCGGCAGCGCAGGCAAAACCTTGGATGCTCAAGCTCCAGCCTGTTGCAGCTCACCGCCCAGAGTGGGAGGGACGACCTTGGCGGTGGTGGCAGTGGTGGTCGTGTCGGCATCGTTGACCAGCACGCGCGGGGCACTGCAACAGATGGAGCGGGCAGCATCAGCAAAGTTGGTTCAACGCCATGGCATGCCTCACAGCCTGTCAATTGGTACAGATTCCAAACAACTTGAAAGTAGTGGGAATATGTGGAAAGTGGTGGGAATATGTTGAGCGGGCACCTGCGCCGCGCATGACTCAGCCCCGTCCCTAGCCACCCTCCTTGCACTCACGGTGCGGCGGGGGTCTGGAAGTCGTCCTTGTTGGAGATGGGGCTCTTGGTGTTGTCCGCCTTGAGCGCATAGATGGTCACCTCATAGGTGGTCAGCGGCTCGCAGCCATTGATGGGGCAGTCGGTAACGGTGCCGCTGCCGCTGATGGGGCACAGCGGCAGGTTCTGGAGGCAGTTGGTGGTGCCCTTGACGCACACGGTCAGCTCGTAATTCACATAAGGGCCGCCGGTGGCAGGCTTGGTGCAGTGCGCCACGCCGGTTACAGCATTCACAGGGTCGGCAGCCACGGCGGGGGCGCTGCAAGGGCAGGGTGCAAGGGGGGTGGCTGTGGTGAGAGGCCCTGCAATGGCATCGGTGGCCCCCAGCCATCCTAGCAACCCACCGCCAGCCTGCACTCTCCCCGCTGCTGTGAGGAACGCTGTGAAGCAGCTGTCACCCAGCCCAGCCGCCCTCAGCCCCCCACTCACCCAGCAGTGGGCGTAGCGAAGGTCTCAGGATCGCTGATGGGGCCTGTCGAACCGTCAGCCTTCACGCAAGTGGCTTGCACGGTGTAGCTGGTGCCACCAGTGAGCCCAGTCCAGGTGGGGCACACAGTCACACCGGTGGCCTTGACGGGTGGGCCGCAGTCGCGGGTGACACAACCGCCAGGGTTGTTGTTGGTGGGGCAGACACGCACAGAGTACTTGTTGCAGGGGCCGCCCACGGTGGGAGCGGTGACATCAATCTCCGCCTCAGTGGGGCTCTTGGCCTCGGCGTGGGGGTTGGGCGGCGTGCTGCGTGGCAGGGCAGGCATGGAAGCACAGCTATGGCACCTTCACGCCTGCCTCTTGCCAAGCGTTTGCCGTGAAGCAGCCCTTGAAGCTGGGATGCACGTACAGGGTGCATGCACACTCACGGGGGCAGGGAGGGGGTGGTGAAGGGAGCCTCGTTGGAGGGCACGCTCTGGCTGCCGTCCTCAGCGACGGCCACGGTCTGGACCACATAGGTGGTGGCCGGGCTCAGGCCGGGCACGGTGCAGAGGAGGGTGGTGCAGGTGCGGCGGACGCACGCGGTGGACGGGCCGCGCACGGGGCAGACCGTGAGCTTGAACTGCACCCAGGGCGAGCCGCTGGGAGGCAGCGCCTGGGGAGGCGTGATCTGGATGTTGGCCTGCTTGGGGCCGGTGGGCACGCCCTGGTTGGACGGCGCATCAGGTGCGGCAGTCACAATCTGCAGGCAGGGGGGCGGACAGGGGTGGAGCAGATCAGTATTTGTTGTTGCAGCAGGGATGCTGTCCAGGTGGAATCCAGGGCAGCAAGTGCGTGTTGTGGCCATGCATGCTGCCGCGCCACCGCCCCACCTGCTTGGTGTTGGAGGGGCCGCTCAGCACGCCGCCCCTCTTGCACTGGACCGACACGTCGTAGGTGGTGGCGGGGGTCAGGGTGTTGGCGTTGACGCTCAGGGTGGTGACCTCTACCACCACAGGCTTGCTGCTGCCGGCGCCATTGACGGGGGCGAAGGTGAAGACGTAGGCATCGCAGGAGCCGCCGGCGGGAGGAGCAGCCAGAGCAAAGCCGCGGGTACTGCTTCGGTCCTGGGCCTCCGTCAGGGTGGGGGCGCCGGGGGCGGGCATCTGGAGCGGCATCGTGTTGGAGGCGGGGATGGGCTTGTTGTTCACCACCGCCTGGGCAGACACGGTGTACCTGCAGGGCAGGGCGGGGCGGCGAGCGAGGGGTGAGGAGGCGAGCGGGCGGGAGCAGCGTGCTGGGGCGGGGTGGCTGGGGCTGCAGGCGGTGCAAGCGGGAGCAGAGTTGGGAGGTGACAGCGCATGCTGGGACCTAATCAACCAGGCTGAGCCAACCTCTGCTGCCATCCCTTCCACCCACGCACTTGGCGCCGGCAGACAGGCCCTGGACGTTGCAGAAGATGTCGGGGCAGTTGCGGTTCAGGCAGGTACCGCTGGGCTGGGGGCACAGCTTCAGCATGAAGTACTGGGCCGTCACGCCGGGGGGCGCGTTCAGCACAATGGTGGCGGAGGTCTGGGAGGTGGGGTCTGCAGCGGGGATGCTGGGCGTGCTGCACAGGACGGGGCCGGGCCAGGGGCACTGGGGTGAAGGCCAGGCTATGCTGAGTAAGGATGCAACAGCCCCGGCTGGCAAGCTGTGGCAGGCAGCACTGTACATTCATTTCTAGCAAGCAGCTAGCGCATTCTTCACAGGTGCTGTGCAGGGCAAGCCGCCTCAGGCAGCTGGGGCATGCCGAACTGAGCTTACGCTGCCGCGGGGGTGATCATGGGCAGGGTGTTGGAGGCAGGCACGGCCTGGCCGTCAGCTTGCACGCCCACCACGCTCACAGTGTCTGCAAGGGCAGGGCAGCAAAGCAAAGGATGCTGGGATGCGCTGGCCTGGGAGCGCAGCATGTGTGCCTGGCAAGCAATGCACGCTGCGCTATACCCTGCACTTCCTGCCGCCCCTGCTGCCAACCTCAGTGCTACCCTGCCCTGGTTGCATGCGGCACAGCAAGGAGGGTCAGCGGGGCTCACATGTGGTGGAGGGGCGGAGGGCGGTTGCGGCGGTGGTACCCCAGCGGGCGTCGGGGATCAGGGAGGTGACAGACACCTTGCTGCCATCGGGGGCAGTGGCAGTGAAGATCCAGCTGGTGTAGGTCACGCCAGCAGCGCCCGCCGCCAGCGCCTGGCCGGTGGTGGGGCCGAAGGCCGTGGCAAAGGTGAGGACGGGGCGCTTGACAATGACGGGCTTGGCTGCAGCGCAGCAGGGCGGGGGCAGCAGGGGGGCAGCAGGTTGAGGAGACAAGTCGTTGCGGTGACAGGCTCATGCAGCGCCAGCAGGCTGCACGCAGCAGCAGGCCCAGGAAACAGTGCCCCTTCCAACAGGCAATGCTGGCGCTTCACCACACCATGCGTGCAGGCAGGCGGGTGCCAGAGGAGCAGCGGGCGCACCCTGGCAGGCGGACACAAAGGCGGGGGTGGGCACCAGGCGCACAGCCGAGCCCTGCTCCAGCTCCATCTGCTTGAAGTAGGCGGTGGGGAAGACAAGGGCGGGGTTCTGGCGCAGCAGGGCCAGCAGATTCTCCAGCGCCTGGGTGGTGGTGGCCGTCACAGCGGTGTTCCACACAGCCTTGGGGCCGTTGGCGGTCGGGCCGGTGGTGGGCTTGCTGCCGCCCCACAGGGAGCCGGCGCCGCTGCCGCCCAGGTGGTGAGCCACGGTGGCTGCACAAGTGTTGGGAGAGGCGGGGTGAGGTGGTGAGCGCAGATGAGGCGAAATAGCAGCAAGCAGCTATAGCGGCAACTCAGGGGCGGGGCGACATTTGCTGCATCGCTCAGCAAGCACAAGTGCGATAGCAGGGTCTGCAGAGCACACAGCAAGCAAGCGCGCGGCAGGCACTCACGAACAGCAGCCGCAGCCGTGCTCTGCTGCCAGCTGGCGAAGCGGTACGTGCTGACGCCGTCGTCAATCATGGGAGTGAACTGGACGTAGGTGCCTGCCAGTGGTGCGGAGCAGGCAGCAGGGGGCGAGGAGTGCTGTAAGCTGGCTGCTGGCGTACTGCAGGCAGGTAACGTTGCAGATGCAACTGGTGTGCGGCACACACCAGTTTGCAATGCATCCCTCACAAGCCGTGTTTGAGCGCTCCGCTTGGGCGCCCCTCGCTCAGCGGCCCTCCCACCGCAGTCACTTCAGCCGCGCCCCACTGTAAGCCGCCACCCCATGCTGACCCTCCCCTGCGCCCTCCGCCCCGGGCCGGCACGCACCAGGGGGCATCTTGGCCTGGATGGCCTTGACGTAGCGCTTCACCTCCAGCTGGCCCAGCTGGGCGGGGCTGATGCCCAGCCACGCCATGGAGAACTGGGCGGCGGCGTTGGTGTTGGGGATGGTGCCCTGGATCGTGCGGCCCACGCTGTCCGACTGCAGGGTTGGGGCGGCAGGGTGCCGCCGAGGTGAGGCCAAGGAGGCGGCAGGGAGGCAGCCGAGGGACCTCGCACCGGCTCTCACATGCATGCTTCCACGTGGTGCAGGCAGGCTCAGGAGGCAGGCTTAGAAGCATTCGCACGCATGGCACACTGCACAGCAGGCCGACACTGCTTGGCGCATGAGGCTGAGGCACTTGCCAGGTAGGGGTGGGAAATGGACTCAAAGTGCACGTCGCCAAAGGGGCTGAGGTCGGTGGGGGGCTTGGTGCTGCCGCCGCCGTGGTGGGCGGGCGACACGCCGCTCACCGCCGCGCCGGAGAAGAAGGGCCGGGGGTCGCCCAGCAGGCGGACGTGCAGGTTGAGGGCGGCGGCCTTGCCGGAGGCCACGGTGCCGTTGAAGACGAGGATGGTGTGCTGCACATGTGGCAGGGGGGGACGGTAGGGCGCTGATGCACGCATGTGTGGTATGGTCGCGCGCTCAGAGTTTGGGCAGATGCCATATGGCTCGGTGGAGTTGGGGCACACGGCTCAGATGCAATGTGCCCCAAGCGCAGGCGCTGCACTCAAAGCAGACACAAGAGCTGGGCTGCGCGCCTCACCACTGCCAGCGCGCCATCCTCCGGCTCAGTGTGAGCAGGGATTACGCTGGAGCCTGCGCATGGTGGGGTGGGGTGCAAGGCAGCGGGTGGGCGGCCGGCGTACTGAGTCGGCGCAAACGGAGCCGCAAACTTTGGGTACGCCGGGGTGAACAAGTGCGCGCATGCTGCCCGCGCTTGGTCAGGCATGTGGGGCGGTGCACAGCAAAGGCAGGCACGAGCCTGCACTTGAACATGCCCCTGAACACAATTCAAGCAGTACTCGGCATGCGTGCGGCGCATGTGCCTGCTCAGCTCGTGCACGCACCTGCGGGCAGCAGCCGCTGCCAGGCGGCGATGTAGATGGGCTTCACCGCGTTCCAGGCGGTCACCGTCTTGATCTTGGGCAGCGTGGCAACGATGTAGAGTGCAGAGTAGGGGCAGTTGGGGTCCAGCGAGGAGGCAGCGGCGGGCCTGCGGGAGGGCGGCGGCGGCAGGCAGGATCGGGAGGTGGGGCCTCTGGCCTGAGCTGTATGGGGCAGGCGGCAGGCCAGGGAGCCTCCATTTAGCTGCCAGGGCAACAGTGGGCTGGGGAGGCAGTCAGGGCCATGTCCTGCCATGTTGACTGGTGCCAGCAGGTCCTGTCATCTGTCCCAAGCGGCGGCGGCGGCGGCAGGGCAGGGAGGCCCCAGGCCGCCGCCGCTTGGCCGCCGTGCAAAAAACCGTCCAAAAACCTTCTCTAAGTCCAACAAACAGAGCAGGAACGCGCACAGAAGGGGGCAGCGGGGCGACAGGTCTGTTGGTGCTGCACCCCTGCCAGCAGCGCTCACCTGGTTTGGAGGAGATCCCGAGCCGCCGCCTGGGCAGCAACCTGCAGTGGCAGCGGCAGCAGCGAGGCGGCTGCCTCAGCACAAGCGCCCACTCATAGCGGGCGGCCGCGACCTCCACCTGCGTGTGATGCTCACCGCGAGGATGGCCACCGCCAGGAGGCCGCACCGACGCATCGGTGCCATGGCCAACAGCAGCGAGGAGTCGGCACACAGAGGTGGTCTGGTGCAGGGGAGTGGCCCTTGCTTGGGGAGCTCTCCGCTGGGACACTCAGGCGACCTGAGTGCCGAGGAATGAGCAGCGGGTCGTTGTGCTCGCTTTTCTAGAGAGCGCGCAGCAGGCTCAGCACAGGGCAGGACTGCCTGCGGGAGGGGGCCGCGGCCGCCTGCTGGCACGGGTTTGGGGGTCCAAAGAGCGGCCGCCGTTCGAGAAAAGTGTTGGGAGGTGCAGGGAAGGGCCCAGCGCCCTTGAACCCGAGCAACGCCAGGGGGTCTGCCACGCCGAGTACGCTGGCCTTGCTCTCGCGATGCCTTGCCGCTTTGGCGGCCCTATGGAGCGCTTTCAAAAGCAAAGGAGGCATACGGCTCGCTTCTCCGGTGCATGCGCGGGACTGGCCTTGCGCCAGCTCCGGGACATGCAGTCCCGCAGGCGAGGGTGGCTCTCCACCCCCCTGCCAGGCCCCCCGAGCTTACCTTGAGAGCCAATGTGCCTGCAGAAAGAGTGCAAATCTGCAGGGCGACGTCCTCCAGGACCGACAGTGGCACCAGCATTAAGTGCCTCCATCTTCAACCGCGCTCTTCCCCCCGCATCGCGCACCGGTGCCGCCCAGCCAGCAGCTGGCAGGACTGTCAGGTCGGCATCCTGGCAGGGCGGCTGTGCCTGAAGCATCTGCGCGCTAGCTGTGGCTCCAGAGCCTTGAAATTAGCCCATCACCTGCACTTCTTTGCACCCACTTGCCCCACCTGCCTCCACCTGTTCTGGGCTGTCGGTTGTGAAGGCACATGTGCGGGAGCGCACGAGGGCGATGGGCACATATCAGTGATATCAGAGCATGCATGCGGAGTTACTCACTGCGAGCATGCAGCATCTGCGCGCCAGGTATGAATGTTCTGCCTGAGTGCATGCGTTACAGCATGAAACAACAGCGCTGCTGCTGCCGCCGCCACCGGCTCTTCTGCACTGCCGCCACAAGTCGCATGTCAAACAGCATTCAGCAGTGCCAGCAGTCTGATGTTTGACTTGAAGGAGCAGAACTGGCGGCATCAGGCCTGCAGCAGCAGCGGCAGGTGTACCAAAGTCGCAAGAGACTGCAACCTGCCCTCGTCCGGGTTGCAAGGGGTAAGCTGGTACGCTTGGCTGAATTCGGCTGCGCCAGCACCTGCAGGGCACCCACAGGTGGCCCATAGCTCGCAGGGGGGCAAAGGACGGGGCGCTGTGGGCTATATGGCTGCTGGGGCGGCCGCCGCCCACAGAGGCGGCAACCGGCCACTCAGCCCGCCTGGCGCCAATCGCAACAGAAAATTGAGCCCGTGCGGCGAGCATAGAGCGCGATGCGATGCCCCTGTGCGTCGCCGCCGCCGCCGCCGCTGTGGGTCCGATGCTCCAGAGATCTTGAACAGCGGTCGGTGGCGGTGGGTGCGCCACCCACCTTCTGGCGCTGCTCTCGCTCTCTGGGGTCCGCTGCCAGAGGGCTACTTGGCAGCCCTGCCTGCCCAGATGCAGGGCACATCGTTCTGAACAGGCATTTCTTTTGGAGCCACTCTACCCGCCCTTCCCACCCGTGCAGCCCTCATTTGCCGTTTGCTAAACGCTGGTCTGATTGGCGGCAGGGGTGCTGCTGTCCAATTGGATGGGGCCGTTGTGCGCACATCTTCATCCTGCTGGACTGCAGCGTGCATGCCCCCACCCCCATGGGCTTGGTCTGGTTAATCCCCAGCCGGCGTGCAGTTTCCAGGCGACAGGCAAATAAGTCCTTTGCCCACGACGCCCAAGCAGTGCACGTGCTGTGCGGCACGCGCCAACAGCACTGCACTGCAGGGTGGCACAGGTCTCTGCTGGCACCTCACACCAGCAGAGTGTTCGACGGCTGACGCTAAGGCACGTTACAACTGGCTGCAACTGAACAAGCAGACCGTGGCCGATGCTGGGACAGCAATAGAGGGAGAAATATAGTGATTGATGGGCAGACGAATACAGAGGATGGCTGACCGCGATGCGCATGTGCTCCACTGCTGTCACTGGGGACGCAGCTGCAGTACATGGCAGCCTGCAGCCTGCGGTCTGCGCTTGTTGTCCGGGCCTTGCTGCCCCATCCAGGGTCATGCCAGCCAAGGCCGCTCCCTCTCTGTATAGCCCCTCACTGCGCGCCATGCGCGCCGTTTGGCGGGGCCATGGGCGGCGCCGCCAGGCCCTGCAGCAGCGCCGTCACCATTGCCGCGAAATCGACAGGGGGCGCGCCGTTGCCGTGCTGGGCTGCCGCCTCGGCCGCTGCCGCCTCCTCTGCCGCGCGGCGCCGCACCTCCTGCACCAGGGGAGGGCGGCAGCATGGTGGCGGCGTCGTACTCGCACCACACGCAAGGACCAGGAATCTAATATGAGCCACACAGAGCTGCACGCACACTCCACCACTCCTCACGGATGGCAACCCACAGCCTGCACACGCACCAGCAGTGGGCGGCAGCAGCTAGCAGTGCCAACCCTGTGCAGCACCAGACCGGCTGCACCTCACCTGTGCGGCGCGGCTGGGCGGCGTGAACTGCTCCAGCACCCTTGAAAAGTCGAGCCTGCTCAGCGGGCGCGGCCGCAGGTTGGCAGCGTCAACGTTCTGCATCGGCACCCCGCTGGCCGCCGCCAGCTGCTGCAGCCGGTTGTGGTGCCTGCAGAATAGGAAGGGAGTGGGGGCAGCGCACGTAGCGGGTGGGTGGGGTGAGAGAGGGGCCGCCCGTCATCACACCCTCCTGCTCAGCTGCCACGTATACAACATGCTCCCACTGCCCAAAGGCGCATGCAGACGGCAGGCCGGCCGGCCACAAGAGGTGCCCGGCTCTGCCCCCGGCTCTGCCCCAGCCAGCGCAGCAGCAGGGGCCTCACTCGATGGCCTCCTGGATGGGCACCGCCGCCGCCTGGCTGCACAGCTGCACCAGGTCGCTGCCACTGAAGCCCTCGGTCTGCTGCGCCAGCCACGCCAGCGTGTTGGCAGCAGGGGCCGCCTCCTGGGCCGCAGCAGCCTCACCGCTTGCCTCGCCTGCCGCAGCCTCAGCCTCCCCCGCTGCAGCCTCGCCTGCTGCCGCCTCGCCTGCCGCCGCCTCGGCCGCTCCAACCGCCGCCGCCTCAACCTGAGCCACAGCCTCGCCTGCTGCCTCGCCTTCCGCTGCCCCAGCCTCAGCCTCCGCAGCATCGCCGTCCGCTGCGCCCTCGGCCGCCTGGGCGGCAGCAGCTGCCACAAACAGCGGCGCTGCATCGGGGTACAGGCTCACAACCAGCTCACGATCCTGCGGGGGAGGCAGCGGGTGATGCATGGCATGCACTAGGGTCAGCCAGCAGGAAGGTGGACGGCATGTGGGCGGCACAATCCACTCATCCAACCATCCACTTGATTGCCCCGGTTCTCGTGCTGTCGCGAAGCTGGCGTCCAGCCATCACACCCAGGGCAGGGCAAGGGGAACCGCGCACCGCTGGGTCCCCGAAGATGAGCGGCCACAGCTGCCGGTCCAGCAGGGCGGGGTCGGTCTCCAGCGCGTGGCGCCGCAGCGTGAGGCGCAGGATGGCCTCGCGCTGCTGCGGGCTGGGCAGCTGGACCTGCAGGGTGCCAGGAGACCGGGGATTCGACAGCAGATCAGTGGCTGATCGTGGGCAGGAGAGGTTCACACTGCTGAGCGCCGGGCAGCTGCACCAGTGGGCAGAGGTCGGTGCGAGGGATGGTACCCTGTGGATAGGGCATGCGCTCAGCAGAGCTGTGACCAAGCCGCACACCCCTTGACGCGTGCTGGTCGGAGGAGGGTGGTGCAGCATTCCAGCACACAGCAAGTTTGGTTGCCAGTGGTTGCACACTGCGGCAGTACGCACCTCGTACTGCAGGGAGAAGCGGCGCAGCACGGCGTCGTCCAGTTGCTCCTTCTTGTTGGTGGCACCCAGCACCAGGATGTTGGCCTTGGTGGTCTCGAAACCCTCCCACAGCTGCAAGAGGGGAGGGGTGGGACGTATGGAACCAGGGACAGGGTGGGAGGGTGTGGGGCTGCGGAGTCGTGGCAGCGCGCTCTGCTTGCCTGCACGAAGCCCGTCTTGATTCGTGACAGTGGCTGGCCCGTCCCTAGTTCATCACAACCACACCCCCAGAAGTGCTGCACCTTGCTGCAACCTGCAAGTTACTGTGCTTGCCTGCATGAACTCCGTCTTGATGGCGTTGCCTGGCCCGGCCATCGCTCTAACACAAAACACTCCCATGAGTGCAGAGAAATGGGAGCCCTGCTTGCCTGCATGAACTCCGTCTTGATGGCGGTGGTGGCCTCGTGCTCCTGCGAGGTGCGCTGGCCCAGCAGCGAGTCCACCTCGTCTGCGGAGAGCAAAGGAGGAGGAGGGGGTTTGTGGAGGGCAGAGGAGGAGGAGGAGGAGGAGGAGGTTGCGGTTGGGATGGGGATGGGTTGAGGTGGGGCCATGGGGAGGTGAGCATTGAGGGGCGTCGAGGGTCGGGCCGTGAGACGGGCGGGGGGCGCTGAGTAGCGCAGGTGCAAGGCAGGCAGGCTGTGTCGAACGTGGGGGCGAGGGGCCATCACCACTCACCATTCCCATCCCCAGCCCGGCCCAACCCACCTATGAACAGGATGGTGGGCTGCAGCTTCTGCGCCAGGCTCCACACCGCAGCCACCAGCTTGTTGCTGTCGCCGTACCACTTGCTGTGCAGGAGAGAGGGGTTTCAGTGGGCAGGTGTCACATTGCTTGGAGGCAGGCGAGACGCCAGAGCCGCAGAGGCCGTGGTAAAGCTGGGAGAAGTGCAACTACGGAGCCGTAGCAGCAAGGATGCAGTTGCAGCCGCAAGCCAGCGCGCACATCACAATTCAGGCAAGCCGTGGGAATGGCTGCTTGCCTGAGGATGGTGGAGCTCTTGAGCAGGATGAAGCAGGCGTCGCACTCCTTGGCCAGCGCCTTGGCCAGCATCGTCTTGCCTGCATTCAAATAATCATGATGCACAGGAGCTCGGGTTTTAATACGTTGTAGCCAGTGCAAAAGGCGGCATGCATGTGGTGCGCCAGCGCCTTGGCCAGCGTCGTCTTGCCTGCAAAATTGGGTAGCAGGGGCAAGGACAGCCGACGAGAGTGCACCGACTGAGGGAGCGGTGAGTTGAGGAACAGCAGGGGTGCAGTGCATCACGGCTGCGACCCGTAGCATTTAGCAAATGCAACCGGGCTGGCCGGACAGCAAGCCGAGCGCTCCAGGTCAGCTGGGATTAGGCGCGCCACATTGCAGAACACCCTTGAGGAACATCAGCAGACAGACACATGCAGTTGTGGCAGTCAGCCGCGCACCTGTGCCGGGCGGGCCGTAGAGCAGCACGCCGCGCTGCTGGCGCAGCAGGGAGGAGTGGAACCAGCCGGGGTGGCGCATGGGGATGATGACGTTGCGCATCACATCCTGCAATGGCAAGGTGGTAGCAGGCACGGCAGGTTGGAGACAGGGCGGTGAAGGGCGCAGCGCAACAGGGGCGCGCAGGAAAATGGCGTTCCGCAGCACCTCGTGCACTGGCAACGTAGTAGCAGGCACGGACCTTTGTGACAGGGTGGAACAGCAATGTGGTGCGGAAGGGGCACATGGAATGATGACGCTGCGCATCACATCGTGCAATGATGTGCGCAGCCCGCCCGCACGGGGCAGGCCGGGCCGGAAAAACACAGGCATCCCAGCTCAACACAGGCGGGCAGGGGAGAGGCAACTCACGTCAATGATGTGGTCCAGCCCGCCCACGTCCTGCAGAGTGACGTCGATGCAGCGCGGGTTGATCACCGCCTGAGCCACCACCTGCAGGCGAAATTTAGGGGCCGAGGAGCAGGGAGGGGGTCAGTGCGCAGCCTTTTGTATTGGTCGCCTCATTTGTGGGGGATGGGGCATGGCCCAGAAGAATGCCCAGGGGTAGGCGATGCATGACCCAGCCGACTCGCAGAAAGGGAACGGACAGAAGCGGCTGCAAAGCTGCTGGAAGCAAGGCACCAGCGGCTCTGCTCCCTTGCCCCGCTGCGCCGCAACCACGCAACCTAGGCAGCCATGTGGGGGCGCCTGGCGTGATGCCAGGTCGCCGCAGCTCGGCCAGTGGCATAAGCGAGCACTGAACACACTGCAGTGAGCCGGCGCCAGCTTGGCGCGCCTTGCAAGTTCAGAGCAGCAGGAGCGCTGCACTCACATCCTCGTATGCGCCGTCCAGGTTGATTGGGCGCCCCAGGCGGCGGGCCAGCTCCTTCTTGCGCTCCTGCAAGGATGACAATCGAAATCGCAGCCACGTGGTGAGCCCACAGGTGTGCAGCAGGCGTTGGCTAGCTGGCAGGGCGGGGGCAGGCGGGCGCGGCGGAGCACCCGGCCCGCAAGGCGGCCGCCTCCGGAAGGCCCGCCCGTCGGCGGACGGGCGCCGCCCTCACCTTGGCCAGCGCCTTGGCGTTGCGGGTGGGGTCCATCTGCTTGAGCGCCCATCTGCAGGGAGGCAGCCAACGGCAGGAGAGGTTACAACTCAAGGCAGGCAGCAGAGAACGGCAGACGGCGGCCCTGGAAGCGCTTGCAGGCAGGCAGGCTCACCTCAGGATCAGCCAGGAGCCCAGCAGGGAGAGACCCAGGTAGCTGACCTGCCCATCGGGAGAAGAATGCATGGTGACTATGTTGGAGGCGGGCGGCGGCCGGGCGACAGGCTCAAGGCGCGGCGCAGCAGCGTAGCAGGCGGCGGCGGCAGTGGCGGCTGGCGGAGGGCTGCAGCGCGTGGCAGACCGGATCGACGGCATACACCGCGGATCGTGCATCCTCAGCATGCCCCGGGCCGCCGCGGGGCCAAGGGAGAGTGCAGAGGCGGGCGGTGTTTGAGCGGGCGCCCCCTCACCTCTAGCAGAGTCTGCTTGCCACCCATGTTGCGGAATTGCTTCGCTTCCCGGCAAGTGGGGCGCACTACCAGGCCGACCGACTCTGGTTGCTCGCCGTTTTCACTGTCTTCCATGCGCTTAAAGCGCTTGGAAGGGTCCACAGCCCCCGCAATTCCGAGGGGTTGCGGAAGGGCACGCTTCCGTTTCGGCTGCCAGGTAGCTGAACCCCAAGCAGCTCATGGAGCAGCCTGTTGCCTGCTCGGGGCTGCAAACATCCATGCTCATGATCGCAAACAAGCCAAATCGGAGCGATCAAGCATGACGGGCAGTCGGTGGTTGCCCAACAACTCGGCACCAGTCCCCACCCGCCGCCGCCGGCAATCTTGCTGCTCGAGCTGGTCGCAGGGGCGGTGCTGCTGGGCTCTGAAGCAAAAGCGTTTACAGGCACACACGAGCAATAAACCCAAATCAGAGAGACAACACTAGGCGGCTGCATCGCCCCCTGCCGCCACGGCTGCAGCGTCTGAGCCCAGCAGGCGAGCCCGCCAGTCCGCCTCCAGCGCCAGGTAGCGCTGCTCTGCCGCCGCTGCCGCCGCCTTGGCCCTGTCCTCCTCTGCCACCTCCTGGGCCCCACCCGCCGCTTCCTGCTGTGCCTTGCGTGCGGCGGCCTGCGCAGCGGCCTGTGCTGCGCGCTGCTGTGCTGCAAGGCGCTCCAGGCGAGCAGACATCACAGCCCGCCGTTCCTGCTCGCGGGCCAGCAGCGAGGCAACCGCCCTGCCCTCTGCGTGGCCCCGCCGCCTCAGCGCACGTGGCAGCTCCAGCAGGCGCAGCGTGCCAGCCGCATCCCCGACAGCCAGCACCTGCGGCGCTGCGGCCGCCGCACGGCTGCTGCCCCCGCCGGCGGGCAGCGGCGACACAGCCAGGGTGGTGAGGGCGCAGGGCGCCACCGGGGCCACCATGCAGGGCTGGTGGGTGCGGTCCAGCAGGTCCCAGGCTTCCAGCCGCCCATCCTGCCGGCCCAGGATCGCAACGCCTGCAGGGCATGAAGATGTGGGCGCAAGCAGACACAGTTTGGAGGTTGGGTGTTGTTTGCTGCCTGGCATTACGCATATCCCTCAAGAGCCTCAGCTGTTACACGGCCGGCAAGCTTGCGCTGCATTGCACCCCCTCGCCCACCTGGCTTGCTGGGGCTCCAGCTGCCGCAACTGTACAGCGCGTCTGGGAAGCGGCTCTCAAAGATGGGCAGCAGCGCCTCGCTATTCTGCCCACCCGCTGTGCCGGCGCCCTCACCCCTGCCTCCTTCTGCCACACCACCTGTTTCTGTGCCGTCTGCCCCGCTGCCGCTGCTGCGCTTGCGCTGCAGGCGCCACACAGCAAAGCCGCAGTCGCAAACTGCCAGCAGGACATCTGGGAAGAAGGGAGACGGCTGCAGCGCCAGAATGCGGCCTGCCCGGCCTGCTGCGCCGTGCAGCGTGTTGTGCTCCCACTCCTTATCGCCCTGTGCAGTGGCAGTTGCGGGGCAGGAGTGTGTCCGGCATGGATACCAATACAAACACTGCACCAAGGGCGCATAAAGCGGGGCAAACTTGTGCCATGGAACACAACGCCATGCCCCCTGCTTCATGAGATGCAATGCAGGGAAGGCGCCAGGCACGGGCACGCACCCGTCGCTCCACGCTGTAGCTAGCCGCATCCACCACCACCATCTCTCCAGCCAGGTCTCCGACCACAAAGCGGGCGGGGCCGCTGTCGCCAGCGCCGCTGGCATCCACACAGAACCGGGTGGCCAGCAGCGGCTGCTTGGCGGCGCCGGCAGCAGCCAGGGCCAGGGCCGGCTTCCAGTCCGGCTGCTCGTCCTCTGCATCAGGGCTGGGCAATGAGGGTCAGTGCAGGACATGCACAGGGGAAGCAATGCTGCACAGCTAGCTTGCAAAGCAGGTGCACCCACACCCACAGCCATCCCCAGACCCACCGGCCGCCCACCTTTGGCCGCCTGCTTGCGGTGGCGCGCACTGATGCACATGTCCCAGCAGAGCAGCGCCCCGTCAGCCGCGGTTGTGGCAAACAGGGTGCACCCATCCACAGCGTCTGCCGAGCCTGCTGCACCGCCGCCCTCGCCATGCGCCGCCGCAGCCTCCAGGTGGCCATCCCGGCTCAGCGCCACTCCCGGCAGCCAGTGCAGGTCTGAGACAGCAGCCTGGTGGCTTGCCTCTGGCATGGAGAGGTGCAGGGGCATCACGTCTGCCGTGTGACTGCTACCCTCCTGGCCGCCCTCGGCAGCCTGCCCATTCGGTCCGGCTGCAGCAGTCCTGCCGCTGGATGATGCTGCCGCTGCTCCACCGCCCGCCAAGCTGGGCGTCTGCTGCAGGTTGAACAGCACCACCTGGCCCGTGCACAGCCCTGCCGCCAGCCAGTGCTGCTGGGTGGGGTGCCAGGCCAGCGCGGTCACTTGTGCCGGTGCGTGCAGCACTGCCTCTGGGTGGATGGCATCGCTGTGGTTCCACACCAGGATGCAGCCGGGCTGCGCATGTTGAGCCACCGGGCCGGCAGGCAGCCCCGCTGCCGGCGCGTTGCTGCCGCCGCCCACCGCCACCGCCACCACGCCACGGCGGGCCGGGTGGAAGCATGCCGCTGCCAGTGGGTGGCCCTTGCTGTGCAGCAGGTCGGAAAAGGACTGGCGCTCCACCAGGCCTGCCGCTGAGCTGGCTGTGCCGGTGTGGGTGCCACCGGGCGCCCCTGCATCGCCCGCCTCTTCATCCGCCAGGGCAGCCAAAGCGTCCAGCAGTGGGTCTGCCAGCTCGTTCTGCTGCAAAGCTGCTTCGCAGCGCGGCGCAGCGCGGCGCAGGAAGGTGGCCAGCCCAGGCGAGCGGAGCTGGGCGGCGACGGCGGCAGCATCTGCCGCCGGCGCCTCCGTCTGTGCGGCGGCGTCGCAGGTGAGCAGCGTGTTTGTCTCGGCGCTCACCACCTCCTCGCCGTCGTCATTGTGCGACAGCGCTGAGGGCGCGGCGCCGCGCAGGGCTTCCTGCTCCGTCTCCGGCTGTGGTTGTGCGGCCGGCTCCTCCATATTGCAGGCGGGAGAAGGCTGCGTGACGCCTGATTGGCTGTGAGAGCGATGGAGAGCGGTCCAATGCGGACTGATCCCGCAAATGCTCGGTCAACTTGCGGCATGGGCGGCATGTGGCAAGAGCGGCGGAGCGCCCCGCACTTTGGCTGCTGCTGGCGCATTGTGCTCCTCTCGTCTGCCAGCCTGTCAGCAGCTAGTGCACGTGAACAAGGCAACCAACAAAGTTGGGGGATGCCGTGCAGCGCTGGCCTAGTTAGCGACCTCCAGTCGCTGCCACAAGCGGCGGCCCGTTGCCGATAGCAAGCCGTCCAGCGCCCTTGCAGTTTGCCCAATCCGACTATTCACTGCTGGCAGTCAGAAGAACGGTTCTGCACTGTACCATGTCTTATCAAAAGCACAGCCATTGCTTGCCCCAAGCAGTCGAAGTGCAGCCCGAGGCGGGCAAGGGGGCGGCGGCGGCAGAGGCGCCCTGGCAGCGGCGGCGGCGACTCTCCTGCGTTGCAATCCAAGTGCATGTTGTGTTGCTTCACCTTGCAGTGCCGCTGATGCCTCCGTTTGCAGCAGAAAATAGCCGTGCTGCGTCGGGGACAGGGCATGGGGGTGCAAGGCCGCCGGAGGCGCCTGCCCCGGCCTCTTCTCAGCGGAATCGAGTAGGGCTTGGGCCAGATGGTGCTCAAGTGCGTGCGGGGGAGCATGGCTGCCATGACTGGCCACCGGCGGCGGCCGGCAGCCCTGCAGCCCGCCCAGCTGGTTTCCTGGCATGCAGCAGACCTCAGCCCTGCGCCGCAGCGCCCGCCAGCCTCGCTGCTGCGCCGATGGCTGCCATGCGGCGGCCTCCAGGCGGCCTGGAGCTGGGGGGGCGTGGCGCAGCGCACCTGGGAGGCACAGGGGCGCGGCGGGGGGCGGGCCGGCGCGCCTGGGTCCCCCGCCGCTCGGCCGCCGCCACTGCTGTTCGACCGACCGCCCCTGCCTTTGCTGTGCCCTCGTGCCCGCAGGACCCAGACCTGCCGCTTCAGCGGCCTCAGGATCTACCCTGGCAAGGGTGTGCTGTTCATCCGCGTGGATGGCCAGGTGCGCAGCCGCGGCAGCCAACAGGCCGAAGCCGGTGGCGCACGGCGGCGGACGCAGCATACCGCTGTCATGCAGCGCAGCTGGGCATGGGCAGTGCGGCCGCCTGTCGCAGCCAGTGGATAGGACAGTGTGATGGAGAAAGCGCAGTAAACATTACTGCTGTTGTCGAATGCAGCAGTCAGCACAGCCCTGGGTTCTGCTGCCGCCATGCCTGCTGCTGATGCCTGTCGCTCGCACCTGCCCGTTCCTTCCTGCTGCAGCAATTCCTGTTCCTGAAGCAGAAGTGCCGCTCGCTGTTCAACCAGCGCAAGCGGCCCGCCAAGCTTGCCTGGACCACCCTGTACCGCAAGCAGCACCGCAAGGTTCGTGGGCTAGCTGTGGCTGCCGCTGGGGCTCGCGTTGGTGGCGCTGCTTCAGCGGGCGGCTGGTGCATGGGCATGCGCAGGCGCAGCATGAAAGCCAGGCAAAACAGCCTTGAGCGCCAGCAGACTGCGAGGCAGCCAAGGACACTGTCAGCAAGGAGACGCAGAGCCATTAAGCATTGTTGGCAGCATGGCCGGGTGCTGTAGCATGGTCCGAAATGTAGCCATGGGCAGGCTTGCAGCGGCAGCCAGGCGGCAGGGCATGTTGCGAGCGCAGCAGGCACGTTGATGGCGGCGGCAAAACCGGCAGCTCGGCGGCCAGCGCGTATGCTGCCGTCTATGTGGCATGCGCCGCAGCACGCTGCCCCGGCTGCCATTCGCACCGCAGCCTGGCCGGACCCCCTGTTGCCGTCCCACCGTGCCTGTCCCGCGCCCCTCACCTGCTTGCCTGCCGTCCTGTTCTCCTGCTCGCGTGTGCAGGACCTGGAGGCGCAGGTTGCCCGCAAGAAGCGGCGCAACGTGAACAAGGCGGCCACCCGCTCCGTGGCAGGCGCCAGCCTGGAGGTGATCCAGAAGAAGAAGAGCGAGAAGCCCGAGGCGCGCAAGGCCTCCCGCGAGGCGGCGCTGCGGTGAGCCGGGGCGGGGCAGCGGGGAGGGCGGCCAGCCGGGGAGGGTGGCGGGAGGGGAGGGTGGGAGGGGAGGGCGGAGCTTGCAAGCTGCGTGGTGCAGTGCACGCGGCGCGGCGGGATGCGAGGCAGAGCAGCGGCAGGGCTGCACGGCGCGGGCGTGCAGTGCAAAGCCTACTTGGCGCGGTGCTGAGGGAAGTGTGCAGCAGCTAGACGGCAAGGAGGCAGCTGGAGCAGGACAGTCGGCAGTCGGCCTGACGCAGCCGCATAGCTGCAGCCATGCCGAACAGCAGCGGCAGCTGGGGCGGAGGCTGCGAAGGTGGCATGAGCAGCTTGTGGCGGGGCAGGGATAAGGAATGCCAGACGCATCAATGCTCCTTTTCAGCCTGGCATGGTCAGCAGCCAGCGCCAGCAAGTGCTCACCTTGCTCACATGCGAGCCAAGGAGCGGCGAGGTGGAGGGGCACGCCCAGCGTGCCTTGTGCGCCGCGGCTGCTGTGTCTGTCCCCCCATCCCTTGCCTGCTGGCGCGTTCCTGACTCTCATTTGAAGTTCTAATCGATCCCTTTTGCAGTGAGATCAAGGAGCGCGCCAAGAAGGCCAAGGCCGACAAGGCGGTGCAGAAGGCGCAGGTGCGCTGTCCCTTTCACTGCCCTGTGCCGGGCAGCATTGCATGTGTATGCCATGTGTGGCGCATGGACCGTCGTGGGTGTGCTGCCATTCAGCGTTGCTTGATGGCGGCATGCACGCTGGCAAGGCTCATGGCTTGGCCGGGTCGAGCATCTCCAATGCCGCTGGAGCATGTTCAGAAGCTCGGCAACGCGTCAAAACCATCGTCAGCTCCTCATGTTGCCCCTGCCGCCACCACCTCCTCATCGCTGCGCAGGCCAAGGCCTCGGGCGCCGGCAAGGCTGTCAAGAACATGCCTAAGGGCGCGGGCAAGGGCGGCGCCAAGAGCACCGGCCGCTAAGCCAGCGGCAATGCAGCGGGCGTAGCGGCCTGCTGGGCCGCTGCCGTTGTAACGCACTTCCTCGGAGCATGCCGCAGAGGCGGGAGAGGGCGCAGGCGGACCCTGCAGGGGAGAGTGTGTGGCAGCTAGCTAGCGGCTGGGCTCGAAAAGGCATGGCCGGCATATATGGGGAAACTGTTCTGTCTAGCGCACTGTACTGAGCAGGTAGTTTCGGTGGCATGCGCCATAATGCAGCAGCTGGGGCATCCAACAGAGCAGCGTGGCTGAAGCCCGCAGTGCGCCTTGGGCATGGGCCGACCTCGATGCTGGCGCCGTCAGCCGGGCAGCGGCTTGGCATGGCGCCAGGTGCGGCGATCTGCGTCAATTCCCGCCGCCGTGCTGTTGCTGGATCGTCAGGAGAGCTTTCCCAGGTGCGTGTTCAAAGCCTGTGCGGGCGGCGGTCGAGACTCGCGATCGCGTGCTCCCGACGGCACCTCGCGCATAGGGAGGGCAGTGAGGCCGTCGATGGCCCGTCCCCTGTGGGACCAGGGGCCTAGGCGAGGCGCAGAGGGCCCTCGCCCTCTCCCCTCGCCTTCAGGGCGTCGGGCTAGTGGGTGCGCTGCTCCGAGATCTAAGCAGCACCGTAGCAGGCCATCTTGAGGAGTCAAGGTGGCTCAAGCTGCCGCCGCCGCCGCCACCGCTGCCGCTGCCGCGTGCAGGTTCTAGGCCACGAACCATCCGCAGCGGGCAGCCATGCCGCTGACGCTGAAGATAAAGCAGGTGACGGGGCAGGAGACATTCCCTGTGGAGGCCGAAGCGGATGACACAGTGGCAACGCTGAAGGAAGCTGTGGCGGCCAAGGTGGACGCCCAGCCGAGCGCCATCCGCCTCATCTACAAGGGCCAAATTCTGAAGGATGCCTCCACGCTGGAGAGCTACGGTGGGTGCTTGCTGCCCGGGGCAGGCTTTTATCTGGTTCGCTGGCGAGGGCCCGGTTGGCAGACGTGGTTTGTCGTGCTTATGCTGCTGCTGCTTGTGCTGGGTGGCTGCTGGCATGCATGGGAAGCATTGCCTGCGGGCACCAGGGCGGTCCGCTGACCACACTGCTGTCTTTTGGTTTGCTTTTCAGGCCTGCAGAACGACCACGTCATCCACATGGTCAAGTCCAAGCAGCCGCAGAGCGCTGCCGCCGGGTGCGCCTGCCCAGCCTGCCCAGCCCCGCATGCTTTCGCTCTTCCAGCAGCCACCCAGCAGTGCTTGCTGAACCACTCGCTGCAACCTGCCTGTGCAGGACGGCGGGTGCAGCGGGCCCCGCGCACGCTGCTGCGGCAACGGGCAGCGGAGCGGCATCAGATCCCATCGCGGAAGCCATGCGTATGCTGCAATTTGGTGAAAGCGGCGCAGGCGGTGCTGGCGCGGGAGCCACGCAGGCGGACATGATGCAGCAGATGCTGCAGTCGCCCATGACACAGGTGGGAGGGCTGGCTGGCTGGCAGCGGAAGCGATGCCAGTGGGCCTGCGCCGAACGAGTGGCAGGCATCACATGCTGCCGCGGGAGCATGCTGCTGCCAAGCTGCTGCTTACAGGGTAGTGACACCGCTCATCATCTCCTGTCCGTCATGCCATTGAACGTTCTGCTTCGTTCCACTCCTGCCGCTGCAGGCGCTGCTGCGCAACCCGGAGCTCATGCGGACGATGCTTAACGCCAATCCGCAGGCAAGGGGACCTGGGGACTCGTTGCCGAGCCGTGCAGCTGACCAAGACATGCAGCTGTCTTGCTGGCCCTGCCTGGCTGCTTTCTTGCAAGACAGGCATTCCAGGTGTACATGCGCTCTAACAAGGCAAGCGGCCTTACTCTTCCCTGCATTGTTCCGCCTGTCGCGCCTGCAGGTCCGGCAGATGATCGAGGCCAACCCAGAGGTGCGCTGCGCCTGCTGCCTCACCTTGTCTGCTTCTGTGCATGGTGGTTGGAGGCACAGAGCGCCGGTACCGTGCTGGAGCATTGCTTTCTCAGGTGCTGCAAGTGCCTGCATCTCACATGCGCCGCAAGTTTTGCTCTCATCCCGCGTGCGCAGGTGGGGCGCATGCTCAACGACCCCGACACCCTGCGCCAGATGGCTCAGGTCATGTCCAACCCGGTGCGTGCTGGCCACGTTTTTCTGGGGTTTCAGCAGTCCAGCTTGCGGGTGCTGGGGCCGTTGCGACTGTGCCTGCTTCCGCCCCGCTCAGACCAGTTGCCGGCGGTGGCACCGTGCCGCAACTGCCTCGAGCTGGCAATCCAGCCCTCCCTGTGCACGCTCACAAACCGCCATTCGTGCTCCCTTTGTCTCGCCCCCTCGCTTCCACCCCAAGCAGGCGCTGATGCGCGAGCAGGTGCGCAACATGGACCGAGCCCTGAGCAACATCGAGTCGATGCCGGGCGGCTTCAACGCGCTGGCCCAGTTCCACTCCACCATGCAGGTGCGTAGCTGGGGAGGCAGTGTGTGGATTGTGTTGATTGTTGAGAGCACGCGATGCAGCGTGTGCCGGCCGGCTTGTGCAACGCCGCTGCTTGTTGCGTCCACCGCACCGTGCAGCACGCCCTGAACATCATCCGGATCCGCGCTCAACTTGTGCCTCCCTTGCCGCGCCTCCTTTGCAGCCTCTTGAGGATGCGGCCAGCGAGCCAGCAGACGCAGGCACAGCAGGCGGTGACAACCCCTTTGCAGCCCTGTTCCAGCCGGCTGCCCAGCCAGCGGCCGGCGGTGCGCAGCAGGCGGCAGGTGCCCCTAATGAGGCACCGCTGCCCAACCCTTGGGCGAGCGGCGGCGGCGGGGCGGCCGGAGGCGGGGCTGCAGCAGGGCTGGGCGGGCTTGGTGGCCTTGGCGGAATGGGTGGATTGGGCGGAATGGGAGGACTTGGCGGCATGGGCGGCATGGGCGGCATGGACCCAGCTCAGATGGAGCAGGTGAGCTGGGTGGGCCGGCATGACCAAAACAGTGATGCTGGGAGGCTCATCTGTGTGATATGTGCGCAAGAGTGCTGCCGCCTGCCTTGTTCTGCCTTTCCTGAATAATCGCACATGTGTCCCTGGTTCCACACACATCCTGCCGCTGCAGTTCATGAACAACCCGGAGATGCAGAATGCGATGCAGCAGCTGATGGCCGACCCCGCCATGCGGCAGGCCATGGAGCAGCAGGTGGGCGCATGCACCCGGCTGAGGCATGTGTTGGTGCTGATGGTTGCTGTCCACTTCCCCTGGCAGTGTGCTTGTCTTACAACCCCCTCTCCCCACGCTGTGTCATGCAGATGACGGCTGTGCTGTCCACACCAGAGGGGCGCGCGCAGATGAGCGCCATGCTGGAGGCCAGCCCCATGTACCAGAGGTGCGGGCTCAGGGCTGTGCGACTGGTGCACCGGCCACACGGCTTTGCCCTGTGCACTGTTGGGCAGCTGGGCTGGCTTTGGCGTTCAGTGCTACCAGCGCCGGAAGGCCAGCATTGAAGTTGTGCACTGCCCAGCCCCATAGATTACGTCCAGTGCATGTCATTCACCCCCTCCCGCCCTCTGGCCCGCCTCTGCCCTGCAGCATGGCGTCTGCCAACCCCGCGGCAGCAGCGGCCATGCGTGACATGATGACTGACCCAGAGGTGAGGAACGTTCTCATCCTGTGCTCAGTAAAAAAATCCGCCCATGCTGACTGGCTGTTCCAAGAAGCATGGCTGCGTGCCGGCTGCAAAGACAGCTCTAGCGTTGATTTTGCATACCCATGTGTTGTGCAGCCTGCCTAAGTTTGCGCTGGGTGGTATGGCATGCAAGCTCAACTGCTGCCTGCTGCCCCACCACCCAACCGCAGCGCCTGCGTGCGATGATGGACCCGCGCACGCAGCACGCCATGCAGCAGATGGCACAGGTGCGGGGTGGCTCGGCTGGTGCAGCCGCTGCAATGGCTGTGCTGGTTCTCTGGCTGACAGGTCGATCAGTCTATTGACACAGCCTGTGCCCTGAAACGTCCAGTGCCCCGCTGACCCACCCGCCTTGCTTCTCACGTGACCCTCCCCGCCGTAGGCCATGCAAGAGCTGCAGAGCACCGGCCTGTTCCCGCAGCTGCCTGCCGGCCTGGGCGGCTCGGGCCTGGGGCCTGCCGGTCTTGGCGCCCCTGGCTCCAGTGCAGGCGCAGGCGCTGGTGCAGGCGCAGGCGCGCCGCCCAACCTGGATGCTCTGATGGGGCTGCTGGGAGGCGGCGGCGGCGGCGGGCTGGGCGGCCTCGGCGCTTTTGGCATGCCGCCGCCCCCCGCCAACCCGGAGGAAGCCTATGCATCACAGCTGCAGCAGCTGCAGGTGTGATGGGTGGGCGCAGCGTGTTGTGCAAGGTCTGTCTGCGGTAGCTCTGCCGATGTGAAAAATTCTGGTCGGCCAATCCAGTGGTTGCACAGCTTGTCTGCAAACTTGTCTGTGCTTGATCGACCTGGCTTTCCTGGCCCAACCACCATCTGCTTGCCGTCCTGCTGCAACAGGACATGGGTTTTTACGACCGCGACGCCAACATCCGCGCATTGGTGGCTGCTGGCGGCAACGTCAACGTGGCAGTGGAGCGGCTGCTCTCATCCATGTGATGGCATCCAAGCTGCCCAGGCAGCAGCCATGCACCTGGCGATGAGCTCAAGTGACGAACGTCATGGCGCGGTGTAGGCAGCAACCAACTGCGCTCCCAGCAGCCCTGCATTTTGACACGGGGGCGCAGCCCCTCAGGCTGCCTCAACCTCTGCACTCATTTGATTCAGCTTGTAAAACCCGGCGCGGCCGAGCCTGAGCGGCATGAGATTCAGTTGGCAGGGGGGCAAAGGCGTAGCGGCTCACTGAGCATTGTCCACATCGTCGCACACAAACCCATAGCCGGGCGTGCTTTCCTAACTGGTAGTTGACCATCATTGGCCTACTACGGGGCAGGAAAGCCAATTGAACGTGGTTGCGCTGCCGTCTCACGGCCTCCCGCATGTTGGCAGACTGCCGCCGCTGCGCTGGGCGGCCGCTCCAGGCCTGCAGCCGCGCGTCGTGCCAGCTCAGGCCCATTGTGTGTGAGCGATCTGGACCTCTGCTAGCGCCGCCGGCCCCTATCCAGCCCCCACAGCGACGACCGACCTGGGCACCGGCCGCTGGGCGCGCCCTGGGGAGCCCCGCGGCGTGCCGCCGGGCGTCCTGACGTTAGCCTTGTGCGATCAGGCAAGCCGGGGGCGCACTCCGCCCCTCGGGAGCTGGGGAGCGCCGCGCCGCCCTCTGGGGCCTGGTGGCGGGGTCGGGGACCCGGGCTGCAGCCGCTGTGGAGGCCCCGGGGCAGTCAGGGCTCGTCTGGCATCCGGGCCGGCAGCACAGCAGCGGCGCCGCCACTGGGGTGGCGGGAGGCTCGGCGCGACCGGGAGGTTGGGACTGCGGGTGCTGCTTGCAGCCGACTCACCGCCTGGCGCTGCTTGTATCTGCCAGCCATCAGCGGCAGAGGACCTGTTGGCCCTGAGCTGCTGATGATCCGGTCAAAAGCCACATGTGCCCCGATCTCGCCGCCCGCCTTCCCCCGCCTTCCCCCCACCCCGCAGCCGAGGACGCGGCGCCATGGATATCGGCACTAAATATGAGCTGGTGAGGCTCTCTGTTGTGGGTGACGCTGGTCATGCATAGTCTGTTCTCGCCTGCCTCTGCTGCTCATGCCGCCGCCTGCTGCTGTTCACCCGCGGCGCCCCCATTGCTGCTGCTGCAGATACGCGACATCGGCAGCGGCAACTTTGGCGTGGCCAAGCTGTGCCGAGCGCGGGACACAGGGGAGCTGGTGGCAGTCAAGTACATTGAGCGTGGAGAGAAGGTGGGTGCGGGGGGCTGCGGTGTGGCCAGCAGGCACTCTCGCCGGCTGCTGCGCACGTCGCTGGTCGCCAGCAAGCACATCGTCCAGCTGAATGGGTGTTGGCCGGCCTGCAGTGTGGCTGGGTGAAGGCATGCAAGCCACTGCAGTGCTGCATGTCACACAGCTGCTGCCGCGCCGCGGTTCGACTCTGTGCCGCAGATAGACAAGAATGTAGAGCGTGAGATCATCAACCACCGCATGCTGTCGGGGCACCCCAACATTGTTCGCTTTAGGGAGGTGTTCCTCACCTCCACGCACCTGGGCATGTGAGTCTTGGTTTTTGCTGGTGCATCTGCGAGCGTGTTGCTGCTGGGTGATGCTTGTGTGGGCCGCCGGGTGCGCTCATCGCGTGCTGCACTGAGCACGCATTGTACCGGCTTGCGGGGCTGTGCAACTCGTGCATATTTCACCCTGCAGCCTTTGGTCACTTGCACTGCGACAGCTCACACCATGCATTTTTTGCGCGCTGCGCTGAACGCGCCGCCTCCGCTCTGTGCCGACGTCATGCAACTGTGCAGTGCGATGGAGTACGCCAGCGGCGGCGAGCTGTTTGACCGCATCGTGCGGGCCAACCGGTTCAGCGAGGACGAGGCGCGCTACTTCTTCCAGCAGCTCATATCGGGGGTGGCGTGGTGCCACAAGGAGGTGCGGGGGGCGCCTGGAGGGAGGGGGCGCCTCTGTCGCTGCCAGGCCAGGCGGCTCCCGGGCATGTGCAGCAGTGTCATGTGCAGAATATTTGCGGGGGACAGCAAGCCTGGTGATGATTGGCGTGCAGCGCCTACAGCGCCTGACATGCAAGCGGAAAGTCAGCTCAGCTGCATTGCCAGTAAACGTGGCTGCCGCCCACCCACCTGCCTGTCCACCCAACCTGCCCATGCCTCTCCTGCTCCCCCCACACCTGCAGGGCGTGTGCCACCGCGACCTGAAGCTGGAGAACACGCTGCTGGACGGCCGGCCAGCGCCGCGCCTCAAAATCTGCGACTTTGGATACATCAAGGTTGTCATCGCAGCAGCAGCGCCGCGGGTGCCGGAGCAGCCGGGAGGGCCCGATGCCCCTCCTCCTTGCCTGCGGTGCTCATCACGTGTGCTGTCTGTGCCTGGCCCTTGCAGTCCGCGGTGTTTGACTCGCAGCCCAAGTCGACAGTAGGCACGCCCGCGTACATTGCGCCAGAGGCGAGTCTTCGGTTTTGGGGGGAGGGCAGGGAGGGGCATTGTGCTGTTGTGGTTGCGCCTCTAGCCCTCACCGAGGTTGCCAAGGCGGCCTGTCCTGGCGACCGCTGTCAACCCTGCGCTCGGGACATCTATTCTCGATAGCCTGGCGTTGTGCCCCCCGGTGTCCCGCTTGCAGGT
>VFQQ010001801.1_pt1 | contig 27558 bp, 29 predicted proteins | sample 3512341 | NCBI WGS metagenome assembly VFQQ01 (sample SAMN10412373, study PRJNA504923) | tailings metagenome | isolation source: Relicate 2 Philex TSF1 revegetated site | place: Philippines: Tuba, Benguet | collected 2017-08-29
TTTTCTTACAAACTTAAAAAAATACAACGCGCTCCACAACTTTTGGGTTTGATCCCAAATGACAGCATAAATAATTGAACTCTATCATCCCTTCATCCTTTCTAAATAAAAACTAAAAAGGCCATAAATGATCGCCGTGCGACGAAAATTTATAGCCTGCCTGCTGTAGCGGGGACGGGAATCGAACCCGTGACCTCCGGGTTATGAATCCGACGCTCTAACCATCTGAGCTACCCCGCCGTCGTTTTGAGGGTGCAAATGTATATAATCAAAAAATAGAATCCAAAAAGATTTTTAAACTTAATCCTAATTTAAAAAAAAACATCTTGATTCCTTGCTTTACTTAGCCGAATCTCCTAAATAGGATAAAAATAAATGTGAATCGGTATGGCGAAATATAAATTTGTAGAGGAGTTTGCCTTCAAAACGTCACCCAAAGTTCTGTATAATTACATCAGCACTCCGGGCGGCCTTCAGCAATGGTTCGCCTCGAAAGTGACGATGGACAGCAGCCATAATTTTAACTTTTCATGGGACAATGAAATTCATACGGCCATGCTTACCTCATCAAGGCTTAATAAATCCACAAGGTTTGATTTTATTGGTCCGGATGACGGAAATTACCTTGAGTTTAAGCTTATTACCAGCGAAATTGACGGCTCTACCTATCTGAGGATTACCGACTGTTCTGATAATAATAATGAGGCGGATCTGCAGGATCTATGGAGCGGTCTGATAGAAGAATTGAAGGAAATAGTAGGGGGCTAAGTCGTTAAAAAAACTAAATTCTTTGTTTTCATACCAAAAGATGCGGAATTTTGCGGCTGAAAACAACAGGGATGAAAAAAATTGATAAACTGATCTTAAAGGCTTTTGTCGGCCCTTTTATACTGACGACCGCCGTGGTGGTGTTTATCTTCCTCATGAGGTTTCTCATGATGTATTTTAATGATTTCGTAGGAAAAGACCTCGGGCTTGACGTTTTTCTGAAGCTTTTTTTCTATTTCTCCCTGATTACCATCCCGATCTCCCTGCCTTTGTCGACATTGCTGGCTACCCTAATGTGTTACGGCAACCTGGGCGAACATACTGAGATCACTGCGATGAAGTCGGCAGGGATACCCTTGTTCAGACTCATACGCCCCACTTTTGTTTTTGTTATTTTCATTGCGCTTTTTTCTCTTTTCTACAATAATTACATCAACCCCTGGGCCAACCTCAAAGGTTATTCTCTTCTTTGGGATGTCAAGACCACTAAGGTGACACTCAATATTCAGGAAGGAATTTTTTACCGGGAAATTCCCGGGTACAGAATTAAAGTTCAAAAGAAATTTCCTGACGGTGTTACCCTTAAAAATGTGATGGTATATGATCATACATCCAATAACGGTAACAAAAATGTAACAGTGGCCGACTCCGGGAGAATGTATTCAAAATATGACAACACCTACCTTGTCTTTGAACTGTTCAACGGCTATAATTACATAGAGCAAAATAACGGATTCAATACGTATAATGAAACACAGTTTATCCGTAACAGGTTTAAGAAAAACCAGCTTATTTTTTCTCTGGAAAGTTTCGGTATCAAACGGACCGACGAAAACCAGTTTAAATATCATGAATATATGAAGAACCTGTCGGAGTTGACAGCGCAGATTGATTCTTCAAAAAAGGAAATCCGTTCCTCTGTCAAAGGTCAGGTTACTTCTCTTAAATCGCTGAGCAACTACCAGTTTAAGCCCGTTCTCCCTGTTCAGAAAGTGTCTGAATCCAAGAAAGATACGACCTTCGTAAAAATCGTCCCCGGCCCCTGGGTTGAACAACGATACAATGCCAAAACCCAGTTTTATCGTGATCAGGAGGCGCTTGAGTCGGCCATTTCCCAAAGCAAGAACCTTAAATCGCAACTGGAAACCAATCTGACGATTGTTAACAGTAAAATGCGTGACATGTATAGAGCGGATGTGGAGCGCTGGCATAAACTGACGCTGGCTGTAGCCTGTCTGGTCATGTTCATGATCGGGGCGGCGCTGGGTTCCATCATCAAAAAAGGAGGATTCGGAATGCCGGTACTGTTGTCCATCAGTTTCTTTATTTTTATGTACATTCTGATGCAGCTGGGCGACAAATATGCCAAAGAAGGCATTATACCTGTGATAGTAGGTGTCTGGATTCCTGATTTTATTCTCCTGCTGATCGGATTGTTCCTCATGAAAAAAGCGTCCAATGATGCCCGGTTGTTTGACAGCGATGTCTATCACGTTTATTTTGACCGTTTGAAAGACCGGTGGGATAAAATAAAAATGAAAAGACAAGTTAAAATTTCAAATAATTATTCTTAAATTTGCACCTGTTTAATTATTTTTATCAATTTCATTTAATCTAGGTTAGTATACATGTATTTAACTTCGGAGAAAAAGCAAGAGATTTTTGAAGCCAAAGGCTTTGAAAAGAAGGCTACTGACACAGGATCTGCAGAGTCGCAGATCGCACTTTTTACTTACAGAATCGCTCATCTTACCGAGCACCTTAAGAAACATAAGCATGACTATTCCACTCGTATGGGTCTTCTGAGGCTGGTAGGTAAGCGTCGTAGATTGTTGGACTATCTTATTAAAAAAGATATCGGACGTTATAGAGCTATAATTGCCGAACTCAATATACGGAAGTAAAAATCTGGGAATCTCATTAACGGGATTCCCAAATTTTTTTTGTTAAGCTGAAATACAACTTAATCTTTTAGAATATCCCCGCGGATTTGAAAGGATAAAATTCATCGCATCAAAAGCGGAAAATGCGATCTAATATTTTTTTTAATGTTTACAATTCATTCTCAAACCATCCAGATGCCGGATGGTAAAACAATTACCCTAGAAACAGGAAAACTTGCCCGTCAGGCTGACGGTTCCGTTGTTTTAAGATCTGGAAATACCATGATCCTGGCTACCGTTGTAGCAGCTAAAGAACATAAAGAAGGCACCGACTTTCTTCCCCTTTCTGTGGATTATCAGGAAAAATTTGCCTCTGCCGGTAAAATTCCCGGAAGCTTTCAACGCAGGGAAGGCAGGCTTTCTGACAATGAAATTTTGATATCCAGACTTATCGACCGCGCACTCAGACCGATTTTCCCTGAAGATTATCATGCCGAAGTGCAGGTGATGGTTACCCTTCATTCAGCAGATGCGGAAATCCAGCCGGATGCATTGGCGGCTTTAGCTGCTTCTGCTGCGATCGCCGTTTCGGATATTCCTTTTAACGGACCGATCTCTGAAGTCAGGGTTTGTAAAATAGATGGACAATATGTGGTTAACCCCGCTTCCAGCGCAATTAAAAAGGCTGATATTGACCTGATTGTTGCCGGAACCCATGAGAACATCATTATGGTGGAAGGGGAGAGCAACGAGTGCTCTGAAACGGAAATGATTGAGGCCATTAAAGTGGCTCATGAAGCGATCCGTGTGCAGATTGCCGGACAGCTTCAATTGGCTCAGGCTGTAGGATCCACTGAAAAGAGGGTTTACAATCACGAAGTGCATGATGAAGCCCTTAAAGAGAAGATGTATACTGAGCTCTTTGACAAGGTGTATGCCGTTTGTCAACTGGGTTCTCCCAATAAAAATGTACGGAAAGAAGGTTTTTCGGCTATCCTTGATGAATTCGTCGCTTCTTTGGGCGAAGATACTGAGGTTGACAAAGCCCTTGTAAAACGCTATTACGGCGACATTACTTATGATGCTTCCCGTAAGCTTGTACTGGACGAAAGAACAAGGCTTGACGGACGTCAGCTGACCGAAATAAGACCGATTGTATGTGAAGTAGATTATCTGCCTTCATCACACGGTTCTGCATTGTTTACAAGAGGAGAGACCCAGTCACTTTCTACCACGACCCTCGGAACCAAACTGGATGAGCAGATTGTTGACCAGGCCATGCAGTCCGGATTTTCCAGATTTTATCTTCATTACAACTTCCCCGGGTTTTCAACAGGTGAAGTAAAGCCCAACAGAGGTGTGGGACGTCGTGAAGTAGGTCATGGTAACCTGGCGATGAGGTCACTCAGGAAAGTATTGCCTCCTGACGATGCGAATCCTTATACCATCCGTGTGGTAAGTGATATTCTTGAATCCAACGGTTCATCCTCAATGGCCACAGTGTGTGCGGGTTGTCTTTCGCTGATGGACGCCGGGGTGCCTATCTCTGCACCGGTATCGGGTATTGCCATGGGACTGATCACCGACAATGAAAGTGGTAAGTGGGCTGTACTTTCTGATATCCTTGGTGACGAAGACCACCTGGGTGACATGGATTTTAAAGTAACCGGAACTGAAAAAGGTATCGTGGCCTGTCAGATGGACATCAAGATCGGCGGGTTGTCTTATGAAATTCTGGAGCAGGCCCTTAATCAGGCCCGTGACGGAAGACTGCACATTCTCGGAATCATGAATGCTGCGCTTGACAAACCACGTCCTGATCTTAAGCCTCATGCTCCGCGTGCGCATACCATTATTATTGACAGAGAGTTTATCGGTGCTATTATCGGACCAGGGGGTAAAGTGGTGCAGGAAATTCAAAGGGAATCCGGAGCTACCATCACCATCGAAGAAAAAGATAACAAAGGTTATGTGGCGATTTTTGCTACCAACGGCGACAGTATGAACATGGCCCGCAGGCGCGTGGAAGGTATTGTCAAAATGCCGGAAGTAGGAGAAGTGTATACTGCCAAAGTAAAATCTATTCAGCCGTTTGGTGCTTTCCTTGAGTTCCTTCCCGGTAAAGAAGGGTTGCTGCATATCTCAGAGATCACCTGGGAAAGGCTTCCCAGCATGGACGGTGTCCTTGAAGAAGGAGAAGAACTGGAAGTTAAACTTACCGAAGTAGATAAAAAAACCGGTAAATACCGTCTGTCCAGAAAAGTACTTCTTCCGAGACCTCCCAGAGCGGAAAACCCGGCAAAAGAACAATAATTAAAATATTATTGTTGTTAGTAAGTAATCGATAAAATATTTTAAGAAGAGATAAGATATGAGACAGCTGAAAATTAGCAAGCAGATCACCAACAGGGAAAGTCAGTCCCTGGATAAGTATCTTCAGGAAATCGGTAAGGTAGATCTTCTCACCCCGGACGAAGAAGTTATCCTGGCACAGAAAATCCGTGACGGAGATCAGTTGTCTTTGGAGAGGCTGACCAAGGCTAACCTGAGGTTTGTGGTTTCTGTAGCGAAACAATACCAGAATCAGGGTCTTTCTTTGGGTGATCTCATAAACGAAGGCAATCTTGGCTTGATTAAAGCGGCACAACGTTTTGATGAAACAAGGGGTTTTAAATTTATCTCTTACGCGGTATGGTGGATCAGACAATCGATTCTTCAGGCCTTGGCCGAACAGTCAAGAATCGTACGTCTGCCGCTCAACAGGGTAGGTTCGCTTAACAAAATCTCCAAGACCTTTTCTGAACTTGAGCAAAAGTTTGAAAGAGAACCTTCTCCGGAAGAACTCGCTGAAGTACTCGAAATTACGGCCAATGAAGTGGTTGATACCATGAAAATTTCAGGTCGCCATGTTTCTGTTGATGCTCCGTTTGTTCAGGGAGAAGAAAACAGCCTGCTGGACGTTCTGGAAAATGACATGGAGATCAGACCTGACCAGGAATTGATGAATGACTCGCTGAGAAGGGAAGTGCTGAGAGCGCTTTCTACACTCACACAGCGTGAAGCTGAGGTCATTATGTTCTATTTCGGATTGAATAATGAGCAGGCCATGACGTTGGAGGAAATCGGAGAGAAGTTTAATCTTACCCGGGAACGCGTAAGGCAGATTAAAGAAAAGGCGATAAGACGCCTGCGTCAGACTTCGAGAAGCAAAGCACTTAAAGCTTATTTAGGATAATAAAAAGACCCGCTCCGGCGGGTCTTTTGCTGTAAAGGCTTTTTCATTTCAGGCATTGATAACCTCGGTAAAGCTCATGTCTTTATTCCTGAGATCAATTCCTCCTTCCACCACCGATTTGAGGTTGACCATGTAAAATAACCATCCCTCCAGGCAACCCACATGCCATCTTACTTTACTTTTTTCATCTTCCGGCATATCATACTGCTTTAGCTTTACGCAGCAGAATCCTTTTTCAGAGGTAAGTGAAATACGGACTTTAATGTTGGTTGACCCGTTCCCGTCAAAAGTAAATCCGAAAGTGTCTTTTCCGTTGACTTCAAGTATATGGCCCTTCTCAGCTACTTCATCAGACCAGCCATGCCATAAGAAAGTGTAACAGTCTCCTGTTCTGACTTCTTCTTCCCCTTTGAGCAACACCCCGTCACGCGAATACAGGCATTTTCTCAGAAACCAGCTTTCCATGCCGCCGGCAGTCGCAAGGCAACGGTATATTTCAGGCACGGATGCATTGATATAGATTTTCTTTTCGAAAGACCGCCAGTCGTAATTACTCATAGTATGGGTTATTTAAACATAGAACCGAAGCTTTATTGTCTGGAATTTCTGACAGTTTCGGGAGCATTTCACTACTTCATGATTTGCTTGAATCCGGTCCGGCATTAAAACACAACGAAAACCAAAACGCAGCGGTGTTATCCTTTGGTTTTGAATCAAAGACAAGGTCAAGCTATTGAATGAAGGCCGATTCTGTTGCCCTCTGTATCCAATAAAAGGCCCATATAACCGTAATCGTCCGAGATAAGCGTCTTGGGCATGGTAACCTGTCCTCCTGCTGCTTCTACTCTGTCAAGTACCCGTTGCAAATCAGGGTTTCCGTTCAGATAAATGAGCGGCCCATCAGACGCAGACGGTTTGTGAAAACCCCCGGAGTCCACAAGTGCACCTCCGATACCGGTCATCATATCCTCTACCGGGAACATCCTCATTCTGGTCTTGTCGGGCATGTCCAGAGGGATAAGCTGTATTTCAAAGATCGTTTCATAAAATTTTGAGGCCCTGTCGATGTCTGTAACACCGATTTCAAACCAGCTGATTGCATTGTCCATTTCTGTTAAAAGTTAAAGTGTTGAAAAATTATCTCCATAGTCCGATGATAGCACCCATAAGCGTAAGCGATAATAAGGCATAACCTGCATTGATAAAAATAAGTCTGACAGGTTTATGTTCGAATAAACCGTGTATTACCACGAAACAGAACACCCATATGCCGGCAAGGAAACCGGCTGTGGCACCCCAGGTTACATCAGTTTTTATGACACAGCCGGCCGGACACTCTGCCGGTCCGTCAGCAAGGAACATACCCAGATTAGCGGCAGCAACAAGGCTGAGTAGGAATGCCCATCCGTAAATTTTTGCAGCATTGCCTGATTTGATTTTTTCAATCGTCAGGTGGTTGTCTTTCATCCATGCGTTTCCGAAAAGTGCCGGAGAATACCAGATTCCTCCAAGGGCAAATGCTGAAATTCCGGCGACCAGAATAGCAGGCCAGTTGATTGATTCCATCACCATAAGTTTTGATTTTAGCGTTCGGGTTTTAACTTTATACAGGCAAAACTATCCCGAACAGGTCTCTTGCTGAAATTTATTTTACTGAAAACGGAAGATGTTGTGACGAACCCGGAAAATACCCGGATAAAACCGGAAAAGATAACCCTGAATGACATCGGATTCAGACTGATCCTGATTCCTTTTTTTGGCATTGCCATTCCGCTTCTGACCAGAATGATTGCCTACCAGACATTTTCTTTGCCTAAAACAAAGCTGGCTTTCATTTATTCGATCCTTATTGCTTTTGTGATATGGCATGGAAACCGGTTTCTGCTGTTTACACTCAGGACTTATTTCAACTGGTTTGAAAAACCGCTCAGGAAAGTACTGGCCCTCATTCTTACCGTACCATTTTTCACCCTTCCGGCCAGCGCTCTTATGCTTTACGGCTATTACCAGTTTTTTGAAGCCGGCCGGGTTGACTGGGAGAAAATCAAGGTGATATCCCTTATTATTCTCATTGCCGTTCTTTTTATTGTGCATGCTTATGAAACCGCCTTTACTGTAAAAGAGGCGGAATCGGAAAAGATCAAAAGAGCAGAAACGGAGAAGGTGAGGGCAGAGGCGGAGCTAGAAGCGCTCAAAAGTCAGATTGACCCTCATTTTATTTTCAATTCGCTCAATACCTTATCCTACCTGATCAGTGAAAGTCCGGCAAGGGCAAGGGATTTTAATGAGGCGCTCGCAGATGTTTACCGTTATATATTACAGAATAAGGCTAAAGATATGGTGGTGCTTTCCGAAGAAGTGGCCTTCCTTGAAAATTACTATGCCATGATCAGAATACGTTTTGAAAAGGCTGTCAGACTCAGAGTGGATATTCCGCCTGAGGCATTGGAGGCTTACCTGATTCCGCCCATATCATTGCAGGCTATGCTGGAGAATGCCATTAAGCACAATCTTTTTAACGACAAAAATCCACTGACTATGCATATGGTACTTACGGAAGGCGGAGTGAGGGCCGTTAACAACCTTTGCAAAAAAACACAGGAAAAGCCCGTATCCGGAACCGGCCTCAAAAACCTGGGCGAAAGATACAGATTGGTAACGGGTCATGCCCTTCGGGTAAAGTCTTCGGATAAGGAATTTTCTGTACATTTACCTCTGATACCTTTTTAGTAGCATATGAGAGTACTGATCATTGAAGATGAGAAGCCCGCTGCGATGAAGCTAAGCAGCAATCTGAAAGAAATAGACCGGGAAATGGATATACTGGCCTTGCTCAATGATGTATGTTCTTCGGTTAGTTGGTTGAAAAACAATGCTTCTCCGGACCTGATCTTTATGGATATCAACCTTTCGGACGGGTTATGTTTCAGAATTTTTGACGAGGTAACGGTTTCGTGCCCGGTCATCTTTACAACCGCTTATGATGATTACTGGCAGAAGGCCCTGGAACACAACTGCATCGATTATCTGCTTAAGCCGGTCAGGCTGGAGAAAATCAGGGTTACCCTTCAGAAATACGAATTGCTGCAGAATCATTTCTCTGCTAACCTGACAGGCCTCTTCAGACACATAAAAGAAGATAAGCCTGAAGAATACAGGAAGCGTTTTCTCGTAAAAAAGGGCATTGAATATTACTCCATCAAGACGGATGATATTGCCTATTTTTATTCTGCCCATAAGATGGTTTGCCTTGTAGACAGGCAAGGTCATAAGTTTATCGTGGATTTTTCTCTTAATGATCTGGAAAACATGCTTGATCCGGCCGTTTTTTTCAGGATCAATCGTCAGTTTCTGGTCAACAGGGAGGCCATAGTGAGAATGAAAACACTCCTCAAAAGCCGCCTCGGGATTGAGCTCATGCCCGCGTTCCCTGACGAAATTGTGATCGGTCAGGAGCAGGTACCGTCATTCAAGGCCTGGGTAGGAAACTGATATCCGTTATGAGGTTAAATTTTTGTGGAACAATCGTGGAACATTTTTGCTTCTTAGCGTTAATTATCGCAAATTTGTCTTTTCTTTTGATAGTGCAATGAGCAAAACAATTGGTCTGTACAATAGTGACAGAAGGTCTGGCAAGACGGTATCAGCGGTTTATCTGGCAGAAAGTTTCGCCACTCTGGGTTTTAAAACATTGCTTCTGGAGGCGGACCCCGGCAATATGATTTCCGGATATCTTGGCATAAGGCCCGTTTCTGCCAACTGGTCATTTGAAGATTTGTTCGGTCAGTCCGGTAAAGCAGAAATAACGGTCTGTAAGCCGAATTCTGCCACCTGGAGTGTGATACCCTATGCGGTATCTGCAGGTATCAGGCGCTATCGTAATGAGAATGGAATAGATGAGACGCAATGGCTGAAGATCAGGGAAAATTACGATTTCATTCTGGTGGATTTGCCTTCCAGGCTTTATCCTCACTCCAATAAGCTTTTTGAAACACTGGATTCTGTCATTGTTCCGGTAGAAAGTGAATTTTACGGCCTGGATAGTCTGGATAAGACCTTTGAAGTGCTTGTCCGTGTTCAGAAAGTGCTGGTGGAAGGTATTTTGCTGAACCGATACGATGGCAATAACACATTTACTCCTGTATTACATGAAAGGATGAGGGAAATTTTTTCAGAGATGCTTTTTGAATCCCATATATCAAGAAATTATTACCTGGGGCTTCCCAGATGTACTTTCGAGACGGTTCTGAACAGGACGACTCATTTCGGGCTTGCGGATTACCTCAGGCTGGCCAATGAAATAATTGAAAAACAACCGGTAGCTACTTCATAAGTCATGGATAAAAATAAAAGAAAAATAGGATTGGGCAGAGGTTTGGGAGCCCTTCTCGCTGATACTCCCGGCACTGCGGAAGAAAGACAGGAGGCGGCCCCGGAGGCGGTTATTTCCAATGAAATCCCGATACAGGAAATTGAAACAAACCCCTACCAGCCACGTACGAATTTTGACAGAGAGGCCCTGCAGGAACTTGCCGAGTCTATTCGTGTGCAGGGCATCATCCAGCCCATCACGGTACGGAGAATGGGAGAGCGCCGCTATCAGCTGATTTCAGGAGAGCGCCGTCTTCAGGCGTCTAAACTGGTCGATCTGAAAACTATTCCTGCCTATATCAGGGAAGCCAACGATCAGCAGATGCTGGAAATGGCCCTTATTGAGAACATTCAGCGTGAAAACCTGAATGCCATCGAAATTGCCCTCAGTTATCAGCGCCTGATGAATGACTGTAATCTTAAGCAGGAAGAATTGGGTGACAGGGTTGGAAAGGACCGGACCACAGTGAATAACTACATGCGCCTTCTGAAGCTCCCCCCGCTTATTCAGGCAGGACTACGCGATAAGAAAATCAGTATGGGACATGCAAGAGCTCTGCTCAGTCTGGAAAGTCTGAAAGATCAGGAAAAGCTTTTTCATATCATTGTTGCGGAAGACCTTTCTGTGAGGAAAGTTGAAGAGGCTGTAAGACAGATCAATGACACAGGAGCAAAAACTTCCAGGAATCCCGGGTTAAAATCTGTTAAAAGAGAAATATCGGATGTACAGGAGCGTTTAACTGGGTGGTTTGGGAAAAAAGTAAGCGTTATCGCGGATGATAAACATAAGGGAGAAATCAAGATTCCTTTCATGTCAAAAGATGAACTGGATGACATCATCAGCCTTCTGAAATCAAACAGCTGAAAAGAAGCCCTTCCGAAGCAAATATGCGGATCAATCATTCATTATTTTTTATACTTTTTTTCGGTTTGTCTGTGACCGTTTCGGCCCAGGACAGTCTGAAAGTTAAGGTGGACTCTCTCCTCAGCACTCAGGAACTGTCTCAGCGTTTGAAGCCTGCAGATTCAACCACAGCAAAGGCAGCAGGAGCAAAGCTTACGGTAGGTCAGATAATCGGACTCCGAAAACCTGAGCCGGAGCAGAGGCCCAAGGCCGCTTTTTTAAGGTCTTTGCTACTGCCCGGTACAGGCCAGATAACCAACCGCCAGTATTGGAAAGTACCTCTGATCTATACGGCGGCGGGAGTCAGCATAGTATATATCCGGCGGATGAATATCCGTTACAATGATTATCTGGGTTATTTACAGGAAATGAAAGATACCAATACTTCCGAGATTATGATTGGCGGAAAAGGGCCCTACTCGAAAGAAGGGGTGACTTCTGCGGCTAATACGGCCAGAAGGTACCGCGATCTGAACATCATTGGTTTTGCGGCCGGCTGGCTGATTTTTGCCGTTGAAGCCAATGTGGCGGCTCACCTGAAAACATTTGATATGAATGAAGACATTTCACTGAAAATCAGTCCTTCAATACAAAGCGGCCCTATGCATGCCGCCATTGGTTTAAAACTGGACTTCAACATTAAGTAACTATGAGAATAGCATTATTGGGCTATGGGAAAATGGGCAAAACCATAGAAAAAATAGCCCTTGAAAGAGGACATGACATTGTGGCCAGGATAGACGTTTCCAATAGCCATGAGAGAGAAAGTCTGACGACAGAGAATACCGACGTGGTTATAGAATTCAGTTCCCCTGTTTCAGCGTTCAGTAATATTCACTTTTGTATGGAAAGGGGGATCCGGACAGTTAGTGGCACAACCGGCTGGCTTGATAAAAAGCCTGAAATTGAAAAACTTTGTGCCGCCCGTGATACGGCCTTTTTTTATGCCAGTAATTACAGCATAGGCGTTAATCTGTTTTTTAAACTGAATAACTTTCTGGCTGCTTTGATGAAGGGCCAGAATCAATACGAAGTTACTACCACTGAAATTCATCATACCGAAAAGCTGGATTCTCCGAGCGGAACGGCGATTACTCTTGCTGAGGGTATCATAGCGCACCTGGGAACCAAAGATAAATGGGTCAACAATCAGATGGCAGAAGCTGCGGAGGTGCCTATATGGTCGGCCAGGGAAGGGCGTGTGCCCGGGACTCACGTAGTAAAGTATATTTCCGATGTAGACCAGATTGAAATCAGGCACGAAGCGTTCAGCCGGCAGGGATTTGCGCTTGGGGCGGTGGTCGCTGCCGAGTGGCTGGCCGACAAAAAAGGTATACTGGGAATGGATGATATGCTGCAGTTAAATTAGTGTTGTTTGTTCTGTAATTGATGGTTTTTTTGAATAAAATAACTTATTTTCGCGAAATTTTAAAATTATTGAGTCTCTGATGTCTGAAATACAAAATAAAAATACCCCAAAAGTTACCAAGAAAAAATCTCCGCTGAGAGAGTGGTTTGATTCCATTCTTTTTGCTGTTGTGGCTGCCACACTCATTCGCTGGCTGCTGCTGGAAGCATATACTATTCCTACCGGTTCCATGGAAAAGAGCCTTCTGGTAAACGATTTTCTTTTCGTAAGTAAGGTGCATTACGGAACACGTACACCGAAAACCATACTCCAGCTTCCGCTGACCCATCAGAAAATCTGGTTTACTGAAATCCCTTCTTATCTGGAATGGATTCAGTTGCCCAATTATCGTCTCCCGGGTTTTACGCATGTGAAGAACGGAGACGTCGTCGTATTCAATTATCCCGGCTGCCCTGAGCGCCCTGATGAGTTTGGCGGCTATGACAAGTACCCTGTAGATCTGAGAACAAACTATATTAAAAGATGTATTGGTATACCTGGTGATGTGATAGAATCAAGAGAAACCAATATATATGTAAACTCAAAACTGTTTCCGAATCCTGAGTTCATGCAGAAATGGTATACGCTGGAGAGTACTGAGAGCATTAACCCCAAGCTTTTTGCCAAGCTGGGCATTACCGACCGCAGTTCCACCTCTGAAAACGGAAAGATCTACTACAATATCACTGCCACTGAGGGCGCCATAAAGAGTCTGAAAGATCTTGACTTTATAAAGAATGTTTATCCGGACATCATTAAGCCTGATGACAGCCTTACTTACTTTAAGAGTTTTCCGTATGACAGTAAGCTCTTTAATTGGAACAGGGATAATTTTGGCCCGCTTACAGTGCCCAGGAAAGGAATGACTATTCAGCTTACTGAAAAAAATATGGCGCTTTATAAGGGTGTTATAACAACATTTGATCACAATAAGAATGCCGAGTATAAGGACGGGAAGATTTTTATAGATGGAAAGCAGATCACTGAGTATACTTTTAAGCAGGATTATTACTTTATGATGGGTGACAACCGTTATGAATCCGATGATTCAAGATACTGGGGATTCGTGCCCGAAGATCATATCGTGGGTAAAGCGGTCTTTATCTGGATGTCAATTGACAAGGACGGAAGTTTCCTTAATAAGCTTCGATGGAACAGGTTATTCAATATCATCAAATAAAGAGGAGAGGGGCGTCAGGCCCCTTTTCTTTTATCTTCTGAACGTCGTCACACCGCTTATCAGCCATTTCAACCGCTTGTCAGCTATAGCCTTCTGCTATCCGGTGCTTCAGCGTGTCATTCTTGCCGTTTGTCCCAAAAAGAAAATCTTCGTCCGGAGGCGTCTGTAATTTTGTGAATGTGAAAAACAGACACTTATGGCAGATATTGAAGAAGAAAAAAGAGATTTTAAAAAGAAGAAAAAATCACCGGTAAGAGAATGGTTTGACTCAGTGCTCTTTGCCGTAGTGGCTGCTACTCTTATCAGATGGCTGCTCCTCGAAGCGTATGTGATTCCCTCCGGATCTATGGAAAAGACGCTGCTGGTTAATGACTTTCTTTTCGTAAGTAAAATGCATTATGGTACCAGAACCCCGAAAACTATTTTGCAGTTGCCACTGACACACCAGAAAATCTGGTTTACCGAAATTCCTTCCTTTCTTGATTGGATTCAATTACCCGGTTATCGTTTTCCCGGGTTCAGTGCTGTAAAAAACGGAGACATTGTCGTATTCAACTATCCCGGCTGCCCTGAGCGCCCCGATGAGTTTGGCGGCTATGACAAATACCCGCTTGACCTCCGTACCTACCTGATCAAAAGATGCATAGGTATTCCTGGTGACGTGGTGGAGTTACGCAGAGCCACAGTTTTTGTAAATGATGCACAGGTGCCGGATCCGCCGGGAGTACAGAACTGGTACAGGCTCGAAAGTTCTGAAAGCATCAATCCCCGTCTTTTTAAAAGGACCGGTGCAGAAGAAAGAGGCTTAGGAGCAGCATCCGGTTTGTATTATTATGATCTTACGGCCACTCCGGACGCCGTCAGGGAACTGAAGAAACACAGTTTTGTGAGAAATATCCATCAGGATATTCTGACGCCGGGAGACCATCTTACACCATATAAAGCTTTTCCATACAATGACAGCCTTAACTGGAACCGTGATAATATTGGTCCGCTTACGGTACCAAAGAGGGGAATGACCATCCGGCTGGATCATAAGAATCTGGCTTTATATAAAGGACTCATTACTACATTTGAACATCATGAGCAGGCTGAGTACAGAGACGGAAGGATTTATCTGAACGGAAAACCGGTGGAGGAATATACATTCAGACAAGACTATTACTTTATGATGGGGGATAACCGAAACGATTCAGACGATTCCCGTTTCTGGGGTTTTGTGCCTGCTGATCATGTGGTAGGTAAAGCACTTTTTATCTGGATGTCTCTGGACAAGGATGCCGGGTTACTGGAAAAAGTGAGATGGAACCGGCTGTTCAGTCGCATAAAATAAGAGATTACCATAAGATTTCGCCAATGCCTTTTGCTCTCAGGTAATTGTTCGTCTGACTGAAGTGGCGTTGTCCGAACCAGCCTCCGAAATTGGCTGACAGTGGGGAAGGATGTTTGGCTTTAAGAACAAAATGCCTGGAAGTGTCAATGAACTTACCTTTGTTCTGGGCATATGAACCCCACAGCATAAAAACAAGATTCTCTTTTTCCCGGTTAAGGACATCGATTACAGCGTCAGTAAACTCTTCCCATCCCTTTCGCTGGTGTGATCCGGCTTGTGCAGCCCTGACCGTAAGGGTAGCGTTGAGCAGAAGAACACCCTGTTCGGCCCAACGTTCCAGATTGCCTGAAACCGGGACAGGCTTACCTGTATCCTCCTGGATTTCCTTAAAAATATTCATCAGAGAAGGGGGAAAGGGAATGCCTTCATTCACAGAAAAACAAAGACCGTTAGCTTGTCCGGGACCATGATAAGGGTCCTGACCGATGACTACCACTCTGGTTTCGTCAAAGGGGCATTTGTCGAATGCATTGAAGATAAGTTTACCGGGAGGATAACAAATATGTTGTTTGTATTCTGATTTTACAAAGGTAATGAGATCATTAAAGTAAGGTTTACTGAATTCCTGTTCCAGTTTTTTTCTCCAGCCTTCTTCGATTTTTACGTTCATAGAGCAAATATATAGGGCAAATTTAAGGTATATTTTTTAATTTGAATCCCGGGAAAATATAAATTATCCTGTATTCAATAGGGATAATATATAGATTTTAAGGCCGCTATTGAATTTTAATAATTATTTTACGTTCTTTAAGGTAAAGAATCATCTTAAATACAATAACGATGGTAACCGCTATTACTCAAGGCATTAAAGTCAGCGTAATAACTGAATATCAGCCATTTTACTCTAATCCATTCCAGAATCATTTTGTTTTTTCCTACAAGATCAGGATTGAAAATCAAAGTGAGAATACCATTCAGCTGATGAGAAGACATTGGTACATTGTCGACTCCATCGGTCGTAATTATGAAGTGGAAGGTGAGGGGGTCGTTGGTGTTCAGCCGGTGATTGAGTCTGGAGAACATTATGAATACGTGTCAGGATGTAATCTTTCTTCATCCATGGGTAAAATGTTTGGTACTTTCCTGGTAGAAAGACTGATAGACGGTAAAGAAATGCGTGTTGAAATTCCCGAATTCAATCTGATTGTCCCCTTTTTATTAAACTGATCACTTCCTGATGTATTCAGATTTTCTGAAGTATATATGCCGTGCCCGAAATCATCATGGCATCCATTCTCCTTTTGTTTATGAGCTTTATAACGACATTGTAAGAGACAGCAGCAAGCCTGACTGTCACGCTGCTGTTGAAGCAGTAAGAAAAGAACTCAAAAAGGATCACAGTACGATAAATATCACTGATTTTGGTTCCGGTTCTCTCATCAACTCCAGCCGTAGTCGCAAAATTTCGGATATTGTACGTTCTGCGTCGAAATCACCCAGATGGGGGAGGCTGTTGTATAAACTGATCCGCAGGTTTGGGTATCGTAACATTATTGACCTGGGCACTTCTTTCGGACTTACTACTGCCTATGAGGCGATGGCTGCTTCTGAAGGTACGGTCACCAGTTTTGAGGGGTGTCCTGAAACGGCCTCGGTCGCCCGATGCAATTTTGAACAATTAGGTATCAGTAATGTCCATCTGGTAACCGGTAATATTGATGAAACTTTACCCGCTTTACTTGCGGAAACAGGCGGGGTTGACATGGTCTTTTTTGATGCCAATCATCGTTATGAACCCACAATGCGTTATTTTCGATGGTGTCTGGCCAACAAGCATGAAAACAGTTGCTTTGTTTTTGATGATATTTATCTTACTGCCGGGATGAAAAAAGCCTGGCAGGAAATCAAAGATCATGAAGAAGTGAGTGTTACGCTTGATTTCTTTTTTGTCGGGGTGGTCTTTTTTCGGTCGCGACAGGCAAAAGAGCACTTTACGCTCAGATCAGGTTCCTGGATTTGAACTCTATGTATTTGTTAACAGTATTTATTGTGAGGTCCTCCGGTTTGGTAAGAAGAGCCTGGATGCCGTACCTTTTCAACTCTGCCGCAATCAGCTCCTTTTCATACTGATACTTTTCTGCCACCGATTTGGTATAGATCTCCCTGATGTTTTCAGAGGGTTTACTGATAAACTTGTTCAGTTCGGTATTTTCGAAGAAGACGACCAGAAGCAGGTGATTTTCATTGAGCTTTCTAAGAACAGGAAGCTGTCTTTGCAGGGCATTCACCGTTTCAAAATTCGTAAAAAGTACCATCAGGCTACGCTGGCTGACTCCCAGCCGGATTCTGGTGTATAATTTTTCAAAGTCGCTTTCCTGAAAATCGGTCTGTTGTTTATAAAGTACTTCAAGGATGGTCTGGATATGGGCATTCTGTTTCTGTGCCTGAACAAACTGATCCACCTTTTTTGAAAAGGTAATAAGACCGGCTCTGTCCTGTCTGATAAGCGTTACTTTGCTCAGTACCAGGGCTGCGTTAATGGAATAATCCAGGAGGCTTAATCCTTCAAACGGCATTTCCATCAGTCTGCCTTTATCGATAAGGCTGTATACCTGCTGTGAACGCTCGTCCTGATAGGCATTCACCATAAACTCATTTCTCCGGGCTGTAGCTTTCCAGTTGATGCTCCTGATATCATCTCCGGTACTGTAATGTCTGATCTGATCAAACTCCTGGCTATGGCCAATTTTTCTGACCTTTTTCAGTCCTATATCTGTAAGTCTGTTGGAAATTGCCAGCAGTTCGTACTTACGCATGTTCAGAAATGATGGGTAAACACCTACAGTTTTGTGGTCCTCAAAGCGAAATCTGCGACGGATAAGGCCGATGGGACTGCTGATAAACACATTGATATTTCCGAAGACGTATTCTCCTCTTTGTGTTGGCCTGATGTGATAATGAAGGCTTTTGGCAGTGCCTGCCTTCGTATTTTCCCTGAAGAGAAGGTCACGTCTTTGAAACTGGTGCGGAATCTCATCAATAATGACCAGGTCTGCTGCGAAGCCGTAATGGTTTTCAAGTAAGATGGTGACAGGATTTTCATCTCCGTTCGACAGTCGCTTAGTCAGGGATCTTCTGGCAAAAAAAGCATCCTTTCGAAAAAAAAGCATTCCATAGTCGGCAATGACAAGTGCCGTAAAAACAGCAAAAAGCAATTTGACAGGCACATATAATGACGGCCATACAAACGCCAGGATAAACAGGAATACAAGAATGATAATGCCTGTGAAGAAACGCCTGGTCAGGTATAAATCTCGGATGTATTTCACTATCTGGGAACTTCTATTTGCTGAATGATCTGTCTGATGGTATCATCGGCGCTTATTCCTTCCATTTCTTTTTCTGGGGTAAGCATGATCCTGTGTCTCAGAACGGCCGGCACCAGTTCCTGTATGTCTTCCGGTGTCACAAAGTCCCGGCCCTGAATTGCGGCAAATGCTTTGGAGGCATTCAAAAGGGCTACGGATGCTCTGGGAGAAGCTCCGAGAAATAGGCTCTTATGATTTCTTGTTTCCGCGACGATTCTCGCAATATATTCAAATATATTTTCTTCTACGAAAATCTGCTTTACTTTGCTCTGAATGTCAAGTATCTGTTCCCGACCGATTACAGCCAGCGTATCGGCCAGCGTCCTTGCACGGTCAGGATGATCATGGTGGCCCTTCAGAATTTGTATTTCTTCCTTCAGATCCGGGTAGTCGATCAGTATTTTAAACAGGAAACGATCGAGTTGGGCTTCGGGCAGGCGATAGGTGCCTTCGTGTTCAATAGGGTTCTGTGTGGCAATAACCATGAATGGCTTTTCCAGCACATAAGTGGTGCCATTATTGCTGATCTGCCGTTCTTCCATGACTTCAAACAACGCTGCCTGAGTTTTAGCCGGAGACCTGTTAATTTCGTCAATCAGTACAAGATTTGAGAAAATCGGTCCTGACCGGTACTCAAAGTCAGCCGTTTTAGGATTAAAAACGGCCGTTCCCAGAATATCAGATGGCATCAGGTCCGGAGTAAACTGAATCCGGCTGAAATTGACTGACAGGGTCTTTGACAGTATTTTGGAAGTGAGGGTCTTGGCTACTCCAGGTACTCCTTCAATAAGTACATGCCCTTCCGCAAAAAGCGCTGTCAGCAGGTAATCAACAAATCTGCTCTGTCCAACCAGGGTTTTGGCCACTTCTGTTCTGATCTTTTGTACTGAATCTGCCAGTTCAGAAAGGTCAATTCGGTGTTCGTAATTCATGTTCAGGATGTTTTTTGGTGCAATGACTCAATCATTTTGTTGAAAGTGATTAATTCATCATCATTGAATTTATGATTTTGATCTGCTGCTTTGATCCATTGGAGAAGCGTCGTTATCTCCTCTGCTGGTATAGTTGTTTTCTGGATTAATTTGTCGCGAAACTCCATGTTTTCTGCCTCATATCTAAGCCCTGTCCGTTTGAAGATAAACCATTTGAGAAGTTCGGTTTTCTTTCTTACAAGAGCCTGATTGTCTTTACTCTGATAAAAAAGACTTCCGACAGTCATGATGAAGTTTAGCGTACTGTTTTCCTTAGGTTTTACGATTGGGATGATCCTTTGCCTTCTCTTCCCTTCAAACAGCAGGTAGAGGATCAACCCCGCAATGCTCAGGTAATATACCCAGGTAAGGGCGGGTTTACTTTTCATAAACCGGAACATCGATTGCTCTCCCAGGCGTCCCTGTTTGGTGTATTCATCATAGATTACAGGTTGTACAGGAAGATAAGAAAGTATCTTGACGACAATGGGGTCCTTGTCGTCCTTCAGCAGGTAATAATTAGTAAACAGTTCGGGAACGGCACAAAGATATAGTTTTCCTTTACCTAAGTCATACTGTATGATGTTGGTATGACTGGAGTCATTGACGGCCAGCGCCTTAACGTTCAGCGTATCTTTTGCGACAAAGTAGGATTCGTAGGTCTCTTTTTCCAGTTCAACGGTTTTCTGCCTGAAAGCCGGATTGAGGAGTTTCACCTTGAGCGGCTTTTTCTTAATGACAAGCCCGTCTTTATTAAAACCTTCAGAGGCAAGTTCTACCGTAGCTAGTGCCAGGCCGAGCTTATCAAGGAGCGATTCGGGAAAAGTATTGGACGCCAGGAAGACACTGTTGCCGTCTGCTGCAAACTGCAACAGTCCGTTTACATCCTGATCAGAGAGGCCTTTGGCTTCATAATTTTTTTCAAGATACTGGTCAATGATGATGTAATTGCCTGAAAGTTTGGTTTTTGATTCAGAAAGCTGGTTAAAAGGGGGGACCCTGGAGACCTCTATCTTCTGTTCAGGGAAAATTTCCGGTAATACCCGGTGAAGCACCTTCATTCCGAAAGGATTGCTGTCATTATTCCGGAATGTCCGGCTCCAGTCTGCTTTCGGCGGAGTCTGGTAATCGACATATACCATCAGGCTGGTAAGAATGATCAGTATTCCTATGTAGATTTTATTATTCTTCAACGTACTGCTGCCTTAAATTGTTCAAAGCGGGATTTAAGTTCACTGAAGTCCTGATCCCGGATTTCAAAATGGCCATACCAACAGTATTCAAATGCTTCGGTAAGATCTCCGAACTCTTTTCTCAGGTCCGGGGGAATCTCATAAAAATAGCTGCGGTTTGTCTTGTCAGCCTGCCAGTGGATAAGCCCTTTTTCAGTAAGTTCTTTCAGCATCCTGAGATAATAGATTCTTACGGCCAGTTTTAGATCCCTCTTACTTATGGCCTCATCGGCTTCTTTTTCAAAATTTCTCCCGTAGATGGTCTCATTCCGGGAAGTGTAAGGCATTGCCACTTCCACATCGCCTCTTTGAAAAGGAGAGAGCACCTGAATTCCTATTACTCTTAAAAGCAGATAAACAAACGCCAGAGCGAGTAAAATATAGATAAAGAATTTCTTATAAGCTCCGTAGGCTTCGTCTTTGAAAAACGCTGTATACTTTTTGCGGATTTTGGCGAGCAGGTTGTCCCACCAGGAAGAGAGCGGATTTTCAGCCGCGGGCATATAGCTGTATTCTTTTTCTTTACGGAGCTCGGAAAGCGAGGTCGGGATGTGTCGTTCAGCCACAGTTGAACTGTCAGCAGGCAAAGAATGCTGAGCCTCTGCCCACGTGGAGCAGAGGCCTAGGAAAAGTAAAATATGTATGAATGCCTTCAAATCAATCGTCTAAGTTTGTTCCGATAGACTGGATATCATCATGAAGTTTTCCGGCATATTTCCTTTCATAAAGATTGAAGTACTGGAATCCCACTCCTACAATCAGTATTACATAAACAAGGTAGATTCCGGCGAAATAAATAGCCCCGAAAACAGAGGCAAGCAATGTGCTGTTGTTTTCAGGAGAGAAAAGAAGGCCGGTGGTATAAATGGTATTGGGAATGGAAAAGGCCATACCAAGAATACTGCAGATAAAACCAAGGACGATGACCAGCCCGAAAGTAGACCACCATTTACCTTTTATGAGAGCAAAAGATCCTGTAATGGCCTGTCCGAGCCCGCCTCCTTCAAACACCAGGATAAATGAGCTTAAGGTGAGGGTTACTCCTACATAAATACCCGGAATGATCAGTGCTATACAGGCAGCTATTGTTAAAAAATAGTTGACCACAAAAAGGACAAAAAGCGTGGGAAGGTGTTTGAAGGCTTCAGACCAGACATCGGATGGTTGAATGTTCCGTTTTCCTTCTTTATAGAGCTTCAGATAGGATATAACCACCGAGAACAGAAAAACATAAGAAACAAAGAACAACAACATGGTAAGAATGCCCAGGCCGCTGAACAGTGCCAGAAACTGGGCGGTAGAACTGGTGTAAGCATCCTCGCCGGTATTAAAGCTGTTATTCATACTGGCATAAAGGCTGGAATTAAAGATACCATATACGGTACCTACAATGAGACCGAGGGGCAGAACAAGATAGACAACCACCGTAAAGAGGGGTTTGAATTCCTGTTTGATAAAAGTAAAGGTAGCATTGATCTTGGCGCCAAAATCGCGCTCTTCTTCAAGGATGATTTCAGGTTTCATTTTATTTCATAATGTAGTTTACGGGGTAAATAGACAAAATACCAGACAATGGCTGAAAGTGATGACAGGATGATCAGCAGACTCACGGCCGGGTGAAGCGGAAGCCTTGTTACAAAACTTTCGAGGAATCCGGCGGTAATAAATATCGGAATAAGGCCGACAGTGATTTTCAGACCGTCAGCAGCACCTTTTCTGAAAGAGACTGCCCGCGAATAAGTGCCGGGAAAGATAATACCGTTACCCAGAACAAACCCCGCACAACCGGCAATCACAATAGCCGAGATTTCGAGGGTGCCGTGTATCCATATGGTAAGCAATGATTTCATTAAAAATCCTTTTTCATAAAAAAAATACTGAAAGGCGCCCAGCATAATCCCATTGGAAAAGATGATCCAGAAGGTGCCGGCAGAAAAGAAAATGCCAAGTATAAAGGCCATAAATGAGACCCTTATGTTGTTGGTGGTAATGGCGAAAAACATACTGGAAGAATCGGCTGACTTATAAATAGCCAGAGGGTCTCCTTTATCCATGTTTTCAATGGTTCTGTTCACATAGTCATCCCCGAGTATCAGTCTGACAAACGTATCATCATGGGCTGCAGATACAGCACCAACGGTAACGGCAGCCGCAAAAATAAGGAATGCGTAAAGAAACTGCCGCTGGTATTGTCTGAAAAGCGCGGGTAGTTCTTTTGCCCAAAAACTGATAAATCGTCCCTTCTTTTCCTTTTTTCCTTTGTATATTCTATGATAATATCTCGCTATCAGAGAGTTAAGATAGGTGTGTGTCCGGGAATCAGGGAAAAAAGTTCTTGCATAGGCAAGATCATCAGCCAGCTGAATAAAGCTTTCGATGAGGTTTTCAGGGTTTTGGGCATCAACAGATTCAAACGATCGCCATTTTTCAGAATTTTGCTTGATAAATGCTGATTCCTTCATTTGCTTGTGGTATATTTGAAAAATCGACTCAATATACTATGTCTGAACTAAATATCCTAACGGCCCAGAATGTCAGTATAAAATTCCGTCCTGCCAGTGTGGGAGACCGTATCATTGCGACTATTCTTGATGGAGTTTTTGCTGTTTTATATGCAACACTGGTTGTTATGCTGGCAGTTAGTAACCTGGCGGGTATGCGTAAAAACCTCCTGGGTGAAGAAGAATGGATCTTTGTGACGGTGATCATTCTGCTGCTGCTTCCCATAGTTTTCTATCATCTGCTTTCAGAGTATTTTCTTCGCGGTCAGTCCTTTGGAAAAAAAATCATGAAGCTCAGAGTTGTAAAGCTGGATGGTACTGAACCTGGAATCGGCGAATACCTGCTGAGGTGGTTGCTGAGGCTGGTAGACTTTCAGCTTTTCAGCGGTCTTGTAGCGGTTATAGCCGTGGTAGCTACTGAAAATAATCAGCGGGTAGGAGATTTGGCAGCCGGCACGACGGTAATTAAGGAAGAAGAGTTTGTTCCGCTTGAAGAACTCAGACCGGTTGAAGTCAGCCCGAACCATAAAGTAACCTTTCCTCAGGCTGAAAAACTGACGGATAAAGATATAAGAACACTTAAACTGGTACTTCAGAGATGGCAGGATGTGGACGACTATCAGAAAGTAGAAGAAGCTGCCGAAAGACTGAAAGAAAGCCTTGGAATAACCAATACCGGAGGGCTTTCGGATGTAGACCTGATCAAGGTCATTCTGGCGGATCATGCTCATCTGTCTCACTTTTGAGGGAAGGCATATAGGTCATAAGGTGCCTTGTGCTATGGATAGAGAACCCCGATTTTTCGTACAACCTGATAGCCTGTTTGTTGTAGTTTTCCACTTCCAGACGCAGCGATTTAAAACCTGTTTCTTCCAGTTGCGTTTTTAACAGGTCAAGAATCTGTCTGCCGGCTCCCAAGCCTCTGAAATCCGGTTTCAGATAGAATTCATCAATGTATCCGATTTTACCCCCAAATTCAAAGCTGTAGCTGTTAGACAGCAACATATAGCCGATTATTTGCGTATTGATTTCAAAAAGCAGCAACTGCCCGAAGGCAGGAGAGCCGATCACCTCGAGAACCTGTTTGTTTCTGAGGGCTCTGTCAAACGGGTATCCGAACATAAGAAAGAAGTCCTCCATCATTGCTGTCAGTTCGGGCTGATCTTTTTCTGTTGCAACCCTGCCGGTAATTTTGCTTTCGGGCATAGTATAGTACTGTTTGAGGGCAAAGATAAACACAAGCTCTGTTTTCACGGATCTGTACGGCCAAAAAGTAGCGGACCGGATTTCTTAAGCAGCCGGATACAGATATTATGACGATAATTTAAAGGATTTGGTCTATCAAAAATACGATTCAGCAGATTATTGATCTTTCTTGGGTAAGGCTAAAGTTAATTGTATTATTTTTGTAAAAAGTATTATTCAACCTTAATTTTTCGAATGAACAAAAACGCATTTCTTTTGCTTTGCGCTGTTTTCATAGCCGTTTTCGGATGCGTTGATCCTCTTAGCATGAAAATTACCACCCGCAAGGAAATCTTAATTATTGAGGGTGATATTAATGATTTTGATTCGGTTCAGGTAATAACCATTACAAAAAATCTTCCTTCCTCCTTTAACATTCGTTTTGCTCCTGTTCCGGATGCCACTGTTGAAGTGATTGAAAACGGAAATATAAAATATCTCTGTGTTGAGGGTACCCCAGGGAAATATATCCTGCCTGCCGGATTTAAAGGAAAAGTCAATGCCACTTATCAGCTTTCCGTCCGATTGAGTGAAGGAAAATCATATCTGTCAACTGCAGAGGTGCTTAACCCTGTTCCTGAAATTACCAATCTATTTGCCAGGGTCCAGCTCGGAGGAGTGGAGAAGAACGGAACAAAGGTTGACGGTCATCATATTTATCTTAATACACGTGATACGCCTGACCACGACGATTTCTATGCGTGGGAATGGAAATCCTATGAGCGCCAATATTATTGTTATACCTGTGAAGGAGGACTTTACAATCGGACACCTTTGCCGGAGGGAAGTTGTACCACAGTAGCTGCTCTTCAGCGGCAGGGTACCATTTATGATTATGCCTGTGAGGGCCAGTGCTGGGATATTTATAGATCGGAGCAGATCAATATTATGAGCGACCGTTTTTCTAACGGAGGTGAAATCAAAAACAGGCTTATTGCCCAGATTCCTTATTATCATGATATCGGCACATTAGTGGAGATTACGCAGAGGGCTGTTACACCGCTGGCTTTCGGATACCTGGATATGGTAGCTGATCAGTCGCAGAATTCAGGTTCACTGGCAGACACTCCACCGGCAGCGCTCGTCGGCAATATCCGTAATACAGAGGATCGCTATGAAAGTGTGGGCGGTTTTTTCATGGTAGGAGGGGTAAGGAGAAAATTGTTCTGGCTCGACAGAAAAGACCTGGAGGGCACCGGGGCCAGAGCCATAGGTTTGCTGGGGAGAACACCCACAATGGAACCGCCGAATATGTTGAGACCCCCTCAGGCTTTTTGTGTGGACTCTTTCAGAAGAACCCCCAGAAAACCGGACGGCTGGATAGATTAATTTCTGAATGATGAAAAGAATTACTTTAACATTCTTAATTTCAGTACTATGTATTGCAGTGGCGTGTGTTGAACCCGTGGAATTTATTGCGGGAAACAATAAGGAGATTCTGATAGTGGACGGAGTAGTCAGTGACAAAGATGAAGATCAGTATATCAGCCTTAGGAAGGCGTATGTTTCTTCCAATACCAATGTGTTCAGAGGGATCACTGACGCCTCTGTGATGGTGATTGAAGATGGCACAAATGAACTGATATGCCGTGAAGGAGAAAGCGGACGATATTATTTGCCGACAGGTTTCAGAGGAAAAGTAGGTCATTCTTACGTACTGAAAATCAGGCTGCCTAACGGGAATGAATACGAGTCAGAATCAGAAACTATGCGCGCCGTACCCGATATTGACAGGATTTATGCTGAATACAAACCTAAGGGAGTAAGCTGGAGGGGAGCACCGGTAGACGGGCATCATGTTTATCTGGATGCATTTGATTTCCCCGACTCGGAAGATTATTATTCCTGGTCCTGGAAACTCTCTGAAAAACAGGAATATTGTATGACCTGTGAAGGAGGTATGTATATGCCTGATGCGCCTTATAACGGTATTTGCCTGGAATATCCCCATCTTAAGCGGGCGGGAGTCATTTATGATTACGTGTGTAATTCGAAATGTTGGGAAATGTATTTTTCCGAGACTTATAATATTATGAGTGACATTTATTCCAGCGGGCGCAAGATCTCGGGAAGGAAAGTGGCTGAAATTCCTTTTTTTCAGATTAACGGGGCGGTTGTTGAGATTTACCAGGCTTCCATGACACCTTCTGCTTTCAGATTCTTCAAACTGATGGTAGATCAGACTCAGAACACAGGCAGTCTGGTGGAAACACCTCCTGCACCTCTGGTTGGAAACATTAAAAATAAAAAAGATCCTTTCGAAAGCATCGGAGGGTTTTTTATGGTCAGCAGCTACAAAATCAAACAATTCTGGCTGGCGAGAAATGATACCGGTAATCAGCCTGTCACGTTGGTGAGTATGTTTTACGGGAGATACGTCAATCCGGAACCGTACGATCCGGATGCCAAACCCCCGCGACCGCCATTGGCGCCTTGTGTTGCTTCTGCAACACGAACGCCTGTACGACCAAGAGGCTGGGTAGATTAATTTAGTGATTGTTATTCTGTTAAAAAGCGGATGAGAAACCTTTTAGCGATATTTATTTCAGTTTTACTCGTGATGGCTTGCGTAGAGCCTATTGATCTGAAGTTCCGGACTACACGGGAGATTCTCGTGATTGACGCGAACCTGAATGATAGCGATCCCGTGCAGGCGATTACCATCAAGCGGAGTATCCCGGCCGTGGGTTATGTGGCGCATAAGGCGATGGAACAGGCTAAAGTAGTTATCACAGAAAATGGTACGGATCGTTTTCAATGTATTGAATCTTCACCGGGCGTTTACAGGCTGCCAGAAGGCTTTATTCCTAAGGTTGACAGGCTATACGACCTGGAAATCACCCTGGCAGATGGTAAAATATACAAGTCGACTGTGGAAAAACTGAGGCCTGTGCCGGAGATTGAAAAGGTATACATGGAGTTCAAAAGGGAAGGTATAGAAGATGGCTTTCTAAAGTACGACGGACATTATGTGTATCTTGATACCTATGATTTCCCGGAAAGCGGAGATAATTACCTGTGGACATGGAAGCTCTATGAAAAACAACCTTATTGTGCCTCCTGTACCAATGGTTTGTATTATCCCACGCCACCGCCTTACGGAAGATGCGGAAGTGAGCTGATCGGTACCAACATTACTTATGATTACTTCTGCGGCGG
>VFQQ010001803.1_pt1 | contig 27537 bp, 28 predicted proteins | sample 3512341 | NCBI WGS metagenome assembly VFQQ01 (sample SAMN10412373, study PRJNA504923) | tailings metagenome | isolation source: Relicate 2 Philex TSF1 revegetated site | place: Philippines: Tuba, Benguet | collected 2017-08-29
ACCCCCTTCTGGATCAGCCGGCGGCCGCCGGCCGGAAGGTCATAGACGACTTCGGGTCGCAGCACGCGAAGCGCATCGAAGTCGATCACGTTCAGGTCGGCTCGAAAGCCCGGGGCGATGACGCCGCGGTCGTTGAGCCCGTAGGACCGCGCCGTGTCGCGGGTCTGCTTCCGGACCAGGAATTCCAGCGGCAGATGGTCGCCGCGTTTGCGGTCGCGGGCCCAGTGCGTGAGGAGGTAGGTCGGTGCGCTTGAATCGCAGATGACGCCGACATGGGCGCCGCCATCGGCCACGCCCATGACCGTAGCCTCGTCGACCAGCATCTCGCGCACCACATCGAGGCTGCCTTCGGAATAGTTCTCGAACGGCAGCATCAGCAAGCCCTTGCCGCCTTGCGCCATCATCAGATCCAGTGCCACGGCCCAGGGGCTGGCGTTCTTCGCCTGCGCCATCGCCTGGATGCTCTGCGTCTTCGGATCCGGCTCGTAGTCGGGGCTGTCGCCTAGCGGACAGACGCGGGCCAGCATGTCGCCCATCCAGCGCGTGGCGCCGTCGGTGGGGCGATCCTCGACCAGCCGGCGGCGGAGATCGGCGTCCGTCTGCAGCAGGCGGAAGCGTTCTTCCGGCGACAGGTTGTTGAGCGCGTTCCAGGCCGGATGCGCGGCGAAGGGATGCATCGTGGTTTCCAGGCCCATGACGATGCCGATGCAGCGCGCGCCGACCTGGCCGTTCGCCTCGATGCCCGCCTTCCGCGCCGCATGGATCTGCGAAAGCGTCTTGCGCCAGAGATCCGGCGCGTTGTTCACCTGGATCAGCAGAACCGAGAGCGGCCGGCCCGCCACCTTGGCGGCGGCGGAGAGCGCCTCGAACTCGCCCTCGCCAAAATCGGAGTTCACCTGCAGCACGCCGGTGCCGGCGCGGCGCATGGCTTCGGCCAGGCCGAACAGCTCCGGCTCGCGGGCGGACAGGCTCGGCGTAAGGCGGCCGTCCTTGGCGCGATGCTTGGTCGTGCGCGAGGTGGAGAAGCCGAGCGCCCCCGCGGCGAGCGATTCCTCGAGGAGACGGCCCATGCGACCGATCTCGGCTTCGTTCGGCGCTTGCGCATGCTCGGCGCCGCGTTCGCCCATGACGTAGAAGCGAAGGGCGGCATGCGGCACCTGGGCGCCGACATCGACCACGCGCGGCATCGCGGCGAGCGAGTCGAGATATTCGGGGAAACTTTCCCAATCGAAGCTGACGCCTTCGTTCAGCACGGTTCCCGGGATGTCTTCCACGCCTTCCATCAGGTTGATGAGATAGGGGACATCCTTCTTCCGCACCGGGGCGAAGCCGACGCCGCAGTTCCCGAAGACGGTGGTGGTGACGCCGTGCCAGGACGACGGGGTCAGCAACGGGTCCCAGGTGGCCTGGCCGTCGTAATGGGTGTGGATGTCGACGAAGCCGGGCGTCACCAGCAGGCCGTCGGCCGCGATCTCGCGCCTTCCGGGGCCAACGTCACGGCCCACCGCAACGATGATGCCGTCCTTCACCGCCACATCGGCGACGCGCCGCTCGGCACCGGTACCATCGACGAGGGTGCCGTTCCGGATCACCAGGTCATGCATTGAGGTTTCTCCTGACCGGATTGCTGTTCAGACGTTGAGGACGATCTTGCCGAAATGGGCATTCGCCTTCATGTGGGCGAGCGCAGCCGGCGCCTCGTCGAGGGTGAAGGTGCGATCGATGGGGATGCTGAGCTTGCCCGCCTCGACCGCCGGCCACAGGTCGGCCCGCATGCGGCGATTGATCTCGCGCACCTCGTCGATGGAACGGGTGCGGAAGGTGACGCCGATGTAGTCGATGCGACGAAGCGCATGCAGGTCGAAGTCGAACTCGCCCTTCATGCCTCCGAGGCGGCCCACATTGACGATGCGCCCGAGGATGGCCGTCGCCTTCAGGTTCTGACTGGCGACAGAGCCCGACACCTGGTCGACGATCAGGTTCACGCCCTTGCCGTCGGTCGCCTTCAGTACGGCGTCGACCCAGCCGGGATCGGATGAATCGAGGGCGAGGTCGGCACCGAACCCTTTCAGCCTCTCGCGCCGACCGGCATTGGTGGAAGTGCCGATCACGAGGGCCGCGCCCTTCGCCTTGGCGATCTGCATCGCCATCAGGCCGACGCCGGAACTGGCGCCTTGGATCAGCACGCTTTCGCCGGCGTTCAGTCGGCCGTTGGTGACCACGGCGTCATGCATGGTGGTGAGCGCCACCGGCAGCGTCGCCGCCTGTTCCCAGCTGATGTTGCTGTCGGGCAGCCGCGAGGTACGGCCCCAGTCGGCCACTGCATATTCGGCATAGCCGCCGCCGCCGGCCGCCATGACCCGGTCGCCCGGCTTGAAATCTTTCACTTCTGCCCCGACCTCGGCCACCTCGCCCGCGAATTCCATGCCGACGATGGTGCCCGGCCCGCCGATGGCGCCATGCCTGTTGCCGGCCGCGACCGCGAGATCGGCCCGATTCAACCCGGAGGCGCGCACCCGGACCAGCACCTCGTTCGGCTTCGGGGAGGGTTTCGGCACATCGCGGATCTCGACGCCCTTCTCGGCGACGACGGCGGCTTTCATGGGTGCTTCCTCGGGGCTTCTTTCGCGTTTCCTTATACTAGACGCCAGCCGGGCGGCATCCGCAAATGCCTCAGGCTCCACCCAGGAATGCCCTGGTCCAGGCCGCGTGGGCATCGTCGCGGGTCAAGGACTTCATGAGGGCCGGCGAGGCCACGCCCTTCAGGTCGGCCGGCTTCGTCCCCTCCCGCAGCGCCTTCAGCGCATCATGAACCGCCTGCACGCCCGCGGCGAAGGGCTGATGACCCTGGAGGGCGATGCGAACGCCCTGGCCGGCGAGGAACGAGCGGTCGCTGAGTTCGGCGCTCGTGCCGCCGAGAAAGATCGGCAGGTCGACCGCCGCCGCGATCGCCGACAGGTGCTCGCGCTTCTCCAGGCCGACGAAGAACAATCCGTCCACCCCGGCCGCGGCATAGGCCCTGGCCCGGGCGACGGCCTCCTCGATCCCGGCGATCGCCGGCGCGCTGGTCCGACCGACGATGACGAGGCCGGGATCATGCCGGCCGGCCAGCGCCGCCTTCATCTTGCCCACGCCCTCCTCGATCGAGATCAGGCTCTGCCTGTTCGAGGGGCCATAGGGTCGCGGCAGGTCCGTATCCTCTATGGTGAGTGCCGCTACTCCGGCGTTCTCCAGTTCCTCCACGGTACGCATGACGTTGAGCGCGTTGCCGTAACCGTGATCGGCATCGACGATCAGCGGCAGGCCGCAGGCGCGGTTGATGCGATGGGCCTGCTCGGCGAACTCGCTCAGGGTTATCATTATGAGATCCGGGCCGCCGAGCACGGCGAGCGAGGCGACCGATCCGGCGAACATGCCGGCTTCGAAGCCGAGATCGGCCGCGATCCGGGCCGAAATCGGGTCGTAGACCGATCCGGGATGGATGCAGGCATCCCCCTTCAACAGGGACCGAAATCTCTGCCGACGCTCCGCCCAGCGCATGTCGCTCTCCCCAATTCCGACGCGATCGGGCGACAGAATAGAACACAACGGCGAGCTGTCGTCTCTTGCCAATGACTTGCAGTGTCATTCCGGCTAAGAACGGCGCAGGGTTTGGCGGGTCGGCGCGTAGTCGGATGCGGATCGGCCGGCGGCCGGTCGCCAGGAAAGTGATTGGTTTCAAGTCGATGCGCGTCCCATTCAAGCTTCTCCTCCTGCTCGCCGCGCTCGGCGGCGCCGGCTATGGCGGCTGGCTGTGGTGGGACGTCCGCGGGGAGACCCGCGTCGTCCTTCCGACCCAGCCGGCAGCGACCGGATCGGTCGAGAACAACGTCTCCGCGCTCGGTACGGTCAATCCGGCCAACTATGTCGACGTGGGAACGCAGGTATCCGGCCAACTTCAGGTCATCCGCGTCGAGATCGGCGACAAGGTCAACCAGGGCGACCTGCTGGCCGAGATCGATCCCACCGTCTACCAGTCCCGCGTCAACGCCAGCGAAGCGCAACTCATGGTGCTGCAGGCCCAGATGGCCGACAAGCGGGCCCAGCGCACGCTGGCCGAGCAGCAACTCAAACGCCAGAGAGAGCTTCTCGCCGTCCGCGCCACCAGCCAGGACGCGCATGACATCGCCGTCGCCACGGTCCAGCAGATCGTCGCGCAGATCGCAGCGCTCGAGGCGCAGGCGAAGCAGACCCAGTCGACCCTCGCCGGCGACCAGGCGAACCTGCGCTACACGAAAATCTACGCGCCTATGACCGGGACGGTCGTCTCGATCACCGCCAAGCGCGGCGGCACGCTCAACGCCAACCAGACGGCGCCGATCATCCTGCGGATCGCGGATCTCGACACGATGACCGTCTCTGCCCAGGTCTCGGAGGCGGACATCCCCAAACTGAAGCCGGGCATGCCCGTCTACTTCACCACGCTCGGCCGTCCCGAACGGCGGTGGAACAGCACGCTCCGCCAGATCCTTCCCACCCCCGACGTGGTGAACAACGTTGTGCTCTACAACGCGCAGTTCGACGTGGCCAATACCGGGCAGGAGCTGCTGCCGCAGATGAGTGCGCAGGTCTTCTTCGTCATCGCCAGCGCCCGCAACGTGACCACGGTTCCGGTCGGCGCGCTTCGGCGGCTGCCCGTCCCCGGTCGGCCTGCGAATGCGGATGCCCCCACCGGCCCTGAAGCCGGTGCGGCGCCACGCCAGCGCGATGACCGGGCGGGGGCGCCGAGCGAGCCAAACTACATGGTCCGCGTGATGGAAGATGGCCGCCCGGTCGAACGGCCGGTCAGCATCGGTGTCATGAACCGGCTGCTCGCCGAGGTTCGATCCGGCCTCGCACCCGGTGAGGAGGTGGTCGTCGACGCCGCGCCCGATCAGCGACGGCCGCAGGGGGGAGCGGGTTTCGGCGGGCCGGGGCTCGGCGGCGGCCTGACGGCACCGAGGCGGTGATGAACGAAATCCTGCTGCACGAATCCCGCCCCGGGTCGGAGCAGGCGGCGGAGCCGTTGATCGAGCTGTCCGGCATCACCAAGACCTATAGGCGCGGCGATGTCTCGGTCGAGGTGCTGCACGGGATCTCGCTCTCGATCTATCCGGGCGAGTTCGTCGCCATCATGGGCTCCTCCGGGTCGGGCAAGTCGACCCTGATGAACATCCTCGGCTGTCTCGACCGGCCGACCAGCGGCAGCTACCGCTTCGCCGGGCATGAGGTCTCCACCCTCGATCGCGACCGCCAGGCGCTGCTCCGGCGGGAAGCTTTCGGCTTCATCTTCCAGCAGTACAACCTCCTCGCTACGGCGGACGCGGTGGAGAACGTGGAAGTGCCGGCGGTCTATGCCGGTCTGTCCAAGGCAGAGCGGGCCGGCCGGGCGAAGCAGATCCTGACCTCGCTCGGCCTCGGCGAGCGCCTAGACCATCGCCCGAACCAGCTGTCGGGCGGCCAGCAGCAGCGGGTCTCCATCGCCCGGGCCCTGATCAATGGCGGCCAGGTCATCCTCGCCGACGAACCGACCGGTGCGCTGGACAGCAGGAGTGGCGAGGACGTCCTGCAGCTGCTCGAGAACCTCAATGCGGAAGGCCACACGGTCCTTCTCATCACCCATGATCCGAAGGTGGCGCAGCGCGCCCGCCGGGTGATCGAGATCAGGGACGGACTGCTCACCGCCGATACCGGCCCGGCGCCCCGGGCTTCCGACGCCGCCGCGATGCGGTTTCGTCGGGAGTACGGCTTCGGGCGCAAGCGCGTTCCGATGGTGACGGCGCCGGACATGCTGGAGGCGGCCAAGGTGGCACTCCGCTCGCTGCGGGCCAATGTCCTGCGCACATTCCTGACGCTGCTCGGCATCATCGTCGGCGTCGGTTCGGTTGTCGCGATGGTCGCCATCGGCGACGGCGCCAAGCAGGATGTCATGCGTCGGATCCAATCGATGGGCACCAACCTGCTGCTCATCCGCCCCGGCGCTCCCAACATGCGCATGGCCGGCGGGACGACGGCGACGCTCGTCGCCGCCGATGCGGAGGCGATCGAGGACGTCCCGGGCGTGGACCACGCCGTTGGCGAATTTCAGAGTTCGGTCACCGTCCGCTATGGCAACAGGGACTATCTGACCCAGGCCAATTCGACGGGACCGAGCTTTCCGGACGCGCGCGACTGGCCCGTCGGCCAGGGCAGCTTCTTCACGCAGGAGGACATGCGCGGCTATGCCCCCGTGGTCGTGCTGGGACAGACCATCGTCCGGAACGTCTTCCCGCCGGGCGAGGATCCGGTCGGCCGGTACGTGCTGCTGAACAACGTGCCCTTTCAGGTGATCGGGGTAATGGCACCGAGGGGCGCCTCGCCCATGGGATCGGACCAGGACGATGTCGTCTTCACGCCGCTGACAACCGGCCAGCTCCGCCTGCATGGCCAACGCTATGTCCGCTCCATCACCGTGCAGGTCGACGACGTCGCTCGGATCGATCAGGTCCAGGCCGCGATCCGGAACCTGCTGATAGCCCGGCATCGAGCGGAGGACTTCCAGATCCGCAACATGGCGTCGATCCTGGAGACCGCAACCCAGACGCAGAACACGATGACCATCCTGCTGGGCTCGATCGCCGCCATCTCGCTCCTGGTCGGCGGCATCGGCGTGATGAACATCATGCTGGTGAGCGTAACCGAACGCACGCGCGAGATCGGCATCCGCATGGCGACCGGAGCCCGCCGCATCAACATCATGATGCAGTTCAATACGGAAGCGGTGGTCGTGTGCGGAATCGGCGGCCTGATCGGGGTGGCCGGCGGGCTCGTCACGGCCGCTGTCATGGCGCGCTTCGGCTGGTCGATCGCCTATGACGTCTGGCCCGTCGCGCTGGCCTTCGCCTGCGCTTTCGCCACCGGTCTGATCTTCGGCTTCCTGCCGGCGCGCAAGGCGGCCAACCTCGACCCCGTCGTCGCACTGGGCGCCGAGTAGCCGATGTCTCGCAACGCGGTTCCCCCCGTCCTCGCCGGTCTTCTCCTCACCGCCTGCATGTCGCTCGGCCCGGACTGGCGGGAACCCGTGGTCGCCACACCCGCGCGCTGGAGCGACGAGAGCGCCGTCGCTGTCTGGCCCGAAGCCGGCTGGTGGAAGAATTTCGGAAACCCTGAACTCGATGCGCTGATCGAGGAGGCGGTCGAGAAGAATCAGGATCTGCGCGCCGCGATCATTCGCATCGAACAGGCGGAAGCCTCGATGCGGATCGCCGACGCTGCGCTGCTGCCCGCACTCTCCGGCACCGGTTCGGCGACCCGCTCCGATCGAGGCAACGCCGCGCAGTCCTCGGCTGGTGGCGGCACGACCCGCAACCAGGGCGGCCGGGTGGTCACGACCGCCTTCTCGGCCAATCTCCAGGGTTCATATGCCCTGGACCTGTTCGGTGCGAACAAGGCCGCCGCCCAAGCGGCGGCCCAGCGGCTCGCCTCGAGCCGCCATGACCGCGAGACGGTGGCCCTCACGCTCGTGTCCAGTGTCGCGACGACCTATTTCCAGATCGTCTCGCTCCGGGATCGCCGCCGCTATGCGGAGCAGAATCTCGTCATCTCCGAGCAGATCCTCGAACTGCTGGAGAACACCGCCCGCATCGGCACCACATCCAACCTGGAAGTGGCGCAACAGCGGAGTTCGATCGCGACGCAGCGCGCCCAGCTGCCCGCCCTGGCGCTCGCCGAAAGGCAGTCCCTCAATGCGCTCGCCGTGCTTCTCGGGGAAGCGCCGACCGGCTTCGGCATCCTCACCCGCTCGCTTGACGATCTGCGGCTGCCCGTGGTGCTGGCCGGGCTTCCCTCCGCGCTCCTGCAACGGCGGCCCGACATCCGCAAGTCGGAGTCGGACCTGCGGGCAGCGAATTTCGACCTGGCCGCGGCGCACGCCGCGCGATTTCCCGCCATCTCCCTCACACTGTCCGGCGGTTCCTCCAGCCAGCAGCTCGGCGACATGCTGAGCCCCGGCTCGATGCTGTGGTCGATCGCCGGATCGCTGACCGCGCCGATTTTCCAGGGCGGGCGGCTGCAGGCGCAGGAGGATCTGAGCGAGGCGCGCTATCGCGAGTTGGCGGAAACCTACCAGAAGTCGGTGATCGCCGCCTTTCGCGACGTCGAGAACGCACTGGTCGCGACCGCCCGGAATGCCGAGCAGAACGCGCTCCAGCGTGAGGCCTACGAACAGGCGGCGGAGGCTCTCAAGCTCGCCGAGACGCGCTATCGCGTCGGCACCGTGAACTTCCAGACCGTGCTGGAAGCCCAGCGCACCATCGTGCAGGCCGCCGACGCGGTGGTGCAGAGCCAGCGCGACCGTTTCACCGCCGCCGTGGGGCTGTACCAGGCGCTCGGCGGAGGTTGGCCCGGCGATATGTCACCCTAGGCCGAGAACCGCCGGACGACGTTCTCCAGCATCCGCGACACCGGCCCCTGCCAGGCGCCATCCTTCCACAGGCTGCCGCAGAAGGTGATCGATCCGACCGAGAACACCGCACCGCCGCCGGGAAGGTCGAAATAGACGATCTCGCCCCTGATCATCTGCGAGGGCCGCTCGCCGCTGATCGAACTGAGGCCGAAGATCTCCTCCGGCACGGCGAAGAAGGATCGCGGGACGTTCTCCGAGCGGGCAAGGATGACGATGTTGTCGGGGCTGCCGAGCCGGGGCACGGCGCGATCCAGCTCGAATCCCGCGGCACCACCGGCGCAGAGACCGTAGTCGCCGATGACCTCCTCCGGCACGCCCTGCATGATCCAGGCGACGCGGGGATCGTCAGCACCCGGCATACGACGGTAGTGAGTCGCCTCATAGGCGCCCTGGGCCGAGAAACCGACACCGCAGAGCACCTGTGGCGGTCGGCCTTGTCTCTGCCAGAGGCCGCCATACTGCCCATCGAAGGCATGGTGATACTCTGCCGGCTCCGCCGCCCACATCCGAACGCCGGTCTCGGTCCGCCGGAGTTCGATCGTGCCCGGCACCTTGTCGCTCAGCGCGATGCGCCAGTAGAAGCCGTTGCCGCCGAGATAGGCCATCTTGCCGCCGGTGCGGGTGTAGGCCATCAGCGCATCAAGCGTCTCCGGCGTGTGGTACTCGGGATGCGAGGCCGTCAATACCGTCCTGTAGGGCTTCAGGAGATCGACGCCTTCGGCATGCAGGTCGTGATCGGTGACCAAGTCGAAGTCGAAGCCCTTGGCTTCGGCCCAGGCGAGCAGGTGATGATCCGAGACGTAGTGGCGCGTCCCCGAACCCTTGGGGTCGTTGAAGACCATGTAGCCGGGACGGGTCGTGAGGATCGGCCGAAGCCAGCTGGAATAGGCGACACCGCTGCCGTCGGGATGGACGTTGTAGGTGGACCGGCCATAGACCGGATAGTCGTCCGGATTGTGCGGATAGGCCTTCCAGGCGGCGAGCCGGCGGCGAAAGGCCTCATCCACATTGCCGCGCGCATGGCAGGCGTAGGCGACATAGGTGAAGGTCGGCATCAGCACCGCGATCGGCGCGGTCGTCTCGCCCTTGGGCGGCAGCACGAAGAAGGGCAGCCAATCCTCGCCGCCCTCGCAGGTGAGGTGAAGCGCATAGGAGCCGCTCTTCAGTCCTTCGGGGATGATGAAACTGAAGTCGGATTCCCAGCCGCAGTCGTTCAGGTCGTCGTCGTGGAACTCGATGGCGGCGTAGTCACGCGGCGCGTGGCGCCAGCACATTTCCTTCCCCGTCCAGGCGGCTCCCTTCATCGCACGCGCCGGCAGGTTGACGAGGCGGCCGTGACAGGCCTGCGGTCCGAGATCCGTGAGGTCCAGCCCGTCGATACCCTGCGAGAAGTCCCAGGCGGCGAGCACCTGCTGCGCCGGCAGGTCGAGCGGCATCGTCCAGTCGCGAACCATACCGGACAGGATGGCCGGAGCTTCGATGCGGCCGTTGAAGTGGAGCGAGGGTTGCGCGGCATCCGCTGCCGCGAACAGCACGGCACCGCCGGTGGCGATGGGCGTGGCCGACCGTCCCTCGACGACCACGGCTTCGTGCTGCAGGAAGGGATCCGTTGGCCGCTGCCCCAGAACGGCGGCACCGGTATTCGGATCGAGGCTGAACCAGAGCCTGTACCACTGTCTTGGGCGCAATCGCACGCCGGTGGAAAGCACCTGCGATCCGAAGGCGGCTTCGGCGCCCCCGGCCCCGGCCTTGAGAACGATGCCGCCCTCGGCCAGCACCGCCTTCGCCGGATCTTCGAGAAGTCCCGACCAGACGAGGCAGGTCCAAGTGCAGGCGGCATCGCCGGCACGTTTCGGCCCGCGCGGAACAAGGCCGTAGGAGCCCAGGCGGATCGGCTTCCGCTTGCCGGGATAGGTCCGGTCGAAGGCGGCGGCGTGATCCTCGAACACCACGCCGGGGCCGGCGGGGTTCGCATCGGCACTGACCACCCGGACCAGCCGCACGCGAAAGGGCGTCGCTTCACGGACGCTGACATAGACCCGCAGGGACGATCCCGGGCGGCCCGACCAGCCGTCGAGATACCCGGTGACCGCCAGTTCGCGCATGCGCTCAGATCGCCGCGAGCGTGCGGTCGACCGTCGTCCCGAGCCGGTCGACGATCTCGGCGATCTCGGCCTCGGTCGTGTTGAAGGGCGGGGCGATGATCACGTGGTCGCCCTTCACCCCGTCGACTGTCCCGTTGCTGGGGTAGATCAGCACGCCCGCCTCGAGAGCCGCCTTCTTCAGGTGTTCGGTGAAGTTCACCGAGGGGGCGTAGGGTTCCTTCGCCGCCCGATCCTGCACGAACTCCAGCGCCCAGAAGAAGCCGCGGCCGCGGATCTCGCCGACATGCGGATGGTTGCCGAACCGGTCGTGAAGCGCGCCTTCCAAGACGGGGCCGAGGCGCGCGACGTTCCCGATGAGCTTCTCCTCGGCGATGATGCGCTGAACCTCCAGCGCGCCGGCCGCGGCCAGCGGATGGCCCTGGTAGGTGTGGCCGTGGATGAAGGCGCCCGACCCCTTCGCCAGCCCGTCGATCACCCGGCCGGACACCAGCATCCCGCCGATCGGCACGTAGCCCCCGCCCAGGCCCTTGGCGATGGCCTGAAGATCGGGCGTTACGCCCTCCTGCTGCCAGACATGCTGGGTTCCCGACCGGCCCATGCCGCTCATGATCTCGTCCAGGATCAGGAGTGCGCCGTGCCGGGCGCAGACCTCCTTCATCGCGGGGAAATAGCCGGGGACCGCGGTCGTGCAGCCCGAAGCCGCCCCTACGATCGGTTCGGCGACGAAAGCGATGACGTTCCGCGGGCCGAGGCGCTGGAACTCGGCCTCGAGTTCGTCCGCGAGGCGGCGCACGTAGCCCGCGTCGTTCTCCCCCTCCTGCCGGTAGTGGTAGGGGAAACAGGGAGAAACATGGCTGAAGTTCGGCGACAGAAGCGGTTCGTAGACCCGCCGCCGCCCCGCATGCCCGCCGGCCGCCAGGGCACCGAGCGTGTTGCCGTGATAGCTCTGCCGCCGGCCGATGAACCGGGTACGCTGCGGCTCGCCGATCTCGACGAAATACTGTCGCGCCATCTTCAGGCATGCCTCGATCGCCTCCGAGCCGGAGGAGACGAAGAAGGCACGGGTCAGGCCGCCGGGACGATCACCGACCAGCAGGTCGGCCAACTCCTCCGCCGGATCGGAGGTGAAGAAGGCGGTGTGGGCATAAGCCATGCTGCCGGCCTGGGCGGCGATCGCCTTGGCCACGCGTTCATTGCCGTGCCCGATACAGGCGACGGCGGCCCCTCCGGAGGCGTCCATCACCGTGCGTCCGTCGGCCAGGGTCACATGGATGCCCTTGCCGGCGACGGCGCGAGGCGGCGCCCCGCGCATGTTGCGATGCAGAATGCTGCTCATTGACCCGCTCCCGGGGCGATCAGACGCGCCGCATGACGAAATTGCCGATCCAGCCGGCGGCGAGCGACAGCACGATCGCCAGCACGCCGTAAAGCGCCGACTGCTGGCGCGACAGATCGAACAGGCCCTGTTCGAGGCCCGATTTCTTGACGTAGAGGGGCGTCGCGACCGCCGCGACCACCTGCTTGTTGCGGAACAGATAGACCTCGGCCTGGTAGGTGCCCACCTGGACATTCGCCGGAAACTGGAACTCCACCCGGAACAGCTTGGATCCCAGGAAGACCACTTTCTCGGTCTGGTCGTGGAACAGGCCCGCTCGCGCCCGCTGCTCGATCAGCGCCTTGCGGAAGGTCGGGACCACGGCGGCGGGAAGCTCGGTGTCCGGCTCGAAACGCAGGTGCTCGAACCCGAGACGCAGCCGGCCCAGGATCGAGGGCGTGGAAATGTCGTTGAGCGGCCGGGTTCCCGCCACCGCATAGTAGGTGGGCACGCGGGCGAAGCCGACCGAAGCCGCATTGACCCAGACGCCCAGGATCCGTTCCTTGCGCCGAACCACCGCCGGCTCGGCCGGCCCGCGCACCACCACGACAATGTCGCCGTCCTGCTCGACCGCGCCGTAGATCAGCAGGTCGGTCCCGGTGAAGCTGGAATTGATGGTGATCAGGTGGGTCGACAGATCGGTGATGAGCGGGGCGTCCTTGGGCACGGTCTGCCCCCGGACGGAACCGCAGAGCGGCACCGTCAGCAGCAAAACGATCACCCAGAAGGCAGACCCTGAAAGCTGCCCATACCAAAGGGCCATGCCGGCCTCGTTCTCTCTGGGGACCGAGAACTACGCCCATGCGAACCGGACCGGCAAGCCCAAACAACACCTTAACCGGTGAAATTCACGCGAGTGTGGCCAGGGCGGCATCAATACCTCCCTTGCCGAAGGGAATCCTGGCCCGGGTCATGGCCAGTTCGACACAGGCGAGCGCCCCCAGCAGCATGGGTTCGTTGAGATCGCCCATATGGCCGATGCGGAACACCCGCCCCTCGAGGCCGGCGAGGCCGCGCCCCAGCGCCACGTTGAACTCCGCCTCGGCGATGCGCCGCACGTCTTCCGCATTGTGCCCCTTGGGCATGAGGCAGGCGGTGAGCGAATCGGATGCCGCGGCCGGATCGAGCGGGAAGACATCGGGCCCGCCGCCGGCCGCCCAGGCCTTCACGCAGGCCCGGGTCGCGGTGGCGAGCCGCCGGTGCCGGGCGAAGACGTTCTCCAGCCCCTCCTCCTCCAACATCGCGACGGAGGCTTCCAGCCCATAGAAGAAGTGCATGGGCGGGGTACCGGTGAAGCGGACCTGCCGGCGGTTCTCGACCATGTTGCGCCAGTCCCAGTATCGCCGGGGGTTGCGCGCCGACTGGGACGCGTTCCAGGCCTTCTCCGACACGGCGTTGAAGGCCATGCCCGGCGGCAGCATCAGTCCCTTCTGCGACCCGCCGACGACGAGGTCGACACCCCAATCGTCCATGCGGAAGTCGTAGGAGCAGAAGGAGGAGATGGTGTCGACGAAGAAGAGGGCGGGGTGGCCGACGGAATCGATCGCCTTCCGCACCGCGGGGACCGGGTGCATGGTCCCGGTCGCGGTCTCGTTCTGCACGATCATCACCGCCTTGATCTCGCGCGCATCGTCCCTGGCGAGGCGCGCCGCCACGGCGGCCGGATCGACCGCGTGGCGCTCCGGCGTCTCCAGCATCTCCACCTCGGCCCCGAAGGCGGTCGCCATGCGGGCCCAGTTCTCGGAGAAATACCCGGCGGCGCAGACCAGCACCTTGTCGCCGGGCGAGAGCGTGTTGGCGACGCTCGCCTCCCAGGCGCCATGACCGGAAGAGGCGTAGCAGATGACGATACCCTCCTTCGTCTTCAGCATGCGCTTCAGCCCTTCGACGGCCTTCTCGCGCCGGGCGACGAAGTCCTTGCCGGTGAAGTCGACGGCGGCGGCGTCCATCGCCCGCAGCACACGGTCAGGGATATTGGTCGGGCCGGGATGCATGAAGAATTGCCGGCCACGCAGCACGCTCATGTCAGTCGCCTTCCGGGTCAGGAGAACGGGGCACTCTCAACGCTTGCCTTCGATCAGCACCTCGATCAGGTGCGGACGGCCCGACCTCGCCGCCGCGGCCACCGCCGGCGCCACGTCGGCGGCCTTGGTGACGCGGGTGCCGGCGACGCCCATGCCCGCCGCCATCTCGACGAAGCCGAGATCGGGGCCGGAGAGGTCCATATGCGCATAGGGCTTGTTGGACAGCACGCCGAAGCGCTGGCGGTAAACGTCGATATTGTGCTTGAGCACGCGGTATTCGCGGTTGGCGAGGATCACGAAGGTGATGCCGAGGTTGTGGTGGGCGGCCGACCACAGCGCCTGGATCGAATACATCGCCGAACCGTCGCCCGAGATCGCGACGACCGGGCGGCCGGGATGGGCCACCTTGGCGCCGATCGCGCCGGCCAGGCCCTGGCCTATGCCGCCACCCCGCCCGGAATAGTAGTCGCCCGGCTTCTCGAAGGTGAAACTGCGGAACAGATCCTGGTTGGCGGTGATGGTCTCGTCCACGATCACGGCATCGGCGGGGGTTCCGGCGCGGATTTCCGCCATGACGCGGGCCATGGAGATGGGCTCGCGGTCCCAGCTCTTCTTCACCCGTGCCGCCTGGGCCGCCTCCTCCGCCGCCTTCGCCGAGCCGAGCGACGCGTTGCGCGCCGCCGCCCCCGGGACCCGGCCCTTCAGCGCCGCGAGCAGCGCCGCGATGGTCTCGCGCGGATGGCCGACGACGCCAAGGTCGAGAGGATGATTGTAGGCGAGGCGGCTCGCCGCTTCCTCGAACTGGATGACCCGTGCCCCCTCGGGGAAGGGGCTGCCGGGGGCGAACCAGACCTCCTCGAAGAACGGCCCGCCCAGCAGCAGGATGCAATCGGCGCCGTCCAGCGCCTTGCGGATCGCCGCAGCGTCGAAGGGAAGCGGGCCGCGCGCGCTCGGATGTCCCGTCGGGAAGGACGCCTGGTGGCGGAGGCCCTCGACCCAGACACCGGCGCCGAGCGCTTCGGAGAGCGCCACCGCCTGCTCGACCGCACCGGCGCGGGCGATGTCGTCTCCCACCACCAGCACCGGCGACTTCGCCGCCGCCAGCAGCTCGGCCGCCGCCGCGATACCCTCGGGATCCGGACGGGTTGCGCGAAACAGCCGGTCGGGCTTCGCCGCCGGGACGTCCGTCTCCTGTTCCAGGACGTCGATCGGGAGCGCGATGAAGACGGGGCCGAAAGGAGGATCGTTCGCCACCTTGAAGGCGCGCCGCAGCAGCGGTCCCAGCTCATCGGCGCGTTCGGCCTGCACGCTCCATTTCGTGACCGGGGCCGCCATGGCGGCGAGGTCGTGGCCGAGCAGCGGATCGCGCAGCCGCATGCGGGTATCCTGCTGGCCCGCGGTGACGATGAGCGGCGAGTTCGCCTTCAGCGCGCCGTAGAGCATGCCGAGCGCGTTGCCGAGACCGGGGGCCACATGCAGGTTGACGATGCCGGTCTTGCCCGAGGCCTGCGCGTAGAAGCTGGCGGCGCCGAGCGCCATGCCCTCGTGCAGGGCGACGATGTACTGGATGCCCGGATAGTCGCCGAGGCTGTCGATCAGCGGGCTCTCCGTGGTGCCCGGGTTGCCGAAGATGTGGTCGACGCCATGCGCCACCAGACTGTCCAGAAAGACCTTACGACCGCGCAAAACCGTTTCCTCCGACTTTTCTTGTATGACCGAACGTTACGCGAGGGCCGGCTGGCGGGTGTGCCAGTCGGTGGCCTTCTGGAAGGCATGGGCGGCGCGCAGCACGAGCCCGTCCTCGAAGGCGCGTCCGGCCACCTGGATATTGAGCGGCAGGCCGGCTTTGGAGAAGCCGCACGGGACGGCGAGCGCCGGGCCGCCGGTGATGTTGAAGGGGGCGGCGATCCCGCGCGGCGGCACGGTCGCTTCCAGGAACTTCGCCATGACGTCGATGCTCGGTGCCGGGCCGGGATAGACCGGGGTCAGGAGCAGGTCGACGCTCTTGAACACTTCGGCCATGCGCAGGCAGAGCGTGCGGCGGAAGCGCTGGGCGCGCATGTATTCCTCCGCCGTCACGGCGGCGCCGGAGAGCACGCGCATGCGGGTGATCTTCGCGTAGTCCATCGGCCGGCGCTTCAGGTCCGCATGGTGGATGGCGAAGGCTTCGGCATGCAGGATGACGCGGCAGGCGGCGTCGAACTGACCGAGCGGCGGCACGTCCACCGGCACGATCTCGACGCCCAGAGCCTCGAACTCCTTCACCGCCGCCTCGAAGGCGGAGACCTGTTCGGGGTCGGCCGTCATGTCCTGCTCGTACCAGCGGCGGACGACCCCCACCCGGACGCCGCGGATCGGCTTGTCGAGGTTGGCGGCGAAGTTTTCCGGATGGCGGTCTGCGGAGGCCGGGTCGCGGGCGTCGTGCCCTTGCATGGCGGTCAGCAGATAGGCGCAGTCCTCGGCGCTGCGGGCCATCGGGCCGGTGTGGTCGAGCGACTGCGAGAGCGGCATGACGCCGCCGCGGCTGCACAGGCCGTAGGTCGGCTTGTGACCCGAGATCCCGCAATAGGCGGCCGGGTTGCGGATCGAGCCCGAAGTGTCGGAGCCGAGCGCGGCGGGCACCAGCCGCGCGGCCAGCGCGGCACCTGAGCCCGAGGAGGAGCCGCCGGTGAAGTGATCCGGGTTCCAGGGATTGCGGGCCGGCGGAAAGGGCAGATCGAAGGCGGGGCCGCCGGTGGCGAACTCGTGCGTCGCGAGCTTGCCGAGCGAGATCGCGCCGGCAGCCGTGAGCTTCGCCACCGTGGTGGCGTCCTGCTTCGGCACGCGATCGATGTAGAGCTTGGAATGCCCGGTCGTCGCCACGCCGGCCGTGTCGTAGATGTCCTTGATCGCGAAGGGGATGCCGTGCAGCCGGCCGAGGCCACGGCCTGCCGCGATCGCCTCCGTCGCCGCTTTCGCGGCGGCCCGCGCGGCATCGCCGGTCACCCTGACGAAGGCGTTGATCTTGGGATCGAGCCGGTCGATCCGCTTCAGCAGATGATCGACGGCCTCGCTGGGCGAGACCTCCTTCGCGGCGAACTTGCGCGACAGGCCGGCGACGCCGAGGGTGTGGAGTTCGCTCATGCCTTCGACGCCCGCAGCGGATCGAAGATGGTGGCGGGTTCGTCGCCCAGGTCGGCGGCGGCGGGGATCGAGCCCGCGAGCACCCGCATGACGCCGGCGGTCTGCGCGAAGCGCGTCAGCTCCTCCGGCGGGAGCGTCACCCCGGCGAGGTCGAGGAGCGCCTTCGCCGCGTCGTCGGAAAGCGGATTGGCCCCGGTGCTCATGCTCATCCCCGCTTCCTGATCGCGCGCCAGATCACCAGCAGCACCAGCGAGCCGCCGATGGCGAGGAGCAGGCTGCGCATGTCGAAGCCGGTCACGTCGCCCCAGCCCATCGTGGTGCCGATGAAGCCGCCGATCAGCCCGCCCACGATGCCGATGACGATGGTCATGAAGAACCCGCCCGGATCGTCGCCCGGCATGATGAACTTGGCGATGGCCCCGGCGATCAGGCCGACGAAGATCCAGGCGAAGATGCTCATGCGCGTCAGCTCCCGCGGCGGTTGCCGGAGAAAGGATGCGTCGAAGTGAGGCCGCCGTCCACCGCATAGGCCTGGCCGTTGACGTATGAGGCGTCGTCGGAGGCGAGGAAGAGCGCCATGGCGGCAATCTCCTCCGGCCGGCCGGCCCGCCGCAGCGGGTTGAGCTGGCCGATCTTGCCCTCCGTCCCCTTGGCCCGGGCGCCCTCGAAGATCGGCCGGGTCATGCCGGTCTCGATCAGCCCCGGGCAGACGGCGTTGATGCGCACGCCCGTGCCGGCGAGGTTGTTCGCCGCCGTCTGGGCGAGGCTGATGACGCCGGCCTTGGAGGAGGCATAGGCCGACTGCCCGGCATTGGCCCGCAGGCCCGCCACCGAGGCCGTCATCACGATCGACCCGCCGCCCTGGCGGATCATATGCGGCGCCGCCTCGCGGATCGCGAGGAACGGGCCGATCAGGTTGATGCGCAGGATGTCCGTCCAGTAATCGACCGACTGTTCGAGCAGCGGCACCCCGCCGCCCGACACCCCGGCATTGGCGTAGACCACATCGATGCCGCCCCATTCGCGCAGGCAGAGCCCGACATAGGCCTTCACATCGGCTTCCGACCCGGCATCCCCGGGCAGCGCGACGGCGACCCCGCCGGCCGCGGTTATGGCCTTCACCGTCGCCTGCAGCCCGTCCTCGGCCCGGTCGACGCAGATCACCTTCGCCCCTTCGCGCGCGAAGAGGGTGGCCGAAGCCCGGCCGATGCCGCTGCCCGCGCCGGTGACCACCGCCCGCTTGCCCGCCAGACGCCCGCTCATCTCGTTTCCTCCGTTCGTGACGGAGGACTTTGTAGCGCGCCGGCGGTGCCGAAATCTACGGGATCGCGCCCCGTCAGTCCGGCAAGCCGGCCATCAAGACCTTGTATTTGCTATAGAAACCACCATCGCCGGGGGTTCGGAAGACGGTGCCTGTTTCAGCCAGTTCGTGCCAATTCGAGCCAGTTCGAGCCAATTCGGCGCCAGCCGCATCCGGTTCGGCGCCGGTTTCCGCCGATTCCGGCACGGCCGGGAGATGCGCCGACGGCGGAGCGGCCGGGGGATGCGCCGACAGCGGCGCGGGAGGGGGCGGCGGCTCGGCCTCCCGGCCAGAAATGGCCACCTGCGGAGGGCGGCGGATCTGGCCGCGCAGCACGCCGTAGTAGCCGAGGGCCCGGCCGGCGGCCTTCTCCGCGGTAACGGCGACGCCGATCCGCCCACGCGAGACGGCGAGGTCGCGCAGCCATTCCAGATGGGCCACATGCTCGGTCAGGTCCATCGGCCGGTCCTCGCGCCGCTCGGGCCAGCCGTCGCCCTCGGCGGCGTGATAGAGGGGATAAGCCGGCTTTCCGTCGGGCCCGGTAGGCGAACCGATGTAGCCTTCGTATTCGAGTTCGGCATAGGCGCGGCGGATCGAGCGTTCGGAGAGGCCGAGCCAGGGCGCGAGGTCGGCCGGCGAGGGACAGTCGCCCCGCACCGCCCGCCCCGGATAGCGCAGCGTGAGCCTGATCAGGACAGCCTTGGCGGTGGAGGAGAGATCGGGCAGCGCCTGCACCTTCTCGATCGCGCGGATCATCGCCTCGATCCGGTCCGGCGGCGGCGCCTCGTCCAGGGCCGGCGGGCCCGCGGCGGCCTGCCGGGCCGCGGGCCCCGGCCCGGAAGGGGAGCCGGCATCGGACGGGTGGCCGGAAGACGGGGGGCCGGAAGACGGGGGGCCGGATGGCAGGGCTTCGGGAAGGGCACTGGTGACGGCACCGGGGAACGGTCCGGCCGCGCCGCCGGGAACACCGTCGCAGATTGCACTCTCAGACATGAGACACCTTCGCAAGGGATATTTGTGCGCCTAGTGTAAAATATCGAGCGATCGGGCGCAATCCATATTTGCTGTTCGGGGCAATATATGTTATTCTATATGGGAGAATTGAATTCTATGCCCATCAGCCCTGCCCGCTCACGGGCCGGCGCGGAGCCGGGCGGAACGGGGCGCAGCCAATTCAGGCGACGGAAGGGACGGACCGGGGGCGACTCAGGGACCGGCGGGGCGCCCCGGGTTACGCGGCGACGGTGGTAGGCGGCGAACCAGGCAGGGGGGTGTGACCGGCACGGGGCGACAGGCCGAGGGACGGGACAGCGGGGGACGGGTCAGCCAGACCGGCTCAGGCCGAGGAGCGCGCGGCCTTCTGCACGGCACGGCGGGCGCGCGCCTTCTGGGCGGCGAGCGCCTTGGACGCGGTCGCCCGGGCGCTGGCGGCCGCCTCCGCCGCCGCGGCATCGCTGGCGTCGCGGGCGAGGCGCAGCGCGCGCAGCCGCGCGGTCTTCGCCGCCTCGTCGGCGCGGGCACGGTCATGATCGGCCAGCGCCTGTTCGGCCTCCTGGCGGCGGCGGGTCTTGAGCGCCTCGGTCTCGGCGGGGCTCAGTTTCGGCCGGGTCATGGGTCGCTCCTTCCTGCGGCGCGAGGGCCGCGGCCGCGCGGCCGGCCGATCCCGGCCGCGCTGGGCCCGCCGCCTCGGCCCCGGAGGGCGCGGCGGGCCGGGGCGGCAGCTATTTCTTCTCGATCTCGAGCTTGCCGCCGCCCACGCTGATCTCGACGCCGGAGGTCTTCTGGCGCTCCTGGTAGAGCATCACGCCGAGGACACCGACGGCGACCAGCAGAACCATGACGATGATGCCGGTGGTGGAACGGGACATGAGGGCCTCTGGCTGGGCTTGGAGGGGAAACCGGAAGTCGGCCCCTATAACCCCGCCGGGGCGCGAAAGTTCCATGACCGACGGTGGCTTCAGGCCAGCCCCACTCCCGCCGGGACTTCAGGCCGCGGGCGGCGCGCCGGTGAAGAAGGCCGCGACCGGGCCCAGATCGGCACCGGCGGGGAACTCGTATTCGCAGGTGAGGCGGATGCCGCGGCCGAGCACGATGGCGCCGCGGACATAGCGCCAGGGAATGCCGGCGGCGAAGCAGCGGGCTTCGAAGGCTTCGCGCCGGGCCTGCGCATCGGCCGGGTCCGCCCCGGCGAATTGAACCGTACGGCGAACCGTCGGGCCCTGATCCGGCATACCCGCCACTGTCCCTCGATCTCCCCCGATCCGGGCAGGGTAGCAACGCGCCCGCGCGCCCCGCCGTGTCATTTGACGCATTCCCAACAGGGCGCAGCCGCTAGCCTGCCCCCCCCTAGCGCCCGAGGGGAGTGGAACGCCGAAGGGGAACGGCGCGCCGAAGGGGAACGGGGCACCGAAGGGGGAGCGGAACGCGAATGGGACTGAAGGCGGAGGCCGCCGCCTACCGGCGCGCGGCGGCGAAATGCGGCGCGCAGGCGGCCGTCGAACCCGACCCGGCGAAGCGGGCGGCGCTGGAGGACCTGGCCCGGCAGTATCAGGAACTTGCGGCGCTGGCCGCCGACCTGCGGCCGCCCTCCGTCGCGGTCGACGCGGTTCGCCATGTGTGGAGCCCGCCGGGACGGCGGCGGGGCACCGGCGCCTGACCCCGGCCTAGGCCGCGCCATACGGGCGATACCTTCCCTTAATCGCCGCTTCGCAGTCTGGGGCTCGCGCCGGGGGAGGCGCGCCGCGGGGCGACAGGATGGAAGGCCAGGTCAATCTCGTCATCACCACCGAACAGTTGCGCGCGGCGCCGGCCGGCGTGCGCCAGTGGTTCGCCCAGCTCGCCGGCATCGCGCCGCCGGCGGACAGCGCCTGGGTGGTGGAGCACAACGGCCGGCGCGAGACGGCGGAGCAGGTCGCCATCCTGGACGAGGCGGAAGCGGAAACCCTGGTCGGCCTGCTCGCCGACGACCCCGCCGCCATCGAGATCCTCGCCCTGTTCTCGGACGATTGCCGCGACCCGGCGAGCGGCGCGCCGCAGGCCTACAGCGTCAGCGTGACCGACATGGTCGACCGGACATCGATCGCCTCGGCCGCAGCGGTTCCCCAGCACATCACCCGTATCGAGAAGGTGTTGCGGCGCGCCCGCGGCGACCACACGCTGTTCCTGTTCGAGGGCCATCCGCGCACCGGATACTGCGTGCACCCGGAAACGCAGGCGGCACTGCACCGCCTGCGCGAGCGGGCCGCCGCGCCGCCCGCGGGAGAGGCCGATGATGGCGGGCGGGACCAGGGATAGCCGGCGGTATCAGGGATAGCCGGCGGAGGGCGGCGAGCCGCGCGCGGCGTCGCGCGCAATGCCGTCCAGCTGCCGGCGCCTTTCCGGAGTGGGCGGGTCGGGACGACGGAACCGGAACAGGCCGAGTATCAAGCGCCACAGTCGCATGAGCGCCCCGCCATCGTTGTGCGGCGCCATCATCGCATGACGGCGCCTGCTCGTCGATCCGGCGCGCGATTCAGCCGGCGCCGCGGCGGTCGGCGACCAGACGGCGGAAGCGGGTGAGCGGCGGCGGCGCCGGCCCCCGCCGGGTGGCGAGGTGGATCGGCGCCGAGAGCGACCCGCAGCCCGAGAGCGCCCGATAGACGATGCCTTCGGTCCCGAGCCGGCGCATGGAAGCCGGCACGACGGACACGCCGAGCCCGGCGGCGACCAGCGCCAGCGTGGCGGGAAGGCGCGGCGCCTCCTGCGCCACCAGGGGGCCGAACCCCTGTTCCCGGCAGGCGGCCAGGATGGCGTCGTAGAGGCCTGGACCGGAGGCGCGGCGGTAGAGGATGAAGGGTTCGGCGGCGAGGGCCTTCAATGCCAGGGTCCCCCTGCCCTTCGCCAGCGCATGCCCGGCGGGAAGTGCGGCCAGCATCGGTTCGTCCAGCACCGGGTCGATGCGCAGGCCCGACCGCCCGCCGACCGGCGAGCGGACGAAGGCGGCATCGAGGCCTTCGCGCAAGAGCGCATCGACCAGTTCGGGCGTGCGCGCCTCCTCCAGGATCAGGGTGACCCCGGGCCAAGCTTCCCGAAAGGCGCGCAGCACCGCAGGCACGAAGGGATGCAGCGCGGCCGAGGAGGTGAAGCCGATGGCGAGCCGCCCCTCCTCCCCCCGCTCGGCCCGGCGGACGATTTCCGGGATGCGATCGGCGCGGGCGATGAGCGCCTCGGCCTCCCGCAGGAGCGCGCGGCCGGCCTCGGTCGGGCGCACGCCGCGCGGCAGGCGCTGCATCAAGAGCACGCCGAGTTCCGCCTCCATGCCGCGCAGGAGACGCGACAGGGGCGGCTGGGCCATGCCGAGCCGTTCCGCGGCGCGGGTGACGTGGCCCTCTTCGGCGAGCACCATGAACGCGCGGTAGTGGCGAAGGTCGAGCATCGATACCATCAAGGTATCAGAAATGCGATGTACGCTGCATGGAAAGTATGGGTCGGGAGGGCTAGGCTTTCCCAGGTTTCGAGGGACGCAGAGGAAGCGCCGCCATGACCTGGTCGCCCGCGCAATACACCAAGTTCGAGGACGAGCGGACCCGGCCGGTGCGCGATCTGGTGGCGCAGATCCCGAACATGAAGGTGGCGACGGCGGCCGACGTAGGGTGCGGCCCGGCCAATTCCACCGAGGTGCTGCTCGGCCGCTATCCGGAGGCGAAGATCACCGGCATGGATTCATCGCCCGAGATGATCGCGGCGGCGAAGAAGCGCCTGCCCGGTCTGTCCTTCGAGGTGGCGGACGTTTCGACCTGGGCGGCGAGCGGGCCCTTCGACGTGATCCTGTCGAACGCGGTGCTGCAATGGGTGCCGAACCACGACACGCTGCTGCCCGCGCTGGTGGGCAAGCTCAAGCCCGGCGGCAGCCTCGCCGTGCAGCTCCCCGAATCGACCGACGAGCCGGCGCATCTGTTGATGCGGGAGGTGGCGAAGACCGGGCCCTGGGCGGCGAAGCTCGCCAATTCGGCCCGCAGCCTCGCCAACCGGCGGACGGTGGACTGGTACTGGCGGACGCTGAAGGGGCTCTGCACCCATGTCGACCTGTGGCAGACCACCTATCACCACAACCTGATGGGCGGGCCGGCGGCGATCGTCGAGTGGTTCAAGTCGACCGGGTTGCGCCCCTATCTCGGCCCGCTCGACGAAGGCGAGCAGAAGGCGTTCCTGGAGCGCTACCTCGGCCTGCTGACGGAAGCCTATCCGACGCTGCCGGACGGCAGCGTGCGGCTGCCCTTCCCGCGGCTGTTCTTCGTCGCCACGCGCTAAGGAAGGGGGACCCACGATGGACAGGAGCACGCTCGGCGCCTACGACCAGAAGGCGAAGAGTTTCGCCGACGACTGGGAAGCGCAGCCGCCGCCTACCGATCTGCACGATACCGTGCGACGGTTCTTCAAACAGGGCGGCGCCACCGCGGATATCGGCTGCGGCGCCGGGCGCGACACGGCCTGGATGGATGCGAACGGCTATCCGGCCAAGGGCTATGACGCCTCCGAGGGATTGCTCGCCGAGGCGAAGGCGCGGCATCCGGGGATCGCGTTCGCCAAGGCCGCCCTGCCGGCGCTCGAGGGGATCGCCGAGGCGAGCCTCGACAACATCCTCTGCGAGACGGTGATCATGCACCTGCCCGAAGGCGACATTGCGCCTTCGATCAAGCGGATGCTGGCGCTGCTGAAGCCGGGCGGCGCGCTCTATCTCTCCTGGCGGGTCACCGAAGGGGCCGACCGCCGAGACGACCACGGCCGGCTCTATGCCGCCTTCGACCCCGCGCTGGTGCTGGACACGCTGAAAGGCACGGAGACGCTGCTCGACGAGCAGGTGGGCAGCCTGTCGTCGGGGAAGCTCATCCGGCGGATGGTTGTGCGAAAAGCGGCCTGAAGACCGGACGCCGCGATTGAACTTTCGGTAGCGGAAGCGGCATGATCGTGATCATGTCCCGATTACCGTTCGTGCTTGCCCTGTCGCTCTCTCTCGCCGCTCCAGCCATGGCCCAAAGCCCGCCGGCGGAGCAGGCCTATATCCATATCCTCCCCGACCCGGGCAGCCCGAAGGGCTACAAGGTCGACCTGTCGCGCCTGTTCGAGGCGGCCAATGCGGGCGATACGGCGGCACAGCTGCAACTCGGCATGCTGTCGCTCTCCGGCCAGGCGACGGTGGAGAGGAACTACGAGAATGCCATGGGCTGGTTCCAGAACGCGGCGGCCAGGGGCCATGCGGAAGCGCATGCCTATATCGGCCTGATCCATGTCCAGGGCTGGGGCGTGCCGAAGGACGCGGCCGAGGGCGTGCGCTGGCTGAACAAGGCGATCGAGCTCGGCGATCCGCACGGCATGCTCATGCTGGCGAGCCTGTACCAGAAGGGCAATGGCGTGCCGCAGGACGGCGCCGAGGCGCTCCGCCTGCTGGAGGCGGCGGCCGGGAAGGGCTTCGCGGGCGCCTTCGAGGAGCTCTTCCGCACCCATCGCGAGGGGGCGGGCGGCACGCCGAAGAACGAGGCGGAAGCGGCGCGGTGGATGATCCGGGGCGCCGAGACGGGCCATGCCGAACTGCAGCGCAACGCCGGCGTGCTCTACATGCAGGGGCTGGGCGTGGCCCAGGACGATGCGCAGTCTGCCAGGTGGTTCCGCCGCGCGGCGATCCAGGGCAGCGGGCAGTCGCAGAACAACCTCGGCGTCGCCTATATGAACGGCAAGGGCGTGCCGAAGGACGCCTTTGAGGCCTATCGCTGGTTCTCGCTGGCGGCGGTCAACTATCCAGCCGGCCCGGACCGCGAGCGGGCGGTGAAGAACCGCGCCGCCGCGGCCAAGGCGCTGAAGCCGGAGCAGATCGCCGAAGCGGACAACTTCGTGCGCGACTGGAAGCCGACGCGCGAACGCTGACCGCCGGCGCCGGCCGGTCAGGGCAGCACGGCCTCGGCCTCGATCTCCACGCAGGCGTTGGGATCGATCAGCTTGGAAATCTCCACCAGCGTCATCGCCGGGAAGTGCTTGCCGAGCGTCGCCGCCCAGGCCTCGCCCACGTCGCGGCCCGCCGCGTTGAAGGCGGCGATGTCGGTGACGAAGGCGCGCAGGATGACGATGTTGGCGACGTCGCCGCCGGCGGCCCGGACCACGGTGACGACCTTGCCGAGCGCGACCTTCCACTGCTCGCCCACGGACGCGCCCTGTTTCACGGAGCCGCCCGGCTCGCTGCCGATCTGCCCCGCGACGCGGATGGTGGTCGAGCCCTTGGAGACGACCGCATGCGAGAACCCGCGCGGCCGGGGCCAGCCCTCGGGCAGGATGGTCTTGTAGGCGATGTCGGACATTGGTTTCTCTCCCGGGCAGCCCTTGTTTGGCCCCCAGGATGCCCGATAGCGACGCGCGGGAGCAAGCCGGTCACTCCACGGCGCACATGGCATCGCGAGATCTTCCGACGGGGAAGAGCCAGCCGCCTAGGCTCCGGGATGCCGGCACCGGCCCGCTGGGAGGGAGCGGGCCGGTGCCGGCGGGGAGGGGGTCAGCCCTGGGGGCAGGGGCGCAACATGACCCCCTCCGTGGCGGATCGGCACCTGGTCACAGGACGCGGCGACGCGCGGCGCCGAGCAGCAGGAGACCCGCGCCGAGGAGCGCGAGCGTCGCCGGTTCCGGAACCGGTTCGGGGTCCACCGGGTCGAGGGTGCCGAAGACCTGGAAGCGGATGCCGTATCTGAACCCGACATTGCCGGCGCCGATGCGGGGACAGACGGGGTCGCCGGTCGGCTGCAGGCAGATGTCGGAGAGGGTGATGCGGATGCCCTCGATCACAGCGCCTTCGAGGTCGGTCGTCTGCCCGGGAAAGAAGTCGTAGGCCTCGCGGAAGCCCACGCCCGAGCCGAAATCTGGACCGAGATAGCCCACGAAACTGTAGGCGTCGGGATAGTCGCCGAGCCCCGTGCCGTTGGTGAGCGTGGCCGCGGTCGCGGCCAGCACCTCGCCCGCGAGGTCGAAGACCAGCGTGCCCGGCGCGATCGGAGCGGTGAAGGCGGAACCTGGCACGATCATCCGGTCGCTGCTGACGTAATAGGACAGATAGGGGCTGACGACCTCCGGCACGCCGAGCCGGACGGGAAGCGAGTAGGAATCCCCGTTGACGAAATCGAGCAGGACCGCCGCCCCGGCCTGATCGCAGCCGGCGAAAAGCGTGCCGCCGGCGAGGGCGGCGAGCGCGAGGTGCCTCGTGCGCGGCTTCATGTTCCCTCCGGCCGTTCCAGTGTCGGGTTCCCGGGCTCGCGCCGGCGCAGGCGGGCGGTGCCGAGGAGGGCGAGACCGGCGCCCAGGAGCGCGAGCGCCGCGGGTTCGGGGATTTCGGCGATGCGGGACCCGAAGGCCTGGAAGGTGAGGTCGTAGGCGTAGCCGATCTGGCCGGGGTACATGCTCGCGCAGCCTTCGGTGCCGGTCGGCTGCAGGCAGACGTCCCAGGTCATGCGCACGCCGTCGATCCGATGGCCGATGAGGTCGGTCGGCTGGTTCACGAAGAAATCGAACTCGTCGCGGAAGCCGATGCCGAAGTCGAGCGTGTCGCCATGGCCGAACATGACGTCGTAGGCGGCCCGGAGGCTGCCGTCGGTCAGCGCGGCGACGGTAATATCGAGCGCATCGCCCGACAGGTCGAAGACGTTCCGGCCCGGGACCAGCGGGGCGGTGAAGCCGAACCGCGGCCCGAGGCCGGGGCTGATCACGGCGTAGGTGAAGAAGGGATCGGGCGGGATCGGGTCGACGACGTCGCCGACCGGGTAGCGGAAATCGAGCAGGAGTGCCGCCTCGGCCTGATCGCAGCCGGCGATGAGCGCGCCGCCCGCCAGCGCGGCGAGCGCGAGATACTTCGAACGCGACATGGAAACCCCCTCCGAACGGCCTGCTGATCCTCACTGCCAACGCGAGGTCCGCCGATCCGTTCCGCGCGCCGTGGCACCGGGCTTGCAACATTGTTGTGACCCGACTGTCCGCACGAGAGCCCCCGCCATGCTGGTGATGCAGGAACCCGTCTTCCGCCGCTTCTGGTACCCGACGCTTCGCCTCTCCGATCTCGAGGCCGGACCGAAGCCCTTCACGCTTCTGGGCCAGGAACTGGTGCTGTGGCTGAGGGATGACGGGACGCCGGCCGCGCT
>VFQQ010001804.1_pt1 | contig 27535 bp, 48 predicted proteins | sample 3512341 | NCBI WGS metagenome assembly VFQQ01 (sample SAMN10412373, study PRJNA504923) | tailings metagenome | isolation source: Relicate 2 Philex TSF1 revegetated site | place: Philippines: Tuba, Benguet | collected 2017-08-29
AGTTACCTGCACAACCCTGCGGGCGCCTGATCCTGCCTCGTATCGATCCCCGAATCTTACAACTGACCGCCAGCAGAGCCCTGGCAGTATGTTGGCCGCGTCCGCAACCTTAAGGGCTGGCCTGCCGGTCCTCCCGCTCTCCCGCCGCGCGGTCAGGACGCCGGCGCAGTGCCGCGCGCGAGCCTATGCCGCGCCGAGCGCCCGCTTAGCAGGGAGGTCGGGAGCCGTCGCCGCCGCCGCCGCCGCCGCCGCCACCATGCCGGCAGCAGCGCAGCAGCCTGCCGACCTGCTTCTCCAGCACTGGGCGTTCTGGACAGCAGCAGCTGTGGCCTCGATGCGAAGGCGCAGAATCTTGCTTCGATCTTCCCACGGGCGTTATTGCATGCCTTTACCAGCGACGGGGCACGGTGGGTTTGCACCACAGCAGGCGCTGCTGCTGGGTGCACTCCTTGGAGGTCAGCTGTATACATGTCCTGGCATTGCCAATTTCTCACAGCAGACAATAAGCTGTGCACACTGTGAAAACAGTCGCACAGAAACAGCAAGTATTTTCCAACCCCTGTGCAGCCCATGGTGTGGCGCTTGGACACGCCTAGCCTGTGTGAGGAGCTGGACCAAATCGGGGATGCGCTACAGCAGCTGCCCGAGACCGTCTGGGAGGCTCCGTCGCTCGGAGAATCCGTCGTGAACATGATCAGTTGGATATGGGTGAACCACGACAGCCTGGACGCTGTCCTACACGCCGGCCCGTCTGTGGTCATTCTGGATGATGCTGGGCGCGGGTGGCGCTGTGAAACGTACCCGCGCAAGGGGCCCGTCACTTACAGGCACGTGGGCAGCTGTTGCAGGGGACTGGGTTGCGAGGGGGCTTGCAGGCGGCGGCAAACTGGTGGCGCCTGGTCTTGTGCCTGAGCTGCCTTGTGCTTGTTGTTCAACTCGTTTATCAACCCTTTCTAACCCTTGTGTGATGCAGCACACTGCGTTATGCAATGGACGGGTTGGAGGCCCCTGATCCCAACCGTCCTTACCTGAAAAGCCTTGAGCACGTCAATGCGCGGTGCAGCCGCACTGCGCTGCTGGGCAGTGGTGGCCACCAACGTGCACAGCGCGCTCCGTGTCAGCCAGCAGACATGCAGCAGTAGTGATTTTGCTTGCTTGCTTTTGACTATGTAAAGAGCTGCAACGCCAACAGGCCAAAAGCGGCAAGGCACCAGATCGAACTATCTGATCAAACAATAATGCAGCAAGGGCTGTTCCGGAGGCATGAGAGTGCTGAAGAGCACTGGTTGGGCTTGCATAATCGGCATGTCGACGGCATGGAAGCTGACTGGTCCAGCGGACAGTCCGCATGTAAGGCCAGTATCTACAGCACCTTGCTGCATCTGCTTGCAATGCGGCCGCTGCGCAAGCGCTCCAGCTTGCTTGGCAAGGAGGCAGCTCGCAGTACTTTTGCTTTGATGCAGCACTCGGCGTGGAGCTGTGGACCTTGCAAAGCTGTCGGTCAACAGTCGGTTCCAGAGGTGCAGCGATGGCCTGCATGTTGTCCGCTGGGAAGCCGAGCGGTCAAGTTGCTGAGCTGGGCAAGAGAAAGTTACTACACACCTGGTGGTAAAGTCAGGTGTTGAGCCGTCCTCTGAGCGCGCTGTGCAATCAACCCGCGGCTTTATGCCTGCCAGCTCGAGCTGCCAGTTTCCAGTGGAAGGGAGTGTGCCTTGCAACCGCCGAGTAGAGTTGGGGCAGCAGCAAGCCAACTGGCCGAGGCACTGATCCCCCTGTGCTAAGCAACAGCATGTTGATGTGACAATCAGCAGCTGGCTGCTGCAGGCAGAGGCATCATTGAAGAGACGACCGCTGGCACCCCACCAGCTGACCTCTCGCATTCCAGGCTTGTGCCCAGCACCGCACTATCAGTCTGCACAAGTGCCCAAGCACGACTGGCGCTGTTGTGCAACACAAGCTGAACTGCAACAAAGGTGCGCCCGCTCTGAGTCTTGATGGCTTCTCAGCCTCACAACAGGCCCTATTGCTCTGAAGTTGGTTGTTACTTTGAATCAACGTCATCTTCAGGGGTGGGAGCAATACACCCACTGCACAAATTGATTTCAAATGAATAAACTATGCAATGGTGCAGGGAATTGGCAGGAGACGGGCAGACGGACCTGGATATGCCGTGCAATCAAAAGGCGAGGGAAACAAAAGAAAGATGATGAATTGCCTTGCAAATCACAAGTCTTGCGTGCCTCAAGGAAGGAAGGTTGAATGGATGGATTCACAGCAGGTGGGGCGATACTGCCCTCCCTAGGGCCTGCCAACGGTGCTCGCGGCTGATGAATGCAAACTGCCGCTCACTGCATGATAATGCTGACGCCAGCGCGCAACAGCTGCTGCAGCGCCCCTGCTGGCACCACCACGCGGCGCTGGCGCTCGGCCATGATGGCTTCTGCCCGGTGTGCCAGCTCGTCTTGGCTCAGGTGCTGGTTGGCAGCTGTGGCCTGCTGCTGGGCCAGCTGCAGGGCACGGGCCTGGTCAGGCGCCTCCTCCACAATGACATTGGCGGCAAACACGTGTCTGGCAATTCTGCTCGGGACAAAGGGCAGAGGCACACAAATCAGCATAACGTACGCCTGAACTTGTTGCAGGAGATAAGGCACTGCAGGTAGGCTTGCAGTCTCAGGCCTGGCCACAACAGTGCACGCCACCCGCAGTGCCTACCTGTAGGAGCAGAGCCCCTTGGCCTGTGCCCAGGTTGTCAGCCATCTCCTGGGTCATCCTCAGCTCCAGGCCTGCACATACACAGGCAAGCAATGAGGGGCGCTGGAGGACTTGTCAGTGGGATTTGTGTAGCAGTGGATGGGCTGGTGGATGGCTGGTGGAAGTCATCTGACCCGCCGCTTTGTATGCTCCAAGTCGCAAGCTGGTAACACACTGTTCCCGACACTGCACCAATGCAGGTTGCACACCACCCTCACCGTCGGCAAAAGGGTCCAACACAGCATATACGTAAATGCCTGCTGCCACTGGAAAGACCAGGATGGTCTCCAACCGCATCACCATCAGCCCTGCAAGTAGCATGCAGCCGTTAAAACTTGCAATTGGTGGGCATCAACGCAACACCAGCTTGCGATCGTATAAGCAGCGCTGCAGGTGAGCATGCAGGCAGACCCATTGCATACATACCTTCCAGCCTGCTGTTGCGCCTGGCGACAGCAGGGGCCGGGGGGAGGAACTGGCGTTCTCCGGGGCCGAACCCGGCGCCAAGCATGTCCAGCACCCTCAGGCTGGGGCGCAACAAGCGGGTAATGAAGCGAGGCAGCTCTAACGGCGCGTCCACGCGCACGATGACGCCCTGGCGGTCTTGCAGCCAGACCCAGGTGCGGTGGCCGACCCAACCCACCAACACCACTACCGCCACCGCCCCAGCCACTGTGCCGACGGTGCGCAGAGAGCGCGGCAGACTGGCGGCTGCGCGCTGCTGCCCTTCAGGCTCATTGTCAGCGCCAACCGTGGCGGCCTGCAGCAGCAATGTGGGTGGCTTGGAGTACGGTTAACTGTTGGCCAGGCAGCAATGAGCACACAGCGGCAGGTGCGTGGCAGCAGCGGGCGCACTTGGAGGGCGGCACTGCCGACCGCTCACCAGGGCCACCTCTCTGTTGCCTCCCACGCCATTCAGCTCCAGCGCTTGCATCTCTGGCCTGCATATCGAGGGATGGGGCGCACGGAAGGTCGACGCGCCAAGGAGATTCACCCAAGGGCAGCCAGGCAGGGTGCCTGCCCGCCTTCTGCTCTGCATTGCTTGTTGCTCATGCTGCAGATGTCCGGGCAGGCAGCCCCACAACCCTCCAGCGGCGGCACGCCCAGCTCACCCGCAGCTGTGGGCTCACGCACGCAGGCAGAGCAGCCCTGAGCAAGGCCGATAGATCGTTGGTGGGCTGAAGAGGAGCAGACAGTGTTCATGCTGCGAGGCTGGGCTTTCAATCCCATGCCGCACCCTCGGCCTTGCTCACAGCGTCCCCCAATGCCGTGACGGCTATTGAGTTCAAGATGAGCTCTTGACATTAGACCATCAACTGCAGTCAACATGAATTCACCAAGCACAACCACAGGCATCCGTGCAGTGGCGCTCCAGGCCTGTTGCCCAATGCCCTTCTTGCCCCCGCCCGCTTGGCGCCCGCACCGCGCGCATTACAGCTGCATGCATGTGAGGCTGCTGACCTCAAGGCTTGGGGGCCCATTGAGCTGTGGTAACAGAGCGAGGTTGTCAGGGGCAGGTGAGCAACCAGCTAAGGGCAGAGAGTGGGGGTGGTGAGGAAGGGTTTGCGTCCACAGCCCGAAACGGCTGAAACGGCTGCACGCAAGTGCACATTGTGATCAGGCTGCGGGTCCAAGGCTTTGTGGGTGAGGCGCAGCAGGGCAGCCCCCTCGTCTGAGCCAGGAGGGCACCTCCTTTGCTCCACGCACCTTGCAGCACGTCCCTTGCTGCCGCAGGCAACTCGCACAACACCGCGCACAAGCATGAAGCCGGTACCACTCACGCAGCAGGCGCTACCGGTGCCGCCGCGCCCTGTGCCACAGCATCTGATTGGGCAGCGCGGCCGCCACGAGAGCCGGCCCGCAACAGGCAGCGTGGTGCGCGAACGCTCCGAGCGCAAGCAAGAGAGCAAGAGCGCCAACAGTGTGCCGCTCGTTGCAGTGGTAGCGGGCGCCATGCTGCTAGGCAGCGCTGCGCTGGCGCTGGTGCACGTGGCGCGCCGCCGCTTCTGCCGCCACTGATGCGGCCGCGGAGCTGGGCACGGCTGGTTGCCTTCCCCATGCACATCACCCAGGAATTGCATACCAAGCCTCCCTCCTCTGCAACCCATGGCTGCTTGCATGATGCGCATGATGCCAAGCATAAACAGCTAACCATTCAAACCCATCCCAAACTTTCTCAGCATTGCCCTCCAATCCTGCCTTCCATCAGCTCTAGATCCCACCCGTTGACCACGCTGCTCCCGCCCTTCCAGGAACAGTTTTGACGTATCTTTCTTATCTTCTTATCTCCTACACAAGTCTCATTCAGTCTTTGAACATTCTCAAAGCAAGCAGGGTGCCAGTATGTAACACTGCACAGCACACAATTGCATCGTGGGATGGCGCTGGGCTGGGCTCAAAGTTGTGCTGCCTGGCTGTGCCGTGCTGGGTCTGCACACTCAGCCGCGCATCGCGCGCGCGCGCAGCAGCGTGAACACGGCTATGCACGTCAGTGTGACTGCCACCAGAGCAAGCCGCTGAGAGTTGTGCCCCTCAACAACCTGCACGGGTGCAAGGTCCCCAGCAGGGACGGCGGGGGCCGGAGGGGCCGGTGCTGGCGGCAAAGTCTGCTGTCCGGCAGGGGCAGCGGGGGGCTGAGGGGCTGGGGCCGGTGCTGGCGGTGCAGGCTGTTCCACAGCAGGGGCAGCGGGGGGCTGGGGGCCCAGAGCTGCAGGCTGGGGCGCAGGCGTGCTAGCATGGATCGGGTACAGCGCGCTGGGCAGGCCGTTGATCATCATGCCCATCTCGGTCGGCACCACTTGAGGCTCGTTTTGACCCGGCACACTGCGGGGTGGAGGATGGGTCAAAGAGTGTACACACATCACCGAGCGAGTCAACTGCTGGCCTCGAGGCAGCGCCGTCGGCAACGAGGCACGAGACCGAGCTCGGCGGCCGGCTTCCAGTAGTAGGCACCAGCCCAGTCCGACCACGAACTGAACAATGCCCGCCTCACTCGTAAGTGATGTCAAGACCGCCATCACGTATCGTCACCAGGTGGAACGCCATTCCGTTCGGCCGCTGCCGCTGCTCCACCCACCACTGCGCCATTCTCTTGCGTGCCCCGGATTGCTCGTCCGCTCTGGAGTCTGAGAGGCGCTCTGGAGTTTAAGAGGTGCGCGAGGGCGGAAACAAAGCAGCGGATTGTTGGTTGCCTTGTTTGAGTTCCCAAGGTTCGAGGCAGGGAGACCAGCAGGCACAGCAGGCTGATGTCAGCAGGACAGAACCAGCAGCAGGCAGGCATGTGGCAGGCAAAGCTACTGCCGGTGACTCTACAAGACGCTAGACAGCTCGAAACATTTGTGCTGCCAGGCATTATCTCATGTGGGCGCAGCGCTGCGCCACCTTGGCATGCCTGCATTGACAGTGCACTGATTCTGCGCTCGTTGGCGTTACAGAGCAGCGGGTGCTGCTGCAGGCGCATTCATTGATTCAGCAGGAGCACGCAACCAGTTTCTCTGCTCTCAAACTTCATGCACAAGGGTGGTCCATCCAACCAGAGAGCACTTTAATGTGGCAGTGCGAAATGCAGGGGCGGCAGGCGCTGCACAGGCACGCATGACGCACACGCAGTGCTGCTGCGCAGCTACGCTGTGCTCAGAAGAAGCCAAAGACAGTGGCCGCTGCAAAGAGGAGGAAGAGGCCCCCGCCCAGGAAGCCCACGGTGCGCTCGCTGATGTGGCGCGACAGCATGGCGCCGCCGACAACCGCCACGAGCGTGGCCAGCGCATGCGCCGCAATGGCGCCGCCGGCCACGCCCAGCGGGCTCTGTGCCGCACCAAGCGCGATGGTGGCCAGCATGGAGCGGTCGCCCCACTCCGCCACAAAGATGAGGGAGGCCACCTCCAGCAGCACTTGGCCGGGAGACTGCCGCCCGTGGATCTTGCCGCCCTGCTCTGCTGCCTCCACTGCAGCGGCAAGCAAGGGTGGGCGGGCGGAGGGTGGCATCGATATGCAGCCGCAGACGTCAGGGATGCACTGCTAGCCGGGCCCAAAAGCTGATCAACACAGCAGCGGGTGCGCCAGCTACCCCCTCAAGCCACAGCAGCGCTGCCACCGCCGGCCGCAAGCCCAGCCGGCCGCAAGCACCCGCCTGCCCTGCCATCCTGCTCCCAAGCTCCGCACCTTCCTCCTCCGCATCTGCCAGCTCATCATCTGCTGCCTCCTCTGTCTTCTCCCAAGCGTCCTTAAGTGTGCGCAGGCCGAAATAAAGCAGCAGTGCGGCGCCCGCCCACTGGCCCAGCACCTCGCTGCTCTCCACCTGCCAGGCAGAAGGGGGCGCACGCAGGAGTGTGGTCACAGGGGAGTTGGCAACTTGGCTTCACAAGCAAAACAGATAGCTGCCAAGCCTGCAGACAATGTGCTGAGAGGTTGAGGCGCAAATGCATGTGGACAGTGCTCTGCGGCTGAGCCGCAGAGGCTGGCTGCCTCCAGCTGGCATTCAATGGGAGCTGCACTTCAGCAGACACCACCAGCACGGCAGCACGGCAGCACAGCTCACCACGGTGGGTACACGCTTCACTGCAAAGCCGATGCCCACGCTAATGATCTGCAAGGATAGGGAGCGCCCAGCAGGAACATGTTGAGGTTTGCGCATGCCCACCCTGCCCTTGCTCACTCCAACTTGCTGCACGCCCAGGCCACTAGCGTCCAACTGCTGTGACGCCTGCCTGCCACTTCGCAGGCTGCATGATTTGTAAACGTAAACGTCTCTCACTGTCATGGCTGCCAGAGCGGCGGTGGAGCCGATGAAGCTGATCCACTTGCCGCAGCGCATCGCCAGCAGGGCGGCAATGAAGAACGTCTTGTCGCCCAGCTCGCTAAGGAAGATGAGGCTGCAGGGGAGGCAGCGCAGGGTGGCTGCGAGTTGCGGTCTGAAGGCCTTGCGTGCTGCCAGCGCAGGCAACAAACATGGTTGCAATTGGCCCATTCACGAGTGTACGGCCTGTGCACAACATTGCAGGCAGTACGCAACCAGGCCGCGACGCATTGCAGGCGGCGGCAGCGGCTGCCTGCACGGCTGCCTCACCTGAAGGCTGCAAAGAAGCCCGACTTGGCGAGCACGCTGCTGGCCAGATGGTGCTTGATTGCTGCCAGCACGGGGGCCGCCGCCTCGTGTGTCGCCACCCAGTAGCCGCCCGCGCCCAGCGCCGCCGCAAGTGCAAGCCCGCCCAGCAGCAGCGGCACGCTCGACGACCTGCGGGGCGCAGCAGAGCACATGGCAGTAAGACACATGCCGGCGCAGAGGCTGCTGGGAGCGGCAGGCATGTGAGCTGATGCCAAACCACAGGACAGGGCTCACTTGGGCGCGCTGTGCTTGTGCGTGTGCTCACGCGCGGGCTCGCCGCCGGCTGCCGCTGCCGCGTCAGCACGTACCCGCAGGCCGCACTGCCGCAAGCACTGCCGCTGCACTGCTGCTGCTGCTGCTAGCCCTGCCGCTGCTGGCGCTGCAGAAATCAAGAGGCATGGGTACGGGGCGTGACCGGCGGGCGGCAGCAGGCGGCAGGGCCCGCGACGGCGGCAAGCATCGCGGGGTGGGTGCAGCTGGGGCGGCCCCACCCCTCTCCCGGCCACCCTCGATACCACACCTGCTGCTGGGCTGCATCCTAGGAGCCGAGGCCGCTGCACAAGCCGCAGCGAGCAGTGGCTGAGGCCGGCTGGCGCCGCACGTGCGCAGGGCCGCGCTGCTGCTGCGAACGGCGTGAAAATTGCCGCCATCTGTGGCGATGTGCCACCGCCAGGGAGAGCGTGAGCTGCAGGCGCTGTTAAAAGCTGTGCGGTGCACCCTGGGGCCTCCTCGCGCGCTCGTCAATCTGGGACACGTGCCACAAGGGCGCCCTACGAGCGGAGGGCCCTTGCAAGCCACTCTCATCCCGCTTGCCGCCCATGCAGCGCAATGCACCGGGCGGGGAGCCGCAAGGCGGGTGCCAGAGCCACACGGGCGCATCCAACAACCAATTTGCATAGCCAGAGAAGGCAAGCACGCCGCACAATGTCGGCTCTCTCTGCGCTCGCAGCCCCTCGAGCGCAGCCCGGCGTGCCACCGCAGCAGTTTGTCAGCCTGCGATCCTTCTGCCCGCAAGCACGGCCGCAGGCGAGGCGGCGCAGGTCATGCCGCCCGCCGCCAGCGGCGGCGGCGGCGGCAGAGGAGCTGCTGCTGGGCGCTCGCCCGCTGGTCCTGCCAGCTGTGCCCATCCCTGAAGCCGACCAGCTGCCACCCTTTCAAGAGTGGCACAAGCACACGGAGCTGCTCACTGGGTGAGCGCCCCAGCTGCTGCCCGCCTGCGTGCCCGCTGAACTCTCCTGCTGTGTGCAGGTGCATCTGGGGCATGCTGGAAAGCATGCGCTGCTCACACCCATGCCCTGCAGGTGTGAGCCCGGTGCTGCCCCGCTGCAAGTCGCGGTGCTGCTCAGCGGCGGCGTGGACAGCAGCCTGGCGCTGCACCTGCTCAAGGCGGCAGGGCACCATGTCACCGCCTTCTATCTGCAGGTGGGATGCGGTTGCAGGGGGCTTCTGTTGTGCCAGCAGATGCTGCGTCCTGGCGCAGGGAGACTGGAATGTTTCGACATGCAAGTGGCTTGTCTTAGACTGCTTTGCGTCTGCTGTCAGTGCCAGCCATTAGCCACCCCAACGCTGGCCACGTTGCGCTTTCTGCAGATTTGGTTCCAAGAGGACTTCCGCAACTTTTGGGATGCCTGCCCCTGGGAGGAAGACCTGGCGTACTGCCAAGCCGTCTGCGAGCGGCTCGGGGTGAGCCACTAGTTGCTGCCGCCGTTTCCCAGCAATGTGCTGCATGCCAACCTGGGACCCGCGCCTGCAAGGATTGTTCTCCGCTGCTGCCCGCTGTTTTGCACCGGCAGGCGCGCTGTGCAAGCACGCTCAAGTGCATCACGCTTGTGTTTCATGCTGCAGGTGGAGCTGCGCATGGTGCCGCTGACAGAGCAGTACTGGGACCGAGTGGTGGCGCACTGCATCGCTGAGATCCGGCAGGGCCGCACGCCCAACCCCGATGTGCTGTGCAACTCGCGGTGAGGCCGCGGTGCAGGGAGCAAGTGCGCTGCAGGCATCTGAGACCGACTGCGGTTGTGCCTGCTCCGTACGAGAGCTAGCCAGCCCAGCTGTGCAGCCTGGCTGCTCCGCAGCAAAATGCTGCACTTGTGCGCTGCCTGACTCGCTCCGCATCGTCCCATGTTGCGCCCAGGGTCAAGTTTGGTGCGTTTTATGAGTACCTAGAGCAGGAGCACGGTGCGGCTTTTGACAGGGTGGCGTCTGGGCACTACGCTCGGCTGGAGCGCTGCCCCGCAGCAGGACACGCGGACGCAGCAGCGGCAGCGGAGGCGGCAGGCGAAGGCGTCCCGCAGCCGGCCCAGCAGCAGCAGCAGCAGCAGCAGCAGCAGCACGGCGGAGAGCAGCAGGATGTGCGGCTGGCACTCACGCCGGATGCAGTCAAGGATCAGACGTACTTTTTGGCGCACCTGAGCCAGCGGCAGCTGGCGCGCACGCTGTTCCCGCTGGGCCACCTCACCAAGCCACAGGTGAGCAGTGCGCTGGTGCATGGCCCACCCCAACCCTTGTGTATGTGCAGGGTGCAGTGACGGCTCAGCTGTTGATGCAAGTGGGGCACCAGGCTGTTGCGCGGTGTACCCCACCGCCTTCCGAGTTGCGTCCGTTCACATGCTTGCCATGCACTGCTGCGCCTGCCGCTGCAGGTGCGTGCCCTAGCTGAGGCCGCCGACCTGCCCAACAAGGCGCGCAAGGACAGCCAGGGCATCTGCTTCCTGGGCAAGGTCAAGTTCAGCGAGTTTGTGAGGTGCGCTGGGTGGCTGTGTGGGGTGTGTCGCCATGCACGGTGGGCTGAACAGGTTGGAGCGGGCGTGGTGGTGCTGGCCGGCTGCACGCGGGCTGGCTGTGCATTGCATCACACCAAGCGCGCATGTGTCATGCTAAGAAAAGGTGGCATGCCATTCTGGACCTGCGTGCAGGGAGCACCTTGGGGAGTGGCCCGGCCCGATTGTGGAGGAGGAGACGGAGGAGGTGGTGGGCTACCACCGCGGCTTTTGGTTCCACACCGTGGGCCAGCGCAAGGGCATCCCGCTGTCCGGCGGCCCCTGGTGAGCCTGGATGCGAGTTGTTGTGATTGGCCTGCTGACTAAGGTGTGCGGCACGGCGGGGTGTGCCGCAGGTCTGCACATGTTGAACTAGTTCTGCTGCACGAATGTATGGCCCTCCGGCTCTGCTCGCACCTGCTGGTTCTGGCTGCGCAGTGCTCATGCTCACTGCCTGCCACCGCGCCTGCAGGTACGTGACCCGCAAAGACCCGAGCAAGAATGCTGTGTTCGTCTCCCGGCAGTACCACGAGCATGCCCACCGGCGGGATGCGTTCACATGCGGCCCCATCAGCTGGTGCAGCGCCGCACGGCCCGACCCCCTGCAGCCGCTCTTCTGCAAGGCAAGCCTGGCATGTTGAGCTGCTGCTGCCGCTGCCGCCACTGCTGCTGCTGCTGCTGCTGCTGATTGCTGAGCCTGTGGCATTGGCTGCATGGTGTTGGCAGCAGCTTGCCACAGCAGCATCGCCATGCACGCATTGCGTGCTGCGCACTAACACAGCCGAAACCTGCATTCCCTGGCTCCCGGCAGGTGCGGCATGGGCCCCACATGTATGGCTGCCAGCTGGAGGGCAGCGATGGCGCTGAACGCAGCGAGCTGCGGGTCACGCTGGACGGCAATGACCAAGGGCTAGCGGCAGGGCAGTTTGCGGTGTTCTACCAGGGCGGCGTGTGCCTGGGCTCGGCTGTTATTACCGGCTGCGACGCCTACTAGTGATACACTCACTGCACGCTGCTGCTGCTCTGTCAGTATGAATCAGCACAGATGTGAAACACAACAACTTGGTAGAAAGCAGGCAGAGCCGCAGGTGGTGCTGCGCGTCGCAGGATAAGGAGCAGCAGGCGGCACGACAGGCGGGTGGATGGCGAGCCTCCACCCGAGCCGAACCAGTTCTAGCTCTTGGTTTTAGAGGTTAGAGGCTGTGAATTGGGAAGCAACATGATACATTACCACCTAGATTGATTTGTCTTGAGAGTTGGAAAAGACGATGCGAACTAAGGGCCAGATCGAGCGCCGAACAAGCGGCGGGCTCGCGGCGGAGGCATGCCGGCACATGGCAGGTCCCAGACTTTGTGCCGATCACCGAAGCAACTCGTTTGCAATCTGCTCGCCTCCCTGGAGCTTCAAACGTGTTTCTCTTCACGACTGCACACACTACGTGCAGCGAGGCAGCCTTGCGCTATGCAGAAACTTCTGTGGCCACTGGCGCTGTTTGGAGGCGCTGCGCTTTATAGCAAGTTCAAGCGGCCTGCTCAGGGCGAGCAGGCCGAGGAGCAGGCCCCTGCTGGAGAGGCGGGTGAGGACGGACGGCGCTGGCCCGTCGGTGGTGCCGCGACATCGACTTGCAGCCAGTGCGATGCGACAAGCACTGCACGCTAATTCACACACCTGCATGCCATGCACTCCCCACACAATCAACCCCGCGTCCAACTTCCGATTCAGATGATGTTTCCCACATTGGAATGCTGGAATGGCAGCAGCTCCGGCAACAGCGAGCAGCTGCACAGGTTGGCAGGGGAAGCGCTCCACCCATGCCACATCGCCTTCTTCTTCGTGGTGCCATTGCAAAGCTTGTCGAATGCATTTACCACCTGTCTTCTTCTCCGTGTGCAACAGGCAACTCCCCGAGAACGCGTGTTGAATGACTTCAAGCGTGGACTGGATTTACTGGAGGTGAGAAGCGGGTGCTGCATGGGGCGGAAACAAAATGAGTGCAGCGCGAGCTTGCCTAGCTTGCACAAGCCACTGCTCAAGTTGCTTTGAGCGACCACCAAGCATCATGGCTCAACGCTTGCGCAGATTGAGGCGAACGACCTGGGCGAGGATGTTTTTCAGGCGCTGCGCCGCCTGCGGGGGGATGCCCTGCATGCCGAGCTGCAGCAGCTGTCTGTCCAGCTGGAGGACATGCTGACCCGTCTGGACATGGTGCAGCTCAGTAGGCTGGGCAGGCAGCTGGGAGGCGTTGCTCGGGATCCCTTTCGGTTTGCTGTTGCTCTTTCTACCTTCCCATTAACCTTGCTTCATGTGCCATTTCTCTTGACTTGCCCAGCCTTGCCACGTCTCTCTCTTTCATTCCCCCAGGGGAGGCGGAGGATACCGTGGACCTGCGGCGCCAGCGCCGCGAAATTGTTACCAGTGTGCAAGCTGAGTTGGAGGGCATAGACAACTTCCGGCAAGATTTTGCGGCGGCCCGAAGCATCATGCGCAGGCTGAACACGGTACTGGATGCGCTGTGCCAGCAGCAGCCCGACTTCTGCTGCCCAATCACACACGACATCATGCGCCAGCCGGTCATCGCCAGCAGCAGCAGGACGTACGAGGCGTCTGCGCTGCGGACCCATTGCGCTGCGCAGCGCAGCCAGAATGTGCGGCCCACGTGCCCGCTGACCACACGGGTGCTGGACCCAGCGCAGGTGGGGTGGGCGGGTGGGTGGGGAAGGTGTCACGGGGTGCAGAAGGGTTGGGTGGTGTGATGCTTTAGCGGCAGAGGCAGAGCATGAGAAGGCAATCACCCTAGCTGCAACGAATAAGGAATTTTGAACTGCCTGAATATGGATCTACAACATGTCTCTGCTCCATTCCCATTGGCCCTTTGTTTGCACCTTCCACCCAAGCAGGAGCGCCCCAACCGGGAGCTGCAGTTTGCCATCAACACCGCGGTCAGGGCGGCGATTGCAGAGAGCGACGCCAGCGAGGTGGAGCAGGCGGCCATGTGGGCGCGGTGGTGGCGTGAGTAGGCAGGAGAGCGCCTGTGTTTAATGCACATCAGCGGACTTGAACAGCAAGCACCATCTGCCAGCAAGCAAACACCAGCACATCATGATTGCACCCCTGCACATTCAGCAATGTGTATCCTGAAGAGCCGCAAATATATTGAGAACATGGTGCAGTAAAGAGCTTTGCGAGCTGTGGTGGGCAGGGATGGGCTGTGCACCGACGAGCTGCGTGCTCCGGCGCGCTGCACGGATTCAATCACAAGTTGTGGTGATTGATGTGGTGCCTTCAACATGCCCTGATTGCAATCACATGTCAGCTGGTGACCTTGATAGTTTTATGGGCCAGGCACAAGCCTCGAGCATGTAGTTGGTGACAGCATGCAGACTGACCGTTTCCACTGTTCAGTGTTCCTCGCCGCGCCTGCAAAGCGGCAAATCAGCAACTGTCCACCGCTCCACCATGGGAAGCCAATGCCACAGCCGGCAGCGAAGCGCTCCGCGCTGTGCAGTATTAATCAGAGCGCCCCTGCAGCACAAGCAGCCCGAGGCCGCAACACTAGCAATAAGGGCGTACACCGCTCGCCTGGAGATGCACATGTTGGGTCTGGTTGCAGGTCGCCTTGCAAAATGCAACTGCCCCGCAGCCTTGACGCCGCTGCCTTGCCTTGGTCGAGTGGTGCAATTGGATGCAAGCAATGGATGCAATCGGTCCCCAGGTCTCCTGCACACGTGGTCAAGCAACCGCAGCCTGCCAACACACTTCACCACCGACTGCGGTAGCGCTCGCAAGCGGGGCCGGCGGTGCAGAAAAAAAGCGGTGTTGGTGGGTGCTGGCGGCCGGTCCCATCGCCCCAATCGCACCCACAGTTAAACCGCAGCCAAAGCAACGCCAGTGGGGCCCCACCCATCGCCCAGCGGCAATGACTCATGAAGCCGAGCCGCCGGCCCATGCACCGGGCGCCCTCAAAGCGTGTGGCGCGGCCTGGAGGCTCGCTCTGTGCCCCGTTGTTGGTCCTCTACCCCGATTCCCACCGGCAGGCACTAAGCCGCACGGCACTGCACCACCCTACTCTCCGCTGGTGAAGCGCGTGCAGGTGGGCGTCCGGACGCCCATTGGGCTGGGGTGCCATTGCACTCGCTCGTGGCGGGCTGACAGGCCCAGGCGTGCAGGGTTAGGGTAGCTGTATGCAAGACCCAAGCGGCGGCGGGTGATGGGCGGCCCCCGCGGCGTCCATTACCGTCTAGGAACCCTGGGTGGACGACTGCGGCAGCGCTGCGGCGCTTACACTGCGCGCAGTGCCCAGGCCGCCGCCCGACGGGTTTGCCGCCCGCGCGCACCGGCTCTCACCTCCCTCCCACTGCCGCTCGCAGGCTCGAGAGCCACAACCAACTCGCAGCCATGTCTGAGAAGAAGCAGCTCAACCCCGTCTGGGCGGCGGTCAAGCCGTTCGTCAATGGCGGCGCCTCGGGTGCGTGCCTTGCGTGCCCGTTGGTGCCGCCCGCCCGCCCGCTGCTTGCCTGCTTGCCGCTGCCCGTGTGCCTGGGTGCCCCGGCCGCAGTGCTCGAATACATCCCTGCTTGCCCGCCGTGCAGGCATGATTTCCACCGTTTTCATTCAGCCCGTGGATATGGTGAAGGTCCGCATTCAGCTGGGCGAGAAGGGCAACCCGGTGAGTGGCGGCCGCGCACGTTCAAACCTGAAACCCTTGGGAGAGGAGGCTGAAATCCTTGGGAGGCCGCAGGCTGCGACACATCACAGGGACGGTGTGTTGCGGCGTGGCGGTGACTGGGCGCAACCGCTGATGCCCTGCAGTTGTCCAGCTGCCATCGACAGGCCACCTGCCTGCCTGCCACGTGCCCACCCTGTGCAGGTTTCCATTGCCAGCCGCATGATCAAGACCCAGGGCGTGGGCTCCCTGTACAAGGGCCTGTCTGCCGGCCTGCTGCGCCAGGCCACCTACACCACCGCCCGCCTGGGTATTTACAACAACATCTTTGAGGCGGCCAAGGAGTACAACGACAACAAGGTGGGACGCCACTACAATGCTGTGCCGCTGTGCTGCTGCTGCTGCTGCTGCTGCTGCTGCTAGGGCTGCCTTGGCAAGGCACTGTGCAGGCTGCAGCCAGCAGCCGCAGCCGGGCCGCTTGATTTGCGGCTGGCCCGTGCAGTGCAGGGGGACAGGCGTGGCTGCGGCCTGCACTGTTTGTGTATTGCCGGTTGACGCCCATTTTCTGCTCTGCGGCCCGCCCTGCTGGGCTGCAATTGATGTTAAACGTCACTCACCGCCAGCCCCTCCTGCTTCCACTCCCTGTGACTGCAGCCGCTGCCCCTGTGGCAGAAGGCGGTGTGCGGCCTGACCGCCGGTGGCCTGGGCGCCCTGGTCGGCTCCCCCGCCGATCTGTCGCTCATCCGCATGCAGGCAAGCTGGGGCCCTGGCTGGCAGCAGCGCCCCGATTGGCATGTTACGGTGCAGTGCTTGTGGCCACGCTCTTGGCAGCGTTGCATTGCAGCGCCATCGCCCGCCTGCCGCCCTGTCTCACCTGCCCCTCCCCCTCCGTTGCGTTGCCGCCCTGCAGGCAGACACCACCCTGCCGCCCGAGCAGCGCCGCAACTACAAGAACGCGTTCGACGCGCTGGGCCGCATTGTGAAGGACGAGGGCGTGAAGGGCCTGTTCACCGGCGCCGGCCCCACCGTCGTGCGCGCCTGCGCGCTCAACATGGGCATGCTTGCGTCCAACGACCAGGTGCGCGGCCCGGCGTGTTTGCGCCGCAGTGCTGCGAGTGCTGTGCATAGTCTGCTTGCGGCCTGGAGGTGCTGACATGGGGACAGTATGCAGGATGGTTTGTACGAGTTGCGCTGGCTGCGCCAGCAGCGTGGCTGCGCCCTTGCTGCTGCCTGCCCCGACCCCATGCGCTGCTCGGCTCTCACGATGTCCCTTGCCTGTCACTTTTCCCACCGACTGCAGGCCAAGGAGATGCTGGAGGACATGGGCTTTGCCAAGGGCGGCACCGCCGTGGTTGTGGGCGGCGCCACCATTGCCGGCTTCTTCGCCGCCGCCTGCTCGCTGCCCTTTGACTATGTGAAGACCCAGATGCAGAAGATGAAGCCCGACCCCATCACCGGCGAGCTGCCCTTCAGCGTGAGTGGCGGGGCTGGGTTTATGCTCGGGCCAGGGCGTGGGGAGTGCACGCCGGCAGCTGAAGCGTCACATGGCGGCGAGGGGCCTTGGCGTGTGCGTGCCTGCTGCCCGTGCAGCCGGCGGGGCATGGCCGCTTGGGGACCCGCCCAGCCACTTGCCAGCCTGCAAATGCTCGCTGGCCAGCAGCCACACCTGCCAACCGTTGCACCCCTCCCAACCATTCTGGCCGCCCTGCAGAGCTCCATGGACTGTGTGTTCAAGACGCTACGCACCAAGGGCCCCCTGGAGTTCTACACCGGCTTCCCCACGTACTGCGTGCGCATCTCCCCCCACGCGGCGCTCACCCTGATGTTCGTGGCGTGGCTGCCCAAGCTGCAGGTGAGGGTGTGGGGCTGCTTTTGTGGGGAGCGGGTTGGGAGCGGCAGGGGTTGTGCGTGGGGTGCGTTTGGGCGCGGCAGAGCGGCAGTCCCCTCCTTTCATCACCCCCTCGCTGTCTTGATTATTCACCTGTTTCTCTTTCTCTCTGCTTCCGCTGTGCAGGCCAAGGTGGGCCTCTAAGCAGCCACAGCGCGCAGTAGATTGACGGTGACGTAGCGGCGGCGGCGCGGCGCCGCTGACGCGGCGCGCCATTGCGCCCCGGCCTACACTCCCCTCCTCGGTATCCCTTATGTGCTGCCGCTCTTTGCGCTGGCCGGAATTCGGTCCCTCCCGCCTCTGCTTCTCTGCGTTCCACCGCCCCTTCCTTGTTGCTGCCTGACGACGGCGAGGAGCCAAGCTGCATGCACAGGCCAGCGGGCCCTCCATTTCGAAGAGGCACACACCCCCATGCATACAAAACAGCACTGCTTTTCCTCGTCTCCCACTGCCCGGCACGCAACACGGTGCAACAATGAATCCTTAAGAGCTAGTCCAAAAGGGCCGCAGAGTGACATGGGCAGCCGGGCATGGCCTGGCAGGTCGTCTGCAAGGCGACAGGAGGTTGTTTGGCCAAGTTGCATCAGGCGGGCGCTTTGCACGGAATGACCACCTAGCAGTTTGCTAGATGGAAGGCGCTCGTGCTGCTTGGCCGAAGCTAGTTGGCATCGACGATAGTTGGCAAGGGGCCGCTGATGAATGCCGGGAGAGCGGTCGTCGTGCACGTGGGCGGTTGCACCAGAGGAACAGGGGCAGCATAACAGGAAGTCCTGGCAGCTGGCCAACAGCCATACCTCCTGCGCATCCCTCAGGGCGTTAGGTAAGCATGCAGGGCACTGAGCATCCATCCGCAGCCAATGCAAAGTTTGGCCAGGCGGTGATGGTTGCAGCGGTGCCACCGTGGGGCGTTGGGGACTGAGCAGCGCAGGCCTGCAAGACTCAAAACTTTAGTTAAACTTGTAAACAATTTGAAGGCGTGGCACACTGTTGGCAGCCTGGCACGCAGCAGTTGGCTATTGGAAGCAACGGCGGCTGCGTTGAATGCAGTGCAGGGGAGGCGGCGGCAGAAGGTGGCGTCGATGGTCACACAGCGACCAGGTTGAAACCGAGCGTGGGAACGCCCATCGCCGCGTGTCACTGCATGATTGACTGGTTTGTGGCTGAAACAGGGCCCCGGAGGAGGCGATGGGGCCCTCAGCAGGCTGCCGACCCTTCAGCCAGGCGGCTGCATGGTGTGTAAGCCGAGGCATGGCCGCCCCGCAAGCTGCTCCCTGCATTCTTCAATGTCAGCTGTGCGCAGAAATAACGCGCGCCTTCCCGAAGTGTGCAGCCGCCTTCAATAAATAAATAAACCCCGCCGCCCCTGCCCCGCTGGCGCTGCTCAGCAGGCCCCCGCCTGCGTGTGCAGCCGCCAGGGCATGGCAGATAGAGGAGGGGCCGCTGCTATGGCTCAGACTTGTGCCGAGCACCCCTCGGAGGCGGCCTCGACCAGCGGGCAGGCCTTTGGCAGGTTGCCCAGCTGGAACATAGTCGGCTGGGTCCTGCGGGGAAGGCAGGGGCAGCCGCCGCCCGCGCTGCCGCCGGCGGCTTCGGCACAGGTGGGCCACTGCCGCACCTGCGTGCAAACATCGTGCTGCCGCATCCCTGTGGAGGCTCAATTGCGCATGCCGCATGCTGTGGAGCGCCCGATAGATCACAGCTGTTGTTCGACCCCCTGCTTGCAGGTGGCAGCATCGGCGGCAGCAGAAGCGGCAGCAGCGCTGGCGGCGTGGGAGCAGGCGGAAGGCCAGCCACCGGGCGGCGGCTACGGCTATGCGCCGGCCGAGCAGCAGCAGCAGCAGCAGCAGTTAGAGTACGAGGAGGAGTACTTTGAAGAGGAGGAGGAAGAGGAAGAGGGCTTTTACGACCCTTACCGCCCGTTCAAGCTGCTGCTTGCGGGAGGTGCGCCCGAGGGAGTGCCCAGCCGCTTCATGTATGGGAGCTGCGCGCTCACGCTGCTCCAGATGTTGGGGTTTGCAAGGCATGCTTGCAAGACGGGCAGCCGTGCTGTGCACGAATTGGGCCATTGGGTATGCGCGTCGCCACATGAAGCCTCGCTCGCCTGCTGCGGCTGAACGCCTCCCGGCCTGGTGGCCCGCGACACCATGTGTGCAGGCGTAGCAGGCGCCGTGAGCCGCACAGCCACGGCGCCGATAGACCGGCTCAAGATGCTGCTACAAATACAGGACTGCCAGCGGGGGCTGACGATAATGGAGGGCGTCCGCAAGATGTCTTCGGAAGGTGCGAAGGCAGCGGGTGTCGGACTAAGTGGAGGTCGAAAGGCTGGTGTGCCGCTGCACCAGCAGCATGTTTGACGTGCATGCAGCGCCAGACAGTGTTGACCCATTAGCTGGTGCCTGGATGTTGGCCGCCCGCTTATCGGCCTAATGTTTTAATGTTGCTGCGCCTCGCCTGCAGGCACAGTGCGGTCGTTCTTCAAAGGCAACGGCACAAACGTGGTGAAGATTGCGCCTGAGACGGCCATCAAGCTGACGCTCAATGATGCCCTCAAGCGGGTGCGCTGCCGCTGCTGCCTGGGCTGCCTCGTTGATGTAGTTGATGAGCAATGTGCAGCATGCGCATACTCGGCAGGCAGGCCTCCACCACCACAGTTGAAGCTCAGAGATTGCAAAGAGCAAAAAGCAGGCCACTCAATGCGCCTGGGTGCCCTTTCGCAGGTGGTGACGTCTGACCCAGACGAGATCACGCCCGCGCAGCGCATGGCAGCCGGCGCCATGGCGGGCGCCTGCGCGCAGGCCACCATTTACCCATTTGAGCTGGTGCGTGTGGCTGTGGCTGTCTGTCGGGCTGCTTTGGAGCCTGCCAAAGCGTCTGTCACTGTGCATTCTCACTTGCATGTATTGGCATCGCTGCCGCTGTTGCTGCCCTGTGCTGTGTGGCTGTCGTAGTGCTGCCTGCCTACCCGTGTGCCCCGTTTGTTGCCCCACTGCTTCCAGGTGCGCACGCGGCTAGCAGTCTGCCCGGCAGACACATATCGCGGCATTGCAGACTGCGTGCGGAAGGTGCTAGCGCAGGCAAGCCCCATTTTTGATTAACTTTGTTGGCCGACTGGTGTAAGACAAGTTGAGGGACTTATTTATTAGGTCCCACTTATGCACTTGCTCGTTTTCTGCTGTGGAACCATCGGCTGACCGCTCGCTTCTTGGTCGCTCACCTGCAACCGCCTGCGTCTGCCTGTGCAATGTGCAGGAGGGTTGGCGTGCCTTTTACCGCGGCATCGTGCCTTCCATGCTGGGTATCCTGCCGTATGCCGGCGTAGACATCACCATTTTTGAGCTGCTGAAGGAGCGCCTACTAGACAAGGTGAATGTTTGGGTCGGCAGCTGCGCTGCCCAGGGATGTGGTGTTGCTGCCGCTTGCTCACCGTGCTGTTGACATGCCAAGCCACCGTCTCTGTTGCGGGTCTATGCCCGTTGCATTGTGGTTACCCACCATCCACATGCTCTCTTGACCTGCTGCAGTACGAGGGCACAAACCCGCCGGCGCACATGATCCTGGCGGCAGGCATGTGCAGCAGCAGCATTGCGCAGTTTGCAGCATACCCGCTGGCGCTCACGCGCACGCGGCTGCAGGTGGGGAGGCAGGGCCTGCAGAGTCTCAGCCCAGCTGTTGGGGTGCGGATTGAGTTGAGGGTCTGTGCTGTTGCCTGAAGCTTCGCGAACGTGCAGGCAACAGCCTTTGCCCCCACGTTGGCGGATGTCTGCAAACTCACCTCAGTGTTCTGTTTGCCTGCCTGCAGGCGCAAGGCATTGGCGGTCGGCCCATCAAGTACAGGGGCATGATGGATGTGCTGCGCAAGACTGTGCAGAATGAGGGCGTGCGCGGGCTGTACAAGGTGCGAGCAGTTGCCTTTCTGCTGATGGGATGGCAGACGGCGGGTGGTCAAGACACCAGAAATAACAGCAGTACACTGCGGCCCTTCAAACTGCATGAATGCGGGCACTCTGCCAAATTCAGTCAATAAAAACCAGTTTTCCTGCTGCCTTACTTTCACAGGGCTCGCTCACAAACCTGGCCAAGGTCGCGCCTGCCGCCGGCATTTCCTGGCTTGTATTCGAGGTGCGTGCGCATGTGCCGTGATGGTGTCGCCTGGTTGATCTGACGCCAGCTGTGGCTGTATGGAAGACATTGTGGATGCAGCATGCGAGCGATAGCTTGCCTGCTGCACACAGCACTGTTCTTGGGACTGTCCTGCTGCTTGGATTGTGCAACATGTCAACACGGTGTGCAACATGCTGCCATGCATTGCAGGAGTGCAAAATGCTGATGACGGTTGACACGCGGCGGTAGCAGCAGAGGCGCTGCATTGGCAGCACAACATCAAACAGCAGCAGCAGCCAGCCACACGACTGTCCCCACTTGGCCAGCGGACGGATTCACACCTTGCTTTCCTCCTCATTGAGCAGCCATGGCCGTCAACTCAAAACCCGATTTGTTGCGCACACAAACCAAGCCGCTGAGGCGGCTGCGCCAAACGTCTCCCTCAGAGGGAGGGTGCCATGCATGCACTCTCCACCTCAGCCAACATCTGTCGACCCCCAGTATTGCTTCATTGCACGACTGCACCTTGCTTATAGCTGGCCACGATAGCGGCCTACGTTGAAAGTCTCTCTCTCACGAATTTACATGCCAGTAGCGTGGCCGAGCAAGCCTGGCTAGCACGACTGCCGCAGGTTGGCCTGCTAGGGAACTGCACCCAGTCATCTTGCACGTTGCTCCCCTCACGCGCCGGCCGTCAGCTTGGTGGTCCGCGACTGCAGGCTCTCCACCACCCGCCCCAGGCTCTCAAACGTCTCTAGCGTGCCCTGGTACACAGCGTCAGGTGCCGCCTGCAAGGTCAGAGGGGGAAGCTGAGAAATTAACATGACCCCGGGGCAAACAGGGCAGCAGCACATCCAATCTCCAACACAGACCGCGATGCTAGCTAAGCAGCCATGTGTGTGAGCTTCCTCAGGTCAGGCCACGCCAAAGGGCCCAGTGGCGCACGTCAGCCATGGCAATGCAAATCAGGCATGCACACCACGCCCTAGATGGTAATCAGACAGGCAGATTGCGCATTGCATACAGACCAGGCAGGACAGAAGGGTGCAATGCCGCACCTCCTCAAACACCTCCAGCGTGCCCACACCCTGGTCCAGCGTACCTGCACCGGCGGGGGATTGGAGTTGGTGCAGCATTTGAATCTCTCCCCCTGGCTGGCATGATGCAATCTTTAATCATCGCATGCAAGACATGCGCCAGAGCAAGCCGCCAACTACACAGCATTTGGAATGTGGTTCTGCCGGATGCACAGAAGCAGCCGCCACAGCCGCGCACCCGCAAACTTCTTGTCCAGGATCATCTGGCTGAGCTTGCCCTCCACCGTGGCCACCGGCAGCTTGATCAGCTCAGCGATGTGGCCAATCTCCACGCGCGAGAACGGCTCAATCAGCCTGCGCAGCCAGGAGCGGAAGGCAAGGCAAGCTTTGTCACAACCGGCCCACATCATGTAATGCCACTGCTTCACCAAGCCAATGCTTCAGCAGCCACATTCCACCACAGTGGAACACTTGCAAGCCAGGGGGTGCTCTAGATTAAAGCAATGCACCCACCTGATCAGGTTCTGCTCCAGCAGCGTGTCGTACAGCGCAGACAGGTGGGCGTGCACAATCGGGTCGCCGCCCAGCTGCTCGCTGTACGACTGCGGCAGGGAAACATCGGGGGAGGCACAGGGAAGTGAGGGACGGAGCATGGGAGGACGCGTACAGTGACTGAAGCAGTTGCAAAGCGACGTGCAACGTGTCATGGCCAACCTCTTCTCCTGGTATGACAGGTAATGCTGCAGGCAGGGCACCTCTGCAACAACAACAACAGTCATGCAGGCAGCTGCTGCTGTAGCCGGCAGGGAGGAAGCACTGGAGCACAGACTACACAGCCCCCACCTGCAGCACGTCCTGGAAGGCCTGCAGCGAACGGTCCTGGTAGGCCTTGCCTACCGCCCGCATGGCGTCCACGTCAGCGCCCGCGTACTTGAGGCCGCCCTGGGGCCAGGAGAGCACGGGGAAGCGAGGCACATGAAAAAGGGCATGCAGCAGTGGTGCATGGATCAGGCAGAGGTAGGGTGATGACTTGGGACCCGGCTGATGAGTCAGGGGAGCAGCTCTTTAGCCCCCTGACAACTGCTCCTCCGCCCCTCGGCAGCTGCTCCTTCGCCCCTAAACAGCTGCTTTGCCACCCTGCCCACCTTGCTGGCAATGATGGCGGGCACGTCCGACACGTCGCCCGTCATGATCTGCAGTTGAAGATACAAAGCAAGCATGAACATTACCAAGGACAGGCTTTAATATACGCTGAGCTGCCGGCTGCCCCACAATCTTGTCTCGCGTGCCAGCAAACCCGGTATTTTCCTGCCGGCCCGCACCTTGCACAGCAGCATGTACTTGAGCACGGCCACGGCGCGCGGGTCGTCCAGCGCGCTCAGCTGCTCAAAGGCCTCGAAGAAGTAGGAGTAGGCGGTCTTGTAGTCCTTCTCCTCTGCAGGAGTGTTGAATAAATAAATTCAAGCCATAAGCAAGCAAGGACCAGTAAACAGAGGAGTACGCGGTCTTGTAGTCCTTCTCCTCTGCAGGAGTGTTGAATAAATAAATTCAAGCCATAAGCAAGCAAGGACCAGTAAACAGAGGAGTACGCGGTCTTGTAGTCCTTCTCCTCTGCAGGAGTGTTGAATAAATAAATTCAAGCCATAAGCAAGCAAGGACCAGTAAACAGAGGAGTGCGGTCTTATCTTTGCTCCCTCAAAGCAAGGCCTACTTCGCATGACAATATGACTGCCTGCACACCTACCTGCATGCAGCGTGCCACTCTGCTGGTCGATGTCGGCCTGCAAATGGATGTCATTGGAGAGCAGTGCCAGTGAGCAGCCCATGGTACCTCACGGTGGCAGGCAATACGCAGATACAATTTCCCACTCTGCATCAGCATCAACAAGCATAGGCAACATATCCTGCCAAGCGGCGCGCCTGCAGCGATGGTGGGATGTAGATGGCGTTGGCTGCGGTGCGCGCCGCCGTCAGTGCTGCGCGCGACTTGGGCAGGTTCTTGAGCGCGTGGTGCACCTGCAGGGTCAGCAGAGTGGGTGAGCAAGTTATTCTAAGGTAGCAGGTGCTTTGGTCAAGTTGAGCAGTCAGCTGGGCACCAGAGTGCGGCCCTTGAATCCATGACAATGGTCCTTGAATCATTGAAGGCTGCAATAATAACCCCACCTTGGACTCCAGCAGGTGGATGTCCACCAGCAGCAGCTTGTCGTCCAGCCGCTTCACCTCCGTCAGCAGCTTGCCTGCAGGTTGCAGAAGAGTTGGGGAGCTTGCGCTTGTGATGATGCTGGTCACTGGCCGGATACATCTCCAGGCCAGCAACAGCAGGAGGCTGCCCCTTAGGAGGCGGGCATGAACAGCAGTTGCAGGCAAATAACAAGTTGCAAGCGGAGGCATAGCTCGCTGTGTGCCTTGAATGGAAGACGGCAGCTGGAAGGCAACAAGCGCACCGATGAGGTGCAGGGCAGCGGGGTAGTCCTTGAGGTCCATGTACAGCATGGCCAGCCGGATCTCGATGCGCTGCCTGCAGGGCGCACAATGGACAGTTGATACGCCATGAGTAGGATGGGCAGTTGATATGTAAGTAGCGCAAGTGTACGTGAGGGGCACATGCCAACCGGCCGTGCATGCCTGCTGCCGCATGGCTATGGTGCAGATGAGATGATGGCTGTGGTAGAATGTAAGCTGCAGCAGCTGGCGCTGAAGCACGCACCGCAGGAACGTGCGCTTCTCAGCCGTGGCCCACTCCACTTGCTCCTGGCACACCTCCTTCTGCTCGGACAACGTTTTGAGCACACCATAGCAAAATCAGTACAGAAGCAGCAACGCCAGTGTGGAGAAGGAGAAGACTCCAAGCAGCAGATCACATGCCCCTCGGCAGGACATCCCGCAGCAGCTATCAGCGCCTTGAGGTGCAAGTTGTTCAGAGCACGTGGCAAATGTTTCTTGCTCCTGCCAAGCACCGATAAAAGCAGCCCGTGAGCTCACCAGCAGCTGCGAGCTGTTGGGCACTTTGGCGATGCTGTCAATCACGCTACGCACAATCTTGGCCGTCTTGGCCTTGGGGCTGCAAGGAGGAGGATAGCATGAACAAGTGACCATGAGGTGGATTACCGAGGGCCTCATGGCACGCCTTGCAGAACCAACCACACAAGGCTGCCGGCTGCTCCGCACCCAGCGATGCATCGTTACCCCAAACCGCCCCCCGGCTCTCACATGGCCGCAAACAGCGGGCGCAGCTCGGTGAGCAGGCTGCGCAGTGCCACCGCATCGCCCGCCTTGACCAGCAGGTCTGTGAGCCGCCCCAGCGCCGCATCCTTCACCTTCAGGCTTTCTGCATGCCAACCAGGGCAGGCATGGGGGTGAAACTTCCAAGCGCAGCAGGTGTGTGCATTGGGCAGTGCTGCAGCATACATGCGGCTGTCTCCAAGTAGGTACAATACCAGCTGCATGGCACAATGGAGTGCCCAGCAAGCGGCAATATGCAATGCGGGTTGAAAAGCTCAGCGAAGGCGCACCGGCATCGCTGCTGCCCGCCGCTGTGACCACCGCCTTCAGGGCCTGCACATCATCTCCCGCCGCGTCCAGCTGCTGCTGCAGCGCCTGCAGGAACGGCCGCAGTGAGATAGGCACAGGCATGGTGGGCAACCAGCGGCAGGGCAGTGAAGCGGCCAGCCTCAGCACAGCTGATAGAGCTAGGGGGCACTGCATTGCTAGAATCAATGAATGCGGAATGGCTGCGTTCCGCACCTCCGCCATGGCGCAATGTGCTATTTGTTGCGGGTCTGCCCAGCCGCCGAGATGTGTTCACCAGAAGAGCTGCACGGGCGCAAGCGGCAGGGCAACGGCGTGAGGCGGAGCGGCAGCTCGGCGGGTGGGCAGGCGGAGCACAGCTGCGCGCAGCCAGTGTGCAGAACGGCTCAGATCGGATGCTCATGCATCCCGGCAGCAGGGCGGGCGGCGGGGAGCGCTGCCACAGCTGCTCCGAGCCGGTGCAGCGACTCGCGGCCTCTGGACAGTCCTGCCGCCACGCCTGATCAAGCTGCTGCATCAGATCAGTCGGCTGGGCACAGCAAGGGCACCTGCGGGCTTCCTGGCCGACGTTCGGTCTTTGCTCGCTCGTTGGCAGGGCTGGCGACAGATCGCGCGTGTTTGGGCGATTCAGATCAAGCTTGTGGCCGCCGATCGCGGGCTGGGGCATCATAGGGCGCATGAACACGGACATGGGGCTCGCTGTGTTGCCTCTGCATGTCCATCGGGCAATTGCCTAGAGTCTTGAGATATATATGATTCGTCTGATTACGCATAGCCGGCTCTCCGACACCCCAACCGCGTGCTTCACTTGCGACCGTCGCGCTTGTACTCTCCCAGCCTCTGCGGGCGCAGTAAAAGATTTGGTGAGTCGTTTACACTCGCTTGAAAGCGCTACTGCTTGCAGGCCCTGCCGCCGCCGCCGCTGCCGCCGCTGGTGGCGGCACCGCAGCTCTCTGCTCCTGCCCGGCATGATGGCAGCCAAGCATGTGCCGTGCGAAAAGCAGGAAGCAATGGGCTAGTCTGGTGCACCGTCCGCTACCGTGGCTCCCTGCCATCTGCCTTGTGCCAGGGCCAATGGACGAGCTGGTGCTACGCAAGATTGTGGCAGCCGTGGGCGACAGCGCCACACTGGCGATGCTGTCCTGCTGCTGCCGCCTGTTGCGCCGGCTGGCGGCTGAGGAGCGGGAGGAACGCGGTGCGCCGCAGGCAGCTAATCGCCTGCATTCGCGAGGGAGCAGCTGACCTCGGGCGTCATGCCACTGACAAGCAGCTGCATCCTCACCGCAGGCTACTGCCCACATCTGTGGCATCTGTTGGGCCACAAGGTGCCATGCGACAGCGCTGCGCAGGCTCGAGCCGCCGCCATGCTGGCCGGCAGATTTCGGCGGTGAGCCTGCTCTGATGTCAACGTGGCCTGCGAGGTTGTGTACATACATGCTGCTCCCGCTAATCATTTTCCTGCTGGTATTGCCCTGCGCTTGTCGGCCATGATTATTGCTCACCGGCCCCTCCTGCTGTCGCTAAAACCCGCAGGCAGCTGCTGCTAGACCTGGCAGAGGCGCAGGCACGGGGTGTAGCTTATGATGGCCGCCTGCACAGCTACGACCTGGTCAGCCTGCCCGACCGGGGCGCCTTCCTGGAGCGCGTGGAGCTGGTTGCAGCCGACCTGCAGCACATGCTGGTCTATTCCGGCGGCTTGCGCG
>VFQQ010001805.1_pt1 | contig 27510 bp, 50 predicted proteins | sample 3512341 | NCBI WGS metagenome assembly VFQQ01 (sample SAMN10412373, study PRJNA504923) | tailings metagenome | isolation source: Relicate 2 Philex TSF1 revegetated site | place: Philippines: Tuba, Benguet | collected 2017-08-29
CCCAGCAGGGCTTGCAAAGCAGTCGCAGCAGACTTGCCGTACATCTGCAGCAGCATGCAGCAGCAGGGGAGGGCGGTGAGGGCGTGTAAAAATGCAACTGGTTGGAACACGCCAGGCCAAAGCTTTGGGCACCGTTGTGTGCATAGCTAGGCACCTCCCTCGAGCGTGCAGGGCACGAGCTGCAATGCCTCACCTGATATGCTGCTGCCACCTTGTCGCTGAGCGCAGAGAATGCTGCCTCAGGAGCTGACTTGGCCCGGGCATCGAGAGGTGGCGATTCGGGCGGCGGCGGCGGCGAGGGTTCCTGTGGTGTGCCCGCCCCTGCCACCACCAGGCGCCCTGGGCGACTTGCGCAGGCTGCCCGCAGCGGGCGAGGGGCCAGTGGGCCGCGCCTGACCGCCGGCTGCCAAGCCACAGCCGCGTTCGGCATCTGCTTGCTCGCAGGCGGGCGAGCTTGGATGTGTATGAGGTCGAAGGAAAGTGCCGTAGCGCGCGAAGAGCGGGACTAGCCCTCCACGCTGGCCAGCATGGCGGTCGGCGGCCGCAGCACGAGCCATCGACGGCAGGCTCGGCACGGCGACGCTCTGCAGACCGGATAATGCTGCCAGACCTTCTTCCCGACATTGAGTTGCATTGACGCTACAAAGCTCACAGGCAGCCTTGGCCATGTGTCCCTGGACGGCACATGCCTGCAAGGGCCGCCGGCGCCAGCACCATCTGTCCATGGCATGGGCATGCATCTGCCCAACCTCGGAGCTCCCTTACTGTCTGCCGAGGGCATTTTGCAGTCGCCTTTGCACGATGGTGCTGCACATCGCGCAGGTGACCCGTCGGTTGGGGGCGAACACACGAAAACCTGGCCGCAAACGTGGTCCCGCTACTTGCACACGATTACGCACATTCACTTGAAATGCAGGTGGCGCGCCCCGGGGTGCAAGTGCCCACCACCACACAGGCGGGGGGGCCGCGGCAGCGGCGGACGTCAGTGGCCGTCTACGCCGCGGACATGTCGGGCCTGCAAAAGGCCGAGATGTGGGCTATTGGCACAACTTGCGCTGCGGTGGGCGGCATCGCTGTGGAAGTTTTCAAAAAGTGGCAGACACAGCAGCAGGCGGTGCAGCGCAGCGTTAGCGAGCTGCAGGGGGAGCTGCGCAGCGTGCAGCAGCATGCCGCAGCACTGGAGGACAAGCTGGGCGCGGCGCAGGAGGCCATCGGAAAGCTGAAGCAGCAGCTGCTCTCTGAGGAGGAGCGAACCCACGAGCAGATGCGCCGCGCCGAGGAGGCCGAGGCAGCCGTGGCAGCGCTGAAGGCAGCGCAGTCACCCAAGACGGGTAACTGACCGGGCATGGCAGTAAGACCCACAGGTGGGCAGAGTGGCGGGCAGTGTGCTTTGGTGGATAAGAGCACAAAGCAGCAGAAGATGGAGAAGAAAACGTGCTGCTGGTATCCCACTCCTGGCTCCCAACCGCACAGCCCACTGCTGCCTCCCATCTCCCACCGACACAGGTCCGGGACCGGCTGGGTGGCGCCCGCACCAATCCCAGAGTGTGCCTCTGCGGCCATCACTGATGGCACGCCCACTGCGGCGCAAGCCCTGCTGACAGCTGCAGTGTGCGGGCCTGCGCCCCGAGCCGCCTGCAGCAAGCCCCACGCTGTGCAGCTGCAGCAAAATGGTGGCGCGCTCTCTTCTGAGTTCCCCGCGAAACAGCTAAACCACAACTTTCATTGTTTAGCTCTAGCTTGGAGAAAGTGTGTTTGATCAGGAGCATGCCCTGCTCTCCATAACACTGTCTGCAACATCTGGGCCAACTATTTAGTTGCGACGTCCTGCGCAGGGCAGCCGCCGATGGCAGAGTAACAGCACAGCATTGGCGGCGGTGCGGAAAGGTGCAGGAAGCACTAAAGCAAGCCTGCTGGCCAACTTGCCCTTGAAATTGTGGCGGTTACAGGATTCTTTCACTGGGTGAGATAAAAGAACTGCTGAGGCTACCAGTCGTGCCGCGGGCTCCAGCTGCCGTTTGTCAGCCGCACGCCGCGCGGCAGCAGCACGCCTGCATTGGGGAGAGAACCAAAGACAGCGCATTGACACAGCTGCTCTGCACTCGCTGGGATGTTGCGCAGCAGCAGGCAACTTGCTGAGGTGATGTGCAGTAGCAAGCACAAGCCAGCCTGCAGCAGCCCAAAACCTACAGGCAGCGCCGCACCTGAATGCCACTGCACGGTGACTGGCGCCGCTGGATGCCGCAGCTGCATTGCCTTGGACAGGCGGCCGCGCATGTTGACCTGCGCACGTGAAGGCAGGGGGAGGGGAGGATCTTGCAGCTCTGCACAGCTGCAGCAGGCACACCTCCAGCAGCAGTACGTGCAATCTCCACATGCATAGACTGCATGTTCCTGCCTGCATTTCCCTGCCACCGTCGTGCAGATGACACCCACAGCGCCACGGCAGGCTGCCTTTTCCTACCTCTGGGCTGGCGGGCGCCTCTGTGAACTTGAGCCAGCAGTCGCCTTTAGAGTGGCTGCACAGAGAGAGGCACCGGCACAAGCAGCTCAGGAGCAGTGGCTTCATGCTGCTGGCGGTGCACCGGAGCTGGCTAGTACGAAACTACAAGTGATCGTGCTACCCCACTCCCTGCCCTGCTTCACCCACACCCTGCTGTAAACTCACGTGTGCGCATCCGGCTCGAAGCACTTGTCCTCCGAGCAAAACGCAAACGCGTTGCAGGGCAGGCGGCTGAACACGCCGGCTGCGCGGCAAGGGGCGAGCAGATGGAAGGCGGGGCACACGCATGTGATGCCAGATGCCCAGCGAGGCAGCAGCCATGCAAACTTCCAGACAGCCGCAAGCGATGCAAATGGTGCAAGTGGTGCCACCGCGGCAGTGCAGCGCATCAAGCACGCAGCCACCCTAGCCATGCCAGCCGGATGGTTTTCACACGGCAATTATCCCACTCACAGTCGCCCTTTGGCACGTGCTGCCGGCACGCCTCAGCGCACTCCTCCACGCTTGTCTTGGTGTTGCCGATGCCCCAGCCCACTGCACAGGCAGGCAGGCGCGCCGGTGAGTGTGCATGGCATGGGATGATGGGAGGCATGGGCAGCTGAATGTCGGCAAAAGCGTGCACAGCGCAGCACATACAGCACGAGCGCGGCAGCTGCTGCTGCACCGGTGCAGCTGCTTCTTGTGCGTGCTCCGGCTGGAACGGCAGCAATGGAACATAGCAGGTGGCGCGGCGCTTGGAGATTGTAGGTACAGTGGGCGCACCTGCCAAACCATCATAGTCCGAATGCCGCTCAATATGGATGTCCAGATCTTCCGGCTTGGGCTTGGCTTGCTGCAAGCGGTGGGCATTTTGGCAGGCAGCGTGAGGCCAGAGGGTGTTTGGGCTGTTGCGGTGGCGGCATTGGGGCAGGTCTGACCCTATCTTGGTTGTTACATGGGTAAAGCTTGAGGTCGCCAGCCAGTGTGGCAGTCTTTGCAAAAGCAAAACCAAAGTCTGAAGGCCCCCCGCTCGTGCTCAGCACCCACCTGCCACCACTTGTTGGTTGGCGAGTCTTCCAGGCACTCTGGCTTGACGTGCGCATAGCCGTCCACTGCAGGGCTGCCGCAGACCCGCGTCTGCATGATGCGTTGAATGGCCGCCACATCTGGGCCGCCGCCACCCTGCTGCTGCTGCTGCTGCTGCTGGCCGCCGCCGCCGAATCTTCGGCCTGCACAGATCAGCGAGGCAGGGAGATTGCTGATTGACGTCGCTGGCTTTCAGCTCGCCCCTGTTCACACAGCTGCCATATCAACAAGCTAGCACCGCTTTGCCGAACCTCATGCTGAGCGTCTGGCTCACCTGCTGCTGTGCTGTCGCCGTTAACGGCTGCTGTGCCTGTGCTGAAGCGGCTGCCATGCGTGACCTCAAACGCCAGCGAGGCCAGTACGAATGCCAGCAGCGCAGCACCCAGGAAGGGCAGCAGCAGCCGGACGGCAGCAGAGCGCGCGCGCTGCTGCCCACGCTCCGCTGCAGCGCCGCCGCCCATCCGAGCGAACTTGTACGAGAGCGGTGGGCGGCGGCGGCGGCAAGGAGGCAGGGCAACGGGAGCAGCCTTGTGGTCGGCTGCGGTCCTGGGTGTGAGTGCGATTGGCTGCGAGGGCTGTGGTGCAGCGCGGGGGCCGCTTCGCTTGGGACCGTCCGCTTGAGCGAGGGCAAGGCCGTCTTTTGGCCAAATGGCAGGATTAATTGGAATAAATGAAGTGATCTGCAGCCCTCAGGAAGGGCATGCGGGCCCCTGCTGCGCCCTGAAAGCAGGGCGCATGAATTTCTCTTCCTGCACGTCCTCGTTGGCACAGATGGCGCTACCCAGGCTGTCACAAAAGCTGATAGTTGTGTTTTGCTTGCTGGGGCCGCTGCTGGTCCTCCACAGACCCAACTCCGAAACCCGACCTCACGCTATGGAGGCCGAGAGCCGCTTCGTGGATGTTTCAGGGCATCGCGTTAGGGTTCTGGAGGCCCCAGGCAACTCGGATGCCTCAGGTGTGCGCTACACCAGGTGTGGCGCTGGGCCGCCGCCGGCGCCGGTGCCACCGCCGCCGAAAGCAGATTTCTTACCAAATACCCCCACTCACTCGGTGCAGCCACCGTGGTGCTGCTGCACGGGCAGTCGTTCCAAGCCTCCACGTGGCAGGAGTGCGGCACGCTGCAGGCCCTGGCCAAGCATGGAGTGCGCGCGCTGGCCGTCGACTTGCCGGGTGCGCGGGGCGGATACCTGCTTGCACTGCTCAGCAGGTGGCGGCTGGGTGCCTGCTTGCTTGTTTCGAGCTGCTGGGATGCTCTGCTGCTGCAGCGATGCACTTCTGCATGCCCTTCTTGCATCACCATACAACCTTCTCTTTCCCACTCCCGTGCCTCCTCACCAGGGCACGGCGTGACGGGCGGCCCCTCCTTGGCCTTGCAAGAGCGGCCCTCCTTTCTGGAGCAGCTCTTGAAAGCGCTCTCTGTGCGGCAGCCGCTGGTGCTGGTCACTCCATCCATGAGCGGCAGCTATGCGCTGTGTGCGCTGTGATATGCTGTGTGTGCTGCGTGTGCTGCGGCAGTGCTGCGTGTGCTGTGCACAGTGCAGGTTTAGTGTGTGTTTTGCAGTGTGCTTGTGATGTCCTGCTGCCTCGGATGGTGGGTGCCTTCGACTGCGGCAGCCTTCCACAGCGGTAGTGATCGCTTTTGCTTGTCATTGCGTCCCTCACAGGCCGTGGATCAGCAGCCATGCAGATGAGCTGGCAGGCTGGGTGGCGGTGGCCCCCGTGGGGCTGTCGCTGTGGACAGACCCGCCCGCACACAGCAAGGTGGGCCGGGTGCCTTCATCGGTTGATTTAATTCAAGTCTTGCATTGGAACAGGGGTCCTGCTCATCACACAGTTGTTTTTGCTAGCGTTTCTCTGCGGGGCGTGGCCTGGCCGACCATCTTGCTGTGCAGGGTGTGGTCCTGTATGCAGGGCAACTTGCTGGCTGTGCAAGGTGTGCACCCTGGCCGGCTGCTTGGATTTTCACCGTGCCCTGCTTGCTGCTCCGCCCTCTTTTGTCCCAGACCAAGGTGCTGGCGGTTTACGGCAGCCGGGACGCCATGCGGTCCGATTATGCGCTGCTGGAGGACAAGCTGCCGCAGTCACAGGTGAAACAGTGGTGATTGTACAGTGACTTTACCAGGGAACAAGCTTCAGTTTTGCTGCTGGAAGACAAGCTGCCGCAGTCGCAGGTGCAAGTGGGACAGTTCTGGTATGGTCCTGTTCTGCTGGGTGGGACGAGTTGCGCATTCGCTGCTGGGGGACAAGATGCCGCAGTCGCAGGTGCATTTTGCCAAATGCCGAAATGGGAGCAGCGAGCTTGGCGGGACTGCTGAAAGGATGCGCCCGCGGAAGTGGTGACAAGAGTCACAAGCAGCACTGCAGGGTGCCTCAATCGTCTTGCTTGAGCAACATGGCCTGCCGTTTTAACAAGGCCTGCTAGGTTGGCCTTCCCTCCATGCAGTTCCTGCTCATACCAGATGCGGGCCACGCTTGCTACCTTGATAACCCAGGCACGCCGCAGCAAGTAGCGCAGGGATGCATGCGCTCAAGGCACTGTGCAGCCTTGGGGCTGACATGAATACTCAAGGCATTGCAGCCTTGGGGCTGACATGAATGCTCAAGGCACTGCAGCCTTGGGGCTGACTTGAATGCTGGCGTGCCTGTGCACCTGCGGGGCTGGATCAGTTTGTTGGATCCATGCAGGTTTCAGTTTCAGCTGGCCAACGGCACTCATCGAGCAAGGCTCGTGTCACCCAGTAGCCTGTTCGCACCTCTGTTGCCCCTTGCAGCCCTGTTCAACCGAGAGCTTATCCGCTTTCTGGAGAACGAAGTGGAGGGCTGATAGCGAACGCAAAAAATCCCCGTTGTGGGAGGTAGCGACGGCAGCTTGCAATTGGACAGCCTGTTGCCTCCGCACCACACACACAGAGCCGCCCTGTTTCACCTTCAGCCTCTACTCAAACTTGCTGCCACAGAATCAAAACCCAATCAAGTCCATTTTTGACATCCGTGTTTATATAACAACTGACACACAAGGGGCAAGCTGCAAGCGGCGCATGGCATGACGACCGCTGGGCGACCAGAGCACAGGGGCAAAGAATGGGGCGGGACACAGGGCAGAGACGGACAGGGGCGTTGAATGACGGGCGAACGAGGTTGCTGGGCGGGTTGCATGCAAACAATGGGGGGCAAAGAGTGGGAGCGCTAAAGCAGCATGTTGTGAGCAGGCATTCTCAGCAGAAGTCATTCTGAGCAGGACGTTCTAAGCAGTATGCTGTTTGTGGCGGAGCGAAAAGCACTGAGCGGGTCTGTTACTGGTTGCTGTTCATTCAGGGGGGCTATCATTTGGTTTTGGTGTTCTCGCCGACACCCTCTGCCAGCCATGTGCGCCGCCCCACAGGCGGCGACACAACTGCCGGGCTGTCGGCTGCCGGTGAGGGGGTGGCCGGGGGGCTGCGGGTCCTCTTCCCCTCCTTGCTGTTGCCGCCGGTGCCGCCGTTGCAGGCCGCCACGCTGCCGCTGTTGCCGCTGCTGGAACCCGCAGGTGCGAGCGCATCGGCCTGTACTGCGTATCGCTTGGCAGGGTCCAGCTGCGCCGACATCTTGCTGGCAGCGTCGGCGCCGTGGGTGAGCGCTCGCCTGCGTAGGAAAAGGGCGCAAGGTCAGGGACGGCGTAATCAGAGATTGCTCGTGTGCATGCGACAGCCAGCCGGCAGCAACCATGCAGCCCGTTCGTGAGAACCCAACGGCCGACTCACACGCAGCACGGCACAGCTGATGATGCACACGATGCCCGCCATCCACACGAGCTGCAGCCCTACTCTTTGTGCGGTTGCACGCAAGCATCCACCACCAACCGCAGCAGCGCCGCACCTGATGACGCGCACAATGCCGCCCATCCAAATGAGCTGCAGCGCGTACAGCAGGCCCAGCAGGGCGTTCACGCCCCAGTAGATGGCCGGGAAGTCCTCCACCACATAGGGTATCACCACCCTGGCAGAACAGACGGGCAGATGGAGGAGTGGGGTTGGGAATTAGGACAGATGGGAGGTCATCCACCACATAGGGTATCACCACCCTGCAAAACGAGTGGGCAGATGAAAGTGCGGGGGTAATGCAGGGGTGCATACCAGCACGTTGGTTGCATGATAGTCCAGCCGTGGCGGGGGATGGGTGGATGGTGCAGCATGCGTTGGATCTGGGCCCGGCTGCGCACCAGCACAAAGGCGCTGTTGCGAGTGCAATGCATCTCCACATCTCCAAAGCTTGGCGACCCAGCGCACCTGGAGTCGAGCAGCGCAGGCTTGAGCACCTCCGAGGGCTCCAGCAGCCCAACACACGGCAGCAGCATGCGACTTGGAAGTTTATCAAGCCCACCTGGAGTCGAGCAGCGCGGGCTTGAGCACCGCCCAGGGCACCAGCAGGACGCGTGAGAGGAAGAAGATGGCGGCAAAGATGAGGAAGCCGCCGATTTTGAGGGGCCCCAGCGACAGCTGGTTGCAGATCTTGGCGGCGTGCAGCAGCGGGTTGGCTGCGGCAGGTGGGGCGGTTGGAGGAGAGGGGAGGGGAGCATCCCAGTTTGAGCGAGCGGCGGGGCAGTCAGGGTGGTCTTGAGTGGGTGGGGTGACGACCGCTTGCATGGGTGCTCCTTGCTTGCGCACCCAACCATGCACAGCACAGCAGCTTGCACGTTGCAGCTCAAATGCAGCAGCAGTCAAATGCAGTTCACAGCAGGACCACTCACACATGGCAAACACAGCCAGGACCACGGTGCCAATGCGAGTCAAGTTGGCGCCTGCGGGCAGCGGCAGAGGCAGGAGAAGCGCTGAGCGGAGCAGCATGCAACATGCGGAGCAGCTTGCAACATGCGAGCAGCTTGCAGCTTGCAACTTGCAGCCCCACAGCTGCTAGCTTGGCATGGGTCCATGACGCCCACCGCACCCGCACCCCTCCTGGCGGCCCAATCTACCCTGCCCAGCGGTGCAGATACACCGCACTGCACCAGCACTGCATCCGCACTCACCATACGACACCAGGATCAGCGCCAGCGAGGCGCAGTGGTGAATGACCATGTCCCTGCCGTCTGGCAAGCCGTAGCGCAGCACCGGCTTGAGCAGCCTGCAGAGGGGCCAGGTGGGGAAGGCAGTGAGGAGCAGCAGGTTGGTCAGTGCAGCGGGCAGGGCAGGCTGTGGCGAGGCGGGCCAGCTCCATCCAGCTTGGGCAACCTTGCTACGGCAGCTGCTGTACGCCTGCCCCGCTGCAGCGAACAAAGGCACCTGCATTTCAGTAGACAGCCTCAAGACAGCCAGCCCCTCACATGTGCAGGTACCAGGCCAGCTCCAGCTGGTTGATGGCAACACTTGCAACCCATTATCGTGAAAGACAAAAGAAGATGCAGCAGCCCTCTTACATGTGCAGGTACCGGGCCAGCTCCAGCTGAGTTTCGGCAGCACGCTCTGTCTGAGGCAGCTCGGTGAGGCAGCAGCAAGGGCAGCAGAAGAGGGGGGATGGCTGTTGATAAGAAGCTCACATGTGCAGGTACCAGGCCAGCTCCAGCTGGTAGTAGGCGGTGACCGCGGGGTCGGCAGCCAGGTTGGGCCAGCCCGCCAGGCAGGCGCGCGAGTCGATGAACGTGCAGCCGCCGTTCCTGCGGGTTGGGTGGGAGAGGGGGGAGGGGAGCCAGCGTGGGCCAGAATCGGGCCCCGTCGCCCGGCCAGCTCCCAAGCTAAAAACTTGCCTCATGCGCACCTCACACTGCAGGCTCTCAACAACCGGCCCGACAGCAGGCCCCATCTGCACCTCCCCCCATCCCCACCTCCCCCCATCCGCACCTGCGCAGCACCACAAACAGGGCTGCGCCCAGCATCAGGGTGTTGCCCAGCAGCACCCAGCTCTCCTCCAGCAGCCTCCGGCCGTCCTTGTGGTGCGCATCTGTGCCGCGCCGCTCAGCCAGACGCTGCGTCGGCCCGCGCAGCAGCGCATTGAAGGCAAAGCGCGCCGCGATGATGGCCAGGAGCAGCCTGGGGAAGAAGGGAGTGAGGGAGCACCGGCCGTCAACCGAGCGGTACGCCGCGGCGGCAACGGGCGGCACTCGCCCCCGCCGGCGCAGGCGCTCAGGGAGGCGGCCCCGCGCGCCGCTGGCAGCGGCATCGAGTGGGATCTGGTGCTTGGCAGCTGCACACGCGAGCTAGCCTCCCTAGCCCTGCACGCGGCCCCACACTCACTTGCCGACCGGCCCGGTTTGGAAGACGACGGCTCCCCCGTGCTCTGCTAAATCCGCCTGTAGAGCAGCATACTCGGGCCGCTGCCTGCCGTGGAGGAGCCACGGCAGAAGCGAGAGCATAAGGCTGCGCGTGGGCGCGTGCAAGCGGCTTGTGGGCCTTGGTACACTATTGCGAGGTCATCAGCAGGTTAATCTGAGCGCGGGCGCTTCAGAAGCAGCCATGACCAGTCAGGGTGGGGCTGCCTCGGTGGCGGCGGCGAGGGCGCTGGGACCTGATGCCGTGGAGCGGCAGTCGTGGCAAACCACTGCAGTTTACGCAGTGCTTCTCACTCATCCCAGCAAGTAAAAGCCAACAGCATGCTGTTCTGGGCTGGGGAGCAGCAACATGCCTCGGCACGGTGGGCTGGGGCCTTGGCGCGGGAGCTGGCCGAGCAGCCCACGGGCCAAGTACCAAGCTGCCCTATCAAGAGCTGGGCCTTGCATGTGTATAGTAACAGGTGCAGCTATGCCTCCAGCTCAGGTGAGCACCGGAACCAGTTCACTACAACCAGTGGGGCACCATTCCCAACAGGCATCACTATGCAACACGCAAGAGTGCGCCCGCCTGCCGCAGACGGTGCCCGTGCAGCTCGTTGCTGCACCTTGCCCGAGGCTTGCCTGCTGCTGGTCCCACCATATTACCTGCCATCGTGCGGGGGAGGCAGCTGAACTTCCATTACCATCAGAACACTGCACAATCGGCTCGTGCCGCACGTCGACGCAGGTCGACGGCGCAGCTCGGCGGCGACGGGTTTAGTAGGGTTGTCTCGCTCCCCCACATTGCGGGCGCTCGTGGCGTCGTCTGGATGGCTTGCATGCCTGCTCACAATGCTCGAAGTGCCTCGCAAAGCGCCTATCAGCTCGCCAACACCCCTGCTGGGTGCTGAGGTCCTCATCGTGCTAGCAGACGGTGGTTGCGCAGGCGCACCGGCGACCGTCACCACGCTCGCACTGCCACGGCCGTGGATCTGCTGGATCAAGCTTGCACGGCGGGGAGGCAGCCCCAGGGCCCCCATTGCGCGGCAGCGAGCACATGGCAGTGCCCCCCTCCCTGCAGCAGCCGCAGTAACAACCCAGCGATTTAGCAATGTCGATTGAGAGGGTGTGGCAGCCGCCCTGCGGCTGTCCCGCCGACCCATGCGACTCGGCGCAGCCCCAGCTGGTGCTCTACAACAGCCTGGTGGACCGCAAGGTGCCCTTCGTGCCTGCGGCAGGCCCCCAGAGCAAGCAGATAACGTGGTACACCTGCGGTGAGCGCCGCCGCCGCCGCTGCCGCCGCTCGCTGCTGCGCCCCCCTCGGGCTGCTCTGCTGCCCTGCTGCTTTGCACAGTTGTGTTACTACATGCTGAGGGCGGTGAGTAATGCCTGGCTGGAATGGTTGGGCTAGCGCAGTGCAGCAGTAGGCCAGGCGAGCGTCCCAACTCGCCCGCCGGACCGCTTCCCATACGTTGCCGCCCCTTCCCGCACGCATGCTGCGGCCGGCGGCAGCTGCTGGTTGAACAATGCAGAACATGTTGTTTCCGTGCCGCAGCAGAGCTCCTGCTGCACTAATGCAATGGTGCTCGCTGCCGCCCTGCTGCAGGCCATGCTGTGCAGTGGCTCACCCCGTCCTGCCCGCCCAACAACCCCTCAACCCTCCCCCCTCGGCATCCCTCACTGCCTGCTCCTCTGCTCTGTTGTGTTTGCAGGCCCCACGGTGTATGACAGCGCGCACGTGGGCCACGCCCGCAACTACCTGTCCTTTGACATTGTGCGGCGCGTGCTGGAGGACTATTTCGGCTACAACTGCCTCTACATCATGAACGTGACAGGTGGGGCAGCCAATTAACAAAACGTACTAGTAATGTTTGATCATTGGGTGTGTGTGCTGGAGGACTACTTTGGGCACAGCTGCCTCTACATCATGAACGTGACGGGTGAGGCAGCCAATCAATTGCTGCAAGTACAACTAATTCATTTTGAATGAATGCGTAGAAGACAACGCCATGTGGGCTGCTGCTATGTATTTGGCATTGGAATTGCTTGCTGCTGCAAACTTGCTGCTGCTCCACTGCTGCTGCAACCAACTGCAGACGTGGATGACAAGATCATCTTGCGTGCGCGGCGCAACCACTTGCTGGCCAGCTATCGCGACGCGGCGCGGGTGCGAGCAGCGAATGCTCAGCAGGGCAGCTTGCAAGGCAGCTTGCACTGCAGATGGTGGCGCAGCTTGCAGCGCAGCTTGCACTACAGAAGGCGGCGCAGCTTGCAATGCAGCCTGCTGCTTGCAGTACAGGTTGCAGCGAGGCTGTGTGGAAGCCGGCAGCGGCCGGGCCTGCTGATGTTCCCCAGTGCCTGGCCAGCTGCCGGTTGCTTGCTTGCTGCCAACCTGCCGCCAGCCGACCTTTTGCTGATCATGCATTCGCTACTGCCTGTTACGCCATCGCCTACAGGATCCAGCCCAGGTCTTTGCCAATGCCAGCGCAGCACTGGCGGCAGCAGTCGACAAGCAGCGCGGCAAGGTTGCAGAGGCGGAGGCGGCTCTGGCTGAGGCGGCGGCAGACAACAGCAGTGCGGCAGAGAAGCGGCGGGAAGAGCTGTCCACCAATGTTGCCCAAGAGCAGATGCTGCTTGGCAAGCAGATGGCGGCGGCGGCGGCGCTGGAGTCAGCAGGGGCGGCTGCCGCCATTGAGAAGCAGCTAGAGATTGCGGGGGATGCGCTGGCGGAAGCGTTGGACAGGCAGCTGGGGGCCACGGTCACCGACCCGGCAATCTTCCGCGCCCACGCCGCCAAGTGAGGGGGTTTGCAGTGATACTGTTGCCGTGCTTGTGCTTGCTCTTGCTCCGTGAAGGCGTGCAGTTGGGTTAACGGTGCCAAAGCCAGCCATCTTCCGCGCCCACGCCGCCAAGTGAGCGCCTGTGGATTGCTGCGGCGGCTGCATTGCTGCTGCTGCTGCTTTGCCGCCGCTGCTGCTCTGCCGCTGCCGCCGCTGCTGCTCTGCCGCTGCCGCCGCTGCTGCTCTGCCGCCGCCGCCGCCGCTGCCGCCGCTGCCGCCGCTGCTGCCGCTGCTGCTGCTGTTGCTGCACTTGTGCATTTCAGTCATGCACCTGCTAGCCAGCACTTTTGAGAGCGGTCCCTCAAAAGCGACCAACCTCTCTGACCCTCGATTGGTTCCAATCTTTACTAGTACGTTCGTCACCCTATTCCGCCCAATTCCTTTACAGGTACGAAGCCGAGTTTCTGGAGGACCTGGCGGCCCTGGGCTGCCGCCTGCCCGCTGTGCTCACACGCGTCAGGTGCGGCACCTGCCGAAAATGCTGTCATTTTTGATGTGACATGCATTAATTGGGAACAGATGTAAGGTGCGGCAAAGCTTTGGAGCCATGCAAGTCTATCTGCGTTTCTGCAGCATCTGCTGCATCTTCGCAACGCCGAATCGTCCAGGCGGCAACGCACTGGCTGCCCAGCTTGATGGGTTTTCTCTCCTCTGGCGGCCCAACTGGCTGGTGCGTTTCCCCTCCTGCCTTGCAGCGAGTACATCCCCGAGATTGTGCAGTACGTGGAGCAGATTGTGGCCAACGGCATGGGCTACGAGGCCAACGGCTCCGTCTATTTTGACACCCAGGCCTTCAGGTGGGGCTGACTTGATGTAGTCCTAGCCCGCGGCAGGCAGGCCAGCCAGTTGCGCAAGCTGTGCTTTCCAACCAGGCACTGCCTGAAACATCGGCTGCAATGGAGGGCTACAAGCTGACTGCGCACTCTGGCTGGCATCTGCACACACCGTCACGGGAGAAGCCTGAAGCTCAATGTGCACTGCTGCTCCATCAACAGGGCGGGCGGCCACACGTACGGCAAGCTCAACCCCTGGGCAGTGGGTGCAGCGGCGCTGGCAGGTGGGGCTTTCACCTGCTGGGCTCTGCATCAGACAAGCCATGCCCTGCCTCAGCCGGCATGCTGGGCGTGATATTTGTGCATCGCTTGTGTGCCTGCTGCTGGGCGCCGCAACAGCATTGTTTGTGCGCGGCGGTAGCCCTCTGACTGTTCCGTGCAGCAATCCCGATCGTGCGTATGCCGAGTCGCACGCTACCTACCCCAACCCCATGCATTGCGCTGACTTGCCTCTCACTCTTCTACCTGCTTCTTACTCTGTTTCGAGCAGGCGAGGCGGCGGACGCAACCGGCGAGAAGCGGCACCCCTCCGACTTTGCGCTGTGGAAGGCGGCCAAGCCTGGAGAGCCGTTTTGGGATAGCCCTTGGGGCAAGGGGCGGCCGGGTGAGCGGCTGCTTTCAGAGGCGTCTGCTGCATTGAGACGGCTTGGTTAGTGTGTTGGTTTGTGGGCGACTTCAAGTCCTGCTCCGATGCAAGCTGTGGCCATTGGTGCACCTCAGCGCTGAGCAGCCTGCCAACCTCTGAACCCATGCGTTCCTGCCTTGCAGGCTGGCACAATGAGTGCAGTGCCATGGCCAGCTCAGTTCGTCCTTCCTGCAAGTATAGCTCTCAGTCACACTAAATGTATGCTTGCATCTCGTCCACTTGCAGGCTGGCACATTGAGTGCAGCGCCATGGCCAGCGCGGTTGCCGGGGACAAGCTGGACATCCACACGGGTGGAGAGGACCTGCGCTTCCCTCACCACGACAACGAGCTGGCGCAGGCAAGTGCTGGCTGTGAACGGAATTCTGTTGTCAGATGGAAGTGCAAGGCTTGGGCGTAAGGGTGGAGAGGACCTGCGCTTCGCTCAACATGATGCCGAGCTGGCCGCAGGCAAGTGCTGGTTGAGTTCTGTGAATATGCAACCCGCTTGGAGGGCTTGCACGGCGTGCCGCGGCAGCTTCCGGCGCGGGTGGATTCTGCCATTGGTTTTGAAATGCTCCTTGCCTTGCCTGACTTGTCCCCTTTGTGCAGGCCGAGGCCTATTACCACGCTTGCGGCTGCCAGCAGTGGGTCAACTACTTTTTGCACAGCGGCCACCTGGGCATCGAGGGGCTGAAGATGTCCAAGTCCCTCAAAAACTTCATCACCATTCGGTGGGTGGGTGTGGGAATGGGGTGTGAGCAAGGGTGTGCCGTTTGCCTTCAGTTTGCCTCGTCATTTGCATCGAGGGGCTCAAGATGTCCAAGTCCCTCAAAAAGTTCATCACCATCCGGTGCGCTTGGCTGGAAGATCCCAGTTGTTGCAGGCTGTGCACTTTCGTAGCAAGGCATGCTGCCCCATCAGTTGATTCTGTGCCATGTGGTCAGAGCTACATCAGCCTGCCCCACTGCTGCATCTGCATGCTGCACAGCGCCGCACCTGCACCGCTGCTGCGCCTGCATGTTGGTGCATCCATTACCTGCACTACACTGCCCGAGGTTGGATGGCACCCACCATGCCGCCACCTCAGCAAGCACAGCGCAGCCGCGCGCCGCCAGGAGGCCCGTTGGCGGCCGCGCAAGAAGCGAGAAGGTTAAACACTTGTGCAACAGCAAGCGCTGCGCCGCGCTGTGCTGCGCCAGCACAGCCCTGCTGTGCTGTGCCAGGCACAGCGTGGCGCAGCGCGGGCGGGCCCTGACCTCTTTAACCTGGCCGCCGCAAGCCGCCGGCGGAGCAGGGCTAGCCTCGCCCACAGCCCTGCACCATTTTGCACCTCCATGCAACACTGCATGCACGAAGTATTGCACCATGCATGTCTTTGCATCGCCTTGCACACAACTCTGACACCCTGAACTGCCAGCAGCACCTCCCTCTGCCCTCGTTTGTTGCTAACCCACTGCCTTCTCGCCGCTTGTGTGCGCCCCTGTTACGAGCGCAGGCAGGCGCTGGAGAGCTTCACCCCGCGCCAGCTGCGCCTCATGTTTGCGCTGCAGCCCTGGGAGAAGAAGATGAACTACGGCGAGCAGGTGGGCAGCGATTCAAGCAGGTCCACCAGGCGATGGTAGCGATCAAGTTGCTGTGCAAACTCGAACTCGTTGCCCTGCGCTGCGCTTGTCACGCTCTCTTGTTTCACCACTCCCACTCAACAGGCCAAGGAGGAGATGCGGGCGATGGAGGCGCTGCTCGCCAACTTTGTCGCCCTGGTTCACTGCTCACAGTTGATTGTTTTGCCTCTGTCTTGAATGTGCAGGCCAAGGAGGAGATGCGGGCCAAGGAGGCGCTGCTCAAAAACTTCTTTGCCAACGTCGATGTGGTGCTGCGCACACAAAAAGTGGCGGCCACGAGCCAGCGCTGGGAGGTGAGCACGTGTTTATGGTGTGTTTGGGGTGGCTTAGGGCAGCTGCAGCTGGGAGCCGGATGCCCTTGTGGGGGGCCGTCTGCAGCCCGACTAATCACTTAATACTTCATCAGCCCGGCTAGCCTTAGTGCAAGCAGGAGGAGGGGCGGCAGCTGCAGCGTGTTCTGTCCCGCCACTCTGTTCCTGTCGTGATGATGTGCAAACTGGCTCTCACATTTGTTTCACCTCCTAAAACAGGAGGAGGAGCGGCAGCTGCAGCGCGAGCTGGACGGCGCGCAGCGGCGGGTGCACGAGGCGCTGTGCGACAACATCAACACGCAGGTGCGAGCTCCTTTCCACTGATCTGAGAGTTTAGTTCTTGTTGGGGAGTGTTGTTCGCACGTGTGAGAGCTGGCCTTGGCATGCACATGTGTGGGCTGGCCTCGGCATGCACGTGTGTGGGCTGGCCTCCGCATGCCACAGTTGCCGTTTCCATGCAGCTACCGCGCCCCTGTGAACCGCCCTCTGTGCTGTTTTATTGCAGGCCGCGATGGGCACGCTGTGCGACCTGGTCAAGGCAGCCGCTGCCAATTTTCGGTGCTACCATTTTCAACTTAAATGTTCTTGTTACTGCATTCCACATCACAGGCCGCGATGGGCGCGCTGTGCGACCTGGTCAAGGCAGCAAACATCTACCTGGCGGCGCGGCAGGACGCGGCAGGTGCGCCTGCAGCTGCGTGGTGGGCTGGCTTTGTTCCCCGGCTGCACACCGGCTAGATCGCTGCTGGGTGGCCGCCGCTTGCCCCTCGCATGTGGCTCAGCTGCTCGCCTCTCTGCCAGCGGGCCTTCCTCTCTGCCAGCATGCCTTGCCTTGCCTTGCCGCAAAAATCAACCAACTTCTCACCCCGTCCCCTGCCCTGCCACCCACTAAACGCAGGCCCGCCGCCGCAGCCGTTCCTGCTGCGCGCCGCCGCCGCCTTCACCACCCGCATCCTGTCGGGTGCACTGCGCTGCGCTGCGCTGTGCTGCGCTGTGCTGCGCTGTGCTGCGCTGTGCTGTGCCGAGTGTGCTGCCTGTGCAGTGCTGTGCAAGCTGCACCATGGCTTGTGTGCTGTGCTGCGCCGCTACAGAGCTCACTTTCTCGTGCCCTGTGCTGTGCTGCAATGCCCTCCGTTCCTCATTTCTTCTAATCTCAACTTATCCCTGTCAATTCATCCCTGCAGTGTTTGGCCTGGCGCCCTCCCCTGGCGACTATTTAACTTTGCCGACCTTTCATCTGCTGCCTCCCCTCTAACAAGTTTAGCATTCCTCCCTCCCTTATCCAGTGTTTGGCCGGGCGCCTTCCCCCGGCGACTTCCTCGGCTTTGCCGACCCAGCAGTCCCCACCTCTGCTCCTCATTTCGCCCAATCCTGCCCTACTTATTTGCAGTGTTTGGCCTGGCGCCCTCCCCCGGCGACTTCCTCGGCTTTGCGGACCCAGCGGTGGCAGCTAACGACGACGCCATGCACGCCGTGCTGGACGGGCTGTGTGCCTTCCGGTGCGCCTTTCTGCCAATTTCTTACTTCGAGTGGCCTGCAAGTTTAACTGAATGACCAAGCAGTTTATGCTAATGCTGGGCGCACGCTTTTGCTGGACGGGCTGTGCGCCCACTCGCCAAGCTCTGCGCTCGGGCAGCATACTGGCTGTGGCTCGCAGTTATGTGCAGCTTGGCGGGCGGTCCATGGCCCGTTTGCCTGCTGCCGCACTAAGCGCCGCCTTACATTCCTACCCTCCCTGCCCCTGCCCCATTCCCATTTGCAGCGATTCCGTGCGCGCCCTAGCCAAGGCCAAGGCCCCCGCCGCCGAAGTTGCAGCTGCCTGCCAGGGCATTCCCAGCGAGGAGGCGCAACAGGCGGGCGCTTCGGGGCGGCCCAAGGAAATGCTGGCGGCCTTGAGCGCGTTCCAGGCAGAGATTGCGGGGCTGGCTGCGGCGGGGGCGCCACCGGGAGAGGTGCTGGCCGCCTGCGACCGGTGAGGCATTGCCAGGTCGCGTTTGGGGTGCTGCTTCAGTACTTGTGCACCCAACCTGTTAGGACAACAACGTGGCGCGACATGGCTGCCGAAGATGCAATGCAACCGTTGCTCAACACTCTTTGCACGCCACCTTGTCTGCAGGGTGCGGGACAACACCCTGGTTGACCTGGGCATCCGGCTCGAGGACAAGCCAGCCGGCAGCAGCGTGTGGAAGCCCGAAGACCCGGCGGTGCTGCGGCAGGAGCAGGTGCGGAGGGTGCTGCTGGGCATGGCGCCTGCCCTGAGGGCGTTGTTCTTAGCTCGTTGGCAGACTGTTTGGCATTGCGGAGGTGGGCAAGGCAGACAAGCCTGTATGGAAAATGCCGTTGCTATCCCTTGCGCAGGAGGAGCGGCGGCGTGCGGCGGCGGAGGCGCGCAGCAAGAAGCTGCGGGGCCAGCTGGACACCAAGCGCAAGGTGGGTGGCTGCGCTGGAGTTCAGGCTGAAGTGCCCCAGCTGCTGCACTGTACGATTCTGAGTCTGCTCCATAGCAGACAGCACCGCATTGCGTTCCTACTTTTCCTCAGCTTGGATTCGTCACATCAATGTGATCTGAACACTTTTCTACAACTGAACCGAGCGCAGGAGCTGGACAAGTTTGAGAAGCTGGCGGCGCTCCCCAGCATCCCCGAGGCCCTGGCCGACAAGTACCGCTTCGACGGTGGGTCTCTGCCCTGCATTTTGCTAACATTCTTAACCTTTAGCATCTCTACTGCATCACCTGTGTTGCCTGCTGTGTGGCGCATCCACGGTGGGCTTGGGGAGCCGTGCCTGGCTGGCTCGGTGTGCCTCTTGCCCTGCAGCGCAAGAGCGATCGATGGCAGAACCTGCCCAGCGCTCTCGCTGGCCTGCTAGGCGTGCGCAGCACCTCAGTTGCACATTTTGCAAGTCTGCCTTTGTGCCTGTTCTCCTGCAGGCGCGGGGGAGCCCAGCCACGACAAGGAAGGCGCCGCGCTGGAGGGCAAGGCGCTGGACAAGGCCAAGAAAGAAGTGGAGAAGCAGAAAAAGGTGAGCAGCAGTTGAAAAATACCTTGCTGACTTTTGTCGCTGGAGGGCAAGGCGCTGGACAAGGCCAGGAAAGAAGTGGAGAAGCAGAAAAAGGTGAGATGTAGATGCCAATGGAAAGTCGCATCGAGGGGCCAGTGTGGCGCTGTTTGGTGGGGGCAAGGCGCTGGATTAGGCCAGGGAGGAGGTGGAGAAGCAGACAAAGGTGGGCCGTTGTTGAATCACTCGTGAAACGACAATTATCCAGCCGCCTGGTTCAGTTGGTATCAGCGGCGCGACTTGCCCCTCCCTGCCATGCCTCGCCCCTCTGGTCTCCAAACACACCCCTCCCTCAACTCTCGCACTAAGCTGCCCGTCCCTCGCTACCCTGCCCCCAGGTGCGCGCCCCGCTGGAGAAGAAGCTGGCAGAGGACCCCCAGTTCCTGTCAGCCCTGGCAGCAGACATCGCGGCACTGTCTGCTGAGCTGGCGGCCCTGGGGGTGGCAGAGAATGGCAGCGCGTGATGCGCCGCCTTAGGACGCCTAGCCTAGGAGGGCCTCCTGCAGCGCTTGGCCCGCTGTGGCGTGCTCTGCTGTGCGGCGGATGCAGCAGTCGTGCTGCACGGCGCCGCGGCACGCAGCGGAGCAGCGCAGCTTTTCAGCGGCAGCCTCGAGTGCAAGGCAGCCCGCCTTGATTTCCTTGTCTCTGAACCTACGCTCTCCCTTGCCCGTGCGACTGTGAGAACTCAACTGCCGCGGCGGCGACGCCATTGCGGTCACCGCCCGGCAGGCAGCTGCCTCCTTGCTCCCCCTCTGTGCTTGATTTCACGCCACAACAAGGACCGCTTACTGCCCTTCCTTATCCCCTACCTATCACCCACGCACTGTGCAACCGCATTTTGGCTGCGGCAGGAGGGACAAGGGGAAAGCAGGGGGCGCAAAGGTTGGGCGCAAAGGCAGGCCAAAGAATCTCAAGACTGAGCGGCAGCCGTAGCACAGCGTGCATGGGTGTCCACTGCTAACTTGCCACTGCCGAGTGCCCACTCCGTCCTGCTTTGTCTTTATCTGGAATTACATCGCGTGGCATTGCGGTGCGGAACATTGATTGACAACACTGCAGGGTTGGACAGTGCGCAGAGAGCAGCAGGCGCGGCTGCTGGGTATAGCATGGAATGAATCGGGTCAGCGAGGGTACAGAGGCCGGGCAGCGGCAGGACAGGGCGGCTGCCGGGCAGGGCGGGGAAGGAACAGAATTGAGGGAGGGCAGCCGCCTCTCGGCGGGCGGCTGCTGCCTCTGGTGCAAAGGAAAACTGGGCAATGTACAAGGGTGGGGGCGTGTGTGGGAAGCTGTCTGTGTGTGCCATTCAAGCTGGCGGTGTGGCCGCCAAATGCGCAACTTGGTGGCAGCCGTGCGGGGGCCGGCCAAGGTATTCAGCTGTGCACCACCGCGAAACTGCCAAAGCGGCAGGGCTGCTTCGGAGGCGGCGCCCTCACTCCAGGCCCCCAGGGTCAGTGCCACAGATGCGGCAGTGCCACAACACAGCGGCAGCACTGCTCAGGTGCTGTCACATCACTCCAGGCCCTCAAAGTCGGGGTGCAGCAGCTCGGGGTGGGTGGTGCCCTTGATCTGTGAAGGTGGGTGGGAGCCGCAGGGGAGACGGAGTAGTGGGTTGGAAGAGGAGGGGAGTTGGAGCAGCGAGTGGTGTGTTGCTTCGCCGCATAGGTCTGTACATTTTTTATCGAAGAGCCTGGCTCAAACCTAACAGACGCACAGAAATCAAATGTAAATCTGCACCAGCCAGCACACCTGAGATGGGTCTACCACAGGGATGGATCCCAGGCGCAGCGTACTGTGTGACAGAGAAACCAAACCCAAGTTCCCGCACCAGCCAGCACACCTGGGAGGGGTCGACCACGGGGATGGAGCCCAGGCGCAGCGCCGACGTCATCGTCTCCCGCATCAGCAGTGCATTCTCCTCATCCACCTGCAAGGGTCGTGTCATAAGCAGGGCCGCTTGAGTGCGGATGGCGGCAGCAGCGGCACAGCGGGCTAGGCAGCACGCGCCAAAGCGCCGGATCTCACTTGCTCTGCACCTTCCTGGGCATGCACCCCAGCTCAACCGCCGGAGCAGGTGCTGAAGAAGCACGGAATGCAGGGCGAGCAGTGCATTGGCGCTCACGCACAGATGAGTACATGCAGTGCATAGGGGCAGCCCACCTGCTTCAGCCTCTTTGGCGGTCTAGTCACGGATGCCACCCACCCAATCGCAAGCTTGACCAGCATGAGGTGAACAGAGCTACCAAGCACTGAACCCACCTGCTTCAGCTCCTCGATCCACTCCTTGGCGATCTGGCCGCGGATCTCCATGATGCGCTGCAGAGCACAAGGCAGTGGGGCAGCGGTCTTGCCAGAGGGGCGGAAAAGCGCTGACCCAAGGGGGTCTCCATGATGCGCTGCAGGCAAGAACAGTAGGCAGGAGATGTATAACGTTCAGCGGCACCATGATGCGCTGCAAGCAGCTGGCCGGGCATTTGGCAGCCTTCTAGCGGCAGACTTGCTGCACTTCCAAACCCCTCGTATTGCAAACCTATCAACACTCAGCAGCTGCGGCCTGCCTGCGCGATTTGGCGGGGGTCCACGCCCAGCGGCGACGACTTGCTTTAACAATCCTCACCCAAGCAAACCAAATGCCTACACTGAATAAATCAGCGACAGACTTGCCTGTGCGATTTGGCGGGGGTCCACGCCCAGCGGCGACGACTTGGCGTACATTTGCTCGCGGCCGTAGAAGGACCAGCGCGTCTCTTCCAGCGGCATGCTGAGCAGGCGGCGCAGGAACGTCTCGCCGCTGACGTCCTCCCACCGACCCTCCTGCACAGAGGCAAGGCGTGCGGGGAAGCTGCAGCTCAACGGACGTAAAAGCTTCGCGCAGGTGCTACTGTGCAGCCAACGACCCTCAAGCCCAAACTCATGATCGGAAGGTGATGCAAGTCAGTGCTCAACATGCACCGGCCCCCCAACCCACCGCGGGGATGGGGCTGGCCACCATGCACGCCTCCAGCCACCGCCACAGCTGCTCCCCACCTCAATGCCCAGGAAACTAGGGATCAACTCTCACCGCTGGTATGGGGCTGGCCACCATATACGCCTGCAGCGATCAGCTGGTACTCTCAAACGCACCCTAAGCAGTGTTCAACATGCACCGGCCCCCCAACCCACCGCGGGGATGGGGCTGGCCACCATGCACGCCTCCAACCGCCGCCTCGGCTGCTTCACACCTCAAATGCCCAGGAAATTTGGGGATCAAAACTCACCGCTGGGATGGGGCTGGCCACCATCTACGCCTCCAGCTCAGCAGCTAGCCTGACACACGCTAACCGAGAAATTTGGCACCAGCCCTTACCGCGGGTATGGGGCTGGCCACCATGTAGGCCTCCAGCCACTTGCCTCAGCTGCTACTAGCCCCATACACATCAAAAAAGGCCACGAACCACAGCCCTCACCGCTGGGATGGGGCTGGCCACCATGTACGCCTCCAGCCACTGCATGAGCGTGGGGTTGAGCTCGCTGAAGTAGAACAGCAGCGTCTTGGCGGCCCTGCAGAAAGAGGGAGGGCACAAGAGGGGGTGCAGGTTAGGAACATGACGCTAAATGCCACGGGTGCTGCCGAGCTCGCTGTGCTGCGCCCACTACCCACACCAAGCCCAGGCGCCATCCACCTCGCCCTGCACCCAGCTCACCGCTCAGTGAGCAGCCCCATGAGCCGGTCGCGGTTGACATCACGCAGCAGCGTGTCGCCCTCGCCGCGCTGCCTGCAATGCGGCAAAAGAAAGCAGGCGGGCGGCACCGGGCGTGCGGTGAGCGGCAGACGACTCGCACCCCGAGCTGCTGCAGAGCACGGCGTGACCCCGCCCGATCGGACACAGCTGTTGTGTGCTGTTATGTGCGGGGAAAACCTGCACTGGGCGCCTCGGAAGGCCAACAACCTCCAACCAGACGGCCAAGCCCTCTCACCAGCGGCGTGGCCTGCCGCCCGCCGCCACCGCCTCTGCTGCCGCGCCTTTCAGCCGGCTGCCGCGCTGCTGCTGCCCTGGGCGTTGCTGCCGCCCATCGCCGCCTCCTGGTTGCGAGCTGCCGGGCTTGGGGGCTGCGCTGCACGTCACGCACACGGCCCGGCTGCAGGGTCGGCTGGATGGCGCGATGCGGGCTGCCATGCTGCTTGCAGGTTTGGAGGAAGCACTGCAATGCGCGATCTGCGTGTAAAGCAAGCCACCTTGCATCCTCCCACCACCCCCATCATTCCGCTGACCCAAGCCCCCCAACGCGTTCTGGAGGCCGAGACAGCGCTGGCTTGCCGATCCGAGTCTCACAAACGCCGCAGCAATCGCGCAAGGGGCCTGGGGCCGCTGGCCCAGGACGGCAGTCCGCGGGCGGCGGCTGCCGGCGCCGGCCAGCCTTGCGTGCCTGCCATTCAACTCTGCCTGGTGGTTACAACGCCAACAACAATGTTTGCTGCATCCTGAAAGTTTAAACCTGAAATCTGACCCGTAGCATTTGTATGAACCGCTCCTTGCCGGGCCTCTGCGCCTCGTGCCGCTGCCTCCGAGTGACTGTCCTGTTTGCTCCTGCAACATCGCATGCTGCGCTGTTCATCTGCCGCCCCAGGCTACTGCGGAGCATCGTCTCCAGCATCGTCTCCAGAATACTCCACCTGCAGATGGCAAGGTGCAGGGGTGTCGCGCAGAGCGCTACCTGCAGGGCAGTCGCACCGCAGGCAGCCCTGCCAGGCGCTGCGCTCCGGCATGCTGCGCTGGGTCCAAGGATGCCAGCATCGGCAAGAAAAGCAACTGCGGTTCTCATGCATCTGCCTGTCCACGTGGCTGCACCAGCAGCTGATCCCAAGCGCACCTCAATCTTGCCCTTCACCAGCCCAGTGGCCTCCGGCCCGAGCGCCTGCACGGCAGCGTGTGAAGTTTGGCGGGCAGCTAGCATGTCGCTCGAGTGCCTCTGCAGTCCTGCCACCCGCCCGCTAGCCAAGCAGGCACGCAAAGCAGGGCAGGCAGGCAAGTGCGATCAAGGCAGCCCTCATTTGCAGTGCCGAGACAAACTTGCGCTGCTCTCCCATCCCAACCACCCACCTCGCTCCAGGTGCGGGTGTACGACTCGCCATCTGGGTCTCGAGGCGCACGCTGAGCGGCCAGCGATGTAGCCGTCCCCAGCGGCTTGGTACCTGGAAGATAGATGAGTCAGGCGTATCAAAGGCAAAAAAGCACGGCAAAGCTTTACAGCACAAGAGTGGACACATGCAGGCTGTGTGGCCGCGGACAAAGTGGCGGCGGCGGCGGGCCTTGGACGGCAGCGGCGGCGGCCCAGCGGCCTGCCTGCCAGCCCTTGTCTCCCGCCCACCCTGCTCCTCTTCCAGCTGGTGCAGGCCCTTCTCGATCACGGCGTTGGATCGGGCGGCGAGCTCCTCCAGCTCCTCCTTGGTGGGCGAGCCCGGGTGCACGGCCTTGCCCTGCTGCTGGGCGGTTATGGGCTGGGCCTGAGAGATGGCGGTAAGGAATAGAAGCCAACTCGCAATTGCACTGAAGCAGGCAAGCATTCGCCGCTGCCGCCCCGGTGGCGGCGGCTGCGCCGCGGCTTCACCCAATGCAGCAAACTGCTTGCCTTTCCCTCTGCTGTTGACGTGCCTTACACCCATGACAGTGGTTTGGGAGCATGATGGTGGCACAGGGAATTCCTTCAAAGGAGCGCGGGGCTTGATGGAGGAAAAGGCGGGGGCTGGAAGGAGCAGATGGCGGCTGTGGCACAGGGGAGCGGCGCATGCTGCCGGCCTTGCGAGGAGTGTAGCGGAACGTGGTATCAGGGAGGGCATTGGGGAGACCAGAGCAGTGGTGACAGGCGGTAACGCATGGGGCAGAGAGCATGCATGAAAGGGCTGTGTTTGTACGGGTATGGTATGGGGCTGGGCAAAAGGCGTCAAAACTGGGCATCATGATGCATGAAGGATGGGGCGCCGGCGGGGCGCTGCACGAACAGCAGCGCCGCAGGTGGCGTGTACGGCATGGGCGGGGGGCAGGGGCATCGGAAAAAGGGGCGGGCAAGTTCTTTTTTTTGCAAGGTAGTCTGGGCGTCGCTCATATTGCGGGGGGATCACAGCCGCGGCGGCGCAGCCGGCCAGCGTTTCACAGCAAAGCTGGCACGAGGCTGCGGCCGGGGGCTGCTGCTGCTCACGAGGCTGTTGCGGCTGGAGCCGGCATCTCCTGCGCCAGGTTGAAGCGAGCAAGCGCGGCGGCCTGCTCCGCCGCCAGCGACGCAGCTAGTGCCTCGGCGACCGCCTGCAAGACAGGGGGAGAGCGGCGGGATGAGAGGGGGATGTGAGCGGCGGAGACCAGCGGACGGTGCGCACGCCGTGTTCAGCAAGGCAGCTGCAGCGGAATGCTGGCAATGCATGCAAAGCGCAGCTCCGCCAAGTTGCCAAGCAGTGTGGTAGGGCTGCGCGCTGCCAGGCGCACAGGCATGCGCGCTGCACAGGCGCGGCATGCGAGTGCCAGCACCCAGCTGCGCCCAGAGCACGCACCGCTGCCTCGGCGGCCAGGTCGGCACTGCTCTGCTTCAGCAGCGCAGCTGTGAGGGCCGACTTGGGCGTTGAAGGCGGCGTGTCCAGCAGCTCCAGCTCAATGAGCTGGTCGTCTGCCGCCGCGGGCACGGCGCTGCTGTCCACAGCTGGCGCCGGCGTTTCGCCAGCTGCGCGAGCGGCGGCGGCGGTGGCGGCGTCGCCTGCGGGGGAAGCGGGCGGGCGCAGCGCAAGCTCAGGACGAAATGGAGCGGAGAAAGGGGCTCAGCGGCGGCCTGCGTTCAAGCCCAGCCCGGTCGCACCTGCGCAGCACTGCTCCTGCAGCAGGCGCAGACCACGGTTCAGCACCGCGCTCGCTGCGTTGTGCAGGGAGGCCGGGCTTGAAACGGGGCTCGACATTCGTGCGGCTGTCTGACTTGTGTTTGTCGCTCGCTGTGCTTCTGCTGCGGCCTGTGGCGGGCGGGAAGTGATTCGAAGACAGTGTGGGAGTGTGGTGAATGTGTGGGAGGCCGCCCGACAGAGCACATGTGCAGAATGCCGCGCACGCTGTGGCGCCAGCTGGGCGGCCCCGCCCAAAACAGCGCATCGCGTCGTGCCTGCAATGCCCCGTCCGTTTGCTGCAGCCCCGTCCACATCTTCAGTTTGCAAACTTACAAGTTGATCAGGCACATCTGGATCACAAAACTGCGCCGGCCACCCATCAATGGGGCGGCGACGCTGCGGGGCTGTGCAAGCAGGGGTGCAACAAACGATTGGCTGGCATACGTTGGCCGGTTGTTGCACTTTGGAGGGCCGCACAAGTAGCCCAGAGAAAACATGGCTCGCACACACAGGCGGCAAATGTGTTTATTAGTTGAGACGGCGCGGGCGAGTGCTGGGAGGTTCAGCCCAAGTTGGGGACGCGCGAGGCCGGAGGGGTCGTGTTTGCGGTTAGTCAAAGAGAGCGCAGGGCGGGTGTACAGACATGAAAGGGTGCGGCAGAAGGGAGAGAGGATTATGGATGCGGCTTGGCGAGCGTGCATAACGCTGCTCTCAGACCGTACGTATGCAAGGGAAGCGAATGTCAAGGGGCCAGGCTAGGCTGGCGATGGGTGGCTGCACTTGGGGCAAAACTGGGGAGGGCGGTGGGGCCCGGCTACTCTACAAGCAGGGCGGCGGACTGCTACGGAGCTGTACTAAAGACTGGATGCAGGTGTACCGGGAAAATGTGTGGAAAATTTGGCGACCAGCTACCAGTTGGCCGCAAAGGAGGGATCTACTTTGACTCCCCAACTGCCCACGAGCATGTGGGGTGCGCAGGCCTGTGCTCACGCAGCCAGCCATGGGGCAACCGGGAGCGCCGACCTACAGCTCAGCCGCTTGCGAGCGGCGCCGCTCCTGCCAGCCCTGCCTGCCGCAGCGCAGCGGTGAGCGCTGACCGCGGGGTGCCGTCTGCTGCTGGCGACAGCCCGCCGCTGCTGCGTGCCGGCGACGGTGGGGGGCTGGGCGACAGCGCCGTCCCCGTGCGCACTGCTGCTAGCCCGTTTTGCACCAGGGCGTCAGAAAGGGCGGAGCGCGAGACGGGCGGGGAGGTGGCCGCGCCCGGCGCCGGCGCCGCCGCAGCGGCCGAGTTGGGCAGCGCTGCGCCTGCAGACGGGGGTGGCGGCGGGGCTGTTCAGGCGCCTCGGGGGTGCCTCGAAATGGCAATGCGGGGCACCCGTGGGGCTGGCGGCGCGTGGAGGACAAACCCCACCACAGAAGTCGAGAGATGCCAGAGGAGCGCCTCGCCGTCACGCCTTCTCACCCTGCACCAGCGCTTTGTTGATGACGTGCTCCCATGCTAGCGTCCGTGCGGCCATGTCGGTGAACTCTGGAGGCGCGGCCGCCATGGGCCCGCGCTTGTCTGCCTCAAACGAGTGCCGCGGTGGGTGGGTGTG
>VFQQ010001806.1_pt1 | contig 27495 bp, 23 predicted proteins | sample 3512341 | NCBI WGS metagenome assembly VFQQ01 (sample SAMN10412373, study PRJNA504923) | tailings metagenome | isolation source: Relicate 2 Philex TSF1 revegetated site | place: Philippines: Tuba, Benguet | collected 2017-08-29
GAGTATTGGTCTGTCACGCCAAAGGTCGCGGGTTCGAGTCCCGTTGTCCTCGAAATTAAGAAAGTAGACTTAATTTTTTTAAGTCTTGTTATCAGTAAAACAAATAAAGTCTCTTTTTAGAATCGTTTTTAAATTTTCAATAAGTAGACTAAAAATGTTATCAAACAAAATAAAGAAAACAAATTAATTAAATTCACTGATAGAAAATAGAAAACAACAAAATTGGAGATTTTAAAAAATTGTTTCTCTTATTTTTTTCAAAAAATAAGTTAAGAACTCATTCTTTTTTGAAAAAAAAAATAAGGTTCTTAATCTTTGTTTTAGATTAAAAATTTTTCGTGATTTTCATGTGATTATGAAAATGATTCACTTTTTTTTACAAAAAAGAGTTATAGAAAATCTGTCATTTTCTGATGGTTAGATTACTATTTTTTTTGTCTTTTAACCTCTCAATTTGGATTTTTTTCGATTTTGATTCATTTTTTTTACAAAAAAAAATAAAATGGATAACTTACTTAATTCAGAATGGATTGGGCTACAATCAATTTTGTCTGGAGTTGAAAAAAGTTAAAAGAAATTTGAGTAATGTAACTAATTAAGTGAGAAAAATAATAAAAAAAAATGATCGAATTTGTAGGAATTTTTGTATATTTTATAATTGCTCTAGCCCTTTCTTTAATACTTGTAGGCGTTTCTTTTATTTTCGCTACAAAGAAATCAGATCCAGAAAAAATTTCAGCTTATGAATGTGGTTTTGACCCTTTTGATGACGCTCGAAGTAGATTTGACATTCAATTTTATCTTGTAGCTATTCTATTTATAATATTTGATCTTGAGGTTACTTTTTTATTTCCATGGGCATTAACTCTAAATCAAACAGGTTTTTTTGGGTTTTGGTCCATGATGATATTTCTTATAATTTTAACAATAGGTTTTGTTTATGAATGGAGAAAAGGTGCCCTAGATTGGAGCTAAGTTATTAAAATCAAAAAATAACGGGGGGTTACCCCCCCGATTAAAAATTTTTCTTGAATAAAGAATCAATTGATTGATCATCTATCAAAATCACCTATTCTTTTTTTTATTTTGAAATCCCGTAAATAGTAAATAAAAAAATTAGAGAGCCTTTAAGATATTTAATAAAACTGTGATAAATTATAAATCTGAAACTTAAAAAGAAACACTAAACACAAAAAAATAAAAAAAAGGGTGTATAGCTCAGCAGGTAGAGCAGTCGGCTTTTAACCAACTGGTCGTAGGTTCGAGTCCTACTATACCCATGCAAAATAAAAAGCTTATTGCGGGGATGAGAAAATGGTTGTCTCGTCAGGCTCATAATCTGAAAATTGTAGGTTCGAATCCTACCCCCGCTCTCAGGTTTCTAAAAACCAAAGAAAATTATTTTATATATTTATAAAAATTTATTCTTTTTTTAATAAAAGGCTTTTATTTTTTTATAGAAAATAATTAATGAATAGTGTCCTTTTGATGGATGATCCATCAAAAGGATACAGTAATTTAAAATTTATTTGCTGTTTTTTTACAAAGCAAAATAAAATTTATTATTTTAGTATGTTAAAAAATTTACATAAATTGTAATTTCAACACCAATAGATTTCATATTTTTTAAAAAATCAAAAATAAAGAAAACACTGTTTTTATCCGAGAGTGAAATACTTAGTGTTCGTTTAAATGTTAACAGTTGAAAATGTTCTCGAGATTTTTTATCAATATGTGGTGATCTCAAAACTGTAATTTTTTTACATTTTTTTGGGTTCGTTTTATATTTTATCTCATTTTTGTTTAAAAATTCAAATAAAGATAAAATACAATTCTCAGTTTTTTTTAAATTTTCTCTTTCAAAAGATTTTAAATCTAAATCAATTGTATACATAAAATTTTTCATTATTAAAAATCAACTCGTTTATTTGTAAAAATCAACTGATATCTTAATGACAAATTTATAAAATTTGTTTTTTCTTGTTTTTTTTCTCTTTTTTAAAAACAAGAAAAAAAAATCGATATTTGTTTCTAAAAAAATAAAGGAGTTATAAAAAATCAGATTGAATTCAAAAAATTTTGAATTGTATCGGATTACCAACTTGCTTTAGTTACACCCATTAAAACTCCCTGAGCTGCTAATTCGCGAAATTTTAAACGAGAAAGAGAGCAAAAACGTAACACTGAATGGCTTCGACCTGTTAAAATACATCTATTTTTAATTCGAATTGGAGAACTATTACGTGGTAATTTGTTTAATTCTTGAAGACTTTTATAGCGAATCTCTTTTGAAACAGTTAAATCTTGAGCAACACTCGCTAATTCAAGCCTTTTTAATTCATGTTTTGAATATAAAAATCTTCTCTTTTTATCGCGCTGTATGAAATTTGCCATATATTGTTTGGAATTGTAGGATGAAAAATTTCTTTTTTTAAGAAATTTTTTATCAAAAAATAATTTTGTTAAAAAGATTACTTGCTGTTTAAAAATTTGGAATCAAATTCCAGCTAAAAAATCCATTTTTTTGCTTTTTTAGTCCTTTTACTGTTTTTTTTGTAAAAAAAAAATTTAATCAAGTAATAAAATATTTGAATTTGAAAAGGTTATAATCTGCCATTTTCTAAATAAAAAAACTTCATTTTTTTTTATGAAGTCTGCTTTATTTAAAGAAGTGATTAAATAGACTTCTTTTAGAGAAATCCATTTAAAACAATAAAAACATTATAGTGAAAACAAATTCAATGAATTTTCTATTTCATTCTAAAGCGGAAAAAGGGATTCGAACCCTCGACACCTGCCTTGGCAAGGCAGTACTCTACCACTGAGCTATTTCCGCATGATGGCAAATTCAATGAATTTGTCATCTGTTTTTTCAAAAAAAAAGTAAAAAAACAAAGAGTATTTAAATTTGAGTGATTTTAACTATTTTTTTTAAGCAATAATAGATAAATTTAATCGAATAATTATTAACAGGTATGGGATAAGTAATTCCTTTAGGGTTCAAGCTCGATTCCATAAATGCAATAACAGGTATATGAAGTCTGTATGCTTCATTCAGAACAGCTTGATTTTCATTAGGATTTATCAAAAAAATCAAATCAGGTTTTTGATTGAAAGCTAATACCATTTTACGATTATTTTTATAGAGTAATCCATTAAAACATTTTTTTACTTTTGTATATCGAGGAAAATCGACTCTGTTTTGAATTAAAAATTTTTCACATCTTTCTGAAAATTTTGCAAAAGTTAATACTGATTTAGAAACTTGTTTCCAATTAGTTAAAGTACCACCGATCCATTTATAGTTTACATAAGAAAGGAGAGGGGTTCTGAGATTTTGATAATTCTTAGAAACTCGGTTTTGTTTTACTCCATGAGAATCTAGTTCTAAGTGTTTAGATTTATATTGACCTAGTAATGTAATATGTGTTAGATTATTACAGAGTCTCCAAAATTCTGGATTAGTGTTTATAATTAAAAGACGACCTTTTTGTTTTAGAATTACTGCTATCACATGAAAAGCTCGCAATAAACATTTTAGTGTTTGTTTTGTATTAAACACGCTCACATTATGTCGTATACCTAAAAAATAGTCGGACAAGAGTGGATGCCAATAAGAGTTCTTTGATAATTTTATGGATTTATATCCAAAATTGATTCCTTTGTTAAAATTCTTGCTGGAAATATTAAGCCAATTGTAAAATCTTTTTGAATTCATAATTTTGATGATAATTTTATTTTGCTTTAAAATTGATTATTCACTTTTTATTTTAAAAATTTGTTTTAAAACAAAAACTTTTTTGTTGTTTTTTATTCACTTAAAACAACAATAATCTAGAAATTTTTTTTAGTTCTGTCTAGATTCTGTTTCAATTACAAAATTTGAGAACTATTTGAAAAAAAAATAAGTGTTACCAGTTGATGAAAAAAACACTCAAGAATTTAAAAAAATTTTCTTTTCTTCTACACGGAAGAAATGGGATTCGAACCCATGGTACACTAAATAATGTACGTTGATTTAGCAAACCAGTGCCTTCAGCCACTCAGCCATTCTTCCGTTGCTTTAAAATGAAAAAGGCAACCAAAATTTTTGATTTGTTAAAGAGTCTTTTTGAGTTTCGCAAATTCACAACAACAAAACTCTTTAGATTTAGTCTCCATTTTTTTAGAGTTCTCTATATGAGAAACATGATTTAATTCTCTTTTTAGAGTAATGTTACAGGCAAGCAGTTTTTTTTGTTCTACTACTTTTTAAAAAGTCTTTTCAAGAATTTTAAAATATCGCGGAACCTTTCCGTACTCCTACCTAGAGTTGCCCCTTTGTTTTTCGGTGGGAATCCAACTTGTAACGCCTCCACAAAACCTTTTTCTATCAGAAACTTTTCAATATCTGAATAATTTCTTGGTGGTAGCGGATTGTTATTTTCTCTTAAAATTGAAGAAACATTGTCATCAATGGTTTCAGAAGTTTTAGGTAGAAATGAATTATAACCACCATTAATTAAAAAGATTAAATACGCAATCAATTTTTCCAGATTTTTTTTCAGAATTTTTATTTTTTGGTGCACTATTATTCAAAATATTTATCACCTGATAAATTTTTTCCAACTGTATAGATAATTCCAGAGGGCTTCCCGTCGAAATATTTTTCAGTAAATCTAGCAGAGACTTAAGAATAATTTTTTCATGAACATTGTTTGTTTTCGAATAATACTCTCTTATCAATTGTAATAAAATTTGAAAAATATGGAATTCTTCAAAACTAAGATAATGAGCGTTGGTAAAACCTGAATTATGAGGTTTTTTAGGATCATCACCGCCTCGGTCCTCGTTCCTTTCCTCTCCTTGTCGATTAAGGTAATCTAACATTTTCAAGCCCATTGTTGTAGTTTCAATTCCCATACAGAATGCATGAAACATTCCGTATTTGGATGAAACTATTAAAAGAACGCTAACAATTGTCAGCACAAGAGCTATTTTTGTTCTTTTTTGGAGTTCAGCTAGGGTCATTTTTTCAAAATCATAATCTTCCGAATTTGCGGTGAACAGAATTTCTAAAAGATTAAAAAAAAGCTGTTTAAAAGGGGTAAAACCAACCACATAAAATTGAAAGAAAGACCAAAAGAAAACTAAGAAGAACTCTAGAGAATAATTTGCACTTAATGACTTTAAAAAAGCAATAAGATTATATAAAAATTGTATGCCGACATTAGAATCTTCTAAAAAAAGAAAAAAACTAAATGTTAAAAAAAGAACAGAAACTAAAACAGTAAAGCTACTTGTAAAGAAAAAAAAATAGGATACAAATTGAAGACAGTTATTTTTTAGAAATTTCATAGTAGTAAAAATGGGTTGAAATTGAACTAGAGTTCAATTTCAACCCTACTCAATAAGATTAGAATTATCGAGTTTTATAATGAATTAGATAATTTTCAAATCGACCTAAAAATGGAACCATAATTAAGAAATAAATAAAGAAAAAAACTGAAGCACATTGTCCAACTAGAATGTACGGATCTTCCACAGGTTGTTGTCCAATCCAACTTAACAATAAAGTATCGGCTACAATTAACCAGAAGAATTTTTTATGAAAAGGTCTAAAATTAGAACTTCGAATTGGTGATGTATTAATAAAAGGTAAAGCTAACAACGAAATAAATACAAGAGCAATTGCAGCTACACCAGCTAACTTATTTGGAATGCTACGTAAAATTGCATAAACCCAAAGGAAATACCACTCAGGCACAATGTGAGCTGGTGTTGACATAGGATTTGCAGGAATATAATTATCTGGATGCCCTAAAACATTTGGATAAAAATAAATAAAAACTGAAAAGAAAATTGCAAAAGCTACCCAAGCAACTAAATCTTTAACATAAAAATATGGGTATAACCCTACTTTATCTACTGTTGAATTAGTTCCTAAAGGATTGTTAGAACCATATTGATGTAAAGCTGCTAAGTGAATAACTGAAGCACCTACAATTACAAAAGGTAATAAATAATGTAAACTAAAGAATCTATTCAATGTTGCATTATCCACTGAAAAACCACCCCAAAGCCAAGTTACAATGCTATCTCCTACTACAGGAATAGCGCTTGCTAAACTTGTAATTACAGTTGCCCCCCAGAAAGACATTTGACCCCAAGGTAACACATAACCTATAAAGGCAGTAATAATCATAAGAAGAAGAATCACAACTCCAATACACCATAAAAGTTCACGAGGACTAGCATAACTACCATAATATAAACCACGGAACATGTGAATATAAACTACAATAAAAAACATACTCGCACCGTTAGCGTGCATATAACGAAGGAACCAACCCCCTTCTACATCTCTCATAATGTGTTCGACACTTAAGAATGCTAAATCAACATGAGGAGTATAATGCATTGCTAAAAAAATACCAGTAGCTATCTGAACGATTAAACAAATACCGGCTATACTCCCAAAACTCCAAAAATAATTTAGATTACTTGGAGACGGATAATCTACTAAATGAACATTTAATACAGATAAAACAGGTTGTTTTATAATAGAAAGTCGTTTCATAATAAAATTAGAAAAAAAAATGCGTTAATTTTGTTAATTTTTAAGTATTTTTTTCAAAAAAAAAAGCAAGAGTAGACTTTTATCACTTTTTCTTTTTTTTTGAAAAAAAAAGATGCTATTTCTATTATTCTAGTTTATGTAGAAACAGATAAATAACACCAGATTAATAATTTACTAAAAACTAAAAAACGCGTTTGATTTGACATACTTTGAAGAAATTAACTCTTAATTACAAAAGTTAAAATTGTTTAAGCATGACAAAACTGAAATTTTAAATAAAAAAAATTTATTTTGATAAAAGCAAAAATTTATTCCACTAGACTTGTTTAGTAGAACTAGAAAGAAAAACCATAGCTTTTCTATCTAATAGATGTAAAAAAACAAATTTACATTTAAAACTATTATTTAATAAAAGACAATACTAGTTCAACGATATGTTTAAATGTAATTGGAAATTTTTATGTCAGAAATTTAATTTTGTGAAGAAATATTACAGTTAAATTTTTATTTTTTATCTTTTTTTTTTATGAGAAAAAAAGAGTAACACAGAAAAATTTCAATAAAACGAAAAATTGCTTTTTTTTTATTGAAATTTTGGAAATCGGAGTTTTTGAGAATTTCTTAAAAACTCTCAATTCATAAAATAAAACAAAAAGAATCCAAGCCAGGCAGAAATTATTGTGAGTTCTCTATATGATCAACATGAAAATATTCTTTTTTTTAGATGAGAAAACAAGAGATTTTTTTAACATAAAATTTTTATGTGATACCTATATGAGCTTAGTAGGATTCGAACCTACAACTGCGTTGTTATGAGCAACGTGTTCTAACCATTAAACTATAAGCCCACGATGATTGAAAATGCATGGATTTTTTTAAGATGACTTTTTCTTTGTTTTTAAGTCTATCTAGAATTCAATTTTACGGGAGAAAGAAAAATTCAAAGTGTTAAATTTTTTATTTGTTCTTAAACTCAATGCCTATCATATAGAGAAACATAAAATGAGCCTCTATTTTTTTTGTTTTCCATTTTATTCTTTTTAATTTTTAAAACAAAGCAAACATGTAATAAAATCACTAATTCTCCAATAGCTCAGTGGTAGAGCAGATGGCTGTTAACCATCTTGTCGTTGGTTCGAGTCCAACTTGGGGAGTTACTTTTTTTAATATTGTTTTTTTAAATTTATAAAAAAAATGAAAAAATCTTTCATTTTTGTCTAAAAACACTCCTCACATTATTTAAAATTTTTTGAAACGAAGACAGTCTTCATCTTTTCTTACAAAAAGAAATGGGATGTGGCCAAGCGGTAAGGCATCGGAATTTGGATCCGACATTCAAAGGTTCGAATCCTTTCATCCCAGAAAAAAATCTAGAAAAAATTATTAAAGAAGCTTAAAAGTTGTGATTATTCACTGTCTAGATAGCTCAGTTGGTAGAGCAAAGGACTGAAAATCCTTGTGTCGGCAGTTCAAATCTGCCTCTAGACATAATTTTATCTAAAAATTAAAAAAAAAACCTTATCTAGAAAAAGCTTAAATAGAAAATGAAATTTGTAATTTTGGATGAGTGTCTGAGTGGTTTAAGGTACCGGTCTTGAAAACCGGCATACTGAATAAGTATCGGGGGTTCGAATCCTCCCTCATCCGTCCTCTTTTTCTTTTTTTTACTTCTTAAAAAAAAGAAAAAAACAATTTAAAAAATAAATTTTTTAAAAGTTCATTTTTCTTAGCTCCGATTAAATAAAGTAGAGCAATTCAAGTTTATTGTGAAATAAAAGGGTATTTAGCTCAGTTGGTAGAGCAATTCGCTTACAACGAAAAGGTCAATGGTTCGAGTCCATTACTACCCAAAAAAAATTGAAAATATCAATGAATTTTTATCAGGCGGGTGTGGTGAAATTGGTAGACACACCAGGTTTAGGCCCTGGGGCTTTTAGTCATACAGGTTCAAGTCCTGTCACCCGTAACTTTTACGAGATCAGAAAAATTCGATTTTTTAGTTAAGTAAATTAGTAGCTAAAGAAAAATCTAAAGAATCTTTTATGAATTGCCTAATAGTAAAGGGGATGTAGTTCAGTTGGTAGAACGTATGCTTTGCACGCATAAAGTCATCGGTTCGAATCCGATCGTTTCCATAACTTTACAAAATTTTCTTCTTTTTTCAGAAAAACATTCTAATTTGCTAAAAAATTCAAAACAAGTCGATTGAGTTTTTCTGATTTTTCAATTTTAGCTACTCTTTAATCTAGACAAATATCTGTAAAATCTTAAAAAAAAGTGTAACCTTAAAAATTTATAGAATTTCTTTCTGATTCTGATTTTTTTTTTCAAAAACAAAAAAAAATCAGCTGTGTTATCTTTCTTTTTAGAAGAAAATGAAATTAAAATCATTTTTCTTACTGATAAAAGATCCTTTTTCTGGGTAACTCGAAAACCAGATAATACTAAATTGACAAAAACAATAATAATTCATTCTTTTGATCATTAAATTCTAGTATTTCAAAAATTTTATTTGATTTTAAAAATAATTTATTTTAAATTCTTTTTTTAGAAAAAAAGAAGGACAAATTTTAGATTTTGTTAAGGATTGGATATTATTTTGTCAAAAAATGAAAATCTTTTTTATGATTGAAAATTTTGCAAAATCTCTGATTAAAATTGTACCAAAATGGATTCAATACTTTGTCTACCATAGAAATGAATTAATTTTATACGTTTATCCAAACTATTTAATCTGTTTTTTATATTTTTTAAGAGACCACATGAATACACAATACAAGGTACTAATCGATGTTACAGCAGTTGATTATCCTTCTAGACCTCTTCGTTTTGAAGTTGTGTATAATCTACTAAGTGTAGAATTTAATGCTCGAATACGCATTAAAACATGTGTTGATGAAATTACACCTTTAGTTTCAAGCACTCAAGTTTATTCTTCTGCTGGTTGGTGGGAACGAGAAGTTTGGGATATGTTTGGCATTTTCTTTTCGAATCATCCAGATTTACGTAGAATTTTAACAGACTACGGATTTCAAGGACATCCTCTTCGTAAAGATTTTCCTCTTACAGGTTATGTGGAAGTTCGTTATGATGACTCTGAAAAGCGTGTCATCACAGAATCTCTAGAATTAACACAAGAATTTAGATTTTTTGATTTTTCAAGTCCTTGGGAACAAATTGAAAAAACAAGTTAAAAGTGTGTAATTCAATTTTTTGGAAGAGTAAAAATTCAACTCTGCTAGCTCTAGAGAGGAGTGAAAATAAATTTAAAAAAAACAAGCAAATTTAAAATTTTTACTTCTTCTAAAATGAAACTTATTTAATTCTCTTTTTTTTACAAAAAAAAGTAAAAAAGAAGAAAAAGAAATTTCATTTCTTTATTAATGGATCCTACAAAAAAATTAGATTATGATTTTTACACCTTTAGAACAATTTGCGATAGTTAGTTTAATTCCAATTCGTTTAGGAAATTTCTATTTATCTTTTACAAATTCATCATTATATCTTTTATTATCAACTGGGTTAGTTGTGATTTTATTTTATCTAGTAACACAAAACGGAGGCTTTCTAGTCCCTTCTCGCTGGCAATCAGGCGTAGAAATGATTTATGAATTTGTCGTAAGCTTAGTTAATGAACAAATCGGAAAAAAAGGGCGTTTTGCTTTTCCTTTAATTTTTACAACGTTTACTTTTCTACTTTTTACAAACTTAATTGGAATGATTCCTTATAGTTTCACAGCAACATCACATCTTGTTGTCACTTTTGGACTTTCTCTTTCTCTTTTTATAGGAGTCACTCTAGTAGGTTTTCAAGTTCACGGATTACATTTTTTTAGCTTCCTATTACCAAAAGGGGCACCTCTTGTTTTAGCGCCTTTATTAGTTGTTTTAGAACTAGTTTCTTATTGTTTTCGTGCTGTAAGTTTAGGTGTTCGACTTTTCGCTAATATGATGGCTGGACACACACTTGTAAAAATTTTAAGTGGTTTTGCTTGGACTATGTTATCTGTAGGTGGTAGCTTAGCTGTAGCCTCTGTAATTCCTTTCACAATTGTGTTTGCTTTAACAGGATTGGAAATAGGGGTAGCTTGTCTTCAAGCTTATGTGTTTACAATTTTAACATGTATTTATTTAAACGATGCTATCAATCTTCATTAAACTAGAAATTTAATTTCAGGTTTACTCGATTTAGAGTAACTTTCTCTTTTATTTTCTTTACATCTTTTTTTTCTAAAAAAAGAGTAAAAAAAGGAGAAAGTCATGGCGAATATAACTTAGTCGGTTAAAGTGTCAGACTGTGACTCTGGAAACATGGGTTCAAATCCCGTTATTCGCCTTTTTAAAAATGAGTATGTTAAACAATTTTTTAAGACAAAAATGAAATTTTGTCAAAATTTCATTTTTGTCTTAAAGTTAAATTAATAAAAAAATTGAAAAATTTATTAAAAATAGAAACTTTTTTTGCGGATATAGATTAATGGTAAATTTTCTGCCTTCCAAGCAGACTATGCGAGTTCGATTCTCGCTATCCGCTTGTCTAAAATTGAGAGCTCATCTTTTTTTTGTAAAAAAAAGAGAGAAAATGTTTTAATTTCTGTTAGCCTTACACATAACGAAAAAAAATTTCTTTTTTTTTCGTTACAAGTTGCTCTTTTATGTAAACTGGCAGGGTGTAGCGCAGTCTGGTAGCGCGCTTGCTTTGGGAGCAAGATGTCGTAGGTTCGAATCCTATCACCCTGATTTTACACAGATATATTATATAGTGTTAATACATTATTTGATTATCTTTTGCCCTTTGAAAAGGGCAAAAGATAATCAAATAATGTATTAAACACGTCGTTTTTTTGGAGCACGACAGCCATTATGAGCAATGGGAGTTCGTTCAATAATTTGTGTGATGTTAAGATTTGATTTAGAAAGAGCTCTGATTGCTGTTAATTTACCATAACCTAACCCTTTAATCTTAAGAATAACTGATTCTATTCCTAGATTTAATGCTTTTGATGCAATTAATTCAGCAACAGCTTGAGCGGCATAACTTGTAGACTTTCTTGAGTTCTTAAATCCTAAATTTCCTGATGAGGACCAACATTTTGTATTACCTTGTAAATCAGTTAACGTTAAAACAGTATTATTTCGAGTACTTTGAATATGAATAATACCTTTTTCATTTGATTTTTTTAAAAATTTGGATACCATAATTTTTTTTTTTGAAAATTTTTTTTCTTTTTTTACAAAAAGCTAGACTTTTAATTTTTTTTCTGATTCCACAGAAATAGAATCTTCTTTTAATAAAAGGTTGTCTCCTTTTTTTGCAAAAAAAGGAGACATCTTGAGTTATCAAGGAATTTTTTAAATTTTCTATTTAGTCCAAACAGTAATTTTTAATTTTCGTGCAGTGCGACTATTTCCATGTGTACGTTGTCCACGAAGAGGTAATCCTTCAGTATGACGAAATCCTCTATAACTTGCAATTTTAATTAATCTTTTTATATTCTTTAGTGTTGATCGTTTAATTTCTCCACTTACGTTATAGTTTTGATTAACTAGTTGCGTTAATTGCTCTAATTGTTTAGAAGAAAGTTGTTTCAATCTTTTTTCGGTACTAATACCTAATAAATCACAGAGTTGATCACAAGTATGTGGCCCTAATCCATAAATATCGCTTAAAGCACTTTTAATCTTTTTTTTACTATTTAAATTTGTATTTAAAACATATAACATAAAATACTTGAATTTTTATCTTTTTTTTGAAAAAAAGTAGTCTTATTTTTTTTTACCTTGTTTTAGTAAGATTTTTTCATGAAGTAGACGAATCCCTTTGCCCTTGTAAACAGAAGGTCGACGTAAATTACGAATTTTTGCAGCTATTTGAGTTATCTGATTTTTATCTAAACCAAATAAACAAAGTACAGTAGGATCTATCCCAAAAACTTTCACAGACGGTGGAATTTTATAAATGATATCATGGCTATATCCTAATTTCAAAAAAAGAGTATTAATAGAAAGATTAGCACGATAACCTATTCCATTAATTTTAAGATAAAGTAAAAAACCACGAGTGACACCTTTCATTTTATTTTCAATTAATTTTTTAAAAAGGCCAAAAAAGGATTTCGATGGACTTAAAAGTTCTAATTGATTAGTTTTTGGATTTAAAGAAATTCCACCTAAACCGTTTGGATCCAGTTTATGTAAGTTCAAATAAGTAGAACCTAACGGTCCAGAGAACTTTAATAAATGATCCTTTTTTTCAATAGTTACTGTATTAGGTATGTGAAATAAATGATGATATAATTGAAATTTCATAAGAGTCAAGATTTTTTTGAAATTGATAGATTATCGCTTTCAATTAAAATCAAAGGCGAACTATCATATTTTTTGAAGTTAAAATAATTTTTTCTATTTACTTTTTTTAGTTATCTTTTTTATGAAAAAGAAAGATTAAGCAAAAAAAGGTAATTGAAAACCACTTAGTACCAAACTAGATAATTTACTATTGGAATTAGAAACCACAAAACTCACGTCCATTCCTCGAAAATTATCTACTAATTCATAATGATTCTCCAATTCAGGGAAAACCATTAAATTTTGAAATCCGAAACTTACTGAAAAGAAACCTTTTTCAATGGCAAATTTATCATAAAGATTTGTCTCTTTTTTTTGTAAAAAAAAAGATGAAATTTTCTCTTGTTTTTTCTTTTTTGAATAGTCACGAAAACGAGGAAAAACTATTTTTGAAAGTTTATCTAAAAAAGTGTACAGTTGATTTTCACGTAAAGTAACTCGACATCCGATAATTTGATGTTGACGAACCTTAAAATTTGCTATGGATTTTCGAGCATAAGTTAATTTTGGCTTTTGACCCGAAATCAATTCTAATGCTGCTAGGGTAAAAACTAGATGTTTTTTCTCATTAATATAAATCTTTGATGTAGTATTTACTACTAATTTTTCAAGACGGGGAAGTTGCATTATCGATGTGTAATTCTGTTTCAAAAGCAAGTCATAAATTACCACATTTTTATAATATTTTTCACTTAAAGCTTCTCCCCTTTTTTCAAAAAAAAAAGAGCCAAGTACTTGATCTTTTTTTTCCTGTTTCAAAGAATTTTTAATTGTTATTTTTGTTGAATTCATAGAAATAAATTTAGATTTTTAAGAAAAGATTTTTTATCTTTTTTTTCTAAGAAGATCGAGATCTCTTAAATTAAATCTCTCTTTTATAGAAAAATAAAACTCTTTTTTCTCTTTTTTTATGAAAAGACAAGCAACTCAAAATGGAATTTATTAATTAAACTTAAAATGAATAATTTTTAGAGAGAAATTAAAAAAATTACCATAAAGAATTTAGAAATAAAAAGTCTTAAATAAATCTAATTAAGAGAATATAATGATGAATTAATTTACAAACTTTAATAGCATTTTACTAGTAATAAAAAAATTAGATTCAAAACTAAATAGAGTTCACTTAGTTAAAAAAAAGGAAATTTGGTAAAAAATCAAAAAATTACAAAATTTTCAAGAAAATTTTTTGATTTTTAGGGTTTCTTTATTTTCTAAATTTTAGACGTAAATCTCATATTATCTAAAAAATCTTTAAAGATTAAAATAATTTTTTTTATAAAAAAAATTTTAGTTGATATACTAGTTAGTTTTTGATTTTTTTTTAAATCATTTTCGTTTGTCTTTCTATATGATATGCAAAGATAAAAAAATCATTTTTTTATTAATTTTTATTAAGAAACAACTTTTTTTAGAAAAAAATCTAAAAAATGAGTTTTTTGTGTCCCTTTCGTCTAGTGGTCGAGGACATTGCTTTTTCAAGGCAAAAACACGGGTTCAAACCCCGTAAGGGATAGTTAATGAAACAAAATTATTTGTCTTTCTATATGATATGATCAACAGATAAAGCCTCTCTGAATAATTTATTTAAATAAATTACTCTTGAACTTTTAATCTTTTTAGAATAATCTTAGCCTTTTGTAAATATATCGACCTTTTTTTATCTCTATGTTTTATGTTAGACGGAGCAAAATTAATTGGAGCTGGTTGTGCAACAATCGCCTTAGCTGGTGCAGGAGCTGGTATCGGAATCGTATTTGGTTCTTTAATTAATTCAGTAGCTAGAAATCCATCATTAACTAAACAATTGTTTGGTTACGCAATTTTAGGATTCGCTCTTACAGAAGCTATTGCATTATTCGCACTAATGATGGCATTTTTAATTCTTTTCGTATTTTAATCACATTTTTAAATGTGGTTTAGACAATTATATCTTTTTTTTCTAAAAAAGAACGAGAACAAACTTTTTAAAAAATTAACTGAAGAGTCTCTGTTGATTTATTACTAAATTCATCAATTTTGGTAAAATCAGAGACTCTCTTTTTTTACAAAAAAAAGAGCACTCAAACAATAAAAGAAACTTTCTTGACTTTTTGAAAAAAGTGAAACACCCGAACAAAGCCAAATTCGATAAGTGACCCCTTTTATTGCCATATGTACTGCAAAACGTGGGAGACGTGGTAAAAGTCAAGACATGCATCAAAATACAAGTAGAGTTAAACTTAGAAAATTATAGGTGTTTTTTTATTTTTTTTTATAAAAAAAAGTAAAACAAAAACTTGAAAAATCAAATTATAAGTATTATTAATCTCACTCGATTAAAAATTGAATTTATAAAGTCCTTTTAGGTTAATCTTTCTTTTTATATGATTATTTTATCTATTGAGAAATAAAAAATAATTTTTTATTTTATTTGTTGTGTTTAGAACATTTTTCATGTTTTAATTTTTATAAGATGTCTATTGATCTACTCATTAATTGTTAGATGTGTTTGGAATAGATTTTTATTATTTTTTTTTTACAAAGTTTTTGATTTTGATAAAAAAGTAATTTTTTAATTTCGACTTGTGGGTTCTTTATATTCATAATTTTTGTTTTTTAAGTTTCCTATGAAAAAAAATAGCAACACTTCACTTTTAGTTGTGAATAGTTTATTGTTAGCTATTCAAAATTTATTAATAACCCTCTTCCTTGTTTTATACAGTTTAGCTAAATCAACAGTTTTGACTCTTTAGAAGCTTATTCAATGAAAAAATTTTATCAAAAAGTTTACAGAAATACTTCAAAATAATTTAGAAATTTTAAATCTAGATTTTTTCTTTTCTTTCTTAGAGTAACGCCCTAAAGTTTGGCAATTTATAGTTTCTGAATAAAAAAAAGCTATAGGCTTCTGTGTGAATCGACGGACACTACCATTTCAAAATTGCCATAAAATTTACCATACACAAAAACAATTAAGACAACAGCGACTCCTGCTTTTCAAAGTGCAATTAGTAGCTAATAAATTAAAAATTTACAAGATAAGTGTTAATTTTATGAAATAAATCATTTTTTTTATACAATAAAAAACGTATTTTAAAACAATTTAATTATTAAAAAAAGCAATTTATTTTTTTTTTTAAGTGTTTATTATATAGAAGACTGGCGGAATAGTTCAGTTGGTAGAACAGTGGGATCATAATCCATAGGTCGTTGGTTCGAGTCCATCTTCCGCCAAACTAAAATAAAAAACTAAGAAAAAAACTCGTTTACACAATAAATTTTATTGGCTTTTATCTAACCCATAAATAGGGTAACGTTTAAAAAGTGTGTGATCTATCAAATTATTGTTTATTTTTTTAGATTACATTGTCTTCTATATAGACTATGTTAATATTATAAAGTCTACTAAAAAAGATTCAATTTAATATTAAAAAATTAAATAAGAGAAACAAAACATAAAAAATTTGTTTATATCTTTTATATCTTTTTTTTCATGAAAAAGAGGTAAAACAATAAAGAGAGCTTTAATAGAGTAAAAAGTTTTTTTAATAAAAGTAAAAATTTTATCTTTAATCAATTTTAAAGATAAGTCAAGAGCATTTAGTGGATGCCTAGACAGAAGAAGTAAAAGGACGTTAAACGCAACGAAACGCCATAGAAAGGTGCGTAAATCCTGAGATCTATGGATTTCCTAAAAGGAAACTTTAAAATTTTCATTACCTAGTGAACTGAAACATCTCATTAACTAGAGGAAAAAAAATCAACCGAGACTCCGTAAGTAGTGGTGAGCGAAAACGGATTAGGCCTTCATTCTTCTCAAAAAAAAAACATCTAAGCTGTTTGGAAAAATGCGCCAAAGAAGGTGAAAGCCCTGTAGATGTGTGAATTTGAAAATTAAAGAATGAAATAAATGAGTAAAACGAACACCTTGTTTGTTTGAATTGGAAATTTCTTGTTTAAAATGGAAACATTATTAGATAAGAAACTTCTTAAAGGGGGACCACCCTCTAAGCCTAAGTATATTCTTCTGATCGATAGCGAACAAGTACCGTGAGGGAAAGGTGAAAAAGACTCCTAAAAAGGTAAGTGAAAGAGATACTGAAACTGAATGCTTACAAGCAGTCGAAGCTTTTTAAAAAAGTAACGGCGTACCTTTTGCATAATGGGTCAGCGAGTAAATTTATGAAGCAAGCCTAAGCTCTTAAGTGGAGGCGGAGTAAAAGCGAGCTTGAAATGAGCTAAAAAAACAAAAAAAAGTTTCATAAATTTGACCCGAAACCAAGCGATCTAGTCATGAGCAGGTTGAAAAAATGATAATACGTTTTGGAGGACCGAACCCACATCTGTGGCAATAGATGGGGATGACTTGTGATTATGGGGTGAAAAGCCAATCGAGCTTGGAAATAGCTGGTTTTCTGCGAAATCTATTGAGGTAGAGCGTATAGCTTTTCTTGAAAGTAAAAAGGAGGTAGAGCACTCGCTGGGTGATGGTGGCCCAAAGCCTTACTGATCCCATGGAAACTCCGAATACCTTTTTACACGCTATACAGACAGACTAGAGGCGCTAAGGTCTCTAGTCAAGAGGGAAACAACCCAGATCGAACGCTAAGGTTCTAAAGCAATTTCTGAGTGGTAAAGGAAGTTAGTAAGCTAAGACAACCAGGAGGTAGGCTTGGAAGCAGCCATCCTTTTAAGAAAGCGTAATAGCTCACTGGTCTATGTTTACTAGCACCTAAAATGTATCGGAGCTCAAGATATTCACCGAAGCGGCGATTTTAGATGGTCTCTTTATCTTTTTTTGTAAAAAAAGAGGAAAAAAAACCATTTAAAAGGTAGCAGAACGTTCTGTAAATCGCAGAAGCTTTATTGAAAAATAAAGTTGAGATATCAGAAGTGAGAATGCTGACATGAGTAACGACAAATCATGTGAAAATCATGATAGCCGAAAGTCCTAGGTTTTCTACAGACCGTATTTCGATGTAGAGTGAATCGGCCCCTAAGACAAAAGCGATAGCTTTTTGTTAATGGGTACAATGTGTTTCAATCATTGATGTGATATCAAATGACGGCTTTTTTTTTGTTTCACAAGAAAATGGATATCTTGAAAAAATAAAAAAAAAGCCCAGGAAAGAATTTGATTAGACTCTTTTTTCATTGAAAAAAGAAAGCACCGTACTTAAACCGACACTGGTGGACTTGTTGAATAAACTCAGGCTAAGAGAGAATCATGTTGAAGGAACTCGGCAAATTACCTCCGTAACTTCGGAAAAAGGAGGACATGGGGCTTTTTTTTGTAAAAATTTCATCTTTTTAGAAAAAAACCCATGTGGCACAAAATAGGGGGTGGCGACTGTTTACTAAAAACACAGGACTCTGCTAAGTGGTAACACGATGTATAGGGTCTGACACCTGCCCGGTGCTGGAAACTTAACAGGAGGGGTGCTCATTGAAATCAACCAGAATTCAATGAAAGCTTTAAATGCAAGGCCCAGTAAACGGCGGCCGTAACTCTAAAAATACCGTTGGAGTTGTAAAATTTGGCTATATGCTGGAAAATCTCGTTGAATTTCAGCTACGACTTCTCTTCTTTTTTTTGTTCTTTTTTTTAATAAAAAAAAGAACAAAAAAAAGAACAAAAAAATCTAAAAAAGAGAAAAAAAAGAAGCGTAACAATGTTGAAAGGAGAGACAATCAGCAGGAAAGACTTGATCTTATGGAATTAATTCAAAACAAAATCCCACGCGATAAGGCGTTTTACATTGTAGGATTTAGTGATGGTGAAGGAAGTTTTAATACAAGTTTTCGAAAAAGAGAAGATTATCTTTTAGGGTGGAAAATCACTCCTGTTTTTAACATCAGTCAAAAACAGCGTGATATTCTCGCACTTATCAAACGATATTTGAATTGCGGAACTCTTCGTTTACGTAACGATAACGTTTGGGTCTATGAAGTCGACAATAGAAATGCACTTCACACTCAAATTATTCCTTTTTTTAACAAATATCCGTTTCTTTCTCACAAAAAGAAAGCAGATTTTGCTCGTTTCAAGAGAATTTTTGAGATTCTAGAACGTCATAAAAGCACAACACTTGATGACTTAATTGAAATTTTGAAAAATCTTGATGAAATCGAATCAAAATCAAAACGAAAGTATACTAATCAAGAAATTCTTGATCGTGCTCTACTTTTTTGGGAAATCAATTCCCAAAAGATTCTCCAAATAAACAAAAAAGATTAAGAATCCTCAGAGACTTTACGCCAAACATTCAAAAAATAAAGAATGATGATAAAGTCCGATCTTTTACGGAAGTAAAAGGGTTTTTTTGTTCGCAATTCATTTCACGTCTCCATATTGGTTACTCTGATAGGTTTCTAAACCTAACAACAAGTAATATGAGCAAAAAATGAAACCAGAAAAAACCACTTGTTGTTTTAAATGAAAAAAAAACAAGTAACATTTTAGGAAATGGACGGTCCTAAGGTAGCGAAATTCCTTGTCGGGTAAGTTCCGACCTGCATGAATGGTGTCACGACTTCCCCACTGTCTCCAACATGATCTCAGTGAAATTGAATTCTCCGTGAAGATGCGGAGTTCCCGAAAGTAGACGGTAAGACCCTATGCACCTTTACTATAGTTTACCATTGAAAAAAGAGTCTGAATGTAGAGAATAGGTGGGAGTTTCTTTTTCTTTGATTCATCAGAGATCTAAGAAACAACAGTGAAATACCACCCTTTCTTTCTCATTTTTCTAACCTTAAAAACTAAATGTCTATTTAATTTTCTCTTCTTTTTTTGAAAAAAAAGAAAAAGAGATTTATCTAGATCAAGGGACAATGGTAAATGGGTAGTTTGACTGGGGCGGTCGCTTCCTAAAGAGTAACGGAAGTGTGCGAAGGTAAGCTCAAGCTGGACGGAAATCAGCTGTAGAGCGTAATGGTAAAAGCTTGCCTGACTGTAAGACTTACAAGTCGAACAGAGACGAAAGTCGGCCATAGTGACCCGGGAGTTCTTGGTGGAAAGGCTCTCGATCAACGGATCAAAGGTACGCTAGGGATAACAGGCTGATGACTCCCAAGAGCTCTTATCGACGGAGTCGTTTGGCACCTCGATTAATTAAAGCCATAGTCGAGGCTAAAGTGGGTGAATTGCAAGAAACTCTTTTTTCTAGAACCCGAGAAAAAGACAATTTGCAGCGAAGCATTGTGAATGGAAAACAAAAAAGAGTAACAATGAACGTTCAACGACTAGAGAGTGAGAATTTCCTATCAATAATCTCTCCACGAGCGCCCGCTAACACATTTTTTGAAATTATGACTAAAACGATAAAAAACACGAAAGATGGACACCATTTTAATTCTTCTCATTGGCAAAATTATAAAAAAACTCTTCCTAAATTACCGCAAGATTCTTTTGAGATTGCTGTAGGAATGATTCTAGGTGATGCTACAATGTATTACGTGAGTCGCGAAGCGTTAATTAAATTTGAACAAGGAGTCAAACAAAAAGAATTTCTATTTCATCTTTTTGATTTGTTTTCTAACTATTGTTTTATGACAGAACCTGGAATCAGATTTGAAAAAGAGACCAGTGTTAAAAGTTATTGGTTTAAAACCTTTTCATTCCCTTGTTTTACTCGTTTATTTCTTTTGATTCACGAAAAAATCGATGGAAAATGGAAAAAAGTCATAAAGGAAGGGCTTATTCGTGATTATTTAACTCCGAAAGGATTAGCTTATTGGATTATGTGTGATGGAAGTCTCCAAAAAGACAACCGTACGCTTCTTTTACATACCCAAAGTTTTTCTTTAAGTGAGAATATTCTTTTAACAAAAGAATTAAATAAGAAATTTCAGTTGCATTCTCGTGTGATTTCACATAAAACACGCTATTATGTCATTGAATTTCCTCGTCAAGATAGCCAAAAAATAGATGCTTTAATTGAAGATTTTTTAATCCCAAGTATGCACTATAAACTTCCTAATTCAAAAAAAAAATGTGTTAATGACATAGTCTGAGCTACTCTGTGAAGAGTAGAAATTTAGGATAAAGAGCCTAAATGTTAACATAACTGGTCGACTCATCGCATCCTCGAGCTGAAGAAGGTTCGAAGGGTTCGGCTGTTCGCCGATTAAAGCGGTACGTGAGTTGGGTTTAGTACGTCGTGAGACAGTACGGATCCTATCTTTTTCGGGTGTAAAAAATTGAGGGTGGCATTCTCTTGTACGAGAGGACCGAGAATGACGAACCTCTAGTGTATCAGTTGTCCTGCCAAGGGCATCGCTGAGTAGCTACGTTCGGAATGCAGAACTGCTGAAAGCATCTCAAGCAGGAAAGCAAACCCAAAACAAGTTTTTGAGTTCGTCGAAGACTACGACGTAATAGGCGAGATGTGAAAACATAGTGATATGATAGCTAACTCGTACTAACTCACCTTATCTCCAGAAACTTTTTCTGGAGATTTTTTGTAATTTTTTAAGTAATAAACACTTTGTCGCTCTTTTTTTGTAAAAAAAAAGAGAAGATCTAGAAGCTCTTTTATTTAAAGTTTTACCAAATTAAAGTTTTTTAACTATTCTTTCTGTTAAAAAAACAAAAATTAAATTTATATAGTTATAAAAATAATTTCAGGGAAAACAATTACCAAGATTTTAACCTTCATTTTTGTCTAAATATGTTAAATTCTTATGTTGAGAATTGTTTAGAGCTAAAGAATTCTAAAGATTTAGAATAAGTTTACAAATTCTTTTTATCATAGAAATAGAGTTAATTATGCTAGTTCTTATTAATTAAACAATCATAAAAATTACACTCTGATTTTGAAAATGATTTACAATGTTTAATTAGAGGGTGAAAATTCTAAAATTTATAAGAAATTAAATTGAAAAGTATCTGTTTATCATATAGAGTAAATTAAAGCTTTATTGATTTTTGCTTATAAAAATATTCATATATTTTCTTAATCCTCTAAGAAATTAAATTCTCTTTTTTCTAAATTTTTAGAAAAATAATCAGGTGTAATATATAAATTATAACTCAAATTCTCCATCACAAACTTAATATATTTGTGACGCCTTGTTTTTTTTATCTTTTTTTTGAAAAAAAGAAGAAAAAAATGGAGATAAACAATCTATAATTAAGGCTATTTGTTACAAAAAAAAATAGAGTCTTAAAACAAAAATTACTAATTATTTTCAAATGGGTCAAAAAATCAATCCAATATCTTTACGATTGCAATATACAAATCGAAATTTTGATAATTGTTGGTATAGTGGTTACTTCTATCAAAATTTAATCACTCGAGATATTTTTTTACAACAATATTTAAATAGTTTTTTAAAACTATTAAAACTTGATACTGGTCGTTATTCAATTCAACATTTACAAAAAAATACCCAAATTTATAATTTTTTGTGTTATTCAAAATCGACACGAGAGTGGAGATCAAAAATTTTTGGATTAGTAAAAAAAAAAAATTCTTTAAAAAAAGCTCGTTATTTTTTTAAAAAGAGTACAAAAGGAAAAAAAAATAAAAAAGGAGTTAATTTAAGTTATTTTTATAGTAGTTTAAATCAAATTGCTGTTCAAAGAATAAAAAAAAAGATTACTAGTTTTCAAAATTTAAAACTCTGGTCGACATTATTGAAAAAAAAACCTCAAGAAACAATTTTACTTTCTTTAAAAAATAAATCAAAAAATTACTGTAATACCACTTATCAGTCAAAAACATTCGCTAGGTTTGAGGTGAATAGTGTAACAAAAACAGTTTTAGCAGAAACTCGATTTCATAAGAATCTAATAAGTCTGCCTTTTAAAGAAAAATCTGAATGGATTAAAAAAGTGAATTCCTCAACTAGCAAAGCGAAAGAATTCTCAAAAAATAATACATTGCCTTTAATCTCAAGATTTTCTAAAGAATCACAATTTTTTTTAGAAAAACCATTATTAAATACAAATCGAGTCTTTTTGCAGAATTTAATTGTTTATAAAATTTTGAAATCTCAGTCTTTTTTACAAAAAAAAGATGGAAAAAAGGACGTAAAAATTCAAAACACAACTTTAAATCTATTACATCTTGTAGGATTAAATTATAAATATAAGAATTATTTAGAATATTCGCTTTCAACTTTAAACAAAATTCCAATTAATTTAATAAATTTTAAGGTAAAAAATGATTGGCAAAATGCAAGTTATTTAGCCGATGAAATCGTCTATTTTTTAGAAAAACGTGTTTCTTTCCGTGCAATAAAAGCCAAAATTTTGAAACAACTCTTAAAAAATACACAAATTCGTGGAATTCGTATTACATGTTCTGGTCGAGTAGGTGGAAAATCTAAAAAAGCTCAACGCGCAAAAACAGAATGTATAAAGTACGGACAAACATCTCTCCAAGTATTTTCTTCAAAACTTGACTTTGCAGTGAAAACAGCCTTCACAAGTTTTGGCTCAGTAGGTGTTAAAGTTTGGGTTTGTTATAACTAATTTTTCTAATTATTTTCATCTTTTTTCTTTTTTTTATCTTTTTTTTACAAAAAAAAGATAAAAAAAATATTATTAATCACAAATTAAAAATCAAAATCAAATGTAATTATTTAGAGAAAATCTCTATTTCGTTTTTCAAGAATGAGAAAATTTACTGATAATTTTTCTGATAAAAAGTTCCTTTTTATCAGAAAAATTATCAGTAAATTTTGTCGTTACGTAAATTAAAAATTAAATTTTACCATGTTACAACCTAAACGTACAAAATATAGAAAATTTCAAAAAGGTCGAGTAAAAGGCATTTTATCAAATACTGTTCATTTAGAATTTGGTCAATTTGGTTTAAAAGCTTTGGAGGCTGGAAGAATACCTGCCAAAACTTTAGAGGCTGTTCGTCGAATCATGACTCGAAAATTCAAACGAATGGGGCAAATTTGGATTCGTGTATTTCCTGATATTTCAATAACATCAAAGCCTGCTGAAGTCAGAATGGGAAAAGGGAAAGGTTCTCCTAGTTTTTGGGTTTGTCGAGTAAAAAAAGGCCAAATTTTATTTGAAATGGATGGAATCTCGCCTCAATTAGCAAAACAAGCATCTCATCTTGCTTACTATAAACTTCCGTTAAAAACAAGATTTATTACACGAGATTAAAATCAAATAGATTCTACTTAAAAAAAAAATCTATAATCTTTTCATATTTTTTTATAAAGATAAGATTAAAAATGTAATCATTAAATTTTTTGACATATTTCTTAATAGATTTTTATGTCAGTATACTATTCTAGTAATTAACCAGTTAATTGATGAACTTGAAAAAAAATTATTCATCAATTAGTAAAAAAAAAACTTGCATGATAAAAACTTTTAATAAAATTTATCATGAAAAAATAAATTCTCTTTTATGACAAGATCTTTATGGAAAGGTCCATTTTCTGAAATTACAACAAAAAATCAAAAAATTTGGTCACGACGTTCTGTTATTTTACCTTATTTAATTGGAAAACAAATAATGATACACAATGGAAAAAGTTTTCTAACGCTAAAAGTAACTGATGAAATGATAGGACATAAATTAGGTGAATTTGCTAGTACTAGAAAAAAAGCTTTTCACAAAAAAAAAACAAAAAAATAATTTGTTGTTCCATTCAGATAGTCTTTAATAAAAAAAAGACTTTCGGTTTATTGATTACCCGCTCCATTTTGAGTCTCAAAATGGATAAAATAGTTTGAATAAACGAAAATACGTTTAATCTAAAGCCAAAAATGATTTTTATGTAATCAAAATTGTGAATAAAAAAATAAAAAACAATGATAAATAAAAAAACAATAAACAAGATTAAAACAGAAAATTTTATAAAAGAATTTCCAATACTTTTAGCACTACAACATAATAGTTTCACAGTAAGCGACTGGTTTGAGTGGAAACAAAAAATTCAAAAATCTCATTCATCAAATCAATCAAATGGAAAAATCTCAGAGATTGAAATTTTAAACATAAAAAATAGTCTGTTTAAAAAAATTGTTGAATCGTCAGATGCTTCCCAGAATATTAAATCAGAATATTTAAATTCGGTTTTTCAAGGTCCTCTTTTTCTAATTGGTTGTAAAAATGATGATCATTTGCATTTTCTTTGGAATTCTTTAAAATCAAATCCTAAATTGATTTTTATCTGTTGTATTTCTAACAATCAATTGCTTAATCATCTAGATTTTGAAGTTTTATTAAAAACAAATTTTACAGTCTATCAAAATCTCTTAACTAGTTTAGATAAAAAAACAGAATTTTTTAATATTCTTTCTTCTTCTTTACCAAATCAACCTCTAGATTTTATTCAACAGAATTTTTTAACACATCTTACTCTCATAAAATGAAAATCAAGAAAATGTGTCATTTTGAGTAAGAAAGAAAAAATCAAATCCGACAGAATTATGACAGAATTATGTGGATTCTGTCGGATTCAAAAATGAAATTAGAAATGTTTAAACTACAAAACAAATCTGAGTCAAAAATTCTAAGGAGCTTAAAAAAAAAATAAAAAAAAAAGAGAAAAGAAAATAATTATTAAGTTTTCTTATTTTTTTATCTTATTTTCTGTTTGTTTTTTTTTAATGTAGTTTTTTAGATAGAGAAGAGTCTATTTTATTCAATAACAAAATAGTTAATTTGATTAAATTCTATAAATGATAATGTCTATCTTATAGACTAAAAAAATTTGAATAAATTCAACAAATAAAATGTCTATCTTATAGACTAGAAAAATTAAAACAAACTGTCTGTAATTCTAAGATGATGCATAAAAAGAATGAAAAAAAAAAATAAAAAAAGTTTTTTACCATTCTTGTTTGTTTTTTTATATGATATCATGAAAAAAAGAAAAATTAATATGAGTTTGATCCTGGCTCAGAATGAACGCTAGCGATAAGCTTAACACATGCAAGTTGAACGTCTCTTTTTGTTTTTTCTCAATTTGAAAAATTTAAAAAGGAGAAGTAGCGAACGGGTGAGTAACGCGTAAGAATCTACCTCACAAACCAAGGAAAGAGAAATCTGAATCTTGGATACTCAAAGTTAAAAGACGTTGTGAGATGAGCTTGCGTAGGATTAGGTAGTTGGTAGGGTAAAAGCCTCCCAAGCCGAAGATCCTTAGCTGATCTGAGAGGATGATCAGCCACATTGGGACTGAGACACGGCCCAAACGCTTTCGAGCGGCAGCAGTGAGGAATATTGGACAATGGGCGAAAGCCTGATCCAGCTATATCGCGTGGGTGATGAAGACTGTGTTGGTTGTAAAGCCCTTGACTCTTTGAAAGATTATGACAAACAAAGAGCAAAAAGTCCCGGCCAATCTCGTGCCAGCAGCCGCGGTAATACGAGAGGGGCGAGCGTTATTCGGAATGATTGGGCGTAAAGCGCACGTAGGCGGTTTAGAAAATCCAAAATCGAGAATCTCAAAGCTTTACTTTGAGAAGTATTTTCTGCGATTCCTAAACTTGAGTAAGTAAGAGGAGAATGGAATTCCTGGTGTAGAGGTAAAATGTGTTGATATCAGGAGGAACATCAAAAGCGAAGGCAATTCTCTAGTACTCTACTGACGTTGAGGTGCGACAGCGTGGGGATCAAAAGGGATTAGATACCCCTGTAGTCCACGCCGTCAACGATGACCTTTCTATAAATAGCAAAAGCCGTCATGATTCATGATCCTTTTGACGTTTGTATTAGCTAACGCGGTAAATGGTCCGCCTGAGGAGTACGGTCGCAAGACTAAAACTCAAAGGAATAGACGGGGGCTCACACAAGTGGTGGAACATGTGGTTTAATTCGAAACAACGCGCAAAACCTTACCAGTCCTTGACATAATCTTTCCATAATCTTTCCCTAAAAAAGATAATTTAAACTTTAGAGTTTAAAATGAAGATTACAGGTGTTGCATGGCTGTCGTCAGTTCGTGTTGTGAAATGTTGGATTAATTTCCTTAACGAACGAAACCCCTCTACTCATTCACAAGTGTTATGATAAATTTTTTTCATAACACTTGAAAATGAATATACAGCTGGTGATAAACTAGAGGAAGGGAGGGATCACGTCAAGTCCTCATGACCCTTATGGGCTGGGCTACACACGTGTTACAATGGTAAGTACAAAGAGCAGCAATGATGAAAGTCGGAGCAAATCTCAAAAAACTTACCCCAGTTCAGATTGTTCTCTGCAACTCGAGAACATGAAGCCGGAATCACTAGTAATCGTGGATCAGCACGCCACGGTGAATCTGTACCTGAGCCTTGTACTCCCCGCCCGTCACGGTCTCAGAGTTGAGTGCATCAGAAGTAATGTATCGTCTTTCAAACACGTTAAGACTCTTTTTTTGTAAAAAAAAAGACAAGATCTTGAAGATCTTTTTTTACGTTTTAAAAGACGCATTCCCAAGATGTGTTTAGCGATAGGATCGAAGTCGTAACAAGGTAGCCGTAGGGGAACCTGCGGCTGGATTTTTTTAAAATTGGTGGCCCTTAATCTGAATCTAAAAGATTCAGAGTTAAAGAAGTTCGATTCTTCTTAATTTTATCTCTTTTGAGATTTTTTTTATGAAATAACGCAATTGTCCTTAAAAAATAATTATTATATATCAAT
>VFQQ010001807.1_pt1 | contig 27487 bp, 29 predicted proteins | sample 3512341 | NCBI WGS metagenome assembly VFQQ01 (sample SAMN10412373, study PRJNA504923) | tailings metagenome | isolation source: Relicate 2 Philex TSF1 revegetated site | place: Philippines: Tuba, Benguet | collected 2017-08-29
CGCCGGACTTCTTTGTGAAATGGCCACCCAGTGATGGGTGGCCATTTCGCGTTAACGCACGAATTCGTGCAGCGCGAGGAGACTCCATGTCAGAGAAGCACGACCGACCGAAGCGCGATGGCGGCGACAACCGCCGCCCGCGACGCAGCGGCGACGCGCGGCCCCAGCGCAGTGGGGACGGTCGACCTCGACGCGAGGGCGACGCGCGGCCCCAGCGCAGCGGCGAGGGCCGACCCCGCCGCGAGGGCGACGCGCGGCCCCAGCGCAGCGGCGAGGGCCGACCCCGCCGTGACGGCGACGACAGCCGTGCACGCCGGGAGGGCGGGGAGCGCCGCTCGCATGCTCCGCGTGCGGGGTCGGGACGAGCATCCGAACGCCCGACGGGCGGAATTCGTCCGCGTCGAACCGACGCAGACGAAGGTCGCCCGCGGCACGATGATCCGCCGATCCCGGACGATGTGACGGGCCGCGAGCTCGACCGCGTCGCTCGCGCCGAACTGAAGGCGCTGAGCAAAGAGAACGCGGAGCGGGTCGCGCAGCACCTCGTCATGGCGGCTCGCCTCATCGATGAGGACCCCGAGCTTGCGCACAAGCACGCGCAGGCGGCCGCCCGCCGCGGCGGGCGCATCGCCGTCGCTCGCGAGACACTCGGCATCACCGCCTATCTGACCGGCGACTTCGCGCTCGCGCTGCGGGAGTTGCGCACGCATCGCCGCATCAGCGGGTCAAACGAGCAGGTTCCCCTGATGGTCGACTGCGAGCGCGGTCTGGGGCGCCCCGAGAAGGCCCTCGAGCTGGGTCGCAGTGTCGACCGTTCTGAGCTGAGTGTCGGCACACGTGTCGAGTTGGCGATCGTGATGTCTGGCGCGCGACTCGACCTCGGTCAGACCGAGGCGGCGTTGCGCGAGTTGGAGATCCCGCAGCTCGACCCGTCCACCGCCTACAGCTTCAGCCCCGCGCTGTTCGACTCGTACGCCGTCGTGCTCGCCGAGCTCGGCCGCGACTCGGAGGCCGCCGAGTGGGGTCGCCGCGCCGACATCGCCGCGCAGGCCATCGCCGAGGCCGAAGGGGGCGGCGACGACGAGATCGAGGTCATCGAGGAAGAACTCGACGACGTCGACAACGATGCGACCGAGGGCGAGGCGACGCCCGGCGAGGAGGGCGACGATGTTCAGTAGGAAGAAGGCGCCGACGCCGCTTGACGGTCGCGACGCGCTGCTGCTCGACCTCGACGGGGTGGTGTATCGGGGACCGGACGCGATCGAGCATGCCGTTCCGAGCATCCAGAAGGCGGCGACGTCGGCCCGCATCGGGTACCTGACGAACAATGCCGCGCGCACCGATCAGTCGGTCGCCGAGCACCTGTCGGCGTTCGGGCTCACCGTTGAGGCGGCCGACGTCGTTACCAGCCCGCAGGCGGCTCTCCGTGTGCTCGCGACGCTCGTCGACCCGGGCGCCCTCGTCATGGTCGTCGGGGGAGAGGGCATCACCGTCGAGCTCGAGAAGGCGGGCTATCGCGTCACGCGCTCGGCCGATGACCAGCCCGACGCGGTCGTTCAGGGGTTCGCCCCGCACGTGGGGTGGGAACACCTCGCGGAGGCGAGCTACGCGCTGCAGCACGACCACGTGCACTGGGTGGCGACGAACACCGACTGGACGATTCCGCAGAAGCGCGGGGTGGCGCCCGGCAACGGCACCCTCGTGTCCGCCGTGCACCTGGCCGTCGGGCGCCTGCCCGTCTTTGCCGGCAAGCCCGAGAAGCCCATGTACGACGAGGCGGTCGAGCGCTTCGGCGCCACGAACCCGCTCGCGATCGGCGACCGGCTCGACACCGACATCCAAGGCGCCAACAGCGCCGGCATGGCGAGCGCGCTGGTGCTGACCGGCATCGACCAGGCGAAGCAGGTGCTCGCGGCGCCAGCCGGGCAGCGGCCGACGTACATTCTGCGCGACCTGCGCGAGCTGTTCGAGCCCTACCCCGAGATCACGGATGAGGTCGACGCCGACGGCGTGCGCTCGGTCTCGTGCGGGCAGGCGGTGGTGCGCATGAAGCAGAACGTCGTGCGCGTCGCCCGGGCGGGCGACGATCCCGTCAACCTGCTGCGCGCCGGCGCCGCGGTGATCTGGGCGTCCGGCCTGCAAATCTGGGGTCTCGACGTCGACCCGCAGCTATATTCGTGACCATGGACGAGCGCGGCGCAGAGACCGAGCCGGGGACGGCCGAGCCCGAGACCGGCGAGCACGACGCGGGTGATCTCGACACCCCCGACGAGGGCCTGCTCTCGCAGCTCGCCCTCATCGACGACCAGCCGCTCGAGGACCGCGCGGCCGCGTTCGCCCAGCTGCACGACGCGCTGCGGCAGCAGCTCGAGGCGTGACCGCGGACACCCCTCGCTCGGCTTCCGGCTCTGACTCCGGTGCGACGAGGCGCCTTGACGTGGCGCTCGTCGACGCGGGGCTTGCGCGCTCGCGCACGGCCGCACGTCAGGCGATCGAGGCCGGGCGGGTCAGCGTGGGCGGCAGGGTGGTGACGAAGCCGGCGTACGCGGTGCGAGCATCCGATGCGTTGGGGGTGGAGGGCGCGAGCAGGTATGTCAGCCGCGCCGCGCACAAGCTGCTCGCGGCTCTCGACGCGGAGGAGGCCGCCGGTCGCCCGCTGCCGATCGCGGGGGCGACGGCGCTCGACGTGGGCGCCTCCACGGGCGGGTTCACCGAGGTGCTGCTCGAGCGCGGCGCCGACACCGTCATCGCCCTCGACGTCGGCCACGGCCAGTTGGATGCCCGCATCGCGCTCGACGCGCGCGTCGCGGTCGTCGAGGGGGTCAACGCCCGCGACCTCACTCCCGAGCTGCTCGCGACGACCAGCGGAGTGAGTGACCGGCCCTCGGTCGTCGTGGGCGACCTGAGTTTCATCTCGCTCGGCCTCGTGCTGCCCGCGCTCGTCGCAACGGTCGGCGCGGACGCCGACTACGTGCTGCTCATCAAGCCGCAGTTCGAGGTCGGCCGACAGGGCATTCGCGAGGGCATCGTGCGCGACGCCGGGGCCCGCGAGGAGGCGATCATGGGCGTGCTGTGGGCGGCTGCCGACGAGGGTTTGCGGGCATCGGCGCTCCTGTCCTCCCCGGTGGTCGGAACCCATGGCAATCATGAGTATCTGGCCGTCTTCCGGCGTGAGTACGGGGTCGATCCGACAGAATGGAGGGGCCGCGCGGCCGAGTTGGCCCGCACGGTCGTGATTGGGGCCCCGCGGGCCGCCGATCAGCCACCCGTGTGAAGGAGCCCCGTGACTGAACGCCACATCCTCGTCGTCGCCCACACGGGCCGCGACGAGTCGCTCGAGGCGGCCGTCACCGTCTGCCGGCTGCTCGGCGACGCCGGGCTCACGCCCGTGGTGGCCGCCGACAGCGTTGATGATCTCCGCGAGGCGACGGGCGGCGCCGAGCTGCGGGTGCTCGCCGACGCGGGCCAGTCGGGCGAGAGCGGCGGCGACGCCGCACCCGATGTCGCCGTGGGCGACATCGAGTTGGTCATCGTGCTCGGCGGCGACGGCACGATCCTGCGCGCGGCCGAGCTTGTGCGCGGCGGGTCGGCCCCGCTGCTCGGGGTGAACCTCGGGCACGTCGGCTTCCTCGCCGAGAGCGAGCGTGACAGTCTGGCGGAGGCGGTCGCCCGCGTGTTGTCTCGCGACTACCTCGTCGAAGAGCGCATGACGCTGTCGGTGCGGGTGAAGGTCGACGGCGAGGTCATCTGGCAGACGTGGGCGCTGAACGAGGCGACCGTCGAGAAGGCCAGCCGCGAGAGGATGCTCGACCTGGCCGTCGCGGTCGACGGCCGGCCGCTCACCAGCTTCGGCGCCGACGGCGTCGTCATGGCGACCCCCACCGGGTCGACCGCCTACGCTTTCAGCGCCGGCGGCCCCGTCGTCTGGCCGAGCCTCGACGCGCTGCTCATGGTTCCGCTGAGCGCGCACGCCCTGTTCGCCCGCCCGCTCGTGGTGGGCCCGAACTCGTCACTCGCCGTCGACGTGCTCGACCGTACGGGTGCGACCGGCGTGCTGTGGTGTGACGGGCGTCGCGCCTTTGACCTGCCCGCGGGCGCGCGCGTGGTCGCCAGGCGATCGTCCACGCCCGTGCGGCTCGCGCGGCTGCACCCCGGGCCCTTCACCGATCGACTCGTGCACAAGTTCGCCCTGCCCGTCCACGGCTGGCGGGGCGGGGCCGACGCCGAGCCGCCCGCGACGGGCGCGATCACGGTGCCACGGGCATCCGCGGGGGTGAGCGGCGCAGATGCGGATGCCGCCGCGAGCGAGAGCGCGGAGGGCGACGCGTCGTGATCGACGAGATCTCGATCCGCGACCTGGGCGTGATCGGCGAGGCGCGGCTGCCGCTCGGGCCGGGCTTCACCGCGCTCACGGGCGAGACGGGCGCGGGAAAGACAATGGTCGTCACCGCTCTCGGGCTGCTGCTCGGCGCGCGCGGTGACGCGGGTGTCGTGCGATCGGGGGCCGACCGCGCGCTCGTCGAGGGGCGCTGGATCGTCGACACCGATGGCGCGGTTGCCGAGCGGGTGCGCGATGCCGGGGGTGACCTCGACGATGACGAACTGATTCTCGCCCGCACGGTTTCGGGCGAGGGGCGGTCGCGGGCCGTCGTCGGCGGACGGTCGGCGCCGGTGGGCGTGCTCGGCGAACTCGGCGAGCAGCTCGTCGTCGTGCACGGGCAGAGCGACCAAGTGCGGCTGAAGTCGTCCACGGCGCAGCGTGAGGCGCTCGACCGCTACGCGGGGTCAGAGCTCTCGGCTGTGCTGGCTGAGTATCGGGCGGCGTTCGCCGCCTGGAACGCGGCGCGCGACGAGCTCGCGCGGCTCACCGGCGACCGGGATGCGCGGGCGCGCGAAGCCGACGAGTTGCGCGCCGCCATCGACGAGATCGAACAGCTCGCGCCACAGCGCGGCGAAGACACCGAGCTCGCCGAGCGGGCCGAGCGGCTCGGCAACCTCGAAGACCTGCGGCTCGCCGCCGCGCAGGCGCACGAACTGCTGTCGAGCGAGGCGCTCGACGGCGCGAGCGACGCGATCGGCCTCATCGACGCCGCGCGCCGCTCGGTCGAGCGGGTCAGCGCGCACGATGCGCAGCTTGCGCCGATCGTCGAGCAGCTCGCGGCGGCCGGGTATGCCGTGACCGAGGCGGCGACCGAGCTCTCGGGCTATCTCGCGTCGCTCGAAACCGACGGGGGCCGCGAGCTCGAGGCGGTCAACGAGCGCCGCGCGGCGCTCACCGACCTCGCTCGGCGCTTCGGCCCGAGCCTCGACGACGTCATCGAGCTGCTCGACACCGGGTCGGCGCGGCTCCTCGAACTCGACCAGGACGACGACCGCATCGCCGACCTCACCGAGGAGGTCGAGCGGGGGGCAGCCGCCGTCGACGCGCTCGCCGACCGGCTGACCGCCCTGCGCACCGCGGCGGCGGCCCGGCTTGCCGACGCGGTGACCGCCGAGCTCGCCGCGCTCGCGATGCCGGATGCGCGCCTCACCGTCTCACTTGAGCGGCGCGACGAGCTGACCTCCTCGGGTCGCGACTCTGTCGCATTGCTGCTGCAACCACACGCAGGAGCCGACCCGCGGCCACTCGGCAAGGGCGCATCGGGCGGCGAGCTGTCGCGCGTGATGCTGGCTCTCGAGGTTGTCATCGCCGAGACCGACCCCGTGCCGACGTTCGTGTTCGACGAGGTCGACGCCGGGGTAGGCGGGGCGAGCGCGATCGAAATCGGGCGACGGCTCGCGCGGCTCGCCCGCACCTCACAGGTGATCGTCGTGACGCACCTGGCGCAGGTCGCGGCGTTTGCGACGAACCACCTCACCGTGGTGAAGGGCAGCGACGGCACCGTCACCGCCTCTAGCGTGCAGCAACTCGACGGCGACGCGCGAGTGGCCGAGATGGCGCGGCTGCTGTCCGGGCTGGCCGACAGCGACACGGGGCTTGAGCACGCGCGCGAACTGCTTGCCGAGGCGCGCAGCCTCGCCGACGCGTAGGGCGGTGCTGAAGGCGCGCGTCGCGGCTGGCCCGTCGAGAGTTCCGCGCGACGGCGACCCCACGTGGGGCGACGCTGCCTACCCGGCGAGGTCGACGATCTCGACCGTTGTCACCTGCCGTTCGGCGCCGTCGACGAGGGTCGAGAACTCGACCTGCGTCGCCTCGGCGGCCGCCGTCAGCGGTATGGCGAGCACGCTCGTGAACGGCGCGAAGTCGGCCGTGCAGAACGTGTTCGGAGCCCGACGCTCCTGTAGCGTCACCCCGATCGTGTCGGAGGCGAGCCCCGCGTCGATCGCCGTCGGAATGAGCGGGCAGCTCGACGAACCGTAGGTGACGATCGTCAGCTCGCGATCGTCGGCGAGCTCGAGCACGGGGCTCAGCCAGAACGCCTGCGGACCGTCCGGCTGCTCGGCATCGGGGGCAGGCTCGGGAAGCAGCGCGGGCAAGCCCGGGTACTCGTCGACCGCCGCCGAGGCGGGCACGTCGACCGGCTCGAGGTTCGGGTCGATCACCATGATCGTGAACGCCTGCACCCAGTCTTCATCGCCGAGGCGCGGCTCGCGCCACTCGACATCGGCGAACACCTCATCGGCCGTCGCGCCGTCGGGCGCCGAGACGATGTGGAAGTGCGGGGCGAGATCATCGGTGCAGGCATCGGCTGCCCCCTTCTGGAACGTGGCGCTCAGCCGGTCGTCGGCGAGAACCTCAAGCGCGGTCAACACGAAGGGGCAGCTGGAGGAGCCGTAACTGATGAACGTGATCACGTTGCGGGCCGGGCCCTCGTTCCACCAGGCGATGGGCTCGATCGGGCCCTCCCACTCGCGCTCCGGCACGGGTGCACCGGGGGGCCACCCCGCGCCCTCCGCGTCAGCGATCGACCGCGGCTCGGGGGAAAGAGCCGGCTGCGTCGCGCAGCCGGCGGTGAGCGCAGCGACCGCGACGAGAGCGGCGAGCGTCGCCGCGGCGCGGCGCGCGGGGCTGGCCCCGAGCATCCCGAACCGAGTGAATGTGCGTGATCGTTCCCCCATGTCCGGCAGGGTACGCGGCTCGATTCCGCGCGTCGAGGCTTTCGGGGTCACGGGTCGGATACGATAGAACCCCGTGGCAGACACTTCAGACTCCGGGAACGGTGACCGCGTCACCAAACACATCTTCGTCACCGGAGGAGTCGTCTCCTCTCTCGGCAAGGGCCTGACGGCGGCAAGCCTCGGCAACCTGCTCACCGCTCGAGGCCTGCGCGTCGTCATGCAGAAGCTCGACCCGTACCTCAACGTCGACCCGGGAACGATGAACCCGTTCCAGCACGGCGAGGTGTTCGTGACCGACGACGGCGCCGAAACCGACCTCGACATTGGGCACTACGAGCGCTTCCTCGACATCAACCTGAACCAGGCCGCGAACGTCACGACCGGCCAGATCTACAGCCAGGTCATTGCGAAGGAGCGCCGCGGCGAGTACCTCGGCGACACGGTGCAGGTGATTCCGCACATCACCGACGAGATTAAGCGGCGCATGCGCCTGCAGGCCGAAGACGACCCGCAGCCCGACGTGATCATCACCGAGATCGGCGGCACCGTCGGTGACATCGAGTCGCAGCCATTCATCGAGTCGGCCCGCCAGGTGCGCCACGAGCTCGGCCGCAAGAACGTGTTCTTCGTGCACGTGAGCCTCGTGCCGTTCATGGGCGCCAGTGGCGAGCAGAAGACGAAGCCGACGCAGCACTCGGTTGCGGCGCTGCGGTCGATCGGTATCCAGCCCGACGCGCTCGTGCTGCGCAGCGACCGACCCGTCACGAGTGCCAACCGACGCAAGATCGCGCTCATGTGCGACGTCGACGAACAGGCCGTCGTCAACGCTGTCGACGTGCCATCGATCTACGACATCCCGTCGATGCTGCACAGCCAGGGTCTCGACGCCTACATCATCGACCAGATCGGCCTCGAGGCGAACGAGGTCGCGTGGGACGGCTGGGCGGACCTGCTCACCGCCGTGCACGAGCCGAAGCGTGAGGTCACGATCGGTCTCGTCGGCAAGTACATCGACCTGCCCGACGCGTACCTGAGCGTCACCGAGGCGCTGCGCGCCGGCGCGTTCGCCCACCACTCGAAGGCCGTGATCCGTTGGATCGCCTCCGACGAGTGCGAGACCCCCGAGGGCGCGGCGAAGCACCTGAGCGACGTTGACGCGATCTGTGTGCCCGGCGGATTCGGCGTGCGCGGCATCGAGGGCAAGCTCGGCGCCCTGAAGTTCGCCCGCGAGAACATGATCCCGACGCTCGGGCTGTGCTTGGGGTTGCAGTGCATGGTCATCGAGTACGCGCGAAACGTGGCGGAGTTGCCCGGAGCATCCTCGAGCGAGTTCGATCCCGACACCGAGTTCCCCGTCATCGCGACGATGGCCGAGCAGGTCGCCCACATCGACGGCGGCGACCTCGGCGGCACCATGCGCCTCGGGCTATACGAGGCGGCACTGGGTGAGGGGTCGCTGGCCCGCGAACTCTACGGTGAGCCGACCATCAGCGAACGCCACCGTCACCGTTACGAGGTGAACAACGCCTACCGCGAGCGCATCGCCGGGGCGGGCCTGTCTTTCTCGGGCACAAGCCCCGACGGTTCGCTGGTCGAGTTCGTCGAGCTGCCGCGCGACGTGCACCCGTACTACATCGCCACGCAGGCCCACCCCGAGCTGCGCTCGCGCCCGAACCGCGCGCACCCGCTGTTCGCGGGCCTCGTTGCCGCGGCGATCGAGCGGCAGAAGGCCAGCCGCCTGTTCGACGACGACCAGACCGAGGGCGAGTAGGCCTCGTGGGCGATCTGCCGGTGGGTGACGCGCCGCTCGCCGACGAGCCGTTCGTGCCCGAGATTGCATCCACCGACGTCGTCTTCGACGGCGCGGTATGGGATGTGCGCCGCGAACGCTTCGCCTTCGGCGACGGCGAACTGGTGCGCGAATTCGTCGCGCACACGGGCGCGGTCGCGGTGCTCGCGATCGACGACGACGATCGGATGCTCGCCATCCGTCAGTACCGCCACCCCATTCGCGAACGAAATTGGGAGTTGCCCGCGGGCCTGCTCGACGTCGAGGGGGAGGACCCGCTCGAGGCCAGCAAGCGTGAGCTGGCGGAAGAGGCCGACCTGGTCGCGGCCGACTGGGAGCCGCTCATCCAGCTGCACACGACGCCCGGCGGCTCGGACGAGATTATCCACGTGTTCCGGGCGACGGGGCTCACCGCGGCGCCCGAGGTCTTCGCCCGCGATGGCGAGGAGGCCGACATCGTGACCCGCTGGGTGGCGGTCGAGGAGGCCGTCAACGCGGTGCTCGCGGGTCGCGCCCGCAACGGCATCTTCATGGCCGCGGTGCTCGCCGAGCACGCGCGCCGCACCCGGGCGCGGGGCTAGCGGTGACGGAGGCGCGAGAACCGTCTCCGGAGCTTCAGCGCGCGGTCGACCGGTACCTGCGCCACGTCGCGCTCGAGCGGGGCCGCTCGCCGCACACCGTCTCCGCCTACCGGCGTGACCTCGCCCGCTACCTCACCCACCTCGCAAACGGCGGCGTGGATGCTGTGGGCGGCATCGCCGAGAAGCACGTTGCGTCGTTCGTCGCGGCCGTCCGCGACCCGGCGCTTGCCTCCGGCGGCGCATCCCCGGTGTCGGCCTCGAGTGCCGCGCGCATGCTGTCGAGCGTGCGGGGCTGGCACGCGTTCCTGCTCGAGGAGGGGCTCGTCGACCGCAACGTCGCCGCCGAGCAGAAGCCGCCCCGGCAGGCGAAGCGCCTGCCGAAGGCGATCACGATCGACGAGGTCGAGCGCCTACTCGACGCGTGCGCGGGCGACGACCCCCTGATGCTGCGCGACCGGGCACTGCTCGAGCTGCTGTACGCGACGGGCGCGCGCGTCTCGGAGGCCGTCGGCTTGGCCGTCGACGACGTGACGGGTGACGACGGGGGAGCGGCGGAGGTCGTGCGGCTCTTCGGCAAGGGGCGCAAGCAGCGGCTCGTGCCGATCGGACGCTTCGCCCGCGAGGCGCTCGACGCGTACCTCGTGCGGTCGCGGCCGGTGCTCGCGCCGCGGGGACGAGCATCCGGGTCGCTGTTTCTCGGCGCGCGCGGCGGGCCGCTCAGCCGGCAGAGCGCGTGGTTGATCATTCGCGGCGCGGCGGAGCGGGCGGAGCTCACCGCTGAGTTGTCTCCGCACACCCTGCGCCACTCGTTCGCCACCCACCTGCTCGAGGGCGGGGCCGACGTGCGCGTCGTGCAGGAGCTGCTCGGGCACGCCTCGGTCGCGACGACGCAGCTGTACACGCTCGTGACGGCCGACGCGGTGCGTGAGGCGTGGGCGCTGGCGCACCCGCGAGCACGCTAGGGGCGGCGGGGCCCGGATGAGACGCCGGGCGCTACTCACGGCGTGCTGGTCAGGCCCTCGAGCTCGATCGTGCCGTCGGGGCGCCACGCGTAGACGAAGGGACGCAGGCCGTCGGCGGGCGGCGTCGCGATGCCGGCGCGTGCGAACTCGCTCGCCGTGACGCAGCGGCTATCGATGGGGGCCGAGGCGACACCGATGCGGGTCGCGATCGCGCACATTTCCAGCTCGCCGCCGGGGGTGGGGGAGCGGCGCACGGCGCCGATGAGGATCCACGTCTCATCGACCCGGGCCAGCTCTGCGGGCCCAAGGACCGCTTCGGGACGCCCGCTCGGCCGGGTCACGAGATCTAGCGAGCGCACGAGGAAGCTCGGGCCGTCTTCGGCCGCGAGCACGAGGTCGCGCACGGCGGGCAGTCCCAGCGCGGCCAGCCCGACGAGGTCGGTGGGGCCGGTCGGAGTGAGCTGCACGATCGGCGTAGTCGTGGGTCCCCAGCCGTAGGTGAGCTCGGCGCCCTGAAGCGACTCGGTGACGGCGAGATCGCGCCCGGAGAGAAAGGCCGGCTCGGGCAGGCAGGCGCGGCTCCACAACCGATCGGCCGCAAAAACGGCGAGGCAGACCGTGCGCTCGGAGGGCGGTGTGCGCGGGGAGGCGCCGCCCCGGTAGGCCACGAGCTCGAGCAGCTCGCCCGGCTCGGTCAGCACGACCGACTGCAACACCCGCACCCCGCTGAAGAGTTGGCCGCCCGTGCCCGCGAGGCGCTCGTCGAGCACCCGCTCGCGTGGGGTGGCCGGGCGCTCGAACACGGCGAACGCGGGCGGCTCGCGCGGGATCGCAACGAGCGCGACCGCAATCAGAGCGGCGACGGCGAGTGCGGCGGCGATCACCACGCGAACCGACACGCGGGATGCGCGGGGTGCGTCGGCCGCGTCCGGCCCGTCGGCGACCGGCTCGTCAACGACAGAGGGTGTCGGGTCGGGGGCCGGGCGGCGGCCGGCGAGGATGCGGGCGGCGCGCTGGGCGAGCATCCGCGATTCGGGGCTGTCTGCGACGCGGCCGTAGGCGATGCGCGCGAGCGCGACGTCGTCGAGGGCCTCCAGGCCGTCGAACGCATCGGGGTCAGCGTCGTCGCCCACGGGCGTCAGTCAAGCACGCATCGCTGAGTGGGGCGAGGGGCATCCGAGGGGGCTAGCGCAGGGGGCGGAGGACCGTGAGGCGGGTGTCGCCCCAGGGCTCCCAGCGGTACGAAAAGGTGCCGACGCCGGCGTTCGGGCTCTGGTCGCTGCCGATGCCGACGGCGGCGAACTCCGTCGCGGGAGCGCACCGCTGGTCGACCACGCCGCGCGCGACGCCGAGTTCGGCCGCGACGACGCACACCGACAGCTCGGAGCCGGGCAGCGAGCCTGGTGCGACGTAGCCGATGAGTATCGCCTCAGCGCCGTCCTCGTCGACGGCGCGCGTGAGCTCGATGGGGCCGAGGACGAGAGGGCCGAGGGTTGGTGGATGCACGACCCCCACGATTGAGGACACCAGCGGCGACGCGCCCGCCTGCGTCACGGTGGGAAGGGTCAGCAGGGCAATGGCGTCCAGCTCGTACAGCTCGCCCACGGTGGTCGGGCCGGACGCGGTGAACGTCACGCTCGGCGTGGGGGGCTGGGCACCGTCGGCCCCCGCGGTCACGGGCCAGGCGTAGGCAACCTCCGCCCCGGTGAGGCTCAGCACGCCCTCGATGCCGGTGGCGAGGAACTCGGGCTCGGGCAGGCAGGTGCGCTCCCACCGCCGGGGCTGCGCGTCGGGGGTGCCGAGGGTGCCCCAGACGGCGACGCAGGCCTCGCGCCGTTCGGCGGGGTCACCTTCGCGGCCGGCGCGAAACGCCACCAGGTCGACCGTGCCGCCATCGGCCAGACTCGTCGTGGCGAGCACGCGGGCGGGCGACAGCAGGCGCTCGCCGGTGTTCGCGACCCGCTCGGTGAAGTCGTCATCGCGCGCGGCGATCGCGTCGTCAGCCGCGGTCGCGGTGTCGCCTTGGGCGGGTCTGGGCTCGCCAAACACGGCGAACGGTGCGGGCTCGCGCGGTAACGATAGCCAGATGCCCGTACCGACGAGGGCGAGGGCGAGGGCGGCGGCGAGGGCGACGAGGGGGCGAGGGATGCGTCGGGCCGCGGCGTCGTCTACGTCGTCGTCCGCGTCGGCGTCGAGTTCACCGCTGAGCCCGGTGGCCGCGGCGTCGGGGTGCCGGTCGGCGGGACGAACCCGCTGTCGGGTCCCGGCGGCCGGCGGCCGGGCGGGGCGCCGGGAGGCGAGGATGCGGGCGGCGCGCTGGGCGAGCATCCGCGATTCGGGGGTGTCGGCGCGGCCGTAGGCGAGCCGGGTGAGGGCGGCGTCGTCGAGCGCCTCGAGCCGGTCGAGGTCGGCAGGGTCAGCGTCGTCGCCCACGGGCACAGTCAAGCACGGTGTGCCGCGCGGTTACTCGCCGTCGACCGTGAACTCGCCCGACGGGTCATAGGTGACGAACACCTGGCCGCCGGGCAGCGGGTACGAGCCGCGCAGCCCTTCGCGGCGGAACTGGCCGAGCGAGGCGCAGACCGACGCCCGCGATGACCCGCTGACGAGCGCGTAGACGCACACCTGTCGTCCGTCGCCCGCCGCCGGCTCGACGGTGCCGATGAAGAGGGTGGACTCACGCTGGCCGACCACGGCCGGGCCGATCAGGGCGCGGCTGAGTCGCTCGTCGGAGCCGCTGAAGCGCGGAAGGCGCTCGAGAGCGCGCACGGCGGCGATGTCGAGCCCTTCCGCAACGTCGTCCTCGCTGAAGCGGCTCGCACCGTCGCCGAGCACGAGTTCGGTGGCGTCGGAGGCGGTGAGGCCGCCGCGGGGGCCCCACTCGAAGCGGATCAGCTGGACCACATCGAAGTTCGCGGTCGCCTGGTCGATGCCGCGGAGGACGCCCTGCATGCCGTGTACGCGCACGACCTCCTCGGGGGTGCAAACTTCGGGAGGAAAGTAGATGCCAGGAGCCTCGCCCGACATGCACACCTGAGCGCCGAGCGACTCGCCGCCATAGAAGCCCGCCCCCTCAATGCGCACGGCGTAGACCTCGGTGAGGCCCACGGAGCCGATGTTTCGCGCATCCGCTGGCGCCTCGGGGCCGAAGAGCGCGGCGGCATGGTCGCGTTCGGAGCTGGTCGGCTCTCGGTCGAACACGGCGAGGGAGTCGTCGCCGCCGAGCGTCGGCAGGGCGCGGTCGGCGAGAGCTCCGCCGACGAGCCCGAGCACGAGCGCGGCCGCGGCGACACCCGCGACCATGGGGGTGCTCCAGCGGCGGCGCGAGGACGCGTCGTTCGACGTCGACGCTTCAGATTCGGCATCGTCTCGATCGCGCTGCGCGGGCTGCGTTCCGGGCTGTTCCGACGGTGTCGTGGGCGGCGCGTGCTGCCCGGTGGGCGGGGCGGCCGGGGCGCCGCGCGAGGCGAGGATGCGCGCGGCGGCTTCTGCGCGCATCCTCGCCTCGTCGGAATCGACGCGCCCGTAGGCGATGCCGCGCAGCGCGGCGTCGTCGAGGGCGTCGAGATCGGGGCTGTCGGTCACTCGCTGATGTCTCTGATCGAGTCGAAGGTGAGGCCCTCAGACGACGCGGACAGCGTGAGCAGGCCACCCCGGCTGCTCGGCACGCTCAGCACAACACCGTCCGCGCGGAACGCCTCCATCGAGTCGCATGCCGGCGGGAAGAGCTCGCCGTTGACGCGGACGGTGAGGCACACGGTGCGCCCGTCGCCCGGCTGAACGGGGGGATGCACGCTGAGGAAGCTCTCGGCGTAGTCGCCCTGGCTGTTGCCTTCGCCGATGCCCGCCGGGCCCGTTTCGGCCACGGGCACGAACGCGGAGAGATAATCCTCGATCTCTGGCTCGGCGGGCGAGTATCGGAGGGTACTCACGATCAGGAGATCGAGCCCTTGTGCCCGCTCCGCATCGGTATAGAGGTCATCGGGGCTCACCACAACGTCGCCGGTGACGTCAGCGATTTCGAGAGCGCCGGAAGGGTGCCACACGACAGTGAGGAGCCGATCCGTTCGGAAGATGGCACCCGAGTACGCGCCGAAGTCACCTCGCGCGTTGCCCGTCAAGACGCCGCGCAGACCCTCGCGGCGGAACACGGTCTCGGGCACGCAGTTGGCGGGGTACCAATATTGCAGCGTGGGTGAGCTGGCGACGACGCAGACCGCCGGCTCAGCAGCGCGCACCTGGGTCGAGAGGTCAATCGCACTTCGCACGGCAAACACGTCGGTGTCACCCACGCGTCCGATGAGCCGGCTGTCGAGGATGTCCTGATCGGAGAAGTTCGATTGCGGCCATCGATCGGCGTCGACCGCGTCTCCGGCGAACACCCCCATAACATTCGCGGGCATCACGCCGACTAGTCGCTCGCTGGAGAGCCCGAGAGCAACTCCAAGCGTGAGACCGATGGACACGAGGGCAACGAGGGCGCGACGCGACATCACGGCATCACGCCCGGCGAGTTGAGCGTGGCGGCCGCGTCGCCGCGAGGACCCCACGTCACCCAGATCGTGCGCATCGCATCGGGCGAAAGCGCGGAGCCGTCCATCGACACCTCGTACAGCATGCCGGCAATGCCCTGAGACTCGAAGACGTCGCGTGGGACGCATTGCGCAGAGTAGAAGAGTCCATCTCCAGCTTCGCCGCCGATGCACACCTGTTCCCCGACGTCACTGCGCACGAAACCGGAATCGACCGGAAGAAGGTCTCCGTAGACCTGGATCTCACCGACCGTCGCGAGGAGGCGGCGTTCGACGATGATTTCGCCGCCGAAACTGCGCAGGCCCGCCTCGGCGGCCCGCAGCTCATCCTCTGTCGCCGGCCGGTCGAAGATCGCGAGCGAGTCGGGGGCGAGAGCGTCGGCGACCCGGTCGATGCCGAATCCAATCGCGGTGCCCACCGCGATGCTCGCGGCGAGCACGGCGGCGCCGACGAGGCGAGCGCGCGTCCAGAAGGGGCGGGGGAAACCGTCGTCGTCCGGAGCGTCGAGATCGTCGATGCTGGGCTGGGGAGAGGTCACCGGGCGAGCGGTGTTTGGGGCGGGCGGCGCCGGTGCGGCCGGCGGAGGGGTGCGCCGCGCGAGTTCCTGCGCTGCAGCCTCTCGACTCAGCCCACCGGTGCCGTGCGGACCGTCGCCGCGCCCGTATGCGATACGGCGCAACTGCGCGTCGTCGAGCGTGCTCAGCTCGTCTTCTGTCGGGGGCTTCTCGCTCAACTCGTCTGCTCCACGCTGATGCCCTCGTTGTTCGGGCCGACGCGGAAGGCCGTCTGGCCGCCGTCATGCTCGACAACAACGCGGACTCCACGAATGCGCACCGTCTCGAGCGGGTTGCACTGCCAGGCGACGAACTCGCCCTCGACCCGAACGCTCAGGCACACGTGGGCTTCCTCGTCACCCTCAGGAGGGTGCAGGCTCGCGAACAGTTCTGTGATGCCGAGGCCGTCGTAGCCAGACTCGCCGTACGAAACCGGTCCGGCGATGGCCGCGGGCAGCTCAGTGAGGGCGTTGATCTCGTCTGTGGCCCATTCTGCGGCCGCCGATGACCGCATACTCGCGACGAGGGGAATGTCGGCCCCGAGGGCGAGCTCGTCATCGGTGAAGAGATCGTCGAGAGCGACGACGGCACTGTCGGTCATGTCGACGATGCGCGGACCACCGCGCGGGCCCCATTCGACGGCGAGCACGCGTTCGACGTCGCGATATCCGCCGACTGACCCGGCGGGCGCGAGCCCGCGAAGCACGCCGCGCATACCCTGCTCGCGGAAGACCTCCTCGGGCACACACGAGGTGGGCACGAATTCCATGCCGGGGGCGGCGGCCGACACGCAGATGAGCGGGCCGAGATCATCTAGTCCAGTGCGGAGATTCTGATCGGCGCGTACGGCGAACACGCGAACGTCGTCAAATTCGGTGAGCAGACGCGAGGCGCTGAAGGGGCCGTAGGTGACGACTCCGGGGGCCAGCTCGTCGGCGGGCGTCGACTCGCGGTCGAACACGGCAAGTGAGTCGGGGGAGGCCGCCTGCAGGAGAGGGCCAGTGCCGGCACCCACAAGACCGCCCGCGGCGAGACCGGCGACCGCGAGACCGGCAATAGCGCGGCGTGACAGAGACATCAGTCGAACCTCACATCGGGCTCGCCGGACGGATCGAGGGTGATCGTGACCGTGGCGAAATCGCCGCTTCCGCGCAGGGTGACGCCGGTCGCCACGAACTCTGCCTCGTCAACGCACTGAAGGTCGCGGAAGGCGGCCGTGGTTCCGGCCGAGAGACAGACGCGTGACCCGACATCGTCGGGCCCCTCATGAACACTGCCGAAGAAGATCAGCTGGGCGCCGTTGACGCTCGCTGCGCCCAGTTCGGCGGGGCCGAGCTCGACCGGGCCAGCGAACGGCACCAGCTGTTCGCCGACGGTGATGTTGACCGGCAGCTCGCGCAGGGCCGCATAGAGAGCCGGTTCTTCGCCGGGAGGCAGCGCGGCGTTGGGCGGAACGGGCGCTGGCACGACGACTTCGCCGAGCAGCTGCTCGCTCGCGTCGCGAACGGTCAGCTCACCGCGCGGGCTCCACTCGAAAACGAACGTCACGGCGAGCGTGGGCGTGCTCTCGAGCACGCTGAACACGTAGCCGGAGAGCACGCCGGCGATCCCCTGCTCGCGGAACACCGGCTCGGGCACGCACTCGCTGAAGAAGAACCGCACGACCTGCTCGCGATCGCGCGCGCCCAGGCACACCTGAGGCCCGAGCGTTGTCGCCTCGAATAGGAGGCCGCCCGGGGCGCTGCGCAGCGCGTAGATCTCGAAGCCGTCGATCGTGGTGAGCGGGCGTGCCTCGCCCCCGCCGACACTGCCCAGCAACTCGGTCACGACCGCCTGCTCGTTCGCCGGGGCCGGCTCGTCGAACACGTCAAGCGGGTCGGGGGCGAGTGCCGCCACCACGCGCTCGCCGAGCGCCGAAAGCCCCAGACCCACCACGAGGGCGCCGACGAAGACGGCCACCCCGATGCGCCGCGAACGCGTCCACCAGGAGGGGCGGTCGCCGGCGTCCTCGTCGAGATCGTCGGTGGCCCCGGCTGCATCACCCGGCGTCGCCCCGCCCCCGCCGGGCGCGGCTGCCGCAGGTGCGGCTTCGGCCTTGCGGGCGCGATCGGCGCGCGAGGCGAGGATGCGCGCGGCGGCATCGGCGCGCATCCGATCGTTTTCGGAGGCGGTGCGCCCGTACGCAATCGCCCGCAGCGCCGCGTCGTCGAGCCATACGAGGTCGTCTGTCACCGATGCACCCCTACTCGCTTTCCGAGCTGACGACGAAGTCGCTCGAACGGTCATCGACCGCAGGTTCGCCGCGCGGCCCCCAGTCGAAGGTGATCACCCGCGTCAGCTCGGGCGCGCTTTCCAATCCGTCAGCGGCAACGCCCGACAACTCCCCACGAATACCTCGCTCGCGGAACAGGAGCTCAGGCACGCAACTCACAATCGGGAAGCGAGTATCGGGCGCCGTCGCGGTGACGCACACGTGCGACGGGATGTACCCGGCCGCGAACCACACGTTGGCCGACGTGCTCATGCCGTAGACCTGCACGTCGTCGATCGTCGCAATGATGCGCGCCTGGCCGTTGCCAGGGCCGAGCCGGTCGGACGCCACGGCAATCTCATCGGCGGTTCCCTCACGGTCGAACACCGCCATCGAATCGGGCTGCAGACCCTCAAGGAACTGCTCGGCGCCCAGAGCGACGCCCACCCCGATTCCCGTACCCGCAACGAGCCCCGTCACAAGCAACGCACCGCCAAGCGCGCGCGTGCCAGCGGAACGAGTGGGGACGTCGGCGACAGGAGATTCGCTGTCGGTCGACGAACGGTGCACGCTGGGGCCCGGCTCTCCGCGGGTGTCGTCACCGACGTTCCCTTTTCGGGACAGAAGGATGCGCGCTGCCTCGTCTGAGCGCATCCGGTCGGTTTCGGAATCGACGCGACCATAGGCGACTTCCCGCAGTGCCGCGTCGTCGAGCCGGTCGAGGTCGTCGGGCACGTCGCCGGCGGCGGGGGTGCCACGACCGGTCTCGTCCATGAGGGTCAGTCAATCACGACAGAGCGGTCGGTGGGGAAGCATGTGTGCGCGCGGCTCGTCGCGGCGGCTGAACCCCGCGTGAACACTAGACTTCACTGCCATGAGCGGCGACCAGCACGAGGCACCTGAACTCCCCGGAATGTCGGACATGGTGCCCGGCCCCACGGGTCGCCCGCTGCGCAGCTTTCCCGAGCCCCCGCCGCTGACGAACCACGGCCCGGCGCGCGTCATCGCCCTGTGCAACCAGAAGGGCGGCGTCGGCAAGACGACGACCACCATCAGCCTGGGGGCGGCGCTCGCCGAGTATGGGCGGCGCGTGCTCGCCGTCGACTTCGACCCGCAGGGCGCCCTGTCGGCGGGCCTCGGGGTGGCCAGCCACGACGTGCCGACCATCTACGACCTGCTGATCGGGCGTGAGAAAGACATCCGCACCGCCATCCAGTCGACGTCGACCCCGCGCCTCGACGTGGTGCCCGCCAACATCGACCTGTCGGCCGCCGAGGTGCACCTCGTCAACGAGGTCGCGCGTGAGCAGATTCTCGCCCGGGTGCTGCGGCCCGTGCTCGACGAGTACGACGTGATCCTCGTCGACTGCCAGCCGAGCCTCGGGCTGCTCACCGTCAACGCGCTCACCGCAGCGCACGGCGTGCTGATTCCGCTCGAGTGCGAGTACTTCGCCCTGCGCGGCGTCGCCCTGCTCGTCGAGACGATCGAGAAGGTGAAAGACCGGCTGAACCAGGCGCTCGAACTCGACGCGATTCTCGCCACCATGTACGACTCGCGCACGCTGCACTCACGCGAGGTGCTCGAGCGGGTCGTCGACGCGTTCGGCGACTCCGTGCTCGAGACGGTCATCGGCCGCACCGTGAAGTTCCCCGACGCGACCGTCGCCGGCACCCCCATCACGACGTTCGCGCCCGACCACCCGGCCGCCGGCGCCTACCGCCAGCTGGCACGGGAGCTGATCGCCCGTGGCCACGCCGCCTGACGCCGTCATCGAGGCGGGAGACAGTTCGCCGGATGCACGCGGCGGCTTCCGCGTCGCCGTCGCCGACTTCGACGGCCCCTTCGACCTCCTCCTGAGCCTCATCACGAAGCGCGAACTCGACATCACCGAGGTCTCGCTGTCGGCCGTCACCGACGAGTTCATCGCCTACCTGCGGGCGCTCGAGGGCCCCGATCGACTCGACGAGGCCAGCGAGTTTCTCGTCGTCGCCGCGACCCTGCTTGACCTGAAGATCGCGAGCCTGCTGCCGCAGGGCGAGCTGGTCGACGCGGAAGACGTCGCGCTGTTGGAGGCCCGCGATCTGCTGTTCGCACGCCTGCTGCAGTACCGCGCGTTCAAGGAGGTCAGCGCCTCGTTCGCCGAGCGCATCACCGCCGAGACGGCGCGCCACACCCGCAGCGTGCGCCTGGAAGATCGTTTCCGGCAGACGACCACCGAGCTGCGCTGGACCACCAGCCTTGACGACTTCGCCGCGCTCGCGCTGCTGGCGTTCACGCCCAAAGAGTTGCCGGTTGTCGGGCTCGACCACCTGCACGCGCCCCTCATCTCGGTGCGCGAGGAGGCCGCCCACGTGGTCGGCATGCTGCGCGCGGGTGAGCCCCTCACCTTCCGCCAGCTCATCGCCGGAGCCGACCAGATGGGCGTCATCGTCGCCCGCTTCCTCGCCCTGCTCGAGCTGTATCGGCACGCCGCGATCGGCTTCGAACAGCTCGAGCCGCTCGGCGAACTCACCGTGCGCTGGACCGCCGAGCACTGGAGCGACGAAAACCTCGTGAACCTGGGAGCCGAATATGGCCAGTGAGTCCGTGACCGACACCGCCGACGCCCCCGAGCGCGCGGGGCTCGCCGAGGGCGTCGATCTCGCCCGCGCCCTTGAGGCGATCCTCATGGTCGTCGACGAACCGCAGAGCGTCGTGGGGCTGGCGAGCGCGGTCGGCCGCCCCGTGAAGGAGGTGCGCGCCGCCATCGCCTCCCTCGTGGCCGACTACGACGGTGAGCCCGACCCGACCGCCGGCCCCGATGCACCCGCGCGTGCGAGGCGCGGCTTCGAGCTGCGCGAGGTGGGTGGCGGCTGGCGGCTGTACGTGCGCGCCGAGTTCGACGACGTCGTGCGCGACTTCGTGCACACCCAGGCTCCCGCGAAGCTCTCGCAGGCGGCACTCGAGACGCTCGCGGTGATCGCGTACAAGCAGCCGATCTCTCGGGGAGCAGTGGCGAGCATCCGCGCCGTCAACGTCGACTCGGTCGTGCGCACGCTGCTGAGCCGCGGGCTCATCACGGAAGCCTTCACCGACTCGGAGACCGGCGCGATTCACTACGAGACGACCGACCTTTTGCTCACTCAGCTCGGCATCAACTCGCTCGACGAGCTGCCGCAGATCTCGCCGCTGCTCGACGACGGACAGGACGGCTTCGATGACGTCCGGTAACGGGGATGCCCGGGGCGGCTCGTTCGAGATTCCGCCGTGGGACGACGCGGCGGCCCCCACGGGGGAGCGGCTGCAGAAGGTCATGGCGGCGGCCGGTGTCGCCTCCCGCCGGGTCAGCGAGCAGTACATCGAGGCCGGCCGCGTCACCGTCAACGGTGAGGTGGTCACCGAACTCGGTCGCCGCATCGACCCGGATGCCGACGAGATCGCCGTCGACGGGGTCGCGATTCAGCTCGATCAGACGAAGCGGTACCTCGTGCTGAACAAGCCGCGCGGCGTGGTCAGCACGATGAAAGACGAGCAGGGGCGCCCCGACCTGAGGCAATACGCCGAGAAGTTCGAGGAGCGGGTCTACAACGTGGGCCGGCTCGACACCGATACGAGCGGGTTGCTGCTGCTGACGAACGACGGCGAGCTCGCCAACGTGCTCGCGCACCCCAAGTTCGGCGTCGAGAAGACGTACATCGCGAAGGTGCGCGGCGTCGTGGCGCCGAAGACGCTGACCCAGCTGAAGACGGGCGTCGAGCTCGAGGACGGGCCGATTCACGCCGACGCCGTGAAAGTCATCGGCAGCCCGCAGCACGGGCACAGCATGGTCGAGCTGACCCTGCACTCGGGGCGCAACCGCATCGTCAGGCGCATGATGGCCGAGGTCGGGCACCCGGTGGTCGAACTCGTGCGGCGCCAGTTCGGCCCCCTGCACCTGGGGCCGCTGAAGCTCGGCGAGGTGCGCGAACTCAGTAAAGTTGAGCGCGGTGCGCTGCTGACCCTGGCGCGCGCGGCGCGCGACGGTGCCGACACCGGCGCACAGGCCGCGGCGCGACCCGCGAAGACGCCCACGACCCGCCGCCCCCGCTCTCACCGAGGATCCCGATGACCGACCGACGCCTCCGCGAGCGGGTGCGCATCGTCGGCGCGGGCCTGCTCGGCACCAGCATCGGGCTTGCGCTCACCGAGCGTGGTGTCGAGGTCACCCTCGACGACCTGTCACCGACCGCCGTAAAGCTCGCCGTCGACTACGGCGCGGGTCGCTCGGCCTCCGCCGACCGCGGGCGGCACGACGAGCCCGGGCTCGTCGTCGTGTGCGTGCCGCCCGACGTGACGGCGGTGACGGTCGCGGCCGAGCTGACCGCGCACACAGACGCCCTCGTGACTGACGTGGCGAGCGTGAAACAGAGCGTGCTGCGCGAGTTGATCGCGATGGGTGCCGACGTGAGCCGCTACCTCGGTACCCACCCCATGGCCGGGCGCGAGCGCGGCGGGCCCATCTCGGCGCGCAGCGACATGTTCGTCGGGCGCCCGTGGGTGCTCGCCGGACACGACGGCATCAGCTACGCGCGCGCGGGCGCCATCGAAGACCTCATCCTCGACGTCGGCGCCGTGCCGATCGAGATGACCGTCGCCGAACACGACGAGTCGGTGGCGATGGTCAGCCACGTGCCGCAGCTCGTCGCCACGGTCATGGCCGCGCGGCTGCGCGCCGCGTCGAACGGCGCCGTGGGGCTCGCCGGCCAGGGCCTGCGCGACGTCACCCGCATCGCCTCGAGCGACCCGGGGCTGTGGGTGCAGATTCTCGCCGCCAACGCCGCGCCCGTGGCTGCGATCCTGCGCGGGCTGCGCGACGACGTGACGGCCGCGATCGACGCCCTCGAGCATCCCGATGCCCCTGGCGCGCGCCGCACCATCGCCGACCTGATGGGCGCCGGCAACGTCGGCGTCGCGCGCATTCCGGGTAAGCACGGCCAAGACCGCCGCTACGCCACCCTCGTCGTCATGATCGACGACACCCCCGGCCAGCTCGCACGCCTACTCACCGAGATCGGCGAGCTCGGCGTCAACATGGAAGACCTGCGGCTCGAGCACTCGCCGGGCGCGCCCGTCGGCTTCGCCGAGGTCTCGGTGCTGCCCGACGTCGAGCAGCGCCTCATCGACGAGCTCTCGGCGCGCGGCTGGCGCATCGCGGGCGCGAGCTGAGCATCCACCCCCGCACCCCCGCACCCCCGCACCCCGTACCCCCGGAAGGACCCCATGAGCGACCTCATCGTGGCCGTCGACGGCCCCGCCGGCAGCGGCAAGTCGAGCGTGAGCCGCGAGGCCGCCCGCCGCCTCGGCTACGCCTACCTCGACACGGGCGCCGCCTACCGCGCGCTCGCCTGGCACTGCCTCAACGAGGGGGTCGATGTCGAGGATGCCCAGGCCGTCGCCGCGCGCGTGCCCGACTTTGACTACGCCATCGGCATGAGCCCCGACCGCTACTTCGTGCGCGTGGGCGGCGAAGACATCACGCCCGACATTCGCGAGCCGCGCGTCACGGCTGTCGTGAGCGCGGTGGCGCGCGTGCCGGAGGTGCGTGCGGGGCTCACCGCGCTGTTCCGGCGGCTGGTCGCCGAGCGCCCGGAGGAGGGCGTGATCGTCGAGGGGCGCGACATCACGACCGTTGTCGCGCCCGATGCGGCGGTCAGGGTTCTGCTGACGGCCAGCCCGGAGGCTAGAATGGCCCGTAGGTCGGCTGAGCTAGGCGCGAAGCCAACCGAGTCGATGACGCAGCAGCTCGTTTCTCGCGATGCGCAAGACCTGAAGGTCGTCGACTTCATGAACGCCGCCGAGGGCGTCACGACCCTCGACTCGACCGAGCTCAACTTCGAGCAAACGGTGCAGGCGTTGATCGACATCGTGCGCGCCCGGCCTTCCGCCTAGGGGAGGCGGCGCGGAACACGCCTCCCCGGTGGGGGAGGAGAACAGGGGAGGAACCCCGACATGACCGCTGACCAGAACCCGCGCAGTTTCGACGACGCCGACAACGCCGCCGAGGGCACTCGCGTCGCCAACGGGGCCGACGGCTCCGACGGCAGTGACGGCACCAACGGCACCGACGACTTCATCGAGCCCGCCGCCGAGAGCCTGGAGGCGGCCGCGGCCGTCGCCGCGCGGATCGCCGAACTCGACGACGACCTCGCGGACAAGCGGGCGGATGCCCTGCGCGCCGGCCTCGCCGACTACGACCTCGACGACGACGACCTCGAACTGCTCGACGGGGCCGAACTCGGCGACGACGGCATCATCACCATGCCCGCGCTGCCGGTGCTCGCCATCGTCGGCCGCCCGAACGTGGGCAAGAGCGCGCTCGTGAACCGCATCCTGGGCCGCCGCGAAGCGGTCGTCGAGGACACGCCGGGGGTCACCCGCGACCGCGTGACGTACAAGGCCGAGTGGAATGACAAGCGCTTCACGCTCGTCGACACCGGCGGGTGGGAGCCCGACGCGGCCGGCATCAATGCCTCCGTCGCCGCGCAGGCCGAAGTGGCCGTCGAGCTCGCCGACGCCGTGCTGTTCGTCGTCGACGCGATCACCGGTATCACGGCGACCGACGAGTTCGTCGTCAAGATGCTGCGGCGCTCGAAGAGGCCCGTGATCGTCGCCGCCAACAAGATCGACGACGCGCGGCAAGAGCCGGAGGCCGCCGCGCTGTGGAGCCTCGGGCTCGGCCAGCCGTGGCCCGTCTCGGCCCTGCACGGGCGCGGTGTCGCCGACCTGCTCGACCACGTGCTCACTGTGCTGCCGGAGGTGTCGGCCGTCGCGAAGCAGGAGTTCGGCGGACCCCGCCGCGTCGCCCTGCTCGGCCGCCCGAACGTGGGCAAGTCGAGCCTGCTCAACAAGGCGGCGCGCGAGGAGCGCGTCGTCGTCAACGAGCTCGCCGGCACCACGCGCGACCCCATCGACGAGCAGATCGAGCTCGGCGGCAAGGTGTGGCGCTTCGTCGACACCGCCGGCATCCGCCGTCGCCAGCACATGGCGCAGGGCGCCGACTTCTACGCGTCACTGCGCACGGCCGCCGCGCTTGAGAAGGCGGAGGTTGCGGTCGTGCTCATCGACGTGACCCAGCCGATCAGCGAGCAAGACGTGCGCATCATCGACCTCGTGCTCGAGTCGGGCCGCGCGCTCGTGCTCGCCTTCAACAAGTGGGACCTGCTCGACGACGAGCGCCGCCGCTACCTCGAGCGCGAGATCGACCAGGACCTCGCGCACGTGTCGTGGGCGCCACGCGTCAACATTTCGGCCCGCACGGGCCGTCACCTCGAGAAGCTGGTTCCGGCGCTCGAGACGGCGCTCGAGTCGTGGGACACGCGCATTCCGACAGGCAAGTTCAACGCCTTTCTCACCGAGCTGATCGCCGAGCACCCGCACCCCGTTCGCGGGGGCCGGCAGCCGCGCATCCTGTTCGGCACGCAGGCCTCGACCCGCCCGCCGACCTTCGTGCTGTTCACGACGCAGTTCCTCGACCCGCAGTACCGGCGCTTCATCACGCGCCGCCTGCGCGAGACGTGGGGCTTCGAAGGAACGCCGATTGTTGTCAACATGCGCGTCAGGGAAAGAAAGCAGCGCTAGAGGCTGATCGCGCGCGCCGCCGCGAATTCGGTGACAATTCCGGGATACTCGAGCGGCATCGCGAGCACCGAGTCGGGTTCGCGCGCCGCCAGGTCCGCGAAGCCCGCGGCCGCGAGTAGCCCGTCGTCGAGGCGCAGCAGTTCGGCCTCAACGAGCGGCCACGGCTCGTGCCGGTTGCGCGCGTAGATGGTGCGGCCGCGGCGGGTTTCGTGGAATCCCCAGCGGTCGGTGAGGAAGCGGCTCAGCGGGGTGTCGACCGCGGTGGTCGACGGTTTGGCGTGGATGCGCGTGGACGGGAGCAGGTCTCGGGTGCGCGGGGCGAGCATCCTGTTGTCGAGGTGGGGGCCGCGGCGGCGGCGCGAGCGGTATTCGATCGTGCCGTCGGCGATGCGCTGGCCGGCGCGCGCCCAGCGGTAGGGCAGCCCGAAGAGGGCCTGCGCCGCGAGCACGCTCGGCAGCGGCTCTGCCTCGAGCGAGGCGAAGACGACCCCGCGGTTGCCGGCGTTGTCGACCGAGTAGGTGCGCACGTTGATTTCGACGAAGGTGCCGAGGCGGGGCACGGGCGGCAGCGGCAGGAAGGCGTGGTCGCTCAGCACAAACGGGATCAGCCCGACCCACGCGCTGCCGTCAAACGTGTCGGGGCGCGTGCCGGCGGGCATGAGCGGGGCGACGCGCGCCGGGTCGACTCGCCAGTGCAGGAACACACAGTGATTCCACCGTTGGTGGATCACCGCGCGGCCCGGCAAGGGTGGAGCGTGGTGGGGGAGCGCGGGCGCGGCAGCTGGGCCGCGCTCAGGCGCGGGGTCGGACATGGTCACGCGACCAGTGTGCCTCTCGCGGCACACAGAGTGCTTGACGCCGATGCCGGCGCCGCGCGCGTTCTCGCAGGCAACGCGCGTAGTCTTCGGCTATGGAGAGTGCGGCGCCCAGCCCGGCCGATGCGGCCCGCAGCAGCACGCCACCGCGCCTTCCGCCGCCGCACCTGCGCGACCCGGGCGACGCCTGGGTCGAAGGGCCCGACGGCACCCGGTACTGGGGTCGCTTCGGGGCGGCCGGCCTGCTCGCCTGGCACCCGACGGCCGGGGTGCTGCTGCAGCACCGCGCCGAGTGGTCGCACCACGGCGGCACGTGGGGCATTCCCGGCGGGGCACGCAAGCTCGGCGAAGACGCCGCGACTGCGGCCGTGCGCGAGGCGCACGAGGAGGCGGGGGTTCCGCTCGACGCCGTGACGGTGCTGTGGGAGAGCCACCACGACCTCGGCTTCTGGAGCTACACGACCGTCGTCGCCCGCGTCGACGAACTGTTCGAACCCGTGCTGGGCGACCTCGAGAGCATCGAGTTGCGCTGGGTCGCCGTCGGCGACGTCGACGGCCTGCCGCTGCACCCGGGCTTCGCCGCGAGCTGGCCGCGGCTGCGCGCGCAGCTGCCGACCGGATAGCGGGCGCGCCTACTCGACCGTCTGGCGCCCGGCGCGTTGCGCCTCACCGACGCGCTTCAGCAGTGTGGCGCCGAGGCTGACGAGCACGGCCCCGACGACGAGCAGGGCGACGGCCGTGCCGGCCCGGCCCATGGCGAACAGGATCAGCGCGGCGAGAAACGCCCCGACCGCGCCGTACAGAAACCCGCGCCCGAACGCGCGCACGGTGCGCACACGCATGGGTGCCGAGGCCGCGCTCATGCCGAGCCGTCGGTGTCGCACCGCGAGCGCTTCGACGACACGGCGCTCAAGCCCAGCACGAGGAAGGTGAAGCCGACCGGGATGAACGTCCACGCGACGGGCCCCATGCCGTCGTTCGTGATGAGGAACACGACGCCCAGCATGATGAACACGATGCCGACGGGCACGAACGCTTCCTGGCCGTCGTCGCGCTTCTTCGCGGGAGGGCCGTCGGGGGAGCGGGGCTGGTCGTTCATGACAGCCAGTCAATCAACGTGACCGGATGCGCGCATCCCTCTCGCGACGGATTCTGCTGACCCTTCGGGTGGCGGACGTGTTCGCGTGTGTCCTGTCAGACGTGTTAGCTACGCCTCCGGGTCGGAGTGGGGCTTCTCTGCCCTGATGTGCCCACCGACCATCTCTTGTAGGCACTTCTCGACGCCGGCTAGGTGTAACGACCCGTGAGGTTGTGAACGCGGCAAGCGGGCGTGTGACCGCCGAGGGC